>ERZ1740058.126-NODE-126-length-65338-cov-12.515050_pt1 | contig 65338 bp, 70 predicted proteins | sample MGYA00581745_ERZ1740058 | MGnify/ENA primary metagenome ERZ1740058 (study PRJEB43018, sample SAMN04849742) | marine metagenome | isolation source: floating plastic debris | place: Pacific Ocean | collected 2008-08-30 | study: EMG produced TPA metagenomics... | reverse complement strand
TAACGCGACGCCGAATAGTGTTGCCTACGACAACCTTTCCGACGAGCTTAAGAGCAATGAAAAACTCTTCCCGTCGGAAGAACTCCTGGCCAAATGCGAAGGTATCGCCCCTCTAGATGAAGAAGTTTCCGCCACTTTTGATGAGTTTTGGACGCGCGCCACTAGCGCCTAGGACTAATCGTTATGAGTGCTTCTTTGGGTGAGCGCCAGGGCAAACGGTTGGCAGTTGGAGGGGGCCAGTTCCTGCGGCGGCTGACGGGTCCCGTCGCCCTTTTAGGCCCGGCTGGCATCTGGCTTCTACTGTTTTTAGTGTTGCCCACGCTGCTAATTCTAGAAATTAGTTTGGTGCCGGGGCTGCGGCCTGAAGATGTGGGCGGCTCCTACGGCCTGGGCAACTACTTCCAGGTATTCAATCCCCTGGCGGCGTCATTCGATCCCGTGTATCTGCAGGTGATTGGGCGATCGCTCTACTATGCGCTGGTGTCGACGCTGGCCTGTTTGCTGCTGGGATTCCCCGTTGCTTACTGGCTGGCGATTATGGCGCCGCGCCGCTGGCGGAATTTTTTGGTGGTGGCCTTCATTTTGCCCCTGTGGACCTCGTCACTGCTGCGAGCCTATGCCTGGACAAGTATTTTGCGGCCTACCGGTTTGCTCAATAGCTTTATTAATGGGCTGAGCGGCCTGATTCCGGGAGTGCAGCTGCCGACGCAAAGCTGGCTCTACAGCTCTGCGGCTGTCTTCATTGGCCTAACGTACAGTTTTTTGCCCTACATGGTGCTAATTTTGTACGCCTCCCTTGAAAAGCTCGACATTTCTCTTTTAGAAGCGGCGGCTGACTTAGGGGCCACCCCGCGCCAAACCTTTTGGCAAGTCACCGTGCCCCAAACCCTACCGGGCATTGCAGCGGGCTGTCTACTCGTCTTCATTACCAGCATGGGTGATTTTGTGGTGCCCACCCTGCTAGGCGGCGCATCGAGCACGACGATTTCGCGGCTGATCTACAACCAGTTTTTGGGCATCACCCGTAATTGGGGACTGGGTTCAGCGCTGAGCATGGTGATGATTCTGGCGGTGAGTTTAGCGATTGCGCTGCTGCTGAAATATGGCGATCGCGATTCGGTCAAAGAGGCGTAGAGGAGAAGGTGCCATGTCATTTTTGCGCCGCTTAAGGCTCCCTCACACCTGGCAGGGCTGGCTGACAATCGCGTTGTTTGGCTTTATGTACGGCCCGATTATCGTGCTGGGGATTTACAGCTTCAACGACTCTCGCCGCTATACCTCAGTGTGGCAGGGGTTTAGCCTGCGCTGGTATGAGAGCCTGTTTCAAGATGCTCGGATTTTTCGTTCCCTGCAAGATACGTTGTTTGTGGCGATCGTCGCCGTGGCGATTTCCTCCATCCTGGGGACGCTGATGGCGATCGGCCTCAGCAAGTATTATTTCCCTGGTAAGGGCGTGTATCGCGGGGTTTCTTATCTACCGCTGATTATTCCGGATATTTCCATTGCGGTGGCCACGCTGATTTTCCTGGCGTCGATGGCAATTCCTCTCAGCATTTGGACGATTGTGGCGGCCCATATGGTGTTTTGCCTAGCCTACATCGCGGTGGTAGTGTCGAGCCGGCTCGGCAGTCTTGACCCAAATTTGGAGGAAGCGGCCTTCGATTTAGGGGCAACGCCTACCCAAGCGCTAATTAAAGTGTTGTTGCCGCAGCTGATGCCGGCGATCGTCGCTGGATGTCTGCTCGCCTTTGTCCTTAGCGTGGACGATTTGCTGATCTCTAGCTTCACTGCTGGTGGCGGTGCCAATCCCTTGCCAATTGAGATTTTCAGCCGCATTCGTAATGGGGTTAAGCCAGATATGAATGCCTTGAGCGTGCTGTTAATTTTGGCTTCTGGAATGATTGCTGCTTTGGCTGAATACTTACGTTACAAAGGCTCAGCGGTGGAACGGTAAGCCCTTGCCAACTGTCTGGGTCAATGCCGCTAGGCCGGTAAGTATGAAATTTCTGCTCGAAAACCCGGGCAACTTAATTTTGTTAAAGAGCGATCGCTCAATAGGCACATTTTCGGCAAATGGCCTATGAAACTAGCAAAATTACTGACAGAGAGAATCAAAATATTTCCTAAAGTCTCGTAATTCTTCTCAGAACCTATTAGCATAAAAGGGTGAGAAAGACCCATCGTTCCGTAATTTCTTTGCAGGCAGGTCGCTGGTTCAAGCTCATTGGCGGAGCCAGCTATCAGCATCTCCCCGCGATCCGTAACTTGGCACTAGCTTTTACGCTTGCAGGTGCCGATTGTATTGATGTCGCTGCTGATCCCGCTGTAGTTAAAGCGGTGAAAGAGTCGTTTCGCATCGTATCTCGACTGCCGCAGCTATCAGAATTGGGCGCTGAATTAGCCTCGCAAACCTGCTTAGAACTGCCGTTATTAATGATCAGTCTGAGCGACGGCGAAGATCCACATTTTCGCAAAGCGCGCTTTGATCCGCAGCAGTGTCCGGCTGATTGTCCCCGCCCCTGTGAAGCAATTTGTCCAGCCGCCGCGATCGCTTTCACGCCACAGTTCAACGGCGTGATTGAAGAGCGCTGCTACGGCTGTGGCCGCTGCATGCCGATTTGTCCGGTGCAGCAAATTGATGAAGTCACGCGGGCAACCTCGGTTGAATCGATTGCCGCGTCGCTGTTGGCACAGGTTGATGCGATCGAGATTCACACCCAAGTGGGCCGCTATGACCAGTTTCGAGCGCTGTGGAGCGCCCTGCGGCCCTACGTTGATAAACTCTCGCTGATTTCCATTAGCTGTCCCAACCATGCTGAAGTGACGGCGTATTTGTGGCAGCTCTATAACCTCATCCAGCCCTTGAAGATACCGCTGATTTGGCAGACTGACGGTCGCCCGATGAGTGGGGACATGGGGCACGGAACAACTCGGGTCACTTTACGCTACGCCGAAAAAGTGCTGCGAGAGGGGCCGCCGGGATATGTGCAATTGGCGGGCGGTACGAACGATCACACTGCCGCCAAATTAGGGCCGCTAAAGGCCGGCAGTGCGGCTTGGCCGTCGCTGTCCGCGACTGAGTTTGCTCCCATAGCGCCATCGCGACCGCAGTTTGGCGGCGTGGCATTCGGCAGTTTTGCTCGCCGTTTGTTAAGTGCTGTTTGGGCTGAGGAGGCAACGGCTCCTCTGTTTGCGTCCACTACCGTCCCTGTTGATGAGAGGCCATCGTTTTATGATCCTAGTTTCCTGAAGCATTCGATTTTGCAACTGCAGGAGGCCGTGCAGCTCGCCCAAGGTCTAGTGGCTCCAATTAAAGGCGAAACCTACGTTGGAGGTCCACTGTCTCTGCCTACTGGCCGCGATCGCCGCTTCCCCATGGCCGCTCCCGCTGAGCTGCCCTATGTTCATCATCAATCAAGTAATTTTAGTTAGGCTATGGCCCTCCAAAACAACGCCCAGTCTCGTGATTCTGTTCAATTTGAGTCCGCCTCGGGAGCGGCGACACACTCTATCCAGTCGGCTGTGTACGATGACCTGCAGGCGCTGCTAGCGATGCTGCCGGCCAATATTGCCGCGCCGATTAAACAGCACGAGCAGGCCAGCCAATTAATTGAAGTGGTTTTGGACTTGGGACGGCGGCCCGAAGCTCGCTTTCTCTCGGGCTCAGAATATTTATCCGAACAGGCCATTACCAAGGAAGACCTGACATATTGCGTGGATCGCGTCGGCTATTTTGGCGGCGACAACCGCGCCGGTATCGAAAAGACCCTGCATCGTATCAGCGCCATTCGCAATCGCTCTGGCGACATTATCGGTCTAACCTGCCGCGTGGGTCGAGCCGTTTTCGGCACCATTGGTCTGATTCACGATTTGGTGAAGCGGGGGCAGTCGATTTTAATGCTGGGTCGACCGGGCGTGGGCAAAACCACGGCTCTGCGAGAAATTGCCCGGGTTTTGGCCGATGACCTCGATCGCCGCGTCGTAATTATTGACACCTCTAACGAAATTGCGGGGGATGGCGATATTCCTCATCCGGCCATTGGTCGAGCGCGGCGGATGCAGGTGGCCAAGCCAGAGCTTCAACATCAGGTCATGATTGAAGCGGTGGAAAATCATATGCCTGAAGTCATCGTGATTGATGAAATTGGCACTGAGCTGGAGGCCACTGCGGCTCGCACTATCGCGGAGCGGGGGGTGCAATTAGTGGGCACGGCCCACGGCAACCAGCTCGAAAACCTGATTAAAAATCCGACCTTGTCCGATTTAGTCGGCGGTATTCAGTCCGTTACTCTGGGCGATGATGAAGCCCGCCGTCGCGGCAGCCAAAAAAGCGTGCTGGAGCGCAAAGCGCCGCCCACCTTTGACATTGCCGTTGAAATGCTGGAGCGCCAGCGCTGGGCAATTCACGAAAATGTCTCGGAAACGGTGGATTCCCTGCTGCGGGGACGGCCACCGGCGATTCAAATTCGCACCGTCAATGAAGCGGGGGAAGTTGTCGTCACAACGGAAGCACCGGCGCTCAAAGCGACGCCGCTGCGAGGGCGATCGCTGGGCTCGGCCACTGGCTTCAAAGGGGGCGGGTGGCGAGCTTCGGGACGCATGCTGCCGCCTAAAGGCCATCAAGCTACCGTCGAACGGCTGCCGGTGTCGCCGGAGCAGCAAACTTTTGAAGATATGCTCGACAACGCTCTAGACGAGTCAGATATCATCACCGCCGCCACCGCGAGTCGCTTACCGTTGACCGAGGAGCCCACCGTTGGCCCTAATGGTGAGGATATCTTACGAGTCTACTCCTACGGCATCAGCAAGCATCATTTGGACCAGGTGATTGCTACGTTGCATTTGCCGGTAGTGCTGACTAAGGACTTAGATAGTGCTGATGCAGTGCTGGCGCTGCGATCGCACGTCAAACACCACTCCAAGCTGCGGCACATTGCGCAAGTGCGCGATCTGCCCATTCACACGGTGAAGTCCAACAGCATGCCGCAGATTGTACGCACCCTACAGCGGATGTTGGATATCAACGAGGGCAGCGTCCGCCAGATGCCCAATCTCAGCCTATTTTCGCCTAACGAAGATGCTGACGAGCTAGAAGCTTTGGAAGAGGCCCGACTGGCGGTGGAGCAGATTGTGATTCCTAAAGGTCAGCCGGTAGAGCTGTTGCCACGATCGGCCCGCATCCGCAAGATGCAGCATGAGTTGGCCGAACACTATCGCCTCAAGTCTGCCAGCTTTGGCGATGAACCCAACCGGCGCCTACGAATTTATCCCGCGTGACCGCTATCGACTCTCAAATCGCCGCCTGAAAATACCCCTGAATCCAATGCGTCACAGCGCTAATGGCACCGTGACTTTCCCTCAGATTGGGAATAGTGCGATCGTTTTATCGACAATTGCCCTGATGGGGGATAATACCAACTCTCTATATTCCGGCTACAGATAGGGCATCTAAGATGGAGCCTCTGCCAGTAATCGAAGCGATCGTCTCGGTGCTTAAAGCGAGCAACTGCTCTTTGATGAGTTGCCGTAGTTCATCTAAGGTCTTGAGACAGTGCCAGCGCCACCGCTTTTTGAGATACTGCCAGACCTGCTCAATCGGGTTACATTCCGGTGAATGGGCCGGTTGAAACATCAAGATAATGTTTTTAGGCACCTGTAAGCGCTTCGCTTTGTGCCACCCGGCTTGGTCGAGTTGAATGACCACAATACTGTCGGGGTATTGCTGAGCTACTAATTCCAGAAAGCACTGAAAACACTCCGTATTGCAATGGGTGAATTCATAGAAGAAATGCTCTCCCGCCGCCGGTTCGACGACTCCATAGAGACAAGTGGCCTGGAAGGTCCATCGCACTTTACCCACCGGTTTGACCTCACGAGCAGTAATGCGGCGTCCCGTCAGAGTTTTGAGGCCAAAGCGACTTTCATCTTGGCAGAAAAATCGGACGGTGCCCGGCTAGGCCAACTCCGTCATGGCGAAGTCAGCCAACATCGCCAAGTTCTCAGCCAGTTTTTTTATCTGCCGCTAACGCGGCTTCGTCTTGCTTGTTACTTTTAGGACGCACCACTTTGGGCGCTGCACCGAGGCGATAGTGGCCCCATTTGTGAACGGTTTTGTATGGCGCCTCAATTCCCAGTTGCGTTGCCAACCACTCTTGGATGGCCGCGTAACTTTCAAAGCCTTCGGGCGGCTCTAAACGTCCCTTAAAGCCGTCTCAGAGGGTGGACTTGGCCCCTGAACGGGCCTGGTGGCTTAATAACTTGCTGATGCTCCCCTCTCGGTAAAGTTTTGCCCATTTCTGCACCGTCACCCGATGCCGACCTAACCAAACTGCCGCTTCCTGCATAGTTTCCACTCGTCCGCTTTTCAGCCGGTAAAGCAGATGCACTCAGTCTTTATATGTGGCCGTTTTTTGCTGCCGCAAAAGGAGTTTGAGGTCTTCTTCACTTTTGGTGATCTCAAGCTGGTAGACGCCTGACATAGTGCTTGCTCAATGCTTCACACCCTTTCTAGCATCTGTAGCCCTGATTCGCAGAATTGGTATGATCTATCAGCAGCAATAGAGGCGAAAAATCGTTGGTCTGACAAACTGCTGATTTTATGAAAATAGGTGTTCCTATAGACCGCAAACAACCACTTCGTGATCAAAAATGGAAATAGAGTTGAATCGTTGCAGCATTGATGTAGCCCTAGCCATCTGAGCGGGTGCATCCAGTAACATTCAGGCACTTATCCCATAGCTAGATAGTTGCTTTCTTGTCCTACGGCTCTGGCGACGGCTATTGACCGACTTGTATGAGCTGTTCGTTGCTCGTAAATTGCCCGATGATTCAACACTGTAAACATTACTCGGCAGGAGAATAATTATGAATCGGCCAGTTCTGTTTTCTGCGTTGATGGCAGTTACCGCGATCGCCAGTTCAACAGCACCTACCCAAGCATTTTGTCTAAACCAAGATGCCACTCTTAGCCTTGGTCGCAATGTGTTCCCTGAGGACAGTGCGTTTGTTAGTTCCGGTCCTGCTAATGCCAACTCCGAATTTAAGCTGGAAATTGACTTAAACGATGGCCTTGACATTTTTTCAGCCGATACGGAAGAAGTCGATGAGGCAGCTGAACCGGATATGCCAGAAATGAATGACTCAGTGACTCAGGATACTTCTGATGAAGAAGTAACTCTCAGCGCTAATGTTGACGATTTGGCAGCTAGCAGCGGCTCTGCGGCGGATTTAGATGCGACGGAACTGGAGCCACAAACCATCATTTCTCGCGAAGATTATCTTAATTCTCGGGCTGTTGAGCTTAATAGCTGCCGTTGAGTCGCTTTTTTATTCGACTTCAAAGAACTTGGCTTTTCTTAACTTGATGGTCGCCGGTGAGTGAGGACAGAGGTGACACCAAGATATCCAGCTTGCGACGTTGAAGAGCTGTGATAAATAGTGACGTTGGCACGATTTGCTCGACTGGAAACACACCGGGCTGGTCAAGTTGACGAGACATCATCAAAGCAGCGATATAGCCAGCGCCATTACCGGCAGCGATCGCCGCACTGTCGTGAACAAAAAAGCTGCAGTACTGGGTTGGTTCGTCATTTTGGCGGCCTTGAATGTCACAGCGGATGGCAACACCAGTGCCCGTAAAGCGATCGCTAATGCCCGTCATCCCATAACTCACCCGCGCCAAAAACTCGACTACTTTAGAGTTTCTCAGGACGGCACTTGGTAACCCGTGGGCCATCAGCCAAGTCGCCTGATTGTAAAAATCAGGCACAACCCCAAACTTAGTCTTGACATTCTGCAAGTCAAAGGAGTTTGCCAAGGTCATGGCCTCGGGCATGTCATACCAATACACCGCGCCCGTGCCATAGGGTAGCGGAAACGCGAGTCTTTCTCGCTCGGTGTAAGGCTTGACCGACTGCCAGCGTCCGTCTAGCCAGGCGTCAAAAGGATACTGTAGCCCCAAAAAGGTGGTGCGCATCACCGTAACGCCAGCACCGCCCGACCCCGCCACAACATAGCTTAGCTGCACCGAGTCAGCCTGATCCAGCGCTTCGACGCCCTGCCGCACCATACTGTTCGAAATGCCCGGAAAAACGCCGGCATTGATGATGGCTGTAATGCCGGCGGCACGAGCTTCCCCATCGAGAGCGAGCGCTTGACGGGTGAAGCCGCGATAATCGCTGACATCGAGATAATTGACTTGCTGCGCAATGCAGGCGCGCAGCACCTGCGCCCGGCGATAGTGGAAGGGACCCGCCGCATGAACCACCAAATCAACTGCCGCGATCGCCCTGCGCAATTCTGTTGCCACTGATAAATCGAGCTGACAAAACTGCACGCGATCGCCCAAGCGGGCTGCTAAGGCGCGGCCTTTCTCTACCTGCCGCCCCGCTAAAAAAATCTCAACATCGCTGTGGGCCAACAAATCTTCGGCAATACTGCAGCCAATCCGTCCCGTGCCCCCAAGAATTAAAACGTGTCCCATGTTCAGAATGCCGACTTAGTTTTTGGTTTTGAGTTTTGAATTTTGAATTCCCTATTTCCTGCTTCCTGTGCCTTAATTTGCTAACCCTATCTCTTCCTCACATTTACCCGAACGAGACTACGCGCTGTAAGCCATTTGCCAGAAATCTTGTTCTAGGGCAGCGACGCGGAGAAAAGCATCAGTGGCGGTCTGCTGGACTGATTCAGCAGCGATCGCTAGGGCCGCATCCGCCTGTTGGGCCAGCAGTTTTACATAGTCCGTAAAGCCTGGATTGCCCCAGCGCTCAGCAAATTCATCATAGGGTGGGGGCATCGGGCCAGGCAGTTGCCAGCCCTGATTGTAGGCATATTCAATGGCCCACAGCGCCGTTGCCTGCACTGCGTAGGGAGCATTAACCAAACTGCCCATAAACTCACAGTAGATTTGGCAGGTGACCTGGCGGGGGGTGGCTAAATCGAGCGATCGCTCTGCCGCTTTGTCGCGAAACCAGTTCAGCTCATCTTGCAACGCTTGCAGCCCGCTCAGTAGCACATCCAAATCGACATCAGGAGCGGCTGCTAGAGTGCGTCCCAAAAAGCGGGTGAAGTCTGTGACAAAGCAGTAGTCCTGCACCAGCCAAGTATTGAACTGCGCAGGACGAATAGTGCCTGCTTGGCACTGGGTCAAAAACGGATGAACAGTAGCGGCTTGCCATGCCTCAGGATAGGCAGAAAGCAGGCGATCGCAGGTCAAGGTCATGGGCTATCAACGGTAACAGAAATACTTATCCTACAGGGATCCGGCTCCAACCCTGGCAGATAAAGAAAGCTGAGCCCAATTAGAGTAGGCACAAACGCCCCACAGCAGGGACTTTTAATTCCATATCTTGCGTTTTGAGTTGCGTATGCGGCAGTGGTGACGATCCTTGCGCTCACAAACGAAAATTGAGTTGCCGCTACGACTGCCATCATGCGCCAGACGCCCGCACGAAATCGATACCACGAAGTATGAGAGGAGCTGCGCTTAAATAACCCTCTTAAAGCGGGCTGTCAGGGTTTGGCAATGCCAAACCCCGACGACTGGGTACGCTATTTTCAAGCAACTCCCTAGCCTGACTGTCGTTGCCGCAGTAAGACTGGCACGATGGACAGTATGGCCAGAAAGCCCAGAGCCAGGGTCAACTGCCATAATCCCCTACCCTGAATGGCCTCAGCCCCGGCGAGGCCAATCCAAGTGTAAGCAACGGTACCAGGGGCGATGCCCACCAGGGTGGCCAGAAAATAGGCGCCCACAGGCACAGAGGTTAGCCCAAACAAGAAATTCACCAGATTAAATGGCGAAAGCGGGGCAAACCGGACAGCCAATACGCAATTAAAAGAATGCGTGTCCATTACCCGGTCAATGTTGCGATAGAGCTTGTGTTTGGCAAAGCGCCGCCGAAACCAATCTTTGAGTAAATATCGCGCCACCCAAAACGCCGCCGTCGCCCCTACCGTTGCACCAATCAAGGACCACAAGGATCCCCACCACAGCCCAAATCGAGCTCCCCCGACCAGCACCAGCAGCGTACCGGGAACTCCTACCATAGTGGCCAAAATATGAGCGGCTAAGAATACTGGTACGGTCCAAACGCCCAAAGCATCTAAAGTTTCTAGCAGCGCATCAGGATCGAACAATAGCGACACGTTTCGCAGGCCAAACGCCAGAATCACTCCCAGCAACAGCAGTAGCCAGAAATAACCCTTACGAAACACGGTGCTCATGATGGATGGATGCGGTAAGTGAAGTGAATGGGAGTGGGAGTGGGGGTGTCAGGGTAACAGGGAGCAGGGTGGCAGGATGGCGGAGCCTGCCCGGAAAGTGGGGGAGCGATGTTGGGGCAAACGGTTGTTTTTCCGTACGGGGTGATCAGGGCGATACGAGTCTTGATTTCCTATTGCCCATCGGATGCCATATTCACGTTGACATGGCTTCGCCGTTGTCTTCGCCGACGCTGGGCACTGATTCTCGCAAGGCTTTGCGGGCAACTCGGGTGACGTATACGGTGACGGCAACGGTGGCGATGAAGGCGACGATGCGAATTGTCCAAGTAATGGCAGGGTTGCTGGGAGTTTCGCCTGCTCCCAATGTGGCCAAATTACCAGCCAGGGAGCCTAAGTACACATACATAATGGTGCCGGGGATGATGCCAGTGGTGCCGAGGATATAGTCTTTGAGAGAAACCTTAGTGAGCCCCAGGGCATAGTTCAGCAGGTTGAAGGGAAACGCTGGCGATAGGCGAATCAGAAAGATAATTTTGCGGCCTTCGCGGGCGATCGCTTCATCGATCGCCTTAAATTTCTCATTACTGGCCACCTTTTTGCCTACCCAATCCCGAGCAACGTAGCGACCGATTAAAAAGGCCGCAGTGGCGCCCAACATAGCTCCGATAAAGACATAGAGAGAGCCTTTGATGACGCCAAAAACGACGCCTGCCCCCAGCGTCACAACAGAAGCGGGAATAAACGCCACGGTGACAATGATGTAAAGCACGATAAAGGCCACTGGCGCAATTAGCCCCAAACTATCAATCCAAGCAAGGGCATCGACTAACCAGCCTTGAATTTGACCGAAGAAGCCCTGATTGGCCTCAGCAGCCGCTTCTTGGGCAAGCGCAGGCAGGGATGGATAGAGGGAGATCGCAAGCATCATCAACACGCTTAATGGCAACCAACGACGTGACCGTCGCTTTAAGCTTACGGGAAAGGGGGGCAGGAAAAAGTTCATCGGTTTGTCCTTTTGAAACACAGCAGTCAGAGCATTCGGCAAGCGTACAAAACACTATCGCAGGAAAAATAGCGGGGACATTAAGTCGGCTGGCTGGCTTAAAAATGTTGTCCCGTAAGTGTTGCCTTAAGTCGTTAACGAGCCTCCGCAACTCGACCCGCTCCCAGCAGTACAGCCAAAACAGTATGAGCGAGTCTGCACAAGGTTGACGACGTCTAGCGAGCCCGTCGCCAGCAGCAAAGCTAAAGTCACCGGCTGACCAGCGGCAGTTTGCGCCGGCAAGCCCATCATTTGGTTAAAGTCACAGTCATAAACATTGCCGTCGTAGTCAACGGAAAGTTCTCTCCGGCACATCAAGCTGGCTACAGTGGCGGGATTGTGATGACTTGCCAAAAACTGAGTGTAGGGAACCAGCAGTCCCCGATGTTCGAGTTGAAACCGGGTGCGGCCAATGGGTAGGTTGGTAATGGTTAGCAGGTGATTGAAGGCAATATCAAAATGTTCTGCTAAGTAGTCCTTATAGTCCCCTTCCAAAGCGTCCTGACTGGGGGTGAGCTTAAAGTTTTCATCCTTAGGAATGGGCGGATTATATACCAAATCCAAAGCTAGCTTGGGATTGTGCCCATAGCCCACTGCATTGAGCGCCTGAATCGCTTGAATGGAATCTTGATAAACTCCCTGGCCCCGCATTTTGTCAACGTTGTCCTGCAGGTAGCAGGGCAGAGAAGCCACTACGCGCACCTGTTGCTGGGCAAAATAGTCGGGTAAATCTTCAAATCCGGCTTCAAAAAAGATGGTCAGGTTGGAACGCACAATCACTTCAATGTCCAGCGATCGCGCCTTTTCCACCAGGGGCCGGAAGCCGTAGTTCATCTCAGGGGCTCCCCCGGTCAGATCGACGGTGCGAATCTGCGGAAAGCGATCGAGAATTTCTAAGAGCTGTGATAATACAGTTGGTGAGAGCTCTTCGGTGCGATGGGGGCCTGCTTCTACGTGACAGTGGCTGCATGCGAGATTACACCGACGTCCCAAGTTGATTTGCAAGACCTCGACACTCTGCTTTGTCAGAGGCTGTTCTAGGGCATCAGCAAAAGCGGGCATTGCGGTTGAACGCTGAGGACTTTTGGACGATAAAAGCATGGTGGTTCTTAAATCTAATAGCGAACAACAGTCAGTAAAGAATTTACCTTAACTAAATCCGGCTAGGGCGGCACGTTCTTAGAGCCATAAATCAGTTCAAGGTCATCTTGATTAAAAAGGAAGCAACTGAATATTTCCTGAGAGCGCTGAATGAACTTCCTGAAGCGAAAAATCAGGGAGTTCTCAGGAACCCCTGTTAGCTTTGAAATTGAGAAAAATTTGTTAGATTCATGACCTGGTTGCACCGCCAAATCACCTACTTTTTTCGACCGCCGGATACCCATTCCATTCAGTTTCGGTTGACCGTGGGCGTCGTGTTGGCATCGGCCCTGGCGATTGGGGGGGTCTCCGGCTGGCTCAATTGGCGATTGCAGCAAATTTTGTTGGCCGGACACAAAGATGCGATTGTTGAACTGGCCCAGCGCTTTAGAGAAGATGTAGCGCTTTACGAAGATATGATGACCACTGAAGAAGCGGTACAAAAGGTTATCGAGCATCGGGCTTTGGGCAACACCGTGATTTGGGCAGATAATGCCCAGGGTGAAGCCTTTGCTAGTTCTGAAACGCTGGCGATGAGTCCCTGGCAAACGCCTGAAATTGCTAGTTTCTTGCAGAGTCTGCCGGCGGAGACGCATCTGGAAACGGTTAATGTGGGCGATCGCACCCTGGTGGTTTGTGTGGGGCCGCTGGCCGTCGCCGGTGAAACTATCGGCACGCTCTACATGCTGGAAGATATGACCCAGAATCGCCGCACCTACGTGGTGATGATGCGCAGCTTGGCGGTCATCAGCAGCACCGCGGTGCTGCTTTTAGCTGGCCTGATTGCGATCTATGTCCGGCGATCGCTGCAGCCGCTGCATGCCCTCAGTAATGAAGTGATGAAAGTCACCGCTGACTCCCTGACGGCGACCCGTTTGGAGTTGGATAAAGCACCCAGTGAAGTGAAGGAGCTGGCCCATGCGTTGGACCATACGCTGGAACGGCTGGGTCAGTCTTGGGAACAGCAGCGACGCTTGGTGGGCGACGTTTCCCATGAGCTCCGAACGCCGCTGACGCTGGTGCAGGGCTATTTGCAGAGCACTCTGCGGCGCTGTCAAACCCTAACCGAGCCCCAGCGTGATGGTTTGGAAACAGCGGCATCGGAAACTGATCGCACGATTCAAATTTTGAACGATTTATTAGTTTTGGCTCGCGCTAGTATGGGACATCTGCAAATTTCGGCGGAAAAGTTAGACCTGAAACGAGTGCTGCTTGAGGCGGTAATGATGGCTGACCCCACGGGCGATCGCATTGAAGCGGATATCCAAGCGGCCCCGCTGTGGGCCCGAGCTGACGCGAGCGCTTTGCGCCAGGTGCTCGTGAACTTGATGGATAATGCTATTAACTATTCTTCTCCCGAAGAGCCGATCACCGTGCGCCTGTTTCAGCAGGAGCGGCAAGCGGTAATTGAGCTCTGCGATCGGGGGCGCGGCATTCCGCTAGCCGATCAGAGTGAGATCTTTCAGCCTTTTTATCGGGTCGATGTGGATCGCTCGCGCTCCACTGGCGGCACGGGATTAGGATTGGCGATCGTCCATACTCTGCTGACCAAAATGCGCGGCACCATCAGCGTGCAGTCAGCTCCTGGAGCCGGCAGCACTTTCACTGTTAAATTACCGCTTTGTCAAGGAGCTTAGCCCGATGAATCCGAAAATTTTGCTTATTGAAGACGAGGCAAAACTCGCCAAGTTTGTCGAGATGGAGCTGGGCTACGAGTCTTACGACGTCACCGTCGCCAATGACGGTCTGTCAGGGCTGATGGCGGCTCGGGACGCCGAACCCGACCTAGTGCTGCTGGATTGGATGATGCCTGGCCTCAGCGGCGTGGAGGTTTGTCGACGGCTGCGAGCAACAGGCTTCAAAGAGCCGATCATCTTTATGACCGCCAAAGATGACGTGGCCGATCGCGTCGCTGGCCTGGATGCCGGAGCCGATGACTATGTGGTGAAGCCCTTCAGCATTGAGGAACTGCTGGCTCGCGTTCGGGCTCATCTACGCCGTAACCAGCCCCAAGAGGTGGATGCTCTCCAGTTCCAAGATCTCCTGCTCAATCGCAAGACTCGCGAGGTGAAACGGGGCGATCGCGAAATTGAACTCACCGCCAAAGAATTTGACCTGCTGGACTATCTGATGACCCATCCGCGTCAGGTGCTCACCCGCGATCGTATCCTCGAAGAAGTCTGGGGCTACGACTTTATGGGTGACTCCAACATTATCGAGGTTTACATTCGCTACCTGCGCCTCAAGCTCGAAGCCGAAGGCGAAAAGCGCTTGATCCAAACCGTGCGCGGCGTCGGCTATGTGCTCAAGGATTAGCGATTAACAACTCAAATGAGCGCCCCTCCCACGTTGAGTGGGGTTTTCTAGCGGCAGCCCAACCTACAGAGAGCCGCGATCTAAATTTCTCCCTGCTAACGACCCCATTAGCAGGCTTTATCGTGATGTTGTTAAAAAACGCTCAAGTCGCGTCGCGATTGGGTGATCGAGGTAAAAACAGCCATATGTTGCAATAAACCAAAGCATCAAGATAATTGCACTAATGGCTAGATTAATTCCTCCTTCTAAAGTGTCAAGGTATTGTAATTGACCTAAACTAACGACTGATTGTGCCGGATTTTCTATGGCAACTAGAAAAGTGATAATCCGAGCAATAGTAATACTGAAAAATATAAATAGAAAGCGAGTAAGATACTTTTTGATAGGCCAACTGAAGCCGAAGGCAACTATTGCGGTTATCGCCAATAAGCCTACTTCAAAAATTAATTGAATATTGGAAAGTGTAATGCCAGCACCAGAAAAGGCTGGTACAAAAAGAAAAAGACCAAATCCTACTACCGCAAATAAAATTGCAAAAGATAGAACGAGGGCACCAAGATATTTGCGCCAAGATATTTTTCTATCAGGATGATAAAGATCTATGCAAAGCCCTAATATGCCTCCAATAGAGGTGGCATAAGGGATGCACAGAAGCGTTCTAAGGAAAGGATGCAGAGGATATTGTGAACCGCTATGAAATCCATAACCAAAGTAACCGCCGATTAGTCCAGCAATCAATCCAGCTGCTAAACCATCAATCATGCCTCTTGCTGGGCGCAGCGTGAAGAATGAATAGAAAATCCTAAGAAAAGCAATAAGGAGACCAACAGCAAAAAGGATACCTGCTAATACCCTAATGGTCACCTCTAATTCAGGAGCAACCTTACTGCTTGCGCTTAGTTGTTCGCCAAATGTAAGGGTTATGAAAGAAAAACCAATAAAGATAAATGCCTCATAACCGATTTTATTGCGTATTGCGGTTAAGAAATTTATGATCTCACCCACAATAGTTACCTCCTATCTCTCAGCTACTAAATTATGCGTTGTCAACTCAATTATGATAAATGGATATTGCTATACTAAGAACATCGTTTATATGCCTATAGATTTGCTCGCTAACGATTGAGATGAGCCGATACAGGCAATCCAAGCTACTGCAAAATTTTCAGAGTTCGGCTCCATCGACTTGCTATGTTGTAAAGCATTCAAATGTAATACTGTTGAGCTTTGCATACGGTTGACCAAAGGATTTATTGATTCACAAATATCTGCTATTGGAATATTGCTTGATCATTCTTCTAAAAATTTGTAGATAGATAATCAAGAAACCAAGTAATGATATTAGTAAGTAGATAACTGCATATAGAATATTTGAATAGTACAGAATGATAGATGGTATGGCGATAACAGCAAAAGCAAAAGACATTACGAAGGCTCTAAATGATAAACGATATACTGCCGTAACAAAACGCTTTTCTTCCTTTGCTATATTAAAGTTGAAAACTTGTGAACCTTCCGCCTCACCTAGCTCTTTTCTTATTTCTGTTTCATAAGCTTGCAGGTTGTGAACGAAATACCACCCATAAGATTGCTTGACTAAATTTAGTAATGCAGTGATTCCTAGAACTGTAAGCAAACTTAAAAAGCCCAAGAATAAAATCAAGCTGGAATCAACCTTGGAGTTCATAGGTGCAATCAATTCAGAAATAGGTTTCCAAATAACTATAATTGCGCTCACTGCGCCAAACATCTTGAAATCGTCATACGTGCTTTTAATAAAGTCTTCAGATTTATCACTGAGCCTTACATATTCCTTGTAGAGGTATTCTAATCTCTGACTTGAATCTGTACTCATTTGATTGCCTGACCAATACTTCATAAACAACCTTGAAGCATTGTCTCATTGACAGCTTTACTACAACTGAGGAGTTCTCAATACGAATAGCAAACTTGCCAGTTGCATCCCAACTAAAGGTTTGGCAGCATAACGATGAAATGCAGCGGTGGCAATCAATCTCAGTTTCCAATAGATACTTCTCGCTCATCCGCTGCCATGTAGTGTTAGCTGGCTTTTTAGAAGAAGACTATCTCGCCTAGATGATGACCCTATGTATCCCGATTCGTTACAGTCTTGAGGCAATAATCTAAAGGCTGTAAACAGCATAGCTCCAGTGTGCCATGTTAGGAGTTCGAGGACCATGCCATCCCCGTTTCCTCAACTCACGGGCAATAAAAAGATTGGTGAGACCATGACCAACTAAAACAGTAGAACCAATTTCGCTAAATCGCTGCTCTAGGAAATCAGTTGCTTGTTTAGCCTGATTTTTGGCATCAAGCTGTGAATAAGAGTCAGGAGAATACCCCAATCCCCACAATAATCTAGCGAGAATAATCCAAATTATAGCTGGTAGATAAAGGTTGGTTGGAAAATGGAACATAAACTCTATTTCACGAAATATAGAGTTACTTACTACGGGAATAGAGGGCTCAAGAATTTGAGCAGAGTGGATAGATCGAGGCAAATCGCTAGTGAAGACTGCTTTTGCTGATTGAACCAATAATCTAAGTTCTCTTGAGGGTAAAGAGTTTCTGGAAATTCTAGCTGCCTGATACCGACTTACAAATCTTGGAACTTCATGGCCATTAATCCATTCTTGCGCAGTAACTGTAGGTTTTCCATGTCTCACTAAGACAATCATCATGCAGAAATTCCAAAAACTCTTTGCACAATACAGAAGTAACTTGTGCCAGCCAACAATATTATTAGACGGAAACTTTCCGCAATTATCCCTGTCAAAGCAGAGCAATAGAAAGTTTCTGCAGATCTATCCGAAGCCAACTGATCGCAAGAAAGTTTTTGCATATTATTCCGATCTAGCCGGATTGCAAGAGACTTTCCAGGGTGAGTCACCTTGCGATGTTGCCTTCAATCTACTTGGGCATTCAAGCAAAACGAGTCGCGTCTCGCTTCATCTTTTACTACGCTTTTTGATAAAAGTAACACTAGCTTGAGGCCGCTCCTCCATAACTCGATGTCACCCCGATCACCATTTGTCACCAGAGAAGTGGCCAGCTCCACGACTTCTCCCTGACTCGATGCCATGCGATTGCAACTTGATGCTAAAGGAATGGCAAACTTGACTACTCTTTCGTTACTCGATGGCGCGCGATCTCAGTTTGACACCGAAAGCAGGAAAAGCTTCAGCACTTCTCTATTCCTAAGCGGCATTTGTCGGTTAAGCATGATGGTGCGATCGTCGGCTAATAATTCCACAAGGCTAATCTTTAGTGGGCAAGAGGGGTTCAATGGCTTGCAGTAATGCTGGAATGCTGGTCTGGGTAACTTGCCACACGAACACAGTATCGATTTGCCGATAGTCGTGAACGCATTTGTCGCGCATTCCGGCAATCTGCCGCCAAGGAATATGGGGATTTCGGGCGCGCAGTTCAGCAGAAAGCTTTTTAGTGGCCTCCCCCATAATAGTGATGGAGTAGATCACGGCTCTCTGGGTGACCACGTCAGTTGTAAAACTGGCTGCGTCCAGCCTCTTAACGAACTCGACCGCATCCTGCCCGTATTGGTAGATATCAAGCAGGTAAAACGGGTCGCGATTCATAAATTACTTGAGAGGTGTTCAAAATTTCTTGGCGGCGGAGCCAGTTGCGGTCTTGTTGTACAGCTCGTTTGCTAACCAGATCCACTTTTCGATGCAGCCGATCTTCCAGGTCATGCTCCAAACCGACAAAATCGAGCAGACTGAAATTACAATCTGGGGCAAAAGTGACAAGGATATCAACGTCGCTGTTGTCGCCAAAGTCAGGCCGGAGGATAGAGCCGAAAAGCGCAAATTCGGTAATTTGGGCCTGCTGGCAAAATTTGGCAAGCTGATTGGGTGTCAAGCCCAGACGATAATAGAGCGTTTCAATTGACATCACGGATGAGGTCTTGCGAAAGCGGCAGCACTGGCACCTATATTCAGGTCGAAACCTGAGGATCATTACTTTCTTAATATAATCAGGCTTTACCGTCATTGCTGAACGGCGATCGCAGTTTTTGTTATCAACCAAACTGCTCCATTAAAGCAATCTCTTAGAATTGATAAGGCGATCGCTATTTGGCGATGAGCGCCTCCGCCCGCGTCAGCTATATTTCTTGATCCATGCTTGATCCCCGTATTCCCAGTGGTGCCCTGCGTGATAAATGGACAGAGTTTAAGGAACGCAGTCCGCTGGTGAGTCCCAACAATAAGCGCAAACATACCGTGCTGGTGGTCGGTACGGGACTCGCCGGAGCTTCAGCCGCTGCGACCCTGGCAGAGTTAGGCTATCGCGTCAAAAGCTTCTGCATTCAAGATTCACCGCGGCGAGCCCACAGTATTGCGGCCCAGGGGGGTATCAACGCCACTAAAAACTATCCCAACGACGGCGACAGCATTTGGCGGCTGTTTTACGACACCATCAGAGGCGGCGACTACCGTTCCCGCGAGGCCAACGTTTACCGACTGGCAGAAATCAGCAGCCACATTATCGATCAGTGTGTGGCTCAGGGGGTGCCCTTTGCCCGCGAATACAGTGGGTTGTTGGCCAATCGGTCGTTCGGTGGGGCGCTGGTGTCGCGCACGTTTTATGCCCGGGGGCAAACGGGGCAGCAGCTTTTACTCGGCGCTTACAGCGCCATGATGCGGCAGGTGCAGGCCGGCCAGATCGAAACTTTTTCCCGCCGCGAAATGCTGGATTTAGTGGTAGTGAACGGCCAGGCGCGGGGCATTATTACCCGCAATCTGATTACCGGCGAGCTAGAGCGCCATAGCGGTGATGCGGTACTGCTCTGTACCGGGGGGTATAGCAATGTGTATTACCTCTCGACCAATGCCAAAAATTCCAACGTCACAGCGGCTTGGCGCTGCCACCGGCGCGGGGCGTATTTTGCCAACCCCTGCTATACCCAGATTCACCCCACCTGTATTCCCGTGTCGGGCGACTATCAGTCGAAGCTGACGCTAATGAGCGAGGGACTGCGCAACGATGGCCGCGTGTGGGTGCCGAAACAGCCTGATGATTGCCGTCCCCCTGATGATATTCCCGAGAGCGATCGCGACTACTATCTAGAGCGTCGCTATCCGGCCTTTGGCAATCTAGTGCCCCGAGACGTGGCTTCCCGCAACGCTAAAGCGATGACCGATGAGGGTCGCGGCGTCGGCGAAACGGGGCTATCGGTGTATCTTGACTTTCGCGATGCGATCGCCGAACAGGGGCAAGCGGCCATCACGGCCAAATACGGCAATCTGTTTGACATGTATCAGCGGATCACGGGCGAAAATCCCTATCAGGTCCCCATGCGCATTTATCCTGCGGTGCACTACACGATGGGTGGCCTCTGGGTGGACTATCACCTGATGAGCACGCTCCCTGGCCTGTTTGTGCTGGGAGAAGCCAACTTTTCTGACCACGGCGCTAATCGACTGGGCGCGAGTGCGCTAATGCAGGGCTTAGCCGACGGCTATTTTGTCATTCCCCAAACGCTAGGCGTTTACCTGGCGGGGCAGCCGTTGGAACCCATTACCTGCGAGCACGAAGCCTTTGATGAGGCCGAAACTGCGGCTCGCCAGCAGATCGATCGCCTGTTGAATATTCGCGGCGACAAAACCGTCATGGCCTTCCACCGTGAATTGGGCCGCCTGGTGTGGAACTACGTGGGCATGGCCAGAAACCAGGCGGGGCTGGAAACCGCGATCGCCCGCATTCAAGACCTGCGCCATGAATTTTGGCAGAACCTCAAGCTTCCCGGCGCCGCCAACACCCTGAATAAAAACCTGGAGTTTGCCGGTCGCGTTGCCGACTTTATGGAGCTAGCCGAACTGATGGCCCGCGACGCTCTGCACCGTGAAGAATCCTGCGGCGGCCATTTTCGCGAGGAATTCCAGACCCCTGACGGTGAAGCCAAGCGCGACGATGATCACTTTGCTTACGTCGCCGCTTGGGAATATCAGGGTTGCGATCGCATCCCGACCTTACACCGTGAAGACCTGCTCTTTGATAACGTCCAGCTCACTCAGCGCAGCTATAAGTGATTGAGTAATCGGGAGGGGGGGGCGGAGCCGTCTCAAAGGGGCTTTGGAGGGCGATCGTTCCGTTAGAATTTGCACCATTTTCAATCGTCAAGAGTCACCAGCTTTGATGATTTTTCAATAGTTTTTTCCAAAATAATGGACTTCAGGAGCATCTTCTCGGGGCCCTAAATCTATCCATCCTTGCTTAAGGTAAAACTTCACCGCTGTTATGTTTTGGGGGCTAACATTTAGGCGGGCTGAGTAGCAGCTCAGAGACTGAAAAAACTGGGCTGCATGTCGATCTAATTGTTTACCCAATCCTTGGCCTCGGCACGTTGGGATCAGATAAAACAAATTGACATAGCCAACGCTCGCATCGCGGTTCCATCGACCCATCTCAATTTGACCAATAATTTGATCTTCTTGCCAAACATGCACACAGCTACTGGGAATTTCTTGCATCCGCCGTTCTAGCCACTGTAAATATTTCTTGGCTCCGTGCCCATCCTCTTGATAAAACTGGTCAGCAGAACCAAAACTGCAAACAAAAGCATCAGCTCTAAACCGTATACATAAATCCTGCTCTTTATCCAAGTTAATGGGTTGAAAATCAAGCTTTTTAGTTTGCATTTTCTCTGATAGTAATCAAGGATTCACTACTAATTTATGATGGTTTTAATTATCGTTTGCGAATTAGCAACTATTTTTGAGAGGCGCAATAGATGCAATAACTGAGAGACACTTATTGAAACAATTAGACTGTGATATTCATTGGGGCATTCAACAAGAACAGCTATGTCAAAATTCCATTCCGACTTGCACAAACCAAGTAGAGACACCTATTATAAGATGCCCATTTACTTGAATCTTTGGCTGAAACAAGCATAGAAGACCATGCTGGTACTCAGGAGAAGATAATGCTGTAAATATTTCTGACGAAGGAAACGATTTCTTAAAAGCCCAAGCTCGCTTGATATGTATTAGCTACTGACTCAAGGGAAAATTTCCTTTGTATCCACTCTACTGGATTAGCAAAATTCTCACCATCAAGGACACTTTTAATAGCCATGGCCATGGCCTCAAAATCTCCCACTGCGACTAACCTTCCATACTTACCGTGATCTAATATTTCGCTTGATCCCCCAGGACAGGCTGTAGCAATGATGGGAATCTTAACCGTTAGAGCTTCAATCAGGACATTGGGTAAACCTTCCCAAGCGGACGATAGTACTAACATCTGAGCGCGTGACATATAAGCATAAGGGTTGTCTACAAATCCTATAAAAGTGACACTCTCAGCAATTCCGAGTTCTTTTGTTAAGGTTTCGAGCTGTTTTCTTAAATGACCACTACCCAATATGATCAGTCGCACATCACGTTGAGATTTTACTAAAGCAAAAGCCCGTAATAGGGTCGGATAATCTTTCTGTTCTACTAGGCGCCCAACCGCCAAAATCACTGGCTGTGCGTCCTTCGAAAGCCAAGGATGAGTAATAGATTCGTTCGCTTTTTCTAAGATGTGTAGGGATAGATGAGGATTATAAATAGTCTGAATACGTTGACGAGGTAAATGAGTAACTGTTGAAAGGTCTTCGGCAACGCTATCTGAAACAGCAACGATTCTGTCTGCGAAAGGGTAAGTTATCCTAGCTGCTATAGGAGTCAGACGTGCGGAAAATTCACGTGAGCGAGGACCTCCGACCGAAAGAGTATTACGTTCTGAAACTACGATGCGAGTTTTTACACCTGCAAGGTATCGCGCCAAAATAGCAACTTCACATTCATAATGTAGCGCTGCAAGCAACGATTTTGGCCGATAGGTTCGCAGATAGCCAACTAATTTAGGTATGCTGGCCAGCAGTTTTGTATTTTTACATCCAAGGTCGACGATATTGACCGTTTCAGACACTTTATCTAAATAAGGTCCTCCCACTTTAACTAGGACAAGGTCAACCTTAATCCCTTTTTCTGCCCAGTGATTTGCCAAATTCACCATAACTCTCTCTGCACCACCACCCGAAAGCGTCCTGATAAAGATGGCAACTTGTGGTGAGCAATGTAATTTCATATATCCTCGTATACCTGATTAATATTCGATCAAATCTATTTAACTATTAGCACTCATATTTAACTAAGATTAACTAGTGAAAACACCTAATTAAGAATACCCAGTAAAAATACTCAAGCAACGTCTCAAAATTTGACTAGAAAAATGCCGATAGATTCAAGTAAAAGAATAAAGCCTGTAAGATTGAAGGTGATATAGGTGATAAACCTCATAGCCAACTTTTAGCGAGACTTTGGTTTCTAACTCCATCAGACTGTAGTGCAGCCTAGTAGAATAAAAGCGCCATTTTTGCCTGTCTGCTACACAGGCTCTTCAAACTGGCAAATGCACTTATCGAATCAGATTCATAATTCATAAGTGCTATTTGATGTTTACCAAGGACTAATCTGATTTATAAGCCCTTGATGCTCAAGCTTAAAATCAACGTATGGAAATTTTTGTAATTCAGGAAATTGGCTTGACTCTAAACCGACAAGAGGAAAACGTTTTCCAAATTTTTGAGTTGCGATCTGATTTACAGCTTGATAATCAACAATTTGCCCATCAGCAGATATTTTTATCTTGAAGATAGCAGGTTCTGTTAGATAAGCTCCTTCTGAAGTATCAATCGCCAAGGAGAATGAATTTGTACGTATTACAGATTCTAGGGCACTTAGCTCCGCTGGACTACTGAGATTAGGGGTATAACTTTGAAACACTGAGCGAACACGAGGATTTAAATAAAAGTTGCCGCATTGCTCTTTGCATTGCTCTACGACGGTTGTATATGCCATTTGCCAGGGAAGAATGTGAAGTACTTTGCCGGTTCGAGACAGAACGATCTTAAAGTCAACAAATTCCACCTTTCCACCTTCTCTTAGTTCCGAGCCTAATTGTTTTATAGTCTGCTTCTGAACAGCTTGGGTGGCAAAAGGTAAAATTTGTTCAGCTACACGCGAAGAGTCATCATATGCAAAATAGGCAATGGTTTGCCCATCTTTTCTCAGCAAAAATCTCCACACGATTTCGTCATTTTCTTGACTGTCAGAGTCACTATTTCCGACAAAATCTTCCTGAATAGATTGAGACAGTTGCTCGGCTAGACTCAACCAGACGTCAGGTTCTTGGCTTAAGATAACTTTGCTAGCATAACCTGGTAGTTCGTCACCGAAGCCTACTGATACTGGGTATTGATAGATGAAGTTTGAAAACGATGCAATATCTTTAATTTCTAATGACCAAGAATCTTGCTTAAGTGAAGGGTTGACCAGTTTATGGTTTGTTAGAAAAAAAGCATCGGGTGTTGTAGAAAGGCGAGCGTCAGCACGAAATAACCAACAGGTATTTAATTCATCATCTTGCTGTATCGCATAATCTAGACCGTATACTATTGGTGAGTCTGACAACCAGCCTATAGAAAAAGCTTTTTGATAGAAACACTTTGTTCGTATTTCTCCTATGGTAGAAGCTGCTGTCAAAAGATTTTCTTTATCAGATTGTTTTTGCTGAACAAATGACTTTATTGAATAGAGGTCGTCTGCAATCTCATTCAAAATAGTTTGAGCGTTTTCATTAAGTTGCCCATTGAATTGGACCCTTGCCATCTTGGCAATTGCTTGATTAATTCGGATGTCAGCACTAAGTCTCGGATTTACTCTTGTTTCACCAAGTCTATTTTCAAGGTTAATTATGGATTTATCAGCACGGTCGAGTAAATTTTCTGCTTCACGAATGATGTTTGAATCAATACCACCTTGCCAATCATTCTTCTGTAATTCGCCCATCAGCATAGCTCGTGCTTGAGCATTCAAAAATTCTGGAATGCCAAATGAAGATCCGATCTGATATTCTTCAATCGCTTGGTCAAAGTTACCTAATTTCTCATAGAGAAAGCCTACAGCGATGTGAGTCTTATAATCATCAGGTGAAAAATTTAGCGATCGCCTATAGGCTTGGAATGCTTGTGAAAACTCTCCCTGGTGCTCGTGATGTCGAGCTTGCTGAAAGTACCAGTTTCCAACTACATGTAAGTTTTGATTCACCCCGTAGGTTGCTATAAGCAATAGCAATGAAGCCGCAAATGTTGCTTCAGCATGAAGTGATTCAGGTATTCTGACACTACTTAAAATTCGCGAAACTGCTTGCTTTCCTTTATCTGTCAGGGCTCCTCCTGCAACGAACACCAGACCTGCACCTTGACTAATCGTGCTCAAGGTCCCTAAAAAATCAAAACCCTCCGTAGAGAATGCCTTGGCAGTCTGAGTAATGAAAGATGTAGCAATTACCAAACAAGCCACTGTGCATACATTCCAAAGCCAATCAAATCGTCTTAGGTTCGACTTGGAACGAAAGAGTTCTGCTGAAGATTCAAGATACCACCACCAATACGATTTTGGAGGATCTAAATTTTGACGGATTTGCTCAAAATTTTTAGCTTGGCAGATTGAAATAGCATTTTCTTTGAGTCTCAAGTCTAAATTAACTAGCTTATCTAAATAATCGTCACCGACATTCGAAATTTTAGATAAAGCTTCTTGAATCCGATCTCGAGTTCGCAAAACTCTGAGGGTTTGACGAGAAGTTAATTGAGATTCAGAGAAAATATCTTGGAGAGCTTCCCTATATTCAATAAATAGTTGATTTAAATCAGCTTCACTATATTGACTGCTGAATTGCTCCATGATGTTTTTTTGCTTGTTAAAATATTAGGTTTTACAGCCTCTTCTGGGAATACTCCAAGAAATCTGTAGTTTCGGCCTTGGCTGGAAATATTTTACATAAATTTGTATTTAGATTAATGCTATTAAAAAGCTGCCAAAATAATTAAAAAATTTAATGTAGTTTTAAGTACAGATAAATGCATGTACTTAAGTGAAATAATTTTGTATGAATTAGAAAAGCCGATAATAGATCCTGTGGCTTAAGTTTTAAGCATGAGATATCCAGGCTTTGCCGTTGATGATCGGAATATCAGGTGAACACTTTCTGATTCAGGTCAAAACTATAAGCGGCGGGAATCGGCAGCTTTCCAAACTCCCATCTACTTTGACTATCTCGACTTTTGTGCGGATTGCTCGGCTTTTTACTACAAGAGATAATTTCAATCGCCTCTATAATTTAAATTACAAGCAGCGCCAATAGGCTGAACCGTCTTTAACGCGATCTAGCAGTTTGCGCTCCACCAGCTCTCGCCGCAACAGTGCCGGATCGCCAAACGTATGATGCTGATTGAGCAAGGCATTGACCTCTTTCTCGCTGTAGTAAATATCAGATGTGAATTTGTTGGCGAGATATTCCAATGCCCGCTGCTGAAATTGGCCTCTGTTACGCCGCGACGGCCATTCCTTCAGTCGCCCTGCTTCATCCAAATAGTTCTCGAGCTGACTCGCTAAATCCATCTCGGCCCCTTTATCGATATCAATTTTGGCTTCTGCTTCTACCCAGTATTCTGGACGCGGCATTTAGGCTGCCAAAATTTGGATTCCGCATCTCAAAATCTGGATGCCAAATTGCGCTTTTCGCATTCTCAACCCGCTTTTTGTTGCACCATGTAACGCTTTTTTGACGTTGTTTTCTTTCAGGTGAAGCAAATCCAAAGTTTATTACCAGAATCGAATTCCCTTGCTTAGGATGTTGGCCGTATGGTCATTGCACCAAAGCAATGATTGGTATTTATGAATACAGTTCCCAATGGGAGCGATCGCTATGAAACAAATTCCCGCTCCGCTACTGACGCTGACCTTAGGTGTGCTGATCACCATCATCAGCTTTTGGGTGGGCTTCAACATTGACCTATTTCCTGAGCAGGCTTCGGCCCAGTCGGTCTTAGTCGATGACTTTTTTAACGTCATGGTAGTCATTGGCACCGCTCTGTTTTTGATCGTCGAGGGCACTATTATCTATTGCATGATTGCTTTCCGTCGTCGCCGGGGAGACGACGCTGATGGGGCGCCGATTGAAGGCAACCTGCCGCTGGAGGCCTTTTGGACCGCAATTCCGACGGTGATTGTTATCGGTTTGGGCATTTATAGCGTACAGATCTTTCAGGAGATGGGGGGCTTTGCTCCCGGTGACGTAGCACACGACCACGGCACGCTAGTGGCTCAATCGGCGGATGTGGCCCTGGTCAATCTGGATGAGCCGACGGACGAAGACATACCGGTGGATAAGTCAGTTTATGGATTTGGGGCGTCGGCGGCTCAGGAAGGGGTGGCGGCTGATCTTGAAGTCAATGTCTCTGGCATGCAGTACGCCTGGATTTTCACCTATCCCGAAACGGGAATTATGGACGGCGAGCTGCATATTCCAGCAAATGCTGACGTGAAGCTAAATATTTCTGCTCAGGATGTCATTCATTCCTTCTGGGTGCCAGATTTTCGCCTGAAGCAGGATGCCATTCCGGGAAAGTCTACTGAACTCCGGTTTGTGGCAACCAAACCAGGCGAGTACCCCGTGGTCTGTGCCGAGCTTTGCGGCGGCTATCACGGCGGTATGCGGACGCAAGTGATTGTGCATACCCCAGCGGAATACAACCATTGGCTGGAATCACGGGTGGCGCAAGCTGAAATGGGGATGGATGAGACCGCGATCGCCACGAATCCTGCCGATATGACAGCGCCTGAATATCTTGCGCCATACAGCCAAGAACTGGCCATTGACGACCATTTGCTAGCTCACTTAAGTGACTGATTGGCGTCTGCACCAGTATCCACTTTTCTGAACCGTTCGTTTTTTCGTATCCAAGCACCGTTTAATTTCTCGAAATTTAGTAACAGCTCTCTCAAATTTTTATGGCACAAGCGAACCTTACGGGCGCAATAGCAGCGCCACAGCAGTCATTTCCCCATCCTGAAAAGTGGGAGTGGTACCACTATTTCACCTTCAACATCGATCACAAGGTCATTGGCATTCAATACCTGGTGATGGCGTTTATCTTTTATCTGGTGGGCGGCTGCATGGCGCTGGCGATGCGCACTGAGTTGGCGACTCCCCAGTCTGATTTTCTAGATCCCAATCTGTACAACGCCCTGATGACCAACCACGGCACCATCATGATCTTTTTGTGGATTGTGCCGGCAGCGATTGGGGGCTTTGGCAACTTTTTGGTGCCGTTGATGATTGGGGCTCGCGACATGGCGTTTCCCAAGCTAAACGCTTTAGCGTTTTGGGTAACGGTTCCTTCCGGAGCATTGATTGTCGGCAGCTTCTTTTTTGGTGGTGCGCAAGCCGGCTGGACGTCCTATCCGCCCCTAAGTGCGATTACCGCCAATACGGCTCAGTCCATGTGGATTTTGGCAATTGTCCTGGCGGGAACCTCCTCCATTCTGGGGGCGCTGAATTTCATCGTCACCATTTGGAAGATGCGCGTTCCCAGCATGGGCTGGAACGATATGCCGCTGTTTTGCTGGGCCATTATGGCAACCGCAGTGCTGGCATTGGTTTCGACGCCAGTGTTGGCGGCGGGGCTAATTTTGCTGCTGTTTGACATCAACTTTGGCACCTCGTTCTTTGACCCCAGTCGGGGCGGTGATGTGGTGATGTATCAGCACCTATTCTGGTTCTACTCTCACCCAGCGGTATATCTGATGATTTTGCCGGTCTTCGGCATTATGTCAGAAGTGATTCCCGTTCACGCGCGGAAGCCGATTTTTGGTTATAAAGCGATCGCCTATTCCTCTGTCGCCATTTGCTTTGTGGGTCTGTTTGTGTGGGTGCACCATATGTTTACCAGCGGTACCCCGCCCTGGATGCGGATGTTCTTCACCATCTCGACGCTGATTGTGGCCGTGCCCACCGGGGTCAAAATCTTTAGCTGGGTCGCCACACTGTGGGCCGGCAAGATTCGCTACACCAGCGCCATGCTGTTTGCGATCGGGCTGCTAGCGATGTTCGTTTTCGGTGGTCTCACCGGCGTTACTATGGGCACCGCACCAGTGGATATCCACGTTCACGATACTTATTACGTAGTGGGCCACTTTCACTATGTGCTGTTCGGTGGCTCGGTGTTTGGCCTCTATGCCGGGCTATATCACTGGTATCCCAAAATCACCGGGCGCATGCTGAATGAACCCTTGGGCATTGTGCATTTCGTGCTGACGTTTATCGGCACTAACTTAACCTTCTTCCCCATGCACCAGCTCGGGCTGAAAGGCATGCCACGTCGAGTCGCCATGTATGACCCGCAGTTTCATTCCATCAATCTGCTCTGCACCATCGGAGCGTTTATTCTCGGTATTTCGGTGCTGCCGTTTTTGATTAATGCCATCTGGAGTTGGAGCCAAGGCCCCAAAGCGCCGGATAATCCCTGGGACGCCAAAACGCTGGAATGGACTACGGAGTCGCCCCCCATTATTGAGAACTGGGAGGTGCTGCCTGAGCTCACCGAAGGCCCCTATGCCTATGGCGAAGAACCCGCGGAAGTGCCGTCTTCCTGATTGTCCGCAAACGTGGAGATGGGATGCCCCGTCTCCACTGGCTTCGCGATTGACTATCCCTCAACTCTTAAAAGGCTATGCAAGGCTCAATTAATCCTGCTTCCGAACCCACTGTTGCGGTCGAGGAGCACCACCATGAAGGACATCCTGACCTCCGGGTCCTCGGGCTGTTGACGTTTCTCTGTTCAGAATTTTTGATGTTCGCAGGCTTTTTTGTCCTGTTTTTAGTCTATCGATCGCAAGCTGGAGCTTGGCCGCCAGAGGAAACTGAGGTTGAGCTGCTGCTGCCTACCATCAACACCATCATTTTGGTGTCGAGTAGTTTTGTTATTCACTTTGGCGATAAGGCGGTGAAGCGGGGCGATATTGCCGGGCTACGCAAGTGGTATTGGATCACGGCTGAGATGGGCGTCATTTTCCTGATTGGTCAGGTCTATGAATATATGACCCTGGGCTATGGCCTGCAGACTAACCTGTTTAGCAACTGCTTTTACCTAATGACGGGCTTCCACGGGCTGCACGTATTTATCGGGCTGCTGCTGATTTTGGGCGTGCTGTGGCGATCGCGCCGGGAAGGTCACTACGGGGCGCATCATCACGTGGGTGTCGAAATGGCCGAAATCTACTGGCACTTTGTCGATGTCGTGTGGATTGTGCTGTTCGCCATCATTTATTTGCTGACGCTGCTTTAATGACGAGTGTGGGCAAATCGTCACGTACGCACCATAGGGCATCGCTTGGTGGACTAGTTAGAGGCAATGGGGTGCCTCTCTAAAGATGAGTGAGTGATTAAGGATGCTGACCTAACCCAGGACTAAAGCAAGGTAACGTTCACAATCACCGGACACCAATAACTTTTGCAACCTAACGACCAAACTGAACTGTTCCGGTGCATTTCGATTGTTAGCTGGAACTCCTCACCGATCTGACTCATTGGGTTTCCAAGGTTGCTGCCTCCACCCTAATTTCTGTTTTGCCGATGAAGTATCGACTTGAGGCATGTGAATCTCGACAAGTTCTACAGTTTCTCGAACCAGCACTTCAAGTTCATTTACTGCTACGGGAGCTGAACAATGAAACAAGCCTTCGAGACGATCAGCAAGATTTTCAGGGACGATCGCCATTTGAGTGATGAATCTGCTCATCCGCTTGAATTGAAATGTTGTGTAGTATAAACGGTTCAACCCAGACAGCACACCCAGAATATTTTGAGCGGATTCAACTAGAATTTGATGATACCAAAGGGTCGTATCACGCCTAGCCAGCTTTTCCCACACTCCCCAAACTGCGAAAAACTTAAGATAGTGCTCGACCATCTTCTGCGCGAGTTTGTCTGGATAATTTGCGATTCGGGCTTTCCACTGCTGAATTAGCGGTTCGCCGTACAGCGGGATTCCAATCAAAGTTCCTGACATTGCTTTCATCATGGGAGACAGATCAAGCTCCTCCAAAATAGTTGTAATTTCCTTTTCCCAGTTGGTGGTCGTCTCATGACCGATCTGAAATTCAATCCCACTTATCAGGTAGCTTTCACCAAGCACCCCCTCTTCTGGACAACCCACAGACCAGATTGGCTCTGAACCTCGATTTTGCTGCCGCGCCAGACGAAGCTCTTCCGCAGACGGCAACTCGTCGTAGTAGAAAAACATTTCGCAATCGGAATATTCATCGCACAAACCCTCAGCAACTGAACCCGTAATCATTGCGGCTTTCGTTTTCGGATTGGCGATGTAAACTTCGGCAATGCGTTTTGCCAACTCAAGTAAATATCGATCTTGATCCGCCATAGATTTTGTGACTTCGATAAAGGTCTAAAGCCATGAGGCAGTACCGAGTTTTTCCAGCTAACGCCCCCGTTCACTGGGCCGCGGCAATGACGTTGATTTCAGAGCCCGCGCGGCCCGCGGCTCCGGTGCAACGGGTTGTTAGGCAGCATTAGAACGCCTTATTAGCATCGATGTCGAATCCGAGATGTTTGAGTTCTTTTACAAGGTAGATTTTCCAGTCTTCACCCTGGAACGGCACGTAAACTACGCCATGAAAATCAGATGGAACTTCCAGCGGACCTCGGACGAGTGGACAAACGTGTGATCGGCCAAGTCGCCCAACAAAATAACCGAGTTCAAGGACGACATTCTGGCGTGCCCTTGGCTGCAACGTATCCCGCTTTGTCTTTACCGCACCGACATCATCCGGACTGAGCAATACCACCGCGTAGCCAACGTCCGCGTTGCGTTCGAATTTCTCAATAATCGTATCCCCGGCACTGGCCTGTTCATGCAGGATTATTGGCTCAAAGGCAATCCGCTCCAAAAACCGAGCAACGGTCTCCTTCATTTCGTTGTCATGCCCATGTACCACAAACACCTTTCGTGTCTCCGTGAGACTCTCAGCGGTGGTGGACAATGTTGCCGCACCCGCACTGTCCAATTCGTAATCTTCGTACTCTTGGATTGCCGACCGAATGATACCCATGGAGGTTTTCATTCCGCCCATGAACGAATCGTGGAAGACGCTATCAGGAGTGCCCATTGAGAACATTATTGGGCTGTAGTTAACTCTGTTGAATGCCTTGAGTTGCTCGCAATCGTCGCCGAAGAGCCTACGGAATGCCGATTGCACTTTCTGACGCCATTCAGTTGACTTCCCGGTATCAATCCATGCGTACGTTGCCGACTCAGCTTCTTCGTGAAGCTCTTTGAGTCGCTCGTAGGCCGTATGCTTTGGATTTGACATGGGTGTTGTTGCTGGCTAACTCATTATTTTAGAGGGAAAGTTTCTACCTAAGATCCCCATGTAGGTAAATAGGTGGAAATATTTCCGCCTAACATCATATTTTGGGCAGATAGGTGGAATTACGTCCACCTAAAATCCCTATCAAGGGGAATAGGTGGAATAGTTCGACATAATTATCTTTCTGATGCGTGGCAGATTCTACTCGATAGCGCTTTCTCGATAAACGTGGCGATCGCTCTACGGTTGACGCGATCGCGAAACTCCCTTACTGTCTAGCGCAAGGTTGCGGTGCTATCTGTAACCTTGACCCGGAACTCAATTGACTTAGCGCCATCGGTAGGTGCAGGAACACCTGACCGACGGCTAACCCCCACACTGGCATAAGCAGTCTGGAGGCTGAAGCGATTATGCCTCAGCTACCCCGATCGCACCACGTTCTGCGGGGTGGCTAGGCCACTTGAGTTCTGGTTTCCTTCCGTACATCACGTTTCTGGAGACCAGACTCATGTTTCAATCTTCGATGTCGGACGCGGCGGCGTCCACGGTTCAAACTGCCAGCAAATCCTATGACCCGCAGTTTGAGGCGGTGCGGCATATGCTGTTTGGCAATTTGAGCGCAGTGCAGGCGACCATTAAGCTGCTGCACAAGCTGAACTATGCCGAGCCCAATGACTGGAGTAAACCCGTTGCCACCGGGCAACTCAATGAAGTTGTCGTGGTGTTAATCAGGCGGGTGCGGGTGGGATAAGGATATGGAGTGGAGCGATAGCCTCAAGAATGCCACTGCACCTATCGCTTCACTCCAATAGCCAGCCAAATATCGATCCCATACTTAAGTTCAATTCATTTGCAAAATCGGGAGTTGGTAATGTCTGTTCGGGCTGGTCAAATCCTTCTGGCTGCTGCTTCGGCAGATAGACAAAAACTGTTTGCTCATCAGGGTCAATCAACCAACCCATTTGCGTTCCATGACTAAGCCAGCACCAGATGTGAGTGGATTTTACGCCGGCAGGACGGACAATCAGCTTTATTAACCGAACGAGTCGCTACTGAAAATCAGAGATGTGTCTGAAGGGATGAGGGCTTAGGCAATCAGCAGCGCGATCGCCACTAGGCCCGCCGTCACTGCATAGAACGTGCCCACCACGCGCAGTTCTGACCAGCCAGACAGCTCAAAATGGTGGTGTAGTGGAGCCATGCGGAAAAAGCGCTTGCCTTTGCCATCTGGGCCCTTGGTCGCTTTATAGTAAGACACCTGGACAATGACTGAAAGCGTTTCGGCAAAAAACAGCAGGGTCACCACCAGCAAGGCAAACAGGTTGCCGGTGAGAATGCCCACCGCTGCTAAGCTGCCTCCCAGCGCCAGGGAACCCGTATCGCCCATAAACACCTTGGCCGGATTGCTGTTGTGGAGCAAAAAGCCCAAACAGGCCCCGCCCATGGCTCCACAAAACAGCATCAGTTCAGGATGAACTGGGGCCACCAGCGCTCCGAGACCGATAAACGCGATCGCCGCCGTGCCGCCAAGCAAACCATCCAGGCCGTCAGTCAAATTAGTCGCATTACTTTCCGCCACTAGCACAAAACCCGCCAGCGGCCAAAACAGTAGGCCCAGGGGCAGCGACAGCCCCAATGGCAGGCTGAGCTGCGTGAGGGTGGTTGGTTGTGTCGCCATCACCCACAGACAAAATGCCACCGCGAAGCCGATTTGCAGCGCTAGCTTCATGCGGGGCGAAATACCCTTATTGGAGCGGCGACGCAGCACCTGCCAGTCATCCAGCCAGCCAATAAACCCGTAAGCCAGGGTCAGGGCGCCGGCAGCCACCGCCGTTTGGGCAAAGCCCGTTAGGGCGATCGCCACTAGCACTCCCACGGGCACAAAGAAGATGCCCCCCATAGTCGGGGTACCCGCTTTCTTGAGATGCGCCTGGGGCCCCTCTTCCCGAATAAACTGTCCAGTTTTGAGCGCCTTGAGCAGGGGCAGTACCCAATAGCCGGCGATCGCTGCCGCCGCCCAGGCGATAACCAAAGGCAGTGACAAAGACTGGAGACCGCCCAAGCGACCAGCCACTCCGTCGAGCCCCAAACTAACCAACAGAACACCAGTGCTTACCAGCACCAACAGTCTTTTACCAGACAGGGCGGCTAGCGCCACTGGCCGTTTCGACAAAAATTTTGCATCCACAACGGATCCTGCTCCTCACTGCCTCTACACCACCGCCTCAGCAGTAACTCACACCTAGTTACGCTCAGGTCTGCTGATTGTCCGAAAACATCACCACATATCGTCACTTAATGCAGCCTTTCCTGCCGCTATTCCATGGTCCGGACCCTATTTAGCCAGCCATAGATTAGGCGGCCATGGCCTATCACAAGCGCCTCAGAATACTTAGTCGTCATCGCTGAGGCTGAGATCATCATCGTCATCGTCAAAGGCTTTGCTAGAGTCGCCCATGAGATCATCAATCTCTTCGCTTTCCTCTTCTTCTTTGTCGTCATTGACCATGGCAACGTCTTCACGGGGCTTGAGCCGTCCGGTGCCTTCAAGCCAGCTCAAAATGGAGGGCTCTTTTTGCGTCGGCAATACATCGGCCGTTTGGCTGCGGGGAATGGTGCGGAGGGAAGGATTGTAGGTCATAGAAAACTGGATTCTAAGTTAAGGAAATCGATGATATCAAATCGGTTACAGGACTTACCAGATTGGCAGCACCTGGGCAAAACCGCTGGTATCCTATTCGTGGGCTAAATGTGTGTACATAATGCCCAACTATGAGTCTAACACCGGAGTATTAACTGACGGCTGAGAAATTGTCAATCAAATCTCACGCAACCTTACATGCTTTCGCCGCAGCGATCGCATTCTTTACAAAATCTCACAAAATTATCTTATGTTGGGCAAAATGGCACTATTAGAGGCGATCGCCTCCACTAATCGCGGCATTCTCGCCTCCGGCCAAGACCAGGAAACTATTGCCAGTCTGGCAACTCAGCTTGAAGGTCACAATCCCCATCCCGAACCGTTCACTGCTAAAGAACTGCTCAACGGCATCTGGCAACTGCTCTACACTACCAGCGATGAACTACTAGGTATCGACCGCTTTCCCCTCTACAAGCTGGGGCAAATTTATCAGTGCGTTTATCTAGACGAAGCCCGAATCTACAACATTGCGGAGGTGGTGGGGCTGTCGCCGCTGAACGGCCTAGTCTCTGTTGGGGCCAAGTTCGAGGCGGTTTCCACTAAGCGGGTCAATGTGGGGTTCGAGCGGGGCGTGTTTGGCCTGCAGTCACTCTTGCAATATGAAGATCCCCAAAGCTTTATTCAAAAGCTGCAAAGTCAGGATAAGTTTCCCTTTTGGCAGGGCATTGACTTTCGCATCAATAGCGATCGCCAGTCGGGCTGGCTGGAAGTCACATACCTGGATGAGGATATGCGCATCGGACGAGGCAACCAAGGCAGCCTGTTTGTGCTGCGGAAGGTGAAAGCATAAGGGCAAAATGCTAAACTTTTTTTGCTGTTGACTTTCAATCAGAATTGACGCAGTTAGGGAGTTGCTTGAAAATAACGTACTCGGTCGTTGGCCTCACGCAAATTGCTTTATTAAAAAGGCGCTCTCCTAAAATAGACGAGCGCCAGCATCTCAAGCGTAGTGAGTTTTAGAGGATAATCAGACAGCCGATCAAGAAACCTAAGGCTGCGAGCGTGAACCATGAAACTGATTCCTCGACAAAGATGTTAAAAAACAGCCGTTTTATGTGTGAAAAAGGCGATTTTTTTCCAATAACATGTCCATCGGCCAAACAAAAGCTTTCATATACTGGGCCAACAGAGGTTTGCTCTAAAAGTAAGAGTTGATTCAATGACTGCCGGATGTCATGAGAATGGGTCGCATCAAACACCATTTCCATTCTGGGGCGGTCTACATTAAGGGTTCGATAGCGAACTGTTTCTTGACCTCGAACCGTAGAGAAGCACATTAAGATTTGACATTCATGCCCATTCAGAACCTCTTCTTGAACTCGCGCCGATTCGTTTTTGAAGTGAGTCAAAAAATCGCCATCTATATATAAGTCTAGCTCCTGAAAAGTCATCTCGTCTACTTCATTGATGAGACAGCTTAGGACGTCATTCGTCTCCGCCAACTGTAAGATATCAGCCATTCTAACTAGCTGTGCTTCAGAGAGCTGAGGCAAATTTGCCAAGTAGGAATATTCAGCCAAAGCCTTTCTACATTCTGTATCAGAAGCATTAAACGAGGCTCTGAAATTACGTCTTTCTTTTGGTCGCATAAAAATCGCACCAATCCTTTTAAAGTCCATTTGAATCGTTAGCTGCTTTCGTTGCTGATAATTTAGAAACCCTAATTATTGACGGATAGCATGGCTTTTCTTAGCTTTTCTAAAGCTCGCTCGCCCTGCTTTCTTAGCTTCATAATTAATGCCGGAGTGTATTTAGGCTCAATGCCAAGCTCTACCAAAATATAGGCAATCTCTTTCCAAGAATAGCCTTTGACAATTCTCAGCGTAATCACCCGCTGATCTCTTTCTGATAAAGCCTCAAAGGAACGCCAAAGCAGATTGATAGTAGTTTGATTGACGCCTTCTGTATAGGACGCTTCAATCGCCAAATCATCGCTCTTGTTCCCAGATAATTTTTGAGCAATTTTGACATGACGCTGACGATGTCGATACTTTTCTAAAACAATTAGCTGCGACGTTCTTGTCAGATAAGCCGGTAAATTATGAATAGCTTTACCGGCATTAATCTGTCCTCGAACCCGCAAATATGCTTCGACAAGAATCTCACTTTCTTGCCAATCAGGATAGAGTCCTGCTTGGTTGAGCGATCGCCGAATAAAGAGAATCAGGTTTATAGAAGTTTTGACCTCCTCTAGAGATAATGAACGTTTAATAACCTCGTTGAGCAATTCCAACTGCTGACGGATCTCATTCATAGGGGTTTTTTCCTCCTATATGAATGTGTCATACACCAAAAAAGTGTGACATTAAAGCTTGAAACTGCTGTCAAAGGGGGTCGTCAACAGCTATTGAGAACAGCTTAATTGCCCTCATGTTTATATGTGACCAACCGTAAAGAGAGCGTGACCTATCCTTTGCGGTTCTTAACAAAAGCTGGGTGTCTAGAACTTTGACGCAGTGGGTATGGTTTAAGAGGGATGGTTTGCTATGAGATGGGTTTGATGGGGGGATGTCATGGTGCGACTACAGACTGACTCCACCGATGTGAAAGACGACGCGATCGCCCTGACGGCTGAACAGATAGCCGCGCTTGACGCCCTAGAGAACTTTGCCCACAGCAATGAAAAGCTGTATCTGCTGACGGGCTATGCCGGAACTGGTAAAACGACGCTGCTGCAGGTATTTATTCAGGGACTGCGGGACCAGGGCGACGATCGCAAAATTGTACTGTCAGCCTTTAGCAATAAGGCGACTAAAGTATTGGCCAGCATGGCCGAGCAGTGGCGGCTCGATATTGATGCGATGACCTGCTGCACGCTGTTGGGTCTGCGTCCGGTGATTGATGAGGACACGGGAAATCAAGAGTTTCAGCTTGATCGCAAACAGGGTAGCCAGATTGATCGCTATAGCTTGGTCATCGTCGATGAATGCTCGATGGTGAATGAGGAACTATGGCGCTTGCTGGTGAATGCGGTCTCAAGTCTGTATGGCAGCACGCAAATTCTGTTTGTGGGCGATCCGGCCCAGTTGCCCCCGGTGAATGAACCTGAGTCCGCTTGCTTTCGGGAAATCCTCCATAAGTCGGAGCTGACGGAGGTAGTGCGCTATGGCGGCGCCATTGGCGTCATTGCTGAAGATATTCGTCGCAACTTAGAGCGCGATCGCCTGCCACGGTTTCAAAGTGATGTGAACGGCGATCGTACAGAAGGCTGTTTTGTGGTGCCACGAGATATTTGGGAAACGCTGCTACTCCGCGCCTTTACCAGTGATGCTTACCAGTGCAATCCCGATCAAGTGCGAGCGCTAGCCTATACGAATCGTCGTGTTGCCCAGCTAAATCAAAAGATTCGCCGCGCCATCTACGGGCCGACAGCGCTACGCTTCGTTCCTGGCGAACGCCTGATTGCCCTGAATCCTTGCCTGGATGAAGAATCAGTTATTTTGCCCACTTCCGCCGAATGCGAGGTCATTACTGCTCGCCGCAGTCGCGAGGGAGAATGGCCTATTTGGTTGTTGTCTGTAGAAACAGAAGAGGGCACTTCTCGCACTTTGCGAGTGCTGCATGAATCTGGGGCCAGTGAGATGCAGCTAAAGCTTGAAGATTTGGCCCGGAATAAAAACTGGATGGCTTTTTGGGATTTAAAGCAGTTTTTTCATGATGTGGACTACGCCTACAGTCTCACCATTCATAAAAGCCAGGGCTCCACCTTTCAGGACGTATTTGTGGATGTGCCATCGATGCTAGCCAATCGCAACATCATCGAACGCAATCAACTCTGTTATGTCGCCCTCACTCGCGCTGCCAACCGTTTGTTTTTATACCAGTGAAAAATTCTGAACCCGTTGATTACCCTGCAAAAAGCAAGCCTTGGTAAGGCATACAGTGCCATTTAGCTTGCTTCCATAGCAGTAGCCAGCTCAGTTGGAACGTAATAGCAAAAACAAAATCCATCGTTTCATAGAGCAAGTCAAAGCGGCTAGCGTCTGAACAGGCATCTGATTGTAGAGCACCTGCTTCTAATAAGCCAAGAGATTTTCTCGCAGGGTTGAGCCCGTATATTCGGTGCGATATCGGCCACGACGCTGTAGTTCAGGTACCACCATGTCAACAAATTCCTCGTAACAGCCTGGAGTGTAGGTGGCAACTAACATAAAACCATCGGCGCCCCCTTCGTCCACAAAGTATTCGATTTTGTCAGCAATATCTGCGGCAGTGCCATACAAAATTGGCATCCCCATCCCCATAGCGTAGTAAAGGGCGGCCTCTTTAACTGTAAGAGGGTCTCCTCCCTTGGCGTAGATAATGCTTTCAAAAAGTCCTTGGATGCCGGGAATTTCAATATTCTGAACATATTCATCCAAATCATATGTCGAGAAATCGGGGCCAAAGTGACCGGAAATCCACGCCAAAGCTCCTTCTAAAGGAATATTATTCAAAATTTGCTCGTACTTGGCCTTAGCATGTTCACGAGACTCCCCCACAATGCACTGCAAACCATAGATCAGCTTGACACTACCGGCCGGTCGCTGAAACCGATTTTGCAGGCGATCGTTGAGGTCATCGGCATATTGCCGCATCCGATCAACCGTAGGATGCACTGCAAAAATAGCTTCCGCATGTTTAGAGGCAAAGTCACGGCCTCGATCAGACGAGCCGGCTTGCCAAATGACAGGTCGTCCCTGAGGCGAATGGAAACAGAAGGAGCGCCCTTTGCACTTAAAATATTTTCCTTCATGGTTTACCTCATGGACTTTGGCCGGGTCAGCAAAGATCCCACTTTCCTTATCCGCAATGATGGCGTCTGGCTCCCAGGAATCCCAGAGCTGATAACAAATGTCCATGTATTCTTCCATGCGGTCATAGCGCTCCGAGCGAGGAGTCATTTCCGCCCCATAGGCATCCCATTCACTTTTGGAATAGGAGCTCACCACGTTCCAAGCAATCCGACCTCCCGACAAATGATCCAAACTTGAGAGGCGGCGAACCATCGAGTAAGGATGTTCAAAAGCGGTTGATAAGGTGACACCTACGCCCAAATGCTTGGTGGCTGTGGTGATAATCGGTACGATGGTTGAGGGTTCATGAGTCGGACATTGAACCGCCCACTTAACGCAAGCATCAGAACTGTTTTTAAAATTGTTGTAGGGCGCTAATTCGTCAGCAATGAACATACCATCGAATAAACCGCGTTCCATCGTCCGGGCCATGTGTTGCCAGTAGGCCGGACGACTCCATTCCCAATTAACTTTATCTTTGGAATGTCGCCACATTCCGGTCGCGTGGCTATTGACTCCGTGCTGTAAGAAACCTAATAAATGGACCTTTTTCTTGCTCGACATTTTAATATTCCTAACTCATTTTTCTTGTGAGTGGCTGACTTTAATCTTTGGTCAAAGGCTGGTTTGCAGAACGTGATTTTGTGCTTCAATATCAGCTGCAAATTCCAGCAATGACTCCCTTAAGCGAGTTTCGATATCCGCATCTAATTGGATGCCGCCGGCTTCAAGTCGTTGCATCTGAGAATCGACAATAAAGATGCCTCGCTGAATCCGCGTTGCTCCCAGGACTGTAAAGAGCGGCTTCATCGAGTATTCAATTGATAGGAGATGGGTAATTGTGCCACCAGTAGCAATGGGAAAGAGGGTCTTTCCCGCAAAAGCATATTGGGGCAGCAGATCTAAAAGGGCCTTTAAAACTCCCGTGTAGGTTGCTTTGTAGATGGGAGTAGCAATCATAATCCCCTTGGCCGATTCAACTAAATTGATGAACTGCTTAAGTTCTTGGCTGGCGAAGTTGGCAAATACTAAATCTTCAGGTTTGATATCTCGAATCGTGAATGTTTCTACCTGAAGTCCATGGGCTTCAAGGATAGATTTGGAATAGTCCAAAACCGCTGAAGACCTGGAAGATTGTGAAGGACTCCCCGCGATCGCTAAAATATCGTGCATGATACTTCTCCATGGAAAAATTTCATCAAGAGGCTATTTGAGTATTTAAGAAATCTATATACTTACTAAACTTTTCATCCATAAAGTAGCTGTCAGAAAATTCATTTGTAAAAGAAACCTGCTGAAAGTGATAATCAAACCCTAGCAAGCTGTAGGTTAGCCTCAGAAAATAGTCATCAACCCAAAAGTCCACATCAAACTTTGAGATGCTATAGCGATTCTCCAGGCGTCGATTCAAAGTTTTCAGTAGCCAAGACCATTGCGGTTTAAGGGTCGGTTCAATGCGATTGCCAGAATTTACATCAAAGAAATGTAGAATCTGAGTTGAATGAAAGTTGGATAGCTGAGATAACTTATGTGCAGCCTGAATAGGATTAGATAGGAACCAATAGTTAGCAATGAGCAGGTAGTAAAGGTAAGTAATCACTGACTGAGGATAATCACGAATAACCTCGCTACGGCAAACAATTCCTCGTAAAGAGGGCAGTTTTATGTTTGAGGTCTGCGATCGCTCTAACCGCTTGGCAAATTTATGCTTTTCCAACTGCCGGGCAAACGTTTCACAGCAGATATGGGCATCAATATTATCATTAATTAAGCTATTGCTAGCGGTGCGTGAATCTTCGTTGATTAAGGTGCAATCTGAACTGACATCATAGCCGCACAAGTCAAATAGAGTGATAATAAAACGATGGGAATTAGTGCCAAATAAAACTGAGATTCTTTTATCCTTAAGATCATAAATAGAATTGATATGGGAAGATTTGGGCAGAACAATGCTGATGTCTTGACCGGAAAGGTTGTAAGAAGCGATGCCAATCAGTTTTGAGCCAAAATTCAAATCGTCAAAAAAGACTGAACCGTTCCGCAATAAAGCCATATCATCGAGAATGCAGATGTCAATTTCATCTTGCTTCATCTGACGAATCATCAAGTCACCAGAAGCAAAGGCGCTTACTTGTAAATCTAAATTTCTGTTAATACCAGCATCGGGATAGCTTAGGTAATCAGGTGGAGAAGAGCGAAACTTTTCAGTGAGATAGGCAACCCCATATCCGGCAATAATCTGGCCGATTGAATCTCGCTGTAAGCCGATGCGCAGAGGAACACTGTTGTGATCCGAAGTCTTTACCGGTTTGAGTTGAAAATGGAACTGCGGCTGCGTCTCTAAGGAATCTTGTTCCAATTGAAAGCTTCTGACTAAGCTTTCTGCAAGCACCAATAACTCACTCGAATTGGGCACATGGATATAGATGCCATACTCACCGATCCCTTGAATGGGCTGTGACCAAATGTTGTACTGCTGTTGCAGAACTGATAGGCAAAAATCGGGCAAGATTGTTGATCTCTGATGCGTGATCAGGGAATCAATTAGGTCCTGATAGTTGTCAGCAACTAAGGCGCTATCTAATCGACGCTGATCCAATGAACGCAATCTCTTAAGATCGCGATGAATTTCTTCTAGCAAAACGACATTTTGAAAATCGATTGAGCCGATATCGGTCGAGGAAAAAGCTAGGTTTTCAGTATCAGGACTAAAATTCACTAGAAACAGCTGATGGGTTTGCAATCGATTGCAGCAATGTTGGCTCTGATATGCGGAAGAGTTGTTAATCAAAAGATCAAAGCGGCTTTGACCAGAGGCTAAAAAATGGCTGTCGCTAGTTACCTCCTGCCGAATCGTTTGTTTGGGAAAGCACAGCGTAATGCGGTAAAGATATTTTTGAAACCACACAGATGAGAGCAACGAAGTCGTGCCAATTAGCAGCCCTTGACTGGCAGCCTCAAAAGGAGAGTTTCGAAACTCTTCGTACAGAACTTCGACATCTTCACAAATGCCATAGACTCGATTGATTAATCGCTCCCCCTTACTGTTTAGGCTAATTGAGCCGGGCGATCGCTTAAGGAGTCGAGTACCAAAATAGTCCTCTAACTGCTTCACTTTTTTGCTAATTAGCCCTTGACTGTATCCCAAGTCTTTAGCTGCTCCGGAAAAGCTTTTACAGTCATGAACAGCCTTTAGAATTTTGAGATGGTTCAGGGTAATATCTTCTAGTTTCACAACACCCGACTCCAAAACGCTCAATTGGCTGCAACGCTGGCAAACATTAAGGCATCCTAGCCGCGTAAGCCGGATAGCTTTTCGGAGGAGGTTTTCTGATCATTGGCATGGGCGACTTTAAAGTTTTTGATGTCCTGCGACAGGCAATACAAAATTGCGATAGGACTGATCATCGCTAAGATTGGCCCTAAATAAAGGAGTGATGGACTCAAGCCATAGGACCAAATAACCAGGGCGGCCAAGACACCCGCGATCGCCGCTCCCCAAGCTGGGGCAGCATAGTAGGAACCGGCACTTTCTGCTTCGTCTTCGGAATAGCTATCGGCAGCCTCATGCAAAACAGTCAGCATGGCTTTGATATACAAAATGCTAACCACTGCGCCGATGACGATGAATAAAATGGTGCCGGCTGATAGAGCGTTACCTGAACCTCCGGCACCTGCGGCTGCCTGAACGTCTGAGGTGAATGCGAGCGCTATTCCAGTGGCCATAGCGCCAATAACAAAGTATTTACTGCTGCCTAGAAACCGCCTAAAGTCTTGCATGATGACTGATTTCTCCTGAAATATTCCACAATTGCTGAGGGTCTAGATGTCTTCAACTTGCTTCAACGATGCGTAGTCAAACAAACGAGAGTTAGAGATACTCATGGCAATAGGAACTACTGTGCTAATGCCTAAAATGAGCAGCGTTCCTACTAACTCGCCGAGTGCCATCCGTAAAGGCATGCCAATTACAATCGCTGCGATGGTGCCCCAAATAAATCCACCAGCGGTCATCTTACGCCAGAAAATGGCGAGCATTAAAGGAACTAAAATGGCGGTTCGAATTGCATAGGTCGTCAAAACAATGGTTACAAAATCCACCCCAGATAGAACCACCCCCAGGGCGATCGCCGCCGTAACTAGCATTGACGCTCGGGTTAGAGTAAACAACTTGCGGTCATTAATTTGCGGAGAAATTGGCTTAATGACATCAATTGCAGCCAAAGAACTCAAAGAAGCTAAAGCGCCATCCATCGTGGAATAACAAGCCGATAGGATGACAAATACGTAGGTATAAACCAGCCAGTTAGGCAATCCGATATGTGAAATCACAAAAGGACCTACCGCCGCCGCATCATTGCCCAAATTGGTGGCCAGATCGACATTAAGGGCAATTCCTACGAGGCCTAAAATACCCAGGCAAATAGGAATTGGATAAAACCAAGCCCCGGCCCACAGAAATGTTCGGCCCACTTCTTTGGGCTTTAAGCCCCACACTACCTGCCAAAAAGACTGCCCTGCTAAAGTCGCAGTCAACAATCCTAGGGCTAGAGTAATCCCAAAAACAGCAGGAACATCTGCGCGAGTAACTGATAGCAACTCCGGCCCTCTATCGGCAACTGCAGACCAAATAGGAGCCGGTCCACCCAAATGACTCAGCACCGCCATCAGCACAACCGAAGCGGGCACAGTAATAAATAAGGTTGTTAGGGTTGATGTAGACATAGAGGCCCACAATCCACCTAACATGCTGTAAACCAAGACGATTGCGATCGCAATTACAGCCACAGTTGCCTGCGGCATACCAAAAACGGTCGATATAACCAGTGATGTTCCCTTTAAATTGATAATGATTTCAATCAGGGAACCAAAAATTAATCCCACCGTTACCACAATACGAGCTAGCCTTGCACCACTAAATCTTGAGCTGACAAATTCTCCCATCGTGTACCCATGAGGCATTTTTTCCCTAAGCTGTTTAGCAAACGGAATAACGGCAATAACGGCTAAACCATTAGGAACAGTAAACCACCACAAACCAGAGAGACCAAAGTTATAGGTCATGGCGGCTGACATCATGACCGCCATAGCCCAAGTCCACACAGAAATCAGGCCAGCAACTCCAAAACCGAACCCTAGTTTGCGACCAGCAATGATAAAGTCGTGGGTATTTTTGACCAGTTTTGACTTAACGTAAAAGGCTACGCCTAACGAGATTAGGCCTAACAGAAAAAGCATGAAAACACCCTGCGCCGGAGCTAATGCAGGGTTAGCAGTCAATTCAATATTCAACATAATCTTCCCTGAATTCTGTTGCGGAAAGGATTAAGAAGTCTCAGGGCTAGTTCGACTACAAAAGTCCTCTAGCTAATAGTTACAGAAAATTTTTCTCTGTATTTGTACTGCATACTATCAGCTATGAATCAAGGATTTGTATAGAGACTCACACTATCCTTGATCCACTATTACGATATGGAATACCCAATGCATTTTGATAGGTTTATTACTCGTTATGGCCGAATCAAGTAATCGGTAATCCTTTAGTGTTGATGCTCTTGCTCAATCAGCAATTCTTGGATTCTTTGATCAATTGACTGAGTATCTAAAATACCTTTTGTAATCAAGAGCTTTTCGCAGGCATCTACCCAACGTTCATAGTAGGTGCGACCATCTGCGGAGTCAGCCTCAGCTGCTGAAATTTCTGCCACAAACTGTTCAGTCCACTCAGCCCAACTATATTCTTGGGCCGCCGCCAGCTGATTGACAATGGCAAAGGCCTTGGCTTCCCAGGGAGCCTGGAAGACAGGCTCATGATCGACCTCAGGTGATTCGGGTGTGGATAATGGGTCGGGTGATGATGAAGACATAGCTGTTGGGGGCGGGATAAGGGGTAACCGATAGTTTGTAGGCCGAGCAGACAGAATCGAGAACGTCCAATAGTTAGAAAATAGGGCCAGGAAAAATTCAATTCCGACCGCTTAAATGTTTAGAGTCTCTCTTAGGAAGAAATCTATCCTTATAGATTGAGCCCCTTAAAGCGCTTCTTGAGCCCCTTAAAGCGCTTCTTGAGCCCCTTAAAGCGCTTCTAAATGGTCATCAAATAAATCAAGATAGAGCGCATCACGGGATGGCACCTCCGGACCCCAAAGCTCTTGCGCCGCAAATCGAACGCTGTAGACGTGTTGCGGTTTGGTCGAGAGGCGCTGCCCCACGGTGTCAGGGAAAACGTATACGCCATGATCTTTCATGATGGTGCCAACTTTACCGCGAACGTAGCGCGGTAAGCGGGTGTAGGTTTTAGGGTGGGTGACTTTAGCTCGCACCAAATTACCGACTTGGAACTGAGGGGCTAAGTCACTATCCACTTGACAGCTCAAACCGTCCTGCAGAAGGGCGTCAGCGGCGGCGGCGGTCATGCATTGATTACTGGTTTGAATAGGCATATCAGGATAAGGAGATGGGGGGAGTAGAGACGAAGCGTCATCTCGCATTTAGGTATGGCAATCACTCACAGAGCAGGAGAACCGAATCTAGGGGTCGGATTGATCGAGTTGGGTCATCCTGGCTTTAATTTCGGCTTCGGAGAGCAAATTATGTTTGGCGAGTAGTAGCTCTAGAGCGTACAGCCAACGTTCGTAATAGCTGGAGCTGAGGTAGTCGCCAGGGGGCATAAGTTCAGAGGCATGGCGAGTTTCATCAACGGGGAAAAAGTTGCCAAAGGTGGCAAAACTCATCGCAAAGACTTTGGCTTCCCACTCACTGTGAAAAACAGGCTCGTTGGCTTCAATGGGGATGGGTCCTAGACCATGCATCCCGCCCATATCATGGGGTCCATTCATAGTAGGCTCCTAGGCAGCAAGGGGGGTGGGTGAATTGGGCGGCGGCACTTTAGCCGTTCCGATCATGGCGTTGCGGGTCACCAAGGTAGCCAGTTCTGCTTCTGACAGGTTTTCTGTGCCAGCCGGACGCTCTGGCAGCACCAGATATCGCAAATCGGCATTACTGTCCCAAACCCGGACCTCCACCGTCTCAGGAATTGCTAGGCCAAACTCGGCCAAAACGCTGCGCGGTTCAATCACAGCGCGCGAACGGTAAGCAAAGGACTTGTACCAAGTGGGAGGCAACCCTAAGATGGCCCAAGGGTAACAGGAGCAGAGGGTACAAACAATCAGGTTATGTACTTCAGGGGTGTTTTCGACCACCACCATATGCTCACTAGAAAAGCCCGTGAGCCCTAGCTCAGCGATCGCGCTGGTGCCGTCGGCCAGCAATCGCTGCTTAAAAGCCGCATCGACCCAAGCCTTTGCGACAATCTGAGCGCCAATGTGGGGGCCAACCTTGTGTTCGTAAGTCTCAATAATGGTGTCGAGGGCGGCTGAATCAACAATGCCTTTCTCAACTAAAAGGGACTCAATGGCTTTAACCCGGAGGGCAATATCAGCCTCTGAACGATCATGAGGGACAGTCATATTCTCGTAGGTGGGATTTATACGTGAACCTTACAACTCCAGGACAAGACAGTAAACCATGTCCGATGGAAAAGTGGCTATTTTCCCTCAGATGTCAATTGGAGCTTGGGATGTAATCAACCGGATAGGAACCACTCTCTTAAGGCTCATCAACAATTTTTAAAGATCGAAGCCTGACTAATAGAGTGTTTCTGCACTCTATCCTATAAAACTGAATGGAGGCTGAATCTATGCCCCAAAAGCTGTCTAGCCTTAACTGATCACAGCCCCCCGTAAATCGAGGCATTTATGATTTCAGTCAAAACCCCGACCCATCCGTTTGCGCTCCCGCTGGCTCAAACGGCTTTGCTGATCATCGATATGCAAAATGACTTTTGCCATCCTGATGGGTTCAACGGCAGTGAGCTAGGTCTTGACCTCAAGGGGGTGCGGTCCATCATTCCAGCGATTCAAACGCTACTCGTTTGGGCCAGACAAACCGGCGTCAAAGTGATTTTTACCCGCGAAAGCCATCTACCCGATTTATCGGATTTATCTCCCAGCAAAAAAACCCGCTACGCCAATGCCGGGTCTCCCATTGGCCAGCCCGGAAAGCTGGGTCGTTTCTTAGTGCAAGGGGAAACAGGGGCCAGCATTGTTGAAGAACTGCAGCCGCTGCCGCAGGAATGGCAGCTAGACAAACCGGCGCACTCCTGTTTTGTCAACACTTCCCTGGATCAGAGACTGCAAGCCGCTAATGTGACTCATTTATTAGTTGCTGGAGTAACCACAGAATGCTGCGTGTTGGCAACGTATCGCCACGGCAGCGATTTGGGCTATTACTGTCTCCTTCTGGAGGACTGCTGCGCGGCTTTTGATGCGAAAGATCATGAAGCAACGGTGCATATTCTACGGTCTGAGGGGGGCGTGTTGGGCTGGGTAGCTCAGTCTTCAGCCCTCTATGAGGCAACATCCAAACCATCGGCTCAAGCTTGATGAGTTCATTGGCGATGAGCAATAGCGCTCAAAAGCCGTCACCACAAGACTCTCAGTCACAACCAGCGTTGCGAAAATTCTGACTCCAGGAAGCTGAATAATTTCCCCTCGACCAAAGACGCCAGCCTCAGCAGATATACCTAACTTTATGCGGAGCGACAGCCGAGAGAAGCGGCAGCCCAGTCGCCATCTTAAGTTATTCGCAACAATCTGTTATCGAGTTGTTGATTCAGCAAGCTTGTCGGCGTCTTTTCTCCTGAAACTGTGCCCTCAATTACAAAAAATCCTGATTAGGTCATCTACGCTCAAGTCGTAAGCTCCCGACATTTCCCGTGCTAGATTAAGCTGAGTGTTCGACGTTAAGGCTAAAGCCATGAGATTTATTTCTACCTTCAGAAGGCGGACGTTTGCTCTATGTGTTGGCGGGCTTTTGCTGGCCTCCTGTACGGCTTCAGAGACGGCAGAAACGCCATCCGAAACTGAACCCGAGGCGGCCTCAACTGAAGCTCCTGATGACCTAATTTCTGTCAAGGCAGGACATCTGGTGGCGTTGGACATGGCCCCTCTATTTGTGGGAGTCGAATCTGGATGTTTTGAGGAAAGCGGCTTGGCAGTCGAAACTGTGGCGTTTACCAATCCAGGCGATAATAATGCGGCCCTAGCGGGCGGGCAAATTGATTTCAGCACCAATCCCTTTACCCTGCCCTTTTTTGCAGCTAACAGCGGTGTTCCCATCAAGACGATCGCCGCTGCCGGGGGATGGGGCGTGATGCAGGTCATTATCAATAATGAGTACGGAGTTGAGTCGATTACCGATTTAGCCACCTTTGCCACTGAAAATCCCGATACCCAGTTAAAAATCGCGACTTTGCGGGGCGATACTCTGGAGCTGATTCTGGTGGATGCCTTTGAAGCGGCAGGCGTTTCCCCTGATGCCTTTGAGATGGTCTATTTTGACGATTTGTTGGCCATGGTCGATGCGTTTCGGGTCGGTGAGGTGGATATTCTCAGCCATATCAAGCCTTACACCACGCAGTTTGTCACCAGTGGAGAAGCGACTGTTTTAACCGACAATGCTGACGTGTGGTCTCCAACTACTCCTAACACCGTCGTTAGCGTTTTGGATAAAACCCTGAGCGATCGCCCGGAAGTGGTAGAAGCTTACATCACCGGGATGCAGTGCGCCGCTGAGATTATCAATACGGAGCCAGCCGAGGCGATTGCCCTGTTAGAAGATGGCAACTATTTTCGCGTCGAAAATGAAGTGCTGTTAACGGCATTTGAGACGCAGCCGGCACCCATCACCTTCACCCCGGATTTAGAGACGGTGCAGACGGTGGTCGACAAAATGGTGGAGCTGGAATACATTGAATCGGACGTCCCCGCCGAAGATATCTTCGATATCACTATCGTTAAAGGGTTAGAGCAATAGTATGGACAACGGTCTTTCAGGTCCAATGGTTTGGCAGCGATCGCTGCTTTCAGTTGCCTGCGGACTTTTGTCTTGCACCGTTCTGGTCGTTGTCTGGGAAATTTTTGGCCGCAATCCCGAGAATTCCGTAACTCAAGTGCTGCCGCCCCCCTCTCAATTCCTGCCCGTCCTGTTGGAAAGCGATTTCAAAATCGGCTTAGGATCGCAGTCGGCCTCAATTTATCAGTCGGTAGTCGTGACCTTAGTCAGGGTTTCCCTAGGCATGGCGATCGCCTTTGTCGGGTCAATTATTTGTGGGCTGTTAATCAGTCTTTCCAAATGGTCTGAGCTGTTTATTCTGCCGATTCTCGGGTTGATTGCCCCTATCGCGCCCATCGCGTGGGTGCCCCTGGCGCTAGTCGTTTTTGGTGTGAGCAATCTCACCGCCGTGTTTATTGTCTTTATGGGGGTGTTCTTTACCCTCACCATTGCCACGGTGGCTGAAATCAAGCGCATTCCCGAGAACCTGTTGATGACGGCGGAAAATCTTGGCGGCGGCAGCTTCAATCGCTGGCGCTGGGTGATTGTGCCAGCCGTGCTGCCAGGCGTTTTCACCTTGCTGAGGCTGAATTTTATTGCCGCTTGGATGGCGGTACTGGCCGCCGAGATGACCGGTTTAAGAGACGGGTTAGGCACCGTCGTGATGACCGGGCGCAATCTCTTCAATAGCAATTTGATTTTGCTAGGAATTTGTATTATCGGCATTACGGGGTTTGCGGTTGATCGCCTGCTGCTGCTGATTCAAAGAAAGTGTTTCTGGTGGCAGGTCTAAGGGATGGAAGCACAGAGTCACACCGCGCCGCATTTTTCAACGACACCGCTTCTATCTTGCCAGCACTTAACTAAACAGTTTTTAGAGGGCAAACAGGTATCAACGATTCTAGCTGACGTCGATTTAGATGTGGCCCAGGGTGACTTTGTGACTATTTTGGGACAGTCAGGCGGTGGGAAATCGACCCTGTTAAAGCTACTGGGCGGGTTCATCACCCCCAGTGCAGGGCAGGTGCTCTTTCATGGGGTACCGCTGAAGGGCATTACGCCCAAAATTGGCATGGTCTTTCAGGAAAATACGCTCTACCCTTGGCTAACTGTTGAGCAAAATATTGGCTTCGGCTTTAAGGTCAGAGGCAAAAAGCCGGCCCAGTATAAAAAACAGGTTCAAGATGTGCTGCAGCAAGTGAGCCTCACTCCCGCCCGCAAACGCTATCCCCATCAGCTCTCGGGAGGGATGAAGCAGCGGGTTTCGATCGCTCGCTCAATTGCGGTACAGCCTGATGTGCTATTGCTGGATGAACCCTTTTCAGCCCTGGATATTCAGCTGCGACGCCGGCTCCAAACTTTTTTGTCCTCGATTTGGGAAGATACCGCTACTACGATGGTGCTCGTGACCCACAACGTGGAAGAAGCGATTTTGCTGGGGCAAAAGCTCATCGTCATCGGCGATAGACCCGGTCGAATTATTGAGACCGTGGATATTGCTGAGGCTCGGTTTCGCGATCGCTATGATCCCCAGTTTCTGGATCTGCAGCGCCATTTAGAGGGCGTCATTGAAGCCGACGTCACTTTTCAAGGGACCCTATTGCCGGTTGAATAAGCTATGGCTGCACTCGGGCCGGATACTGGGCTTTGTGAATTTTTAAAATCGTTCTGGAGTTGAGGCGCCTGACTTCTGGGTTGCTTTTGAGTACGTTCAAAAAGCTCAACAAATCATGGTTGTCCTTATAGATATATTCCAGCATGATATTGAACTCTCCCGTAACGGAAGCAATATAGCTAATATTTTCCATGCCCCTAAGCTGGCTAAGGCTAGCTTCAAGAAATAGCGGCTCAACTTCCAGCTCTAGGTACGCAACATTTTCGTGCTTAACTTTACCAGTATTAATAAACGCGCTAATAGAAATAATCCCTTCATCCAGTAATCGTTTTACTCGATAGCGAATCGTAGCTTCTGGAGCATTAATGGAGCGAGCAATATCGCTATAGGCAATTCGGCCATTCTGCTGTAAACGTTCAATAACTTTAAGGTCTAACTGATCAATCTCATACCCTTGAAGTTCTTGGACAGAGGAATCGTCCTCAACAGTTGATAAATTGTCATTACTCCGAGCTGCCATCAACGATCAATCATCCTCTGGACTGGGTTTGACGTATCGATGTCATCCTATCAATTTATACCGACTCACGACAGACCTACTGATTTCATATGAAGTTATAAATTTTTGACGATTTCCGCAATTCAACTGTATTGAAATCTACGGTTCATCATAAGTTTGAACGATATTCTATGAAGTAATGAAATCAGAGAAGAATTGATTAGCTTGCCAAACTGAAACGATCACTAATGTTAGACACACACATATAAATATGTGAGCAAAGGTAGAGGCCTGACTGGTCTGCCTTTGCTCCATTTTTTCAGATGGATAAGGGGATGGAAGCTAAATCTTTAGATTATCAAAAGCGCAAACGACCGCCTGTATTCGGCGTTGATATTGCCATCGCCGGTCTGACTAAATATGTGGGGGGTAAGGTACTCTACGAAGACTTTAATCTGGAGATTGCCAGCGGCAAAATCACCTGTATTTTTGGTCCTAATGGCTGTGGAAAATCGACTCTGCTGAATATGATTGCCGGTCTGACCCCCCTCGATAAAGGTCAGCTTCGGTTTGGGGGGAAGCCGCGATCGCAGGTGAAAATTGGCTACGTTTTTCAAAACTACCGGGATGCGCTTTTTCCCTGGCTCAAAGCCATTAAAAATATTGAATATCCCTTGTTAAGTGCTGGTTTATCGCGGGTGCAGCGGCGCTTGCGAGTCGAAGAACTGATTCTGCAATTTAATGTAGGGTTTGATTTAGAGCGCTATCCCTACGAGTTATCGGGAGGGCAGCAGCAGTTGGTTTCTATTATGCGAGCCCTCGCGACTCGGCCCAATATTCTTTTCCTAGATGAGCCCTTCTCTGCCCTAGATTACGAAGCTACTCTGGCCATTCGCGACAAGCTGCAGGAGGTGTTTGTTGCCACCGGAGTAACCATCGTGATGATTTCCCACGACCTGGAAGAAGCCGTCTATCTGGCCGACCATATTTTGTTGTTGACCAAACGACCGACCCGGCTGGCGGAGCAGGTCGTCTTCAATCGGAGCCGTCCGCGCACGTTAGAAACCCTCTCTGATCCAGAGTTTGTGCGAGTAAAAGCCCATAGCTTAGATGTCTTTCGGCGGGAGGCCAGCTAAGCATGCCAGACGCTTCTAAACGCTCCCAACTTTCTCCATTTGCGGACAATTTTTTTCCGTTTTTAATTGCCAATACGGGGACGCTGCTGTTAATTCTGATTTGGTGGATAGTCACAGCTTTAGGCCTAATTGAACAGGTTTTATTGCCCTCACCGATTGATACCTTTGTGGCCCTGTGGGAGGGGATTTTTGGAGGAGACCTGATCCGTGATTTTTGGCTGACCCTATATCGCAGTCTCTATGCCTTTGCGATCGCCGCTGTACTGGGAATTCCCATCGGCATTTTGCTGGGAGCCAACGAGCAACTCTATCGCTCCTTTGAGTTTTTGATTGATTTCTTCCGTTCAACGCCAGCTACCGCCATGTTTCCCCTCTTCTTAGTGGTGTTTGGGATTGGAGACTTTTCCAAAGTGGCAGTGGCGGCTTTTGCGGGGGGGCTTGTCATCTTTTTCAATGTCGCCTATGGGGTGATGAATGCTCGCAAAACGCGCATTATGGCGGCAAGGGTCATGGGCACTCCCCGCTGGCGAGTTTTCTTCGACGTGATTTTTTTTGAGACCTTGCCGCAGACCTTTATTGGCTTACGAACCGCGATTTCTTTGACGCTGGTGGTCATTATTGTGGCCGAGATGTTTATCGGCTCCACTAACGGCATGGGGCAGCGCATTATTGATGCCCAACAGGTGTTTGATATGCCCGATATGTATGCCTCCATTATTGCCACGGGCGTCATGGGCTACGGCTTAAACCAGCTCTTTTTGCTGACCGAAAACAAATTTATTCATTGGAAAGGACGATAAATTAATGAGCAACCAACCCTTAAATCGACGTCAGTTTGTTAAGTATGGCTCCCTCGCGCTGGGGGCGGGGGCGATCGCCGCCTGCACTGGCAGCTCAACGGTAGAAGAAACCGCCCCCGATAGTGAAGCTGAGACGCCAGCGGAGAGCAGTGGCAGCCCTGAAGTCATTGTCAAAAAAGAAAAGGTCATCGCCTCTTGGCTGCCCATCATGCAGACAACGGCCTACTACGTCGCCTTAGAAGAAGGGCTGTTCGAGCAAGCCGATATTGAAGTTGAGTCGGCTAAATTTGAAAACCCCAATCAGATTATTGATTCCCTGGTTTCGGGACGAGCTGACTTTGGCCCCCCCGGAGCTGCCGCCGGTATCACGGTGCTAGCGGAAGCCAAGACCCCTGGCACCTTTAAAGTTTTTGGGCTTCAGGGCGGCGGCATCGAAAGCGACTTTATCAATGACGGGCTGATCGTCAAACCAGAGTCGACGATTACCGCCTTTGCCGATTTAGAGGGTAAGAAGGTCGGCACCATTCCTGGGATTCAGTGGAAAACGATTCTGTCTTATATTCTCAAGAAAAACGGGCTTGAGCCGGGGAATAACGTCACAATCGAGCAAATGGCCGTAGGACTACATTTGCCTTCGGTGGTCTCGGGGGCAGTTGACGCTACGCTGTCTCTAGAACCGACGGGCTCAATTGCCGAAGCCACGCAACAGGCCAAACGCGCTATGGTCAACCCCGTTTCCATGTTCATCTCTGATCCGTTTTACTCGGGCGCAGCGGTTTTAACCTCTAAATTCATTACCGATCGCCCCGAGACTGCTAAAAAGGTGGTGCAGGTCATTGATGAGGCGACCAAAATTGCCAACAGCGATTTTGATAAAGTGCGGCCCTACATCTCTAAATACACCGCCTTGGAAGCCGACCAGGCTGCCTATGTGGCTCAACCTCGCCTGCGCAGCTTCGATGACCTCGACGCCACCGACGTGGATTCTTACCAGAAGTTTGTCGATGTCTTTGTGGCGGAAGCCGTGCTAGAGCAGGACATGAAAGTTCAAGATCTTATGCTGGATGTCTCTGAGCTGGGGTAATGAACGACATTCCACCCAAGCCTTATCACCAGCACATTCCCCATGATCCGGAGGATCAATCACCGATTTCTCAGGCAGAGGAGGACATCAGCTTTTTTGAAAAACAGATTATTTCCCTGCACAATTTGATGCGGGCGAAAAAGCAACTCCCCAGCTTCGATGCCGTTCGACGAGCGGCTGAAGAAGTGGATGGCCTCTTTGCCGCCCAGGAATTTCCAGTCGATCTGCCCGCCTGCTTACAAGGTCGCTGGCCGGAGTATGGTGAACGCCGCGTGCTGGCCGTTGAAACGGTGCTTTGCGAACTGGGCTACTTGTCCAAAGCCGATTTGCGGGCGGCACTGGCTGAGTCCACCGATCGCCCAGCCCCACCCAGCGCGGCCACCCCCTACGCGCCGGTAGTTGACGCGGCCACCTATTGCGAACCTCGCTATTTTCCAGGCACGGTAGTGCAGGTGGCGGCACATCCCCCGGCGGGGCATATCCGGACCCCCGTTTATTTACTGGGTAAAACCGGCGTCATTGTGCGTCTTCAAGGCATGTTCCTCAGTCCAGAAGATTTAGCCCATTTCAAATCGTCCGTTGTGCAACTGCCGCTCTACCTGGTGGAATTTGCCATGGCCGATGTTTGGGGCGATCGCTGCCCGCCGAAAAGTCTAAAAGACAAGCTGCGGGTGGAAATTTACGAGCCGTGGCTGCTGCCCCTGGATTAATTCAGCATGTTCTCAAGAGTGAGATAAGTACCCATGTCAAACGTGCAGGCCCAGAATCACTATCCGTTTTACCGAGCAGTTGACGCTTCTCAAGAGTCTGAACACAGTCATGAAGCGATTAATGATGATGAGGCCTATTGGGCTCAACGCACCAGAGTTATCCAAAAGTTGTTAGAGGCGCAAGGCTGTTTTACGGCGGCTGAAGTGAGGCAGGAAATTGAACGGGAAGATTCCGTTACTCCCATGTTGGGGGCGCGGCTAGTGGCACGGGCCTGGGTCGATCCGGCATTTAAACAGCGACTGCTGGCTGATGGCAAAGCGGCCTGCCAGGAAATGGCGATTGACACGGTGGAAATTAAACGCTTAGAGGTCGTCGAAAATACCGCTGCAGTTCACCATGTGGTGGTGTGCACCCTGTGCTCTTGCTACCCCAGGGCGATTTTGGGCTATCATCCCCCATCCTGGTATAAAAGCGCGGCCTATCGTAATCGGGTAGTCGTTGATCCGCGAGGAGTGCTGGCAGAAGAGTTTGGCACCAGCATTGCCGATGAGGTCGAAATTCGAGTGATGGATAGCACTGCTGACACTCGCTACTTAGTCATTCCGGTCAGACCGCAGGGGACCGAGGGGTGGAGCCAGGAAGACTTAATCAAACTTGTGACCCGTGACAGCATGATTGGGGTGGCAGTTGCAGAAACCCCTGAAACTGCTCCATCTTAAGTGATCTTTCACCGAGCAGTCAGAGGCAAAATCACTGGCGTTGATGGCCTTAAATCGGTGTGGTTGAGGAACCTTAGCGAGGCTATTTTAAGACCGCTTAATAGATCGGTTTTGATTGCGATCGCCGCCATGATAGCGAAACAAAATTCACGGAAATTGGCGATCGCCCTGCAACGATGAGCGATCGCATATTGCCACAGTTGGTAGGATGGCACCGTCCACCTTTCCCATAAGGCTCAATGCTTCCATAAACTTTAGTAGGCAAACTAGCGGTCAGAGGTGGGAGACGGTTACGAGATTACGGTTATCAACCTCAGCGATCACATCGGCTAAATGCCAAATATCCTGAATCCTTAAGAATTAGCAGACTGTGCGACTCGTTGCAGAATAGAAAGTATCTGATAGAGCTCATTACCCGGATTGAGCAACGAAAACAACTTAGACGTGGCGTATTGAACTGTTGGCTGGCGCTGAGCTTTGAGGAATAAGAACTCGGTGCCGTTAGTAATAAACCCAAACGTCGGGCGCTCCAGAGCAGGATTACCCAACATATAGGTCAAGGTTTGCGGCAAGGCACGGGTTACTGCAAAATCGCTACGCTCGGATTCGATAACCACTAACCAAAACGATTCATTCAGCACCAAAACATCAATGCGTCCCCGAATTACGGTTTCTAAGTCTTCAAGTTCGATATCAATGCTGGTTTCCGTCGTAATGCGAAAGGGGCGGCGATAAAAGCCTGCCAGATCTAGGAGCGGCCCTAAGACCACCATCTTGACGCTATTTTCTAGAACCGGTGAGTCTTCGAGGAGGTCTAAATAGTTGGCCTTTACTCGATCCAAAGCCTGCTGAGATAATTCGGCGATCGGCTCAGTTTCCTCCTGCCACTCAGCGAAGAATGCAACATCAGTGGCTGCTTGCAAATTAAGGGTCTGCTTCAGAGTCCCCAGGGTCACGTCAGCAGCGGGAATCGCCTGAATCATCGCATCTACCTTTTTCGATACACTAAGTGTGCCTTGTAAAGTCTGAGTGCGCTCCTGATCGGCTGACATTAGAGCATAAATCAATCTCATCCAACCATCTGAAAATCATCTTTGAGCCACTGCATTGACAGGTGATTGAGAGTTCCAAGGTGGAGCGCTGTTTATCTTACTCACTAAAGTAGGGGATTCAGATCGAAATATCGCCCTGCAGCGATGAGCGATCGCCTCATTGATTGCCTATACTCTGCCGTAAAAATGCAATATCGGCTGGCTCCATCAGATGTAAAGAATTTGATTTTCCATTTCATCTGCTGTCGTGCTGTCCAAGATTATCAGCAACCTCCGCACAATTTCTGTGTAGGGTTTTCTGATCGCAATGATGATTCCCGAATGAGATTTACCTGTATCAAAGTAGCCCTGGGCAAGATTTTCAAAGTCGATACGATTATGCGTGAGGATAGCAGCTCCTTGACTGGTTGCATAGTCTAGCTGCTCAACATCTGACTTCCCAAGCTGCCTGGCTTGTTGTGCCGTTGTTGCATTAAAACCACGAGAACACAAAAGGCTTACTACGAGAATGTCAACGTCTTCGTCCAAATAAATGTGAATAAAAACATCACTCATAGATTCCGCACTCGCGGATCAATCAAGTCATCTGGAATCCGATTGCGATCAATGAATTCATCGATTTCTGCTTGATAATCTAGATAATAACTCAGCGCATCGAACACTTGGGATAACCCGAGATGGGGTAACCTCTGGGGAATTTCTTCGGGTGAAACGCCAATACGCCACATTTCTACAATTGCCCTAACCGGCGTGCGAGTACCTTTAATAATAGGTTCACTGTTCAATATTGCGTCATTTCTGACAATGTGACAGTGCTCGGTTGATTGCACCATCATTAACACCTCATACAAGATGCGATCGCTATCCAATCCTAGCGCAGGGCTTAAAGGACAATTACATCAACACAGCGATGGGCGATCGCTGCACGAGATATCCAGACCATTCGATTGATATACATGTGGGCAATGCTTACCCTACTGAACGCATTAAAAGTGCTGGCGCGACCCACTCTACTCGTTCTATTAGTCGTTCTAATGATAACGGTTGTTTTGCTCCCTCCACAAAGACCACATCGACCGACTTAGACGGTAGTTTATGTAACTAGTCAGCCATACAACTGAGGCAGCCACTCCACCCACTGCAGAGTGGACAAGAATTTCAGCCTCTAGGATAAAGGCTCTGGTAGTAGTAAATCCAACGTAATAGCCAACTAAAAAATTTAGCAAAGCCAGACAAACAAGAAGTTTGAGTCTCATAGAAACAATGAGTGATGGAAATATAAGCTGTCATCCACTCTAATACTTGGAGAGTTTAATAACACGAGTTAAAACACTATGCCGTCGCTCAAAATCTATATTTATTTTCGACTAATTGTGGGATAAACAACGCCCACGCTTCTTGAAAGTTCCATCAAACACTTAAAAAGGAGCTGCAACGCTGGGTTACAACTCCTAAATTCAAAGACGATTAAGCGATTTACTCTTCGGTAGCGGAGTAGTCTTCGTCGCTGTAGTCGCTGGCGTCATCACCGGCTTGAGCGGCGGCTTCTTCTTCCGCTTTCTTCGCCATCGCCTCGCGATACTTCTCAGCCATTTCCTCAGCCTTATCGAACACTAAGTCGGGGTTCTTCACCATGTCACCGGGTTCGGGTTCGAGCTGCTTGGTGGACAGGGAGATGCGACCGCGTTCGGCGTCGAGGTCAATGATCATCACTTTGATTTCGTCATTCACATTGAAGACGCTGTGGGGCGTATCAATGTGGTCGTGAGAAATCTCCGAGATGTGCAGCAGGCCGCTGACGCCGCCGATGTCGATAAACGCACCGTAGGGCTTCAGACCGCGCACGGTACCGAGCACCACTTCGCCGACTTCCAGGCCGTTCATCTTGCGCTCGACCAAGGCGCGACGATGGCTGAGGACAAGGCGGTTGCGCTCTTCGTCCACTTCCAAAAACTTCAGCGGCAGCTCTTCAGCCACCAGGTCTTCCTTGGGCTTGCGAGTGCTGATGTGAGAGCCAGGAATGAAGCCGCGTAGACCTTCGATGCGCACCAGTGCACCACCCCGGTTGGTGGCAAACACTTCAGAACGGACAGTGGCGTCTTCCTGCTGCAGTTGGCGCACCCGCTCCCAAGCCCGCATATACTCAATGCGGCGGATGGAAAGGGTCAACTGACCATCTTCGTTCTCATCGGTCAGGATGAAAAATTCGCGGGTCTCGTCCGACCTCAGTACTTCATCCGGATCTTCAACACGATTAATCGACATTTCCTGAATCGGAATGTAGGCGGCAGTTTTAGCACCGATATCGATGAGTGCGCCCCGAGGTTCTAGGCTGAAAACTGTGCCAGCAACGGTATCGCCCGGGCTGAAATGATAGTCGTACTTATCTAACAGTGCTGCGAAATCGTCATGGGTAAACCCAATGTCTGTATCTTTGTCCTGCTCTACCTGATTGATCATGCTTAATGTTTACCTACTGTTTTCTCCATAATGGGTGTTCTCCTCATTTGCAATGAACCGAGCCAAAGGCGAGCCGGAACTCGTGGCATAGCTCGAAACTAAGCAAGCGAGTCTGTGAGAGGCCAAGCTCTCGCGACAAGGATTTCGATTATACCTGAAAAAATTAGCCTTCTGCCCAAAAAGATCGCTGTGAAAGTTCCCCTCCTCTACTCTAGCTGTTTATATAAAGCATGAGTAGCAACTCGTTGATGTTGTGCAGTGGGAAAGGCTGATTTGAGGCTTCATGGAGCGCCGCAGAGATCGCCCTTAGTTAACGATTTCAGCAGTGGGCTTGTCTATAGTGGGCTTATCTATATAAATAGTAAAAACCAAATGCACTCCAGTCCTCGCCACACATTCTGCCAACGAAAGCGATAAGGTTTTAGGGCAGAGCCCTTTGGCCAGAGGTTCGTTGGATGGCCAAGGGCTACTGATCTGCCATCGCTGCCGAATTCCGAATCTCCCATGCCGCATTCGCTCCCAACTACCCTGCGCAAAATCTTCGCCGTTATGCGGACTATGCTGTCGGTTTACTACGCCTACATGGTGGAATATCGGGCGGAACTACTGTTTTGGGTGCTTTCGGGCACATTTCCGCTGATTTTTTTGGGAATTTGGGCCAAAGCTTCCCAAGGCGGCCAGTTTGCGCTAGATTCAATCACCTTTATTCGCTACTTTTTGGTAGTGTTCCTCGTGCGACAGCTCACAGTCGTTTGGGTCGTCTGGGAGTTTGAACGCGAGGTGGTGGAGGGCAAGCTATCCCCCTTTTTGCTGCAGCCTATTGACCCGGTCTGGCGGCATTTGTTTAGTCATGTGGCTGAACGCTTTGCTCGGCTGCCGTTTATTGGTGTCCTGATGGGGCTGTGCTTTTTGCTATATCCGCAGGCGCTTTGGCGACCCTCGTTGCCGGCGCTGCTCTGGGGCCTAGTGGCGATCGCCGCTGCCTTTTGTCTACGATTTATTATTCAGTACACGTTTGGCCTGTTTGCGTTTTGGCTAGAGCGGGCCACTGCTATTGAGCAGTTTTGGTACCTCGTCTATATCTTTGCCTCGGGCATGATTGCGCCGCTGGATGTCTTTCCCGATGCCGTGCGAGCGGTAATTTTGTGGACGCCGTTTCCATATTTGATTTACTTCCCGGCAAACGTCCTGCTGGAGCGGGAAACACACTTACTTCAGGGATTTGTGGCGATCGCCCTCTGGGGTCTGATCTTTTTTGCCATCAACCGCTGGCTATGGAAGCGAGGACTGCGGCAGTATTCCGGCATGGGGGCGTGATGGAACGCTATTGGCAGGTTCTCAAGCTGTTTTGGAGCACGGCGATCGCGGCGGAGTTAGAATATCGCCTGAATTTTGTCGTTGCCGCCTTCAGCAGCATTGGCGGCTTGGCGGGTAGCCTTTTTGGCCTGTTTCTCTTCTATCGCACCGGCTATGAGTTTGAGGGCTGGAGTTGGGAAGAGGCGCTGATTGTGCTGGGCGTTTTCACTATGCTGCAGGGCTTTTCGGCAACTTTTCTGGCCCCCAACCTGAATAAAATTGTGCGCCAGGTGCAGGAAGGCACCCTCGATTTTGTCCTTTTGAAGCCGATTAGCTCGCAGTTTTGGCTATCTACCCGCACCCTGTCGCCGTGGGGCCTGCCCGATCTGCTGTTTGGCTTGGTAATTATCGTCTACGCTGGGACGCGACTGGGGGTGAGTCCGCTGGCATATGGGTTGGCGCTGCTGCCGCTGGCTTTTGGTTTTCTGAGCCTGTACAGCCTGTGGTTTATGTTGGGGGCCACCAGCATCTGGTTCGTCAAAATCTACAACGTTACTGAGGTGCTGCGGGGCCTGCTGGAAGCCGGGCGTTTTCCCGTGGTGGCCTATCCTTTTGCCTACCGCGTATTTCTCACTTTTATTATCCCGGTGGCTTTCTTGACCACCGTACCGGCCCAGGCGCTGCTGGGTCAGGTGGAATGGGGTTGGCTCGGGGGCTCTTTGGTATTGGCGATCGCCCTCCTACAAATCTCCCGCTGGTTTTGGGGCTTTGCCCTGCGATTTTACACCAGCGCTTCGAGCTAGCCGATGCGTGAATCCGGCTTGCCAATTGGGAAATCTAAAGCCGTCTGATGGTCACGACTCATCTAAAGCCGCTTTGATGCGATTTTCGGTTTATTACCTCAGTTGGACGATCGCACTATTTTGGGTCGAGCTAGGCATCGCCCTGTTTGTGGATGATGCCTTTGTGCGTCCCTATGTGGGCGATGTGCTGGTGGTGATTTTAATTTATGCTTTCGTCCGCACGTTCTTCAAAGTGGCGATCGCTCCGACGGCCTTGGGCGTGCTGCTGTTTGCCTTTGGCGTGGAGATTTTGCAGTATTTCGACATTGTCGAGGTGCTAGGACTGGGGGAAAATGCGATCACCCGCACGATTATTGGCACCACGTTTGTCTGGAAAGATTGGGTGGCCTACACCGTCGGCATGGTGATTTTGCTGGCGCTGGAAAAATCCTTTGGTCGGCACCCACGCGAATGGTGGACGATGCCATAAGCAGAGCGAGGTTGGGAAGCGATCGCGCCGCCGTGACCAGCGCCTCTAAATCCTGACTCGCAATCGCGCTAGGGTCAACATGGCTCAACTGGCTGCTGCCCAGGAGGGCCAGTTTACGGTCAAAACGGCGAGGCTGCAACAAATACTGGAAGCTATTGATTGGTGTTTAGCAGGGTAAATCGTTCCCATCCAGCGGTGTCCCAGCAGTTATATAGGGGCTATCCTTACTTTCTTTTTGCTCCCCTCTCAGATTATCCTCAGCTTGCTTGCTTAATATTGATAAAGTTACTCCAACTGCTCGTCAGGAGATTCTTATGCGTCCTATCTTTATGTTGCCGCTGTTAGCGAGTTTAACCATTGTGAGCTGTGGTGCCCAGACTACCTCTTCAGAGCCCACGTCTACGTCTGAGACTCCCTCCGCAGAAACCGCTCCTGTAGAGGCCGCTGCGGCACCGGCAGATGAAGTCGCAGCGCCTGAGACCGCAGCGCCTGATGCCGCGACTAAGAGTGAGGCGCTTCCTGCCGTGTATGTGCAAGATGCGGTCGCAATCGCGGGGGCCGATCCCGTCGCTTATTTCACTGAAGGGGCTTATGTGCCTGGTAGCGCTGAATTTACTCACGACTGGAGCGGCGTTACGTGGCAGTTTGCAACGGCTGAAAACCGGGATGAATTTGCTAGCAACCCTGGACAATATGCCCCCCAATACGGTGGCTTTTGTGCTTGGGCCGTGAGCCAAGGCTATACAGCAGCCGTTGACCCAGAAGCTTGGAAGATTGTAGATGGCAAGCTGTACTTGAACTATGACAAAAATATTCAAGCTCGGTGGGAACGAGATATTCCAGGCAATATTACTAAAGCTGATGCCAACTGGCCGGCAGTGGTCCAATAGGTAGCGTGCTGCCGCAACTCCCCACACGGTTGTACATGAGTTTAAAGACGCTCGCCTAGTCAAGCTGCGACTCAAACAGGTGAGTTATTGCTTAACTATGGTGAGGAGCGACGCGATCGTGCTGACGTCAAATTTTGATTTTTATGCTTCTTCCATAGTGACGAAAGAGAAATACGGTTGTACGAGGCGATCGCTTCCGGTAATATCGCTGCTACGGGGAATGACTTCAGGCGGGGAAGAGAGAAGATGACGCTTCTCAAATCCCCTAATCATCCCGAACTTAGACTAGGTAAGCCGAGATGACTGGACTCATTTTAGTCCCGACTATCTTGCCCTTACCGTTTCAAGCGGCGATTTGCCAACCGCGTCCCGGTCAGCCATTGTGCAACGGGCCGCCGTTTTGAGGCATCTTGCTAAAAGCCAGCGTGGCGTGCATTACAGCAAGCTGCGCCCATTCTGCAAGCCCTTTCCGGCAAATTCGCCCTGCCAGGGATCTGGATAGTTCCCCGTTTTCCTTTACCCGAAAACGGAGAGACCCATTATGTGTCAACCGACTGCCGGAGCCGCTCAACCGGCTCCCCAATTCAATTTGCCCTCGTTCAATCAGGAATGCGTGCGCCATATTTTGCTGGGCGACTACAGCGCCCTAGTCGATGCCATTAATCGCATGGCGGTGCTGGGCTACTGCGAACGCATCGCCTGGAGCCAGCCCCTGCCCACCGGACGCAACGGCGAATTTATCAGCGTGATGACCCGCAAGCGCACCATTCCGTAGGACTGAGGTGAGGAACCGGGTTTCTCCGAGCAAATTAGCTAATCCCAATTTTGTTCACGAAGGAACCCGGTTTTTAGAGGCGTCGCAGCGATCGCGGAGAAATCCGCCCCGCGCGCTTTAGGATGATAGCTGGCATAAAAGCAGAGAGAGCGCTTACAGTGGAGGCAAAATTTCTTGGTTTTTGCTCGCCCACCATGTCCGATGCTGACAACGCTTATCAACAACGCTTTCGGCTGATTCAACGCTTGTCTCAGCTATCGTCAGCTCAGTTGGATCAGGTGATTTTTGCTTTAGCAGCGCCATCGTCATTGGTGCCTCCAGCGACAGCGAAACCCGGCGATCGCGTCAGCGCCCTGTTGCAGTGGGCCGAAAGTGAAATTGGCTGCGGCACTGAGCAGGTTGAGCAAACCCTCAACGAGGTTGTGAATCACAGCGGCTCGCCTACCCCTGCTCCCGTGTCACCTGAACGCCGGGATGTGAGTGCTGGCGGATCGGTCGACCGCTCTATCTTAGTGTCGGGAGACGGCAATAGCATTAAGATCAACTTGCCCGAAAAGCCGGCCATTAAAAGATCAAACCGTGACGAGCAAATCCTGATTGATGCGGTGTGGGCAGAAGTAGAGGATCGCCGGCGGCAGTCGCTGCACAACAACACTATGGTGCGGCTTGACATGGCCGAACAGCGCTATCAGGTTGGTCGCCCCTGGGATTGGGAGTTGCGCACCGCTGACCAAAGCCCCAAAGCCTTGCCTCCAGACACTCATATCGCCAATGTGTTTGACCGCCGGGACGTGCGTGGCAAGCTGCTGATTTTGGGCAACCCCGGTTCGGGTAAAACCACCACCATGCTGGATTTGGCCGCCGTGCTGATCCAGCGGGCCAACGACGACCCGGAGCAGCCGATTCCCGTGATGGTAAACCTGTCGTCTTGGCAAAATCCCCAGCAAAGCCCCGCCGACTGGCTGACCAGTGAGCTAAAGCTAAAGTACGGTGTGTCATCCAAGCTGGGCGAGACCTGGCTAGAACAGAGAACAACCCTGCTGCCCCTGCTCGACGGCCTTGATGAATTGCCTCCAGTGCGCCAAGAACCCGTGGTGCAGGCCATCAACGACTGGTTGACTAAGAATGGCCCAAATCGCTTGCTGGTGTGCAGCCGCCTGGAGGAGTATGAGCTGTATAAGACCAATCTGGGCTTGAACGCCGCTATTTGCCTAAAACCGCTGACCGACGCGCAACTGCAGGACTACCTGCATGCTCTGAAGAGCGACTACCTGTGGCCAACTTTGCATCAAGATCAGGCCCTGCTGGAGTTGGTGCGGACGCCGCTGCTGTTGAGCGTGACGGTGCTGGCCCAAGATGGCATTGATGCGGAGCAGTGGCGGCAAAAGTCCACCACCGCCGCTCGCCTGGAGTATCTGCTGGATGCCTATGTGGAGCAGCGACTGCACGGGGCCGTTGGCAGTCGGCGATATCCACCGGGGCAACAGCCCACCGCCCCACAAACCCGCCACTGGCTAATCTGGCTGGCCCGACAGCTCCAGGCTCGGTCAGAGGACGAGTTTTTGATTGAGCGGTTGCAGCCCACGATGCTGGCTACCAAACGACAAAAACTGATTTACGGGCTGATTTTCGGGCTGATTTTCGGGCTGATTTTCGGGCTGATTTTCGGGCTG
>ERZ1740058.125-NODE-125-length-65418-cov-6.910286_pt1 | contig 65418 bp, 56 predicted proteins | sample MGYA00581745_ERZ1740058 | MGnify/ENA primary metagenome ERZ1740058 (study PRJEB43018, sample SAMN04849742) | marine metagenome | isolation source: floating plastic debris | place: Pacific Ocean | collected 2008-08-30 | study: EMG produced TPA metagenomics assembly... | reverse complement strand
AATGACCTTTCAGATCATATACCGCTACTTGGGTAGGGGCTGCTGAGGAAGCAATGCGTACCGAAAACTGCCCTTGGTTAGGATTAGGATATACCAGCGCTTGCCCAACCGCCGCCTGATTAGCTTCATAACCTAACTTTTGCTCGGCTTCGCTACGACGGGGACTAGCTCTGAAATACGACCCACCTTTGGCGTGAAAACCCACCGCCATTACTACTTTCTTATCTGCTTCGTACACCACGTTAGCATCTGCCTCGATGGTATTATCGGCGGTAAGTGTTTCTGTGGCCAGGTAGGTACGGCTTTCGGCTTGGAGCGTTTCATGGAGATCGAAACTTACTGCTTGCCTTACCTCGGGTACTACTTGCTGTGCCCATAGCGGATTGACCACCCAACAAAGCAGCAAGGCTATACTATTGATTAATTTCATGTGATTCTTCATTTTCAGTACTTTTTATTTTTTCAATTTGGTAAGCTCTTTTTCTAATTGCTCAATGCGCTTGTCTTGTTTTGCTATATGTGCTGCTTGGGCTTTGTTGGTTTTGTGCTGCTCGATCATATACAATGTTAGCTCTTCCACTTTACGTAGTAGCATTTCATCAGTAGCACCGAGGTTGTTACCGCGTTCTTCGATCTCTTTAGCGGTAGGCACATCAGGCAGGTGCTTGTTTTTCTGAATGAAGCTTTCTACTTCTTCAAGCGTTTTTAGCTCGTAGTCGTCTTCAAACACATAATCAGCCCAACCACTGTAGGTGATGATGTCGTCATTGGCGCGAATCTTTCCGTTTACTGAAAGAGCATATTGCGTAGCACCGTCGCTGAGATTGGTGGTGTTGATGCCCACCCCGCCTTCGGCGAAATTACCGTAGATGAGGGGTGTACTCGTACTACTATTAGCAATGTAGAGTCTGTTAGAACCTTGCTCATTAAATCCAGCTTGATATCCAATAAAAACATTCCCCTCGCCTGCGGCGTTCCTAGACCCTGCTGCAAAGCCTACATATACGTTATTAGCGCCACTAATATTATCTTGTCCTGCTGATCTACCCAAAAAAGTATTTAGCCCACCCGTAGTGTTTTTAAAACCTGCAAAAACGCCTAGAAACAGATTAGAGTTTCCTGTCGTATTATCTGAACCTGATGAGGATCCTACAAAAGTATTGCCGGTACCTGTTGTATTTCGAGCACCTGAAATCCGTCCTACAAAGGTATTACTAGAACCTGTAGTATTATTAACACCTGTACTAGATCCTAAGAAAGTATTGAAGTTTCCAATGGTATTTAGTGTTCCTGCGCCTTGACCTATGAAGGTATTTTCGTTGCCAGTAGTACTTAATCCAGCAGAACGACCTATAAAGGTATTGTTAAATCCACTAGTGCTAAAACGTCCCGCATCAGCTCCTACAAAAGTATTGAAGCTCCCATTTGTCATCCTATTCCCTGCCTCACTACCTATGAAAACATTATTACTTCCTGTCACATTGTTACCTGCATTAAAACCAAAACTACTGTTACGTTCTCCATCGTTTCCAGCATTGGTACCGAAACTTGTATTGAATTGTGCCACTAGCCACATAGGTGCTAGTACTAATAAAATAATGAGTGAAAATTTAAGATTCTTCATTAGCATGAAAGATTGTTTGTGTTTAACATAGAACAATATCCATTTTATCGTTAAGCAATCCGCTTATCGTACTGTTACGTCACAGAAAGTACGCATTCATTTGCTTAATCGATACGTCGTCGAGGCTAGTTTCTGATTAGTTATCTTTTTTATACAAACTTTTAGGCTGTAGAGAATCATTTTTCAGTACTCCCCTTATGTGGTATGTTATAGGAAGTATTGTTGGTGTCTTTATACCAATCTATGTAGAATGAAAACTCTAAGGAACAAAACGCTTCGGGTTTTGAAAGTGATGATAAACAGCTTTAATTAGTTAGTATAAATCAAAACAACTATTCGCCTTAATTTTGATTATGGACTGCAGCAATATTAGTGAATTTTTAGATGGCAAACAAATGTATTTTATATCATGCGAAGAGTTTATAAATGTAACACTCATAAAGAACTCCCCAGCGTAACCACCCTGAGGAGCGTAAAAAATAAAACAACCACCTGTTTCGTTTATTCGTAGATCAGCTTTCGGGTTACTAACCGCTCGCCTTGCACAATCTTCACCAAATAAATACCCTTAGGCTGGTTGCGTAGGTCTACGGCTACTTCACTTATCTGTTGTACCTCTTGCGACCAGACCAAATGACCTTTCAGATCATATACCGCTACTTGGGTAGGGGCTGCTGAGGAAGCAATGCGTACCGAAAACTGCCCTTGGTTAGGATTAGGATATACCAGCGCTTGCCCAACCGCCGCCTGATTAGCTTCATAACCTAACTTTTGCTCGGCTTCGCTACGACGGGGACTAGCTCTGAAATACGACCCACCTTTGGCGTGAAAACCCACCGCCATTACTACTTTCTTATCTGCTTCGTACACCACGTTAGCATCTGCCTCGATGGTATTATCGGCGGTAAGTGTTTCTGTGGCCAGGTAGGTACGGCTTTCGGCTTGGAGCGTTTCATGGAGATCGAAACTTACTGCTTGCCTTACCTCGGGTACTACTTGCTGTGCCCATAGCGGATTGACCACCCAACAAAGCAGCAAGGCTATACTATTGATTAATTTCATGTGATTCTTCATTTTCAGTACTTTTTATTTTTTCAATTTGGTAAGCTCTTTTTCTAATTGCTCAATGCGCTTGTCTTGCTTTATCATCTGCTTTTCTTGTTTTGCTATATGTGCTGCTTGTGCTTGGTTAGTTTTGTGCTGCTTGATCATATAGAGTGTCAATTCTTCGACTTTGCGTAATAGCATTTCATCGGTAGCGCCGAGGTTATTCCCTCGCTCTTCGATCTCTTTAGCAGTGGGCACATCAGGCAGGTGCTTGTTCTTCTGAATAAAGCTTTCTACTTCTTCAAGCGTTTTTAGCTCGTAGTCGTCTTCAAACACATAATCAGCCCAACCACTGTAGGTGATGATGTCGTCATTGGCGCGAATCTTTCCGTTTACTGAAAGGGCATATTGTGTAGCACCGTCGCTGAGGCTAGTGGTATTGATACCCATCCCACCAACAGCGAAGTCACCGTAGATGAGGGGTATACCTAGAGAGTCATTGTGGATATAGAGCTTGTTGGAGCCTTGTTCGTTGAACCCTGCGCCATATCCAATAAATATATTTCTTTCTCCATCAGTATTTCTAGTACCTGTAAAGTTACCTAGGTATACATTTTTGGTTCCACTAATATTATCTTGTCCTGAAGAAACGCCTAGAAAGGTATTTAACTCACCTGTGGTATTGCTAAAGCCTGCAAAATTTCCAAAAAACAGGTTACCACCTCCAGTAGTATTTTCTCTACCCGAAGAAGCTCCTAGGAAGAGATTACCACTTCCAGCAGTATTATTCTGACCTGAAAAAGCTCCTAGGAAGAGATTACCACCTCCAGTCGTGTTATTCTGACCTGAAGAAGTCCCTAGGAAGGTGTTAAAAAAGCCAGTCGTATTTCGATAACCCGAGAATGACCCTATAAAAGTATTACTATTTCCAGTGGTATTGAATAAACCTGAAAAAGCCCCTAGGAAAGTATTATCACTACCATTATTTTCGCGACCTGAGAAAGTGCCTAAAAAGGTGTTTTGATATCCTACAGTATTTTTATTTCCTGCATCCGCTCCTATAAAGGTGTTTGAATAGCCCGTTGTATTTTCCCTACCTGAGAAGTTTCCTAGAAACGTATTGCTATTTCCAGTGGTATTCTCAAAACCTGAGAATCTCCCTATAAAGGTATTATCAAATCCTGTCCCGCCATCGCCTGCATTGTCGCCAAAACTTGTATTACTAGGATCTTGTGCTGCTAGCCATATGGGCGCTAGCACCAATAAAATAATCAGTGAAAATTTAAGATTTTTCATGCGTGTAAAGGTTTGTATTTGATTAGTTATGAATTAATACTACTAACCTCTTAAAACGCTGCAACGCGTCACCTCTACGCTCTATTTACGGCTGTGTTTTTTTGTGCTATTCCACGCATGTGAATTAGCAAGTAGAGTACTCACTCCAAGGAACAAGAAGCTTTGAATTGTAGGTAATGATAATGTACAGTTTTTTAATTAGTTAGTGTACAATGATAGTGAATTTCACCGTGGTAAGCAAGTATTCTCAGGCTCAACGTAATATGTTTTTTAGCGTACGCTAAGAGGCTGTTGAGCAGAAGAGGTTAGTAAACACCTTATCGTATATTCTTAGCATTTTACATCCCTTCGGGGTGCCTACAATTATTTTTAGTTGCGAAAAATACGTCTTTTATTCTTTTTGTTGAATAATCAAAAATCGCACTTACTATGTGGATGTATATCTTGCTTACTTTAGTCCTGCTTACAGTTATTGTAGGAGTAGTAGATTACCAGCGTTTTATCCGAGAGCGACGCAAAGTGGCTGAAAGCTTCTTAACCATAGATACCCCTTACGGAAAAGTACAGTACTTGGATATGGGCCCCAAAGAAGCACCTGTCATTCTTTTTTCTACGGGGGGTGGAGCGGGTATCGACTTAATCGCTATGTTCGATTGGCTGTTGGAGGCAGGTTACAGATTGATTGCCGTCAATCGCCCCGGTTATTACGACTTGCCTGTCGACGCAGTGGATTCTATTGAAGAGCACGCCGATATTTACCACGCCGTAGTGAAGGCGCTTGGTATTAGTGAGGTCAATGTATTCGGTGTTTCTATGGGAGGGTTGTCTGCCTTGTACTATGCCGCTGCCTATCCTGTGAGGGCAATGATCTTATGGAGTCCCCTTACAGGCGAGTATCATCCTAAAAAAGAGGCACTCGATACGCCCTTTGCCAAACTTTTTCTATCTGACAAGGCCAAAGATTTGATTTCTTGGCTTATGACACGATCCGTCCATATTTATCCAAAAGCCCTTGTAAAAAGTCTTCTCAAAGCTGAGGCAAACCTAGACAAGCCATCAATCAACAAAATAGTGTATTATCTGGTCAGTAATCCAGCAGAAAAGCGAAGGCTGATCCAGTTTGTGCATGCACTGGCTCCTATGCGTAAAATCTATCCAGGAATGATGGACGAGCTAGAGAAGTCAAGCAAGGAGCAGCCCATTGCCTGGCATAAAATTACGATGCCTGTACTTACCTATGCCTCTCCGCTGGATAAAGATGTGTCGCAGGATCATTTTGAGCGTTTGGAAGAGAATTTAGCCAATGGCACGTGTAAATACGTGGAGGCAGGCGGGCATTTTGTTTGGTGGGGGCCTGAGGGAGAAGAAGTGACTCAAGGGACTTTACAATTCTTTAATCGTTATAACTCCAAATGATGCTTTAAAAGCACCTTATTTTTCTTTTAACTGATGTAGAAAACTCGTATGATTACGAAATGCTCTTCTAGTACACATTCTAGTAAGGGTATTTATAAAACTTCTCCGTGCTCAGATGCCGCTTATTGCTTCTCACTACCAAAATACCCATCCGTTGCTTATTAATGGGCATCTACAAACCATTTATCCAGCGCTTTTTAGGTGTGTACCTACCCAGTATTCTTCTGAACGAGAACGCATCGATACGCCCGATCAGGACTTTCTTGACTTAGATTGGTATAAATCGCCTCGTTCTTCTACGTTAGTCATTATTTCGCACGGGTTGGAGGGTGACACACAGCGCCCTTATATGTTAGGGATGGCTAACTATTTATTTCAACAAGAGTTGAATGTACTCTGTTGGAACTACCGAAGCTGTAGCGAGGAGATGAACCGCCAAAAGCGATTCTATCATTTAGGGGCTACAGATGATTTACACTGGGTAATCCAACACGCGCTTAATACCCTTTCTGTAGAGACACTTTATTTGGTAGGTTTTAGCGCTGGTGGTAATCTTACACTTAAATACTTAGGAGAGCAACCCACTCGCCTACCAGCAGCGTTGAAAAAGGCAGTCGTTTTCTCTGTACCTTGCAACCTAAGCAAAGGCGCGCAACATTTAAAGCGCTGGCAAAACTTCGTTTACGAAAGGAGGTTTATGAAAAGCTTACGCCATAAAATACAAACAAAGGCGGCTGTCACCACGCATCAGTTCGATTTACAACGGTTGAGGCACATCAAACACATTTGGGATTTTGATGAATACTTTACCGCACCACTACACGGCTTCGAGGGTGCAGAAGATTATTACGCACGCGCGGGTAGCGAGCGCTTTATACCCAGTATTACTACACCCACCCTCTTGGTTAATGCGCTGAATGACCCTTTCCTCCCTTCTGCTTGCTATCCCTTTGAGGAGGCACAAGCTTCTCAATATGTGTATCTGGAAACACCTGATACAGGCGGGCACTGTGGTTTTTATCAAAAAGGAGGCTGGTACTGGTCGGAAGCGCGCGCTTATGAATTTCTCACTACTGCCATTTCTTGATACTTTTTGTAACTTACTACTATGATTAATTTTAACCAGCGCTCTTACCAGCAAGAGTTACTCGACCAACCTGATATTCCTACCCCCGATCTCATTCGTAATTTGAAAGAACTGGCCTTTATCAATACCTATTTGGGTGGGCACAACGTAACCGTAAAAGGGCTAAAAAAACTCTTAACTGAACCAACACGTACGTATCATCTTATAGATATCGGCTGTGGTGGCGGGGATACACTTAAGTATATTGCGCGTTGGGGGCGGAAAAAAGGGCTTTCTTTACAACTTACAGGGGTAGATCTTAAAGCAGATTGTATTGCTTACGCTCAGGAACATTGTAAAGATTATCCAGAGATCGATTTTATACAAGCAGATTACAGAGATGTTACCCATCTACAAGCAGATGTTTTTACTGCGGCGCTTTTTTGCCATCATCTGCCTGACGACGACCTTATCAATTTGCTACGTTGGATGGATACACACGCAAAAGTGGGCTTTGTCATCAATGACCTCCATCGGCATTCGCTCGCCTACTATAGTATTCGATGGCTTACGCGATGGTTTTCTCGGTCTTATTTGGTAAAAAATGATGCTTGCTTGTCGGTATGGAGGAGCTTCAAGAAGGAGGATTGGCGCCGTTATCTTGCAGAGGTGCCAAGCGATAAGGCGACGATTACTTGGCAATGGGCATTTCGGTGGCTGGTGGTAGGCCGTCAGTAAACTATTATTATACTTTTACCCCTACAATGGTAATGTCGTCCCTTTGCGTAGTGCCTCTCTGATGGGTATTGAGTACTTCTTGTAAACGATCGCCTTGCTCTACCATAGGAAGATGTGCATGATCGGTCAGCAGCGTTTGAAAGCGTTGCATTCCTATTTTCTCACGGTATTCGTTGGCAGCATCTATATAGCCATCTGTTGTAAGGTAAAGCGTATCTCCGTCGTCTAGCATCATCTTCTGGTTGGTGAAGCGGATGTCTTCTATATGTTGTTGACCACCCAACGATATACGATCTCCTTTTAGCTGTACTAGCTCGCTTTGATGGTGTACAAAAAGTGAGTTTTTGGCTCCTGCAAAAATAAGGTTTAATTTAAAGTCGTCATCACGATGTAGGCGACACAATCCTATATCCATTCCGTCTACATTGTCGTTTTCTTTTTGTTTTAGAATATCTTCAACACCCTTATGAAGCATTAAAAGCACAATGGCAGGATCAGTCTCTCTTTGAATATTCACAATTTCATTCAGTAAGGTGTTGGCCATCATACTCATCAATGCGCCTGGTACACCGTGTCCTGTACAATCTACTACCGCCAAGAAAGTATAGTCTAAACGGCTACACCAATAAAAATCACCAGAAACAATATTTCTAGGTTTGTGTAATATAAAGTACTCCTCGAAAGTACTGCTGAGTACCTGATCAGTAGGAAGGCTCGCTTCTTGAATGCGCTTTGCGTATTGTAAGCTCGCCGTAAGCTGCTTATGCAAAGATCTGGTATGATTTACATCTTCTTGCATCGTTTGTTGCGATACTTCCATGCTATTATTCATGGCCTTCAACACTTCAATTTCTTTTACCTGTAGAAATTCTCTGTATAGCTGCTTAAAGCTTTGGTTAATGAAAGGATGGAGCGTATACAGTAAACCTAGGATGGTGTTAGTGACTACTTCGCTGAAGTCTAGCCGTAAGAAGCCTAGCAGATAATCTTGGTCTTGATAGAGCGGTAGAATAAGCGCATAGCTATTACCGCTGTATTGTTGTAGCTTACTGGGGTACAGGGCATCTAAGATGAAGGCTTCTTGTTTTTGAATATCTTCCTTGAGAATTTCTGGTAAAGTCTCGCTGTGAGTGGTATAAATGCATTGATAGCAATCTTTCTGTTTATAGCTAAGAAAAAAACTACCCTGATTCAGCGTAATTTCTTTAGAAAAAAAGGTCAATAGATTTTTACTCCAAGTTTCTAACTGTGGCTCTTCTTGACTTAGCAGCAAAACGAGGCAGTCGGTAAAGGCACTATTGATTTCTATGTTAGAATCGAGTCGTTGGTTCATAGTCGCTTATTTTCGGAATATAACATCAGTAAATTTAGTCAGACTTTAAAAATGATGAGAAGTTTTTCATAAGGAAAGCAAGGCAGGTTTATTGTAAGAAATTTTTCATGATTTTTTCTCTAGTAAGAGGCTTGTTAATAAACCCTTTTATAAACTGATAGTCTTGCACTTGATCTTTATCCTTACGAGAGATAGAAGAAGTCAGTATAAATAAATCAGGTTGGTCTTTTACTAGTAAAATTTCTTTCTTGTAAAAAGATAAGAAGTCCCAACCACTTCCTTCTGGAAAATTGAGATCGAGCAAGATTAGGTCTGGAAGGCTTTGCCGCCCAAAGGCTTCCAGAAAGTACTGTTCTGCCTCTTGTAACCTTAGGATACTATGTACCCTCTCTGCCACCTGCATGCCTAAGATCAAGTTTTCAGAGATCAAATTGTTGGTGTAGTCATCGTCAATCACGATTACCTGTTCGTATCTGGTCATACTCTTTATTTAAAGTCGTTTTTGTGCATCAGTTAGCCATTATACTTTGGGGAAAATGCAGGGTAAAGGTAGTTCCTTCGTCGGGCTTACTCTCTACTTCTATCCATCCATCTAGGTCTTCTACTTGTACTTTAACGAGGTACAGACCAATCCCTTTCCCTTCTATGTGTGTATGTGTATGAAAGCGTTTGTACATCTTGAATAACTTATTTCCATAACGATCTAAGTCGATTCCTAAGCCATTGTCTTTTACTACTACCTGAAGGGTACTTTCTACCACCTTGGCATATATCCATATTTTGGGAGATGTTTCGGTAGTGCGGTATTTGATTGCATTAGAAATCAAATTTTGCATAATGCTGTAAAATAATGATTTTATGGAGAAAAGTCTATCAACAAGTATCTCTTTATGAATGGTTACTTTACTGCGTTCAATTTGAATGGACAAATTGGCTTCTACTTCCGCAATCGTTTCTGAAATAGTAAATTCTGTTCTCTTGACATCGTTTTGTTTACGTAAACTTAGAATATCATTGAGGTCTCTTACTACATTGTCTAAGCGGGTGGCTGACTGCAACAAGCCTTCAATTACTTTTTGGTTATCATCGCCCGATTTTTTGGGGTCATAGATTTGGGCTAAGCCAATGATGTTGGCCAATGGACCACGTAGGTTATGCGAAATCACATAGGTAAACTCTTCTAAAGATTTATTCTTAGACTTCAGGTCGTTAATAAGCGTCTGTTTGTCTTTTTCTTCTTCTCTTTGTTCTGTTATATCTGTAGTCATTCCGATGAGCTTAATAGGCTGTCCGTCGTCAGAATGTACCAATAGGAAGTACCCTTTGATAATGCGTAGCTCTTCTTCTAGGAAAATAGAAAATACAATTTCTTTTCTAGCCAACCCTTGACGTGCTTCTTCTAAAATAATTCTGAACTGCGCTTTGGATATTTTAGATAAGTTATTGAGGAAAAATGATGTGTGGCCTTTGAAAATGATCACCTCCTCACCATTGTAAAGCTTTGTCCAGTTGAGGTATTCACTATTTAAGTCCCACTCCCAAATACCCAAATCCGCAGCTTGTGTGGCTAAGCTCAAACGCTTAGAAATTTCTCGAATGTGTAGCTCTTTTTGCTTGGTAGTGGTAATATCTGTTTCTACAACAATATAGCGAATGTGCTTCCCATTATCATCGTAAATAGGTTTCCCATCTATGTGCGCCCAGTATTCTGTACCAGACTGATGATAGCGAATCATTTCCTTATCGAAAAATTGCTTATTAAGAATAGATAAGGTGATGCTATCTACTGCTACCATATTGGTATTAGGGCCCTGTAGGATTTCGTATATCTTTTTACCATGTAAAATCGCAGCTTCGTATCCCGTGATGCGTTCGAAGGCTTCGTTGCTCCACTCAATGGCTCCCTCCGTATCTGTAATGATGATACCATTGGTAGTTGACTTTGCCACGGTGGCGAGCTTTTCGATCTCTCTTTCTTGTGCCACTTCCTCAGAAATATCACGGGTAGTGCCTAAAAAACCAGAAAATTGGCCGTTGTCATTGTAGATGATTTTCATAGTTACTTCGGTCCAGAAAGTACTCCCCTCCTTCTTTACCTGCTCTAGTTGCATTTTAATGCTATCGTCTTGTGGGGAGGTTTCTTCTAGTTCTTCTAGGTGTCTTCTTGCGTTCAGCAATGAGGAAGCAGCTAATAGGTTTTCCCATTTAAACTTCAAAAATTCTTCGACGCTATACCCATACATTTTTTCTACTACAGGACTTACGTATTGAAAGCGGTGGTCGTCATTCATAATAAAAACTAGATCACTGGCATTTTCAGCGAGTAGTTTATATTTTTTTTCTGACTGTGCTATTTTAGCTTCTAGGGATTTTCGTTGGGTAATGTCTATCATAATCCCTTGGAGCAATACTGGTTTTCCCTCTTCCTCTACCACCGTAACTACCTCTTCGATCCATACCATTTCACCTTCTATGGTTTCAGCTCGGTACTCAGTAGTATAGTTTTGAAGTTGTGCCACCTGCTTATGCATACGTTCTTGGATGGCAGCTTTGTCTTCTTCGTAGAGAATAGTTTCCCAAAAATTGGGGATGTTGTACCAGCTTTCTACCGGATAGCCCAAGAAATCTTGTACATGCTCACTGATAAAGAGGTACACCTGCTTTTCCCAATCGTACTCCCATACAATTACATCTATCGAATTGATCAGCCGCTCGTATTGCTCCTTAGCATCTTGTATAGTTTCGTAATTTTCTCTAGTAGCAGTGACATCTCTGGCAATCGCCACAAAACCCACAGGTTGCTGGTCTGTACTACGGATCAAGTTAAGGTGCATTTGTATCCAAGTAGCTTTGCCCCATCTGTTTTTTATTTTCCATTCTTTGGTAATATTTTGATCCCCAGCAACTTTGAGCAGGTCTTCTTCTTGGGTAGTTTCGTGTGGGTACAATTTTGAAAAGTCGGCGCCTACTAAGGTTTCTACTTCATGACCAAAAAGATCGCCTGCCGCTTGATTGGCGTAGCTCACGGTCTGGTTAAGGTCTGTAACAATGACCGCATCTGTGGTGTAGGCTAAATTTTCTCCAAGCGGTTGGAATTGCTCTTTTGTGGAGCTGATATCAATCATAATACCCATTACTTTTCGCGCCACGTAGGCTTCCTTTTGCAAGACCTTGGCTGCAATTAATACCCACTTCCAATGGCCATTTTTACAGCGAATACGGCATTCTTGCGCAAAATGAGTTGTTTCTTCACTTAAATACTGTGATAAAGCAAGTAAAAAGGCGGTTTTATCTTCTGGGTGTAGCCAACTTTTCCATTTTTTTCCTGTAAGGAGTCGCTCACTTGCTCGGTAGCCTAACATACTACTCCAATGGGCATCTCCTACAAAACGGTCATCCCCTTCAAAGTACCAGTACCACGTCCCTAAACGACTGTTTTCACGAATTAATTGCCGTACCTGTTTTTCTGCTTCTAGCTGGCGTAGTATTTCTTTTTCTTCGGTCATGTCTCTCCCTACACATTGAATCTCTGTAAGTGCTCCTTGTCCATTCTCTACCGCCACAAATTCCCAAGCAGTATGGAGAAATCCGCCATTGGGTAAGGGCTTACGTAGCATTAGCTTTTCTACTTTACCTACTTCTGCTAGACAAGCCTCTACTGCTTGTCTACAAGTCTCGTGATCATCAGGATGAATAGTGGGCATGGCATCTTGCCCAACGATTTTCTGATCAAAGCCGAACTGTTCACAGAAAGAGCGATTTACATAAGTGTACTTTCCCTCTAGGTCTGTTCTTACCAAATAATAAGAAGAAGACTCAACAAGTGAGTTCAAATAGGCTTCGTTTTTGGTGAGGGTTTCTTTTTGCTTTTTTTCTATCGTTTTATCTAAAAAACTTAAAGCAACTAATTCCACCGCGCCAGAAGCGCCTATGATAGGGGTAAAGTTCACTTCTAAAAAGTAGGTAGTTTGTGCTTGTACAATTTGGTACGGATGGGCGGTTCCCTTTCCTGTAAAGGCTAGTTTTACAGCTTTTAAAATTTTAGAAGCTACCTCCTCGGGAAAAAAGTCTAGTAGTGATTTTTCTTCTGCTAATACTTCGTTAGAAAACTGATGGATGATGTTCGCAGCCGTTGTATTGAACAAGCTCACCGTAAAGTTAGACTCTACTAACAAGAAACCTTGTAAGGTACTGTTCAATAAGGAAGCAAAACGGTTATTGATTTGGGTAATCTTTCGATCTTTTTCCTCTAGTTGTTTACTATATGCCCTTATTTCGTCGTAAGCTACTTGAAGCTCTTCGTAGCTTGCTTGTAGCTCCTCGTTACTGGTTTCTAGCTCTTCGTTAGTAGACTGTAAGGCTTCATTACTCGATTGTGAGGCTTCGTTGAGTTTCTGTAGCTCCTCATTACTAGTCTCTAGTTCTTCTATATATCTTTGAAGATGATCTTTTGTAACGGCTAGCTCTTGCTTCAGTTCTTGTAAAGGTGTTTCTTCTGTTTTACTATCACTAGAGGAGCTTTCGTCAGAAAGCGGGCTTTGCGAAATTGACTGAAAAATAACCAGTAAGTTTTTACTTTGAGCTTCTGTAAGAGGTTGTACTAGTATTTTGAGTGTCAGTAAGGTTTCAGAGAGTGCAAGTCTCTTTACGGGGGAGGATTGGAGTGTTTTCTCCTTCTTAGCTAGCGCACATAGGCGTTGTACTTCAAGCTGTAGATCAGAATGTAAGAGCTCTAGTAATTTAAATTGTGTCTTGCCTTCTTTAAGAAAAAGAAGATGATCGAGCTTACCGTGAATCTCAAGTACGTGATGCGACTCATCGATGAGTATATAAGGATAGTCAAAAAGTTTTCTAAGTTTTGCCTGTATTTGCTCATCCATTGTTTCCTCTACCACATCGTACATTTCTTCTCCTTCTTCCTTTTTAGCTATTAATGGCTTTATAGGTACTAGCGTTTTAGGTTTTAATTGGGGCTTTTTGAGGTATATTTTTTCTTTATAAGGTTCGTAATAAGCAGCTAAGTCTCCTAAAGATTCTGATTTCCCTATGAATAGAATGCCATTAGGGTGAAGCGCCTGATACATTACATGATGCACATAGCTTTGTAGTGCTTGGTTGAAGTAAATAAGTACGTTGCGACAACTTATGAGGTCCATTCTAAGAAAAGGAGGCTGCTCCATAATGTTGTGTCTTGCAAATAGCACCTTGGCTCTAATAGCCTTCTTTACTTCCCAATGGCCATCTTTTTGCTTGGTAAAGTAACGTTTTAATAAAACCTTAGAGACACCTTTCAACTCATTTGTGGTATATATCCCTTTTCTTGCATAGTCAAGGGCTTCTTCGTCTATATCGGTAGCAAATAATTGTAGAAGAGGTGCTTTATCCACTTTTTCTAGTAATTCAGTCAGCATAATAGCGATACTGTATACTTCTTGTCCACTGGCACAACCGATGATCCACACTCGTAGAGCTTCTTTACGTGATTTTTTTGCTAAGAGCTGTGCCAAGCACTCTTTCAATAACTCAAAGGCCTGCTTATCTCTAAAGAAAGAAGAAACTCCAATCAATAAACTTTTATAAAGTGCCTCCAGCTCAACGGTATTTTCTTGCAGCAGCTTTACGTAATCGATCATTCCAGAAAGCTGGTTGGCTTGTAAGCGCTTCTTGAGTCGCCGATGTATTGTATTTTTCTTATAGTTCGTAAAATCTACTTGCGCGTGGTTTTTTAGTAAGGTAAATACTTCGGCAAGTCCGTTAGCGGGTGTATCGCGCAAGCGTTTTGATAAATCACTAGATGGTAGCAAGAGTTGGTTGATCTTTTGTGCAATGGCAGCTACTTCTAGTATATAGTTTACACAGCCTGTTTGTATGGCAGTTTCTGGCATATGGGTAAACTTAGCCTCTGGTAAATATTGGGCAAAGGTAAGTCCTCCTTGCTTCTTTACTTCTTTTATTCCTTTACTCCCATCTGTACCTGTTCCAGAGAGGATAACCCCCATCGCATTATTTTGGTATTCCACTGCGATTGAGGTGAACAAAGTATCTATTGAGGGTTTGGGTCCTGTATTTTCTTCATTGACATTACTAAGTAAAAAATGTTGCTTTTTTACTTGCACATGGTAACCCGCAGGTGTTACGTAGATTTTTCCTGCTGTTATGGGCATTTGATGCGTAACTTCTACTACGCTGAGATTAGGGTTAGTCACCCTGTCGATCAGTTGTGTAAGCCTACTTTTATGTTTTAAACTTAGGTGTTGTACTACAATAAAAGCAGCAGGTAATGGAGAGGCAATATGACTAAAAAAACTAGTGAGTGCCTCAATGCCTCCGGCAGAAGCGCCTACTCCTATCACAAAAAATTTTTGCATAAGTGTTATCTAACTATTAGAAAGTTATTTTTTCACAAAATGGAATATTCCATTTATAAAAATAGCATTTTTTTTATGATATGCTATAAAATTCATCTATTTAATGTGTCGCTTTCTCTGCTTGCCACTGAATATAAGTGGCCAAGTCTTTATCGCCTCTGCCAGATAGATTGATAACAACTACTTCTTCAGGTTGGGGAGTGAACTTTTCTAAATAGGCAAAAGCATGAGCAGTTTCTATGGCTGGTATAATGCCTTCTGTTCGGCTTAACAACACACCTGCTTGCATGGCTTCATCATCTGTGATAGCGTGAAATATAGCGCGTTTGGTGTCAAAAAGGTGGGCGTGGATAGGCCCTACACCTGGATAGTCTAAGCCAGCAGAAATTGAATACGGTTCTACGATTTGTCCATCTTCCGTCTGCATCAGCAGGGTCATACTTCCATGAATGATCCCTTCTTTTCCTAATATACTCGTGGCGGCTGATTTTCCTGAAGCAACCCCTTTACCTCCTGCTTCTACCGCTATTAGTTGTACTTTAGGATTGTCAAGATAGTGATAAAAAGCCCCTGCCGCATTACTACCACCTCCTACGCAGGCAATGAGGTAATCTGGGTAATCCCGTCCTATCTCTTCCTGTAATTGTCTTTTCATTTCTTCGCTAATCACTGACTGAAAGCGCGCTACCATATCGGGATAGGGATGTGGCCCTACTACAGAACCTATAATGTAATGCGTATCAGTGGGATGATTGATCCAGTCACGAATGGCTTCGTTGGTAGCATCTTTCAAGGTTTGGCTTCCACTTAGGGCAGGGCGTACTTCTGCCCCTAATAGCTTCATACGCTCTACATTGGGTTTCTGGCGTTCGATATCTACCTTACCCATGTAAATAATACAGGGCATACCCATTAAAGCACATACCGTTGCGGTTGCCACTCCGTGTTGTCCTGCACCTGTCTCGGCAATGATGCGTTGTTTTCCTAAGTGCTTGGCCAATAGAATTTGCCCAATGGTGTTATTAATCTTGTGTGCACCTGTATGGTTGAGGTCTTCCCTTTTAAGGTAAATCTGTGTTTGGTATTTTTCAGAGAGCCGCTTAGCAAAGTACAGAGGAGAGGGTCGCCCTACGTAGTCTTTTAGCAATTGATGGAAAGCCTGTTGAAAGCTTTTCGATCCCATAATTTCTAAATAACGTCGTTCCAGTTCCTCCACGTTAGGATAGAGCATTTCAGGAATATACGCTCCTCCAAACTTACCATAATACCCTTTTTCATTTACCGTATACTGCATTTTTCAAGATTTTTTAAGGTCTATTACTGTTTTTAGCTTTTTTATCTTCTGCACGTCTTTCAAACCAGCCATCACCTCAAAGCGGCTGTTCACATCGATGGCGTGTACAGGAAGTTGTAATCTTTCAATCAATTCAAGTAAGTGTTCTATGTTACCTAAGCTAATCCCTCCGCTAAGCCAGAGCGGCACTTTGCTTGGATAGGTGCGTAATAATTCCCAGTTGAAGGACTGTCCATTTCCTCCTCGCTCTTCTCCCTTTGTATCGAATAAGAAAAAGTCTACTACCTTTTCGTAAGCACTTAATACTTTAAAATCAAAAGTATTTCCAATACCAAACACTTTTACTACTGTTAGCCCTGCTGCTTGCAACTGCGCACAAAGTGCAGGCGGTTCTTCTCCGTGTAACTGTACCACTTCAAGCTGAAATTTCTCTATTCTGTCAATGATTTGTTGAAAAGAAGCGTTTACAAAAACACCTACTTTCTGAATAGACGCACTTACGTGAGGTAATAATGTCTCTGCTGGTACGTAGCGCTTTGAGCGATCATAAAATATAAACCCTAGGTAGTCGGGTTGTAGCGCTGCAACAGCAACTATATTGGTTGGCTCCCGCATACCACATACTTTCAGCTTCATTTTTCTGCTTTGTGGGTTATTTGTAGTTGGTTAATGAACGCTTTGCAGGCTTGGCCGGGAGCTGGCTCTTTCATAAAAATCTCGCCCATAAGAAAACCTTTATAGCCTGCTTGGCGAAGTGATACGACATCTTCGGGCGTTTTGATACCGCTTTCAGATATCTTTACGATTTCTTTGGGAATCTGATCGACCATCTTGAGTGAATGTTGTAGATCTACTTTAAACGTAGTAAGGTCACGGTTATTGACGCCTACCAGGTCTACGTATTCATTGAGTGATCCCTCTAACTCTTGTTCGCTATGTACTTCAAGAAGTACTTCTAAGTGTAATGATTGCGCAAATCGCGCCAATGTTTTTAACTTATCGGCAGGTAAACAAGCCGCAATGAGTAATATGGCATCTGCGCCAATGGCCTTGGCCTCTACGATCTGGTACTCCTCTATGATAAACTCCTTGCGCAACATAGGACATTCTTGTACAGCACGAGCCTGCTTAAAGTCATCGGTACTGCCTCCAAAAAACTGTTGATCGGTGAGCACAGAGATAGCAGTTGCGTTGGCATAGGCGTACATTTCTGCCACCTCTCTGGCGACTGCGTTCTGATTAAAAAAACCTTTGGAGGGTGACTTCCGCTTAAATTCTGCTATGATACCAGAGGCGTGAGGGAGTTGTAAATGGCTACAAAGTGATCGAGTCGCTTTCTCGAACCCTTCTTCTTGTTCTAAAGCTTTTATGGATACTTGCTCTTGTTGGGCAGCTACCTCTTTTCTTTTGTGCGCTATGATTTCTTCTAAGATATTGGTCATCATCAAAAAATTTACTGTACTTCTTTTAATGCTTTGAAGGCCTGCAATGCTTGGCCACTTTCTAGGCTCTCTTTAGCCATTGCTAGGCAGTCTGTTAAAGCTTCTTTTGCCATAGCACAATAAAGTGCCATGCCAGCGTTGGCGATTACGACTTCCTTCTGGGCTTGCGTCCCCCCTCCTTCTAGTATGTTCATAAATAGTTGGGCGGAAGTTGCTATGTCTTCCCCACCTACAATCTGTGCCGCCTCTACTTGATGTAGTCCTAGCTGCTGGGGATTACTTAGTTGTTCTTCTTGCTTGCCAATCATTTTAAAGTCACCTGTAAGGGAGATTTCGTCGTAGCCATCTAAGCTATGCAGAATGATAAAGCGTTTATCGGTTTGCTGGTAAAGATACCCATATAAGCGCGCCAACTCCAAACTAAATACCCCTACCATTTGATTTTTAGGGAAAGCTGGATTTACCATCGGGCCCAGCATATTGAAGAAAGTTTTTACGCCTAAATCCTTTCGAATAGGCGCTACATTTTTAAGGGCGGGATGAAAAAGCGGTGCGTGTAAAATACAGATATTGGCGGTTTCGAGCTGCTTTTCTATCTTACCTTTATCGTTGGTAAACTGGATGCCCAAGTATTCTAATACATTGGAAGAACCACAGGGAGAGGAAACCCCATAGTTGCCATGCTTAGCTACCGGCTGCCCTGCCCCTGCCACCACAAAGGAAGAAAGCGTAGAGATATTGAAAGTATTTTTACCGTCACCACCTGTACCACATAAGTCGATAGGATTATAAGCGGATAAATCGAGCGCTAAGCACAGTTCTAGCATAGCATCTCTAAAGCCCTCTAGCTCTTCGACAGTAATACTACGCATCAAGTACACCGTTACAAAGGCGGCTATTTGAGAAGTATTGTACTTACCTTGGGTCATGTTTTTTAAAATTTCTTTTGCATCACCTCTTGTAAGTGTCTTGTGTTCAAATAAATGGTTCAGTATTTCTTTCATAGTCTTGTGTAGCGCTTAATAGTGATTGATTGCCTTATTCTTTTCTTCTTGTGTGTTATTTTCTGTGTGAAATACCCAGTTGGCAATCAGTTGTTTGCCGTGCATCGTCAAGATAGACTCTGGATGAAACTGCACGCCTCTTAGCGGATAGGTACGGTGTCGTACGGCCATTAGTTGCCCTTGTTCATCTTCTGCGATGGCTTCCAAAGGGGTATTTTCTAAGCTAGCTTTTTCTATGGCCCACGAGTGATAGTGCCCTATCTGAAACGACGCAGGAATGCCTTGAAAGAGGAAATCATTAGGATCGAGTACCTGCGCTTGGGTAGATAAACCGTGTAGCACCTCAGTAAGGTTGTGTAGGCGAGCGCCGAAGGCTTCTCCAATGGCTTGATGCCCCAAACAAACGCCTAAGATGGGTTTATGAGGTGCATACTGTTGAATAATCGCAGGCGTTAGCCCTGCCTCTTTGGGTAAACTAGGCCCTGGCGATAGCAGTATTTTATCGTAAGCAGCTACTGCTTCTAGTGTAATCTTGTCGTTACGATATACGCTTGGCACCACCCCTAGCTCATGTAAGATATGAACGAGATTGTACGTAAAAGAGTCATAATTATCAACTACTAAGATTTTCATGAGGTAATCATTTAAGCAGCCTTTGGGCAAGCTTTTCTTTTTTAATTTTATATCTTTTCAGCTATTTCAATGGCCTTTCTCAGTGCACCTAGCTTATTATTTACTTCTTGTAGTTCACTTTCTATCAACGATTTGGCCACTACTCCTGCGCCTGCTTGGTAGTACAGTACGTTGTGTTTGCTCAAGAAAGAACGAATCATAATAGCCTGATTGAATTCCCCGTTAAATCCCATAAAACCAATGCACCCTCCATAGTAGCCTCTGTTGCCTTTCTCGTAGGCATTGATGAGTTCCATGGCCTTGTATTTGGGCGCGCCCGAGAGTGTGCCTGCTGGGAAAGTATCGGCTACGAGCTGTACGGTTGGTGTTTCAGGGTTAATTTCTCCCGTTACTTTAGAAACTAGGTGAATCACGTGGGAATAGTATTGTATTTCTTTGAATGTTTCTACTGTTACATTTTTTCCATTACGGCTTAGGTCGTTGCGTGCCAAATCTACCAGCATCACGTGCTCAGCGTTCTCTTTAGGATCATCGAAAAGCTTGCGTGCTAGCTCCAGATCGGCCTCGTCATTACCTGTACGTTTAAAAGTACCTGCAATGGGATAGATGGTCGCTTTGTCTTCTTTGATGACAATTTGTGCCTCTGGTGAAGAGCCTAATATCTTAAAACTACCAAAATCGAAGTAAAATAGATAGGGAGACGGGTTGACAGAACGTAGCGCCCGGTATACATTGAATTCGTCACCCTGAAAAGGGCGTGCAAACCTTCTGGCCAGTACCATTTGGAATACATCACCCAGTTGGCAGTGTTCTTTGGCTTTGGCAAGTACTTCTAAAAAAGCTTCGTCGGTGAAATTAGAGGTTTCTTGACCTGTTAGTTGAAAGTGATAAGAAGGAAAATTTTTATTAAAAATCAGGTTTTCTATCTGTGAGAGTTGACTTTCCTCTCCTTCCAACAGATGCTCTATCAGGTAGAGCTCATCCTTGAAATGATTGATCGCAATGATGTACTTAAAAACTTGATAGTACATAAGCGGTATCTCACGAGCAGTATCTTCAGAGGCTTGTATCGTAATTTCTTCAAAGTACTGTACAGCATCGTAAGCGGTATACCCAAAAATACCATTGGTAATAAAGGGCAGTGAGGAGCCTTCTACTTCAAACTGTTGGGTAAATTGATGTAAAGCTTCAATGACTTGTTGAGAAGCCTCAATGGGTTGTGTTTGTACTTGCTGTCCTGGTAACTGCTGTCTGATTTGCTGATCGCGTACCTCAAACGTAGCAATTGGTTGAAAGCAAATATAGGAAAAGCTGTTTTCGTTCCCATGGTAATCAGAAGACTCCAGTAAAATACTATTCGCGTATTTATCCCTTATCTTTAAGTAGACATTTACAGGGGTAATAGTATCCGCCAGACGCTGCCTGTAATGGGTATTAAGTCGAATTTTGGTAGTGGCCGTCAGCATATTTGTGTTATTTATTTTTATCCTCTTTTTCCAAGCTATTTAAAATTAATACAAAAGGCGGCTTACTATGAACAGTAAGCCGCCTTTTATTTCTTTAGATACTTTTCAGATCATTATACGAAGCTGTACTGTCCACAGTTTACCAACTGAGGCCACCACCAAGCTTGCATACATATCTTTCTTAATACCATCGTAATTGTAGAGATACTTCTAGTCTATAAAGTGTTGTTTAATTGTTATCTGGAGCAAATAAAACCGCTTCGCCTTACAAAAGCAAGATTTTTTACGAATATTTTAGCTAAAATCGAATAGAGTATTGTATTATTGTTAGAGTTTTTTTCCTTGTGTTAAAACATATTCTTTTATGAAATTCCTCCTCTTCCTCTTACTATCAAGCAGTTGCCTACTTGTACAAGCCCAGTTTCCACCTGTTACCACTCCTTCTGTAAGTCCATTGGCTACCGTTACCCAACGCATTGGCCTTACTGACATTACCGTGCGCTACAGCCGACCTGGCGTGAAAGATAGAGAAGTATGGGGAAGTTTAGTGCCTTATAACGAAGGCGAGCCTTTTCCTTGGCGAGCGGGTGCCGACGAGAATACTACAATTTCTTTTACCCACGAAGTGAAAATTAATGGTAAGACCATCCCTGCTGGGACTTACGGTATTCATGTCATTCCTGACAAAGAAGAGTGGATCATTGCTTTTTCTAATAATGCCACTTCTTGGGGAAGCTTCTTTTACAAAGAAAAAGAGGATGCCCTTAGGGTTAAGGTTACGCCTACAGCGATTCCTCATAAGGAGTGGTTAGAATTTGAATTTACCCCTGTCAACCGCAAGACAACTAGCCTTGCACTCAAATGGGCTAAGTTACAAGGAGCCTTTGAGATAACTGTAGCAGTAGACGAAATTGTATTGGAGAGTATGCGTAACGAACTACGCTCTACACCGGCCTTCTCTTGGGTAGGCTGGTACTCTGCCGCTGCCTATTGCTTAAAGTACGAAGTAAACTTAGAGGAAGCGCTTCGCTGGTGCGAAGAGTCAGTGAGTCGGCAAAAAAACTTTACTAATCTTTCTACTCAAGCAAAGCTACTTGAGAAGCTGGACCGTTCCAAAGAGGCAGAAAAATCAATTGAGCAAGCCCTTGCTGTAGGTACTGTAAGAGATTTGCATGCTTACGGTAGAGAGCTGATAGAAGCTGACCAACCGAAGCAAGCCCTCAAAGTATTTCAAATCAATGCGGAAAGACATCCTGATACTTGGCCTGTCAATGTAGGATTGGGAAGAGGACATATGGCACTAGGCGATAGTAAAACAGCCGTCAAGTATTTCAAAAAAGCACTCAAACAAGCACCTGACGAATTTAACCGTGATAATTTACAAGAACTTATTGATAATTTGGAACAATAACTTTATGTGTTTTAACCTTTTTCAACCTTTGTCCTTAATGAAATTTACAACAACTATCTGCTTACTTCTCTGGATCAATGTGTCCAGCCACGCCCAATATATGTTAGGCGTTACCAATAGTAACTTTGCGGGTACACACGCGATGTACCTCAACCCGGCACGTATTGCCCAGTCACCCCATAAGCTCTACGTCAATGTACTACAAATAGATGCCCAACTCAGTAACAACTACTACCGTTGGAATGGGGAGAATTTATTTAGCGCCATAGACGACCTCGATCTTACACAACTAGAAGAGCGCCCTAACGGGAATTATTTTGTTACAAACTTGGAGATAAGGGGTCCAGCCGCAATGTACCAGATTAACGACAACAACAGTATTGCTATCGGCATCAGAGGGCGTGTCATCGCCAACGCCAATGATGTAAGCAGAAGTATTTACTCACTCATTAAAGAAGATGGAGAGTTTGATGACCTCATTGGGCAAAACTACGAAGACACCGACTTCAATTTTAATGGCAATGGCTTTTTAGAATACAGCGCCACTTACGCCAGAACAATCTTACGCGAGGGACCTCACTTTCTGAAAGGCGGCATTACCGTAAAATACCTCTCAGGCTTTGGATCGGTTCACGCAAGCTCAGAAGATTCAGACTTTAGTATACAACAAGATATTAGCTTTGCCGATACTACTGATTTTTTCCAAGTGGCAACGCTTAATGGTAACATCTCATACAGTAGTGATGACTATACCGATGTGAACGCTTCAGATATTTTTTCTGGACAACTAGGGAATGGCCTAGGGCTTGACATAGGCTTTAGTTATACCTATAATGACGAAACCGCCGAAGAAGTCCTAGGCGAAGCAGCACGTGTGGAGCCTTACCTCTTTCGAATTGGCTTGGCCATCACTGATATAGGAAGCATTCGCTACAACGGAGACCGCACACGCGCCTATCAATTCGCTAACCAAGATATCCGCTTGGAACCTGAAGAGATAGATTTAGAGAACCCTGAAAATTTGGTTACGGCGTTCAATGTAGATCTTGATGATTTTGAGGACAACTATACGGTAGCGCTTCCTACTACGCTTAACTTCACCTTCGATTATCGCATTCAGCCACATATTTATGCGAGTCTTACTTGGATTCAAAATTTGCGTAGCCAAGATGTATTGGGGGCTGTTTATGGCTCGCTCATCAGTGTTACGCCTCGTTATGAGCGTAAAATGATCGAAGTAGCTTTACCCATCTCACTAGCCGATAACTATCGTAACTTCCGACTAGGAACTACTTTACGCCTTGGCTACTGGATTATAGGCACCGATCACCTGAATGGTCTTATAGGACTAGGAAGTGTAACAGGCACTAATCTGTATACAGGCTTGCATTTACCTATTTTTAAATAGGCTGGTACTTGGTATAAAATACATTCGCCCTGATTTGGTAGATGTAGAAATTCCAAGCGATTTTACCTTCATCGGTCTTGTAGCCAATTACTAGTAAATACTCTGTTTCAGGATTTTCAGGAAAAAGCTCGTTGGCCTGCTGGATGATTTTATGAAAGTTTTCGCCGATGGTATTTTTCATATAGCTGTAGCTGTCTTGCTCAGTAGTTTCCCAGTCGTAGGTAATCAGTACTTTTAAGCGGGCTTTATGATTTACCAAGCGTAGCATCTCTTCATAGCACTTATTGATGTCGGTTTCGTGCTCAACGAGCATATCAATAAATTTAGGGACAAACGCTCTCTTATCTACCAAGTCTTCCTGTTTGCTGTTGCCTGTGGAGAGTGCAAATATTTGAGAAAAATTGTCTTGAAGTACAAATACCAAGTCTATTCCTTTGTATTCCTTGTGGTAGCGCGCAGCACGATACTGATTTCTACGAATGTAGTCGGCTAAGGGCGTATTTTTACTCTCAGGCTTTTTCTCACCCAACAAGAGCTTACTCCAGTCGGCATTCGATACATAGGCTTGTTCCAACTTTTCTTGACTATTCTTTTCGAGGTCTTCCATGAAACCTTGCCAAATCTGAATAAAGTCACGAGCAGTTACTTTCATAAATAAGGTTATTTTAACTAAAGTGTTTGTTGTAAGTCAATTTAAGAGATAAACTACTTCCTAAATTCTGTTTAAATCGTAAAAGCCCGAAGTTGGGGGTTCCTTTTTCTGTGGAGACGCCCAAGTCTAAAAGCTCGTAATGCTGCCCAGTGGCGTAGGCTTTTATACCTTGCATAAGCATCACCATAGGGCTGAAATTAAGATAATCTTCATGATCTGCCGGATAAAAGTTATATAAAATTTTTGAATTTACCGCAATGGTTACTGTCAAAGCAATAATTTTTTCTTTGTCTCGCACTGTAAATACCTGATGCTGTCGTGGAAAGCGCTCAAAAAGTATTTCAAAACTTTCTTGAGAGAGTGAGATAGGGAATTTTTTTCTCTCTCTCGCCGCTTTCACAAACTGGTATACTTCTGAAAGGTCAGGCTGCTCCCAGCGAGCAAATTGAAACCCTGCTTGCTCACATTTACGTAACCTTCTCTGCGCAGAAATATGTAAGGGTAATGGCTGGGATAAATACCAGTGTTGGTTCAGCTCCGAGGTTACTACTTGGTAGTGCTTTTGCCACAGAATGTGTGATAGCAGTGGACTCATACTGGTATAAATAGCAGGATACATCTTAAGCTCGATAACTGCTAAAGCCTCCGTATGACAAAAGTTTTCAAGCGCATCTACGAACTCGTAAAGCGCTTCATAGGGGAGTTGCTCACTGCACTCTATGAAGCCAAAAGTCCCTAAAAAAGGGCTATAAGCGACTTTATCTTCTACAAAAAGGTTGATCCTAGCTTGTATTTTCCCCTTTTGAATCCCTACCAATACATACTTACGCTGGCTGGGTTGTAGGGCAGCGTGGGCTTGCTGATTGAACAAGAAAGGTTCATAGGCAAAAGCGTACTGAGACTCGTCGAATGTATCAAAATCAAAAACCTGATAATGCACTTGGTATAAAGGTTGGGCAGTGAGGAAAGAAAGTACGATAAAAATCTTACGATACACAACTTTTAGGTAATTTTTGGCGAGCAGATGCACTTTCATAAAAGTAGGATATTTTCGGAGGTGTGAGAAACAGGAATGGTTTCTATCTTGTTGCCATATAGTAGTTAATCCATACAAGAAACGATGAGACACCAAGAGATTAAGGCACTCTTGTCTTTACTAGACGACGACGACACAGAAGTACGTACACACATCGAGGATAAAATTCTCTCTATGGGAGATGTTATTATTCCTTTTTTGGAAAATGAATGGGAAAATAGCTTGAACCCTAAAGTACAAAATCGTATCGAAGACCTCATCCATAACCTTCAATTAGAAAGTACAGAAAAGAAGCTTTATGAGTGGAAGAAAGAACATCAAGATGATCTGCTGAGAGGACTCTGGGCAGTAGCTACTTACCAATATCCTGATTTGAGTTTAGAGCAACTACAGAGCGAAATAGATCAGATTTACTACCGTATTTGGATGCTCTTTAAAGAAGATATGCATCCTTCCGATCAGATCAAGGTGATCAATTATGTCCTTTACGATGAAGTAAAGCTGGTAGCCAATACCAAGCACTTCCACTCCCCAGCGAATAGTATGCTCAATGAAGTACTCAGAACTAAAAAAGGAAACCCTCTCTCCCTCTGTGCACTTTACATTCTACTCGCTCAGAAACTCTCTCTCCCTATTTTTGGAGTCAACCTTCCCAATCTATTTATCCTTACCTATCAGACTGAAAACGTACAGTTTTACATTAACGCTTTTAACAGAGGACTCATCTTTACAAAAGAAGACATTGATAATTACTTGGCGCAAATCAACTTAACGCCCTCCGATCGGTTCTACACACCCTGTACGAACAGAGATATTATTGTGCGCTTGTTACGCAACCTCATCATCTCTTTTGAAACGCTAGGAGAAACCCAGAAGGTCTTGGAAGTAAAGCACTTTTTAAGCCTTTTTGAAGTAAACGATTAGTTATCAAGTTTACATATGTCTTCTAAAACTGATTAATAGATGCTATGACTATGATACGTTTGTTTTTACTATGGCTTGTATTAATGCCTGCCCTTAGTTACGCCCAGTATGCCGACAACTCTGTACTGCGCCAAGGAAATTGGTATAAGCTTGCTATTCCCTCAACAGGAATTTACCGCATCGATGCTGCCTTGCTTAATGAGATAGGGATTGACCCACAAACGGTTGATCCACGTACCTTAAAAATACACGGCACAAGAGGTGGTATGCTACCACAAGAGAACAGTGCCGATGTAGCCGACGACCTACCAGAAATTCCGATCTGGTTTCAAGGCAACACCAATGCCCAGTGGGAAACTACTGAGTACTTTCTCTTTTATGCAGAAGGAGCCGATAGCTGGCAGACGGATGTTACCGAGCAGCGCTACATCCATCAGAAAAACCTTTACGACGATAATAATTATTACTTTCTTACCCTAAGTGGAAGTGTGGGAGAGCGCATCGTTTCGCAGCCTTCTGTACCAGGAGCTTTACAGGAAATAACTACTTTTGATGAGCGACTATTCTACGAGATAGATGAAACTAACTTGTTACACCAGCAACAAAGTAGTGGCTCAGGGCGAGAATGGTACGGAGATAATCTTTCTTTTGACACCCAAAAAACCTTCAACTTTTCTCTAACAGGTATCTTGCCTAGCAGTGATATATTGCTTACTTCGGCCGTGCTAGCACAAAGTTTTTCACCTACACAATTTAGTATACAGGCCAATGGACAAGCAGTAGGAACCCAAAACGTCCCTGCTATTATAGATGCTACCTACACAGATAAGGGTGCAGATGCTGTTAACACTTACTCACTTACGGCCAGTACATTAGCCGAGCTACCCAACCTCGATATTACCTATACCTTCAATAAAAGTGGCGTTGCTGACAGAGGCTATCTCAACTATATCCGTTTGGTCTTTCAGAAAGCGCTGCGTGTTTATGAACAACCTACTTTCTTTCGATCTTGGGCTAGTACACAACAAGCCGTATCGACCTTTCGCATCGCAGGTGGTAATAACAATACCGTCGTTTGGGATATAACAGACCCATTACAACCTCGCGCACAAGCCTATGAGCTGGCAGGGAGTGATTTACGCTTTGGCGCCAATACTACTACCCTAAAAGAGTTTGTGACTTTTCAATTACAAGACGCTGCTACCTTTAGTACACCTACTTTTGTAGAGGCTGTTCCCAATCAAGATTTACATGCACTTGCCACACCCAACCTACTCATTATAGCACCTGAAGTATTCCTGACAGAAGCACAAAGGTTGGCTGATTTGAGACGCACCCACGATCGCCTGAGCGTAGCCATTGTACCACTTTCTCAAATTTACAACGAGTTTTCCTCGGGTAGGCAAGATGTAAGTGCGCTACGAAATTTTGCGAAAATGTTATACGATCGAGACGCGGCTGCCTTTCAGTACTTATTACTTTTTGGTGATGCTTCTTTCGACTACAAAGATCGCCTTGACAACAACACCAACTTTGTTCCTATTTATGAGTCTAGGGAGTCGCTTCATCCTATTTATAGCTATTCTTCCGATGATTACTTCGGATTTCTTGAAGAAGACGAGGGCACATGGCAAGAAACTACCGCTAACAATGCCGCTTTCGACCATACCCTTGACATCGGTGTAGGACGGCTACCTGTAAAAACGGCAGCAGAGGCCAAAGTAGTGGTAGATAAGCTTATCCACTACGCTACGAATCGTGCTACGCTGGGTAATTGGCGCAATCGTATCACCTTTGTAGCAGATGATGGTGACGCCAACCAACACCAGCGTGATGCGGATGACATTGGCGAAAATGTACGCAACACCTACACAGATTTTAACCTTAAAAAAATATTCTTGGATGCTTACGAACAAGAGACAACGCCTAGTGGGCAACGCGCACCAGAAGCAAGAGATCTCCTAGATCGTACGGTCGAAAAAGGCACTTTAATCTTGAACTATACGGGGCACGGTGGTGAGGTAGGTTGGACAGAAGAGTTTTTATTGCGAAGTGAGCAAGTGACTGCTTGGGAAAACTACGATCGTTTACCGCTTATCATTACGGCTACTTGCGAATTTGGGCGCTATGATGAGCCTTTTGTAGTCTCTGGGGCAGAGCTAGCGTTGCTCAGCCCTACTGGGGGTGCTATCGCGTTGATTACTACTACACGGCCTGTTTTTTCTAGTACTAACTTCTTAGTGAACAGACGCATATTTGAAATTATTTTAGAGGAAGAAGAAGGACGGCCTCGTTTGGGAGATATTATGCGCTACACCAAAAATAATAGTCTGAGTGGTTCCATCAATCGTAATTTTGCCCTCTTAGGTGACCCCTCTATGCAACTTGCCTATCCCGAAGAAGAAATTGCCATTACCCACATTAACGGCAAGGATATCAGCGTAGAACAAGACACACTCAAGGCCTTAGAGAAGATCACTTTTGCTGGAGAGGTGCGTAATAGCGCCGCACAGAGAATGGAAGATTTTAATGGTATTTTGGAAGTGGCTGTGTTCGATAAAGCCAGTCAGAGAAGTACAATAGGTACAGAAAACTCCGCCTCTATGGATTTTAATGTACGCGAAACGCGGCTTTTTCAAGGGAAAGTAACGGTCAAGGAAGGTAAGTTCAGCTTTAGTTTTATTCCTCCTAAAAATATCAATTATGCTTTTGGCGAAGGAAAAGTGAGTCTTTATGCTTACAGTGATACCCGTTACTTAGATGCTGGTAATGGTAAGAGTGATTTAATTGTAGGCGGTTCTGCTAGCCAGCTTTTACAAGATGTAACGCCCCCAGAAGTGCGGCTATTTCTCAACGATACTACTTTTAGAGATGGAGGCTTAGTAGCTGAGAATCCATCACTGTTGGCTTTACTTTATGATGAAAACGGTATCAATATCTCAGACATTGGTATAGGGCATTCTATCACTGCTTTTCTTAATGATAGTGTAGATAATAAGGCTGTATTAAATGAGTATTACACGGCTGACTTGGATACTTACCAGTCAGGGCAAGTGGTATACCCTTTTAAAGATTTACCAAATGGGCGACACACCCTCACTTTTGAAGCTTGGGATGTGTATAATAATCCTACTGAAAAAACGATAGCATTTATTGTGGCTGAAGAAGCTAGCTTAGCGATACAGGAAGTTTTTAACTATCCTAACCCTTTTGAGACCTACACTGATTTTCAGATTGAACATAACCGCCCTGGCGATCACTTAGAAGTCACTATTGATATTTATACTTTACAGGGACAAGCAGTCACAACGCTCCGTACCACTGTTGATGATAGCCCTACTCGGCTAGACAAGATTCGCTGGGACGTAGCTGCTACCTCAAATGATGCTACGCAGAGCGGTGTATACATTTATCGGGTGACAGTACGCTCCTTGACAGATGCTTCCCAGCGTAGCGTCACCCAACGACTGGTGATTATCAAATGATTATTTATACTATGTAGTAAGATTTATATTTTGTATTTAGTGAGTTTTTATACAAATTTGTAAACCAAAAAGCTTTCTATGAAATAATTCTACACAACTTAATGTGTTTTAAGATTTCTTTATTACTCATTTCTATGAACTTTAGATTTTTATTGTGCTTATTGGTGGTACTGTCTTTCTGTACTACCGCTGCCTTCGGTCAAGGTGCACCTACCCTCGTAACCGGACAAATCGACAATGACCGTCGTGTAATCACCACTGCCGTTCCTTTTGCCATTCTTTCGCCTGATGCCCGTTCTGCGGGAATGGGTGACGTAGGCGTTGCACTTTCGCCTGATGCCAACGCTACCTTTTGGAATCCTGCGCGTACCGCTTTTGCGCAAAAACAATTCGGGGTTTCCCTCTCTTACACCCCTTGGTTGAGAAACCTCGTAAATGATATGTCTATTTCTCAATTATCTGCTTATTATAAAATTGACGATGTACAAGCCATTGACTTCGGGATGACCTACTTTGATTTAGGAGATATACAGTTTACAGATGAAAACGGAGGACTCTTAGAGGACTTTCGTCCGAGAGAGTTTGCCTTCAGAGCACACTATTCACGTAAACTTTCTGACAATTTTAGTGTGGCTTTAGGGCCTTTTCTGATTCACTCTAATATCTCTGGTACTGTAGATGTAGGCGCTAATAACAACCAAGCACGCCCTGGTACTACAGGAGGGGTTGATTTAGGTGGTTTTTACAACAAAAAAGACCTCAATGTTGGCAACCTCCCTACTGATATTGCTTTTGGTTTTAGCATTACTAACCTAGGAGCACAAATTAGCTACTCAGACGACAACCAACAAGATTTTATTCCTGCTAACTTACGTTTAGGTGGTGCTGCTACTTTCCATTTAGATCCTTACAACAAAATTACAGTAGCGATTGATGTAAATAAACTACTGGTTCCTACGCCTCCTAAATTTCTTGAGGACGCAAACGGTCAAGTAGTGATCGAAAATGACGAACCAGTGATTGCCGAAGGAAGAGATCCTAATGATCTGACACTTCTACAAGGCGTTTTTGGTTCATTTACAGATGCGCCTGACGGTTTTTCTGAAGAATTACAAGAGTTTATTGGAAACTTTGGAGTTGAGTATGCGTACGCGAATGATGCAGGACAAGACCTCTTTATGGTAAGAGCAGGTTACGCTACTGAACACGCACAAAAAGGAGAAAGAAAATATTTTACTGTAGGTGTAGGAGGCCGCTATCAAGTATTTGGTTTGGATATGGCTTATATGATTCCTACCCAACGCACCAACCCACTATCAGAGACGTTGCGTTTTACGCTATCGCTAGGTTTGGGTGAAGATATGGAGTAATTAAATATTGTATACATTATGTTTAAAGCCCTCGCTTGTTGTGTGAGGGTTTTATATTTTGAGTGGCTTCTATTGTATGAGTATCAAACTGATTCCAATCGTATTAATTATTACACAAGTCTTTTTCAGGTCTTGTCCTGCTAAAAGAACTGGTAAACCCATTACAACCGACACAACAACGCAAAAAGGCACTTCTACCCTACCGACAAAGGCTAAGCCTATCGATAGCACCTTACAGGTAGGAGCCGCGCAGATGGAGCATTACCTCGATGCTTTAGAAAACAAGAGAGTCGGCTTGGTAGTCAATCATACTTCTTTGGTAAATGGTGTACATTTAGTAGACACATTGCTAGCGAGCGGCGTAAAGGTTCAGAAAATATTTGCTCCTGAGCACGGCTTTAGAGGAACAGCCGATGCAGGAGAAGTAATACAGAATGCTAAAGATACCAAAACAGGCTTGCCTATTATTTCTCTCTATGGTAGCAATAAAAAACCTACCGCTGCCCAGCTTAAGGACATAGATATACTCATTTTTGATATACAAGATGTAGGGGTGCGGTTTTATACCTATATCAGTACGATGCATTACGTAATGGAGGCTTGTGCTGATAACAGAAAGCGTTTACTTATTTTAGATCGTCCTAATCCACATGGTAACTATGTAGATGGGTGTGTACTGAAGCCTGCCTATCGCTCTTTCGTAGGGATGCACCCCATTCCGATTGTCCATGGGCTTACCGTAGGAGAGTTGGCGCGCATGATTAATGGTGAAGGATGGCTACTGTCAGGGAAAGCCTGTATTTTGCAGGTGGTTCCCGTCAAAAATTATCATCATAGCGATGCTTATACACTTCCTGTAAAGCCCTCTCCTAATTTACCCAATCAACAAGCCATCTTGCTTTATCCTTCTCTTTGCCTTTTTGAGGGCACAAAGATGAGTGTAGGGCGAGGAACGCCCTTCCCTTTTCAGGTAGTTGGTGCGCCTGATGCACGTTTTGGAGATTTTCAATTTACCCCTAGTGCCACGGCAGGAGCTAAAAATCCTCTGTACAAAGGTCAAACTTGCTATGGGATAGATTTACGCACGCCGCTTGCCAAACGTGCTTTTACACTTCGTTACTTAATCGATTTTTATCGTAAATCTCCTAACAAAAACACCTTTTTCAATAATTTTTTTGATAAGTTAGTAGGTACAGATAAGCTTCGTAAACAAATCGTAGCGGGAATGTCAGAAGAAGAAATTAGGGCTTCTTGGCAAGAAGAACTGACAGCTTACCGAACCTTAAGAGAGAAGTACTTACTTTACTTCAAATAGCCACACAATCGCGTAATTATGAAATGGACTGAAAAATTAAAGCAGCGTTGGCACATAGAACACAATTGGCAAATAGCAGTCATCCTAGTAGTATTTGCGCTCACTGGTTTCTCTGCCATGTACCTAAAGCGCTTTCTTTTTAGCTGGTGGGGTATCGATCAGTTGGCTTGGGGCTGGCGACTTCTCCTCTGGTTTGTCATTGTACTGCCTTTGTATCAGGTTTTGCTTCTTTCCTATGGCTTTCTTTTTGGACAGTTCAATTTCTTCTATAAGTTTGTTAAGAAGATGTTTGGAATCAGAGGGTAACGCTCACTACTCATTCTCATACTTGGCCTTATACTTTTCGTAGAGTTGCTTTTGGCGATTATCAAGATTAATCTCTTTTCCATCTATAAAAGCATGCACGATTTGGCTGGTACGCATATCGAATAAGTCTCCATCACTTACGATGAGCGTAGCTGATTTCCCTTGCTCTAGTGTACCATACATCTGGTCGATGCCAAGAATTTCGGCTGTATTAGCAGTAACCATTTTGAGTGCTTCTTCTTTAGGAAGTCCATAAGTAATGGCCGTTCCAGCAATAAAAGGTAAGTTTCTAGAACCCATCGCTTCCATATCACCCTCGTAGTTAAGCGCTACCTTAATACCTGCCTTGTGAAGGATGTTAGGCATTTTAAAGGGTAACTTTACATCGTAATCTGGGTGATCGGGGAGCGCATGTATTCGATTAAGAATGATGGGAATATCATTTTCTTTCAAGAAATCTGTAAGCATCCAAGCATCTCTTCCTCCAATCACTACAATTTTCTTCACGCCATATTTTTTAACAAACTGTACTGCTTCTACAATCTCACGTCCATAGTCTACGTGTATGTATAGGTTCTTATCTCCCGTAAAAAGTCCTTTCATCGCTTCGTACTTCAAATTTTTTGTAGAAGGCGTAGCTGTATTAAAGTAGGCTTGTGCTTCTGCAAAAAAATTCCCTAAGGCGTTAATATCTTGGTCACGCTCTTTATTTTTTACCATCTCGAAGGTAGCAAAATCAAACTTAAAGAAAGAAACCCAATTGAGGTGTATTCCATCTTCTGCTTTGATCGCTGCATCTTCCCAGTTCCAAGCATCTAGCCTTACTACTGCCGAAGTACCCGTAATCATATTACCACGAGGGGCTGGCTGTGCGATCAAGACACCATTATGACGAATAGTGGGGATGATGTCAGAGTCGGTATTGAAAGCAATTAAACTTCTTACGTGTGGATTAAATTTTCCTACCTCACGATAATCAAGGGTAGCTCTTACGGCATCTACTTCGCGTAATCCCAATGTGGTAGAAGGAAGTATTAAGCCAGGATATACGTGTTTCCCTTGTGCATCAATGCGTTTTGCATTTGTAAGGTCATCGCTTTGCGTACCTACAGTCGTAATTTTACCTTCCTGAAAAACAAGCACACCTTTTTCTATAACTTGTCCGTTTCCAACGTGAATCGTAGCATTTTCTATGATAATGGGCTGGCTTTGTTGAGGGGCAGGAGAAATGCTTTGTGCCTGTACTAAGGGGGTAAGTAAGGTAAGCAGGATAATCACTAAATACTTCATGAGTTTCTATATTATGTTGCTAAAACATACATTCCAATTGAGATTGCTAAGCAAATTGTCTAAAAAAAATGATTTAAACAAACCTATACTTTCGTTCATATAGCTTATATTTGTGGCTGGATTTGAATGCGCAATAAGATTTCATTTCCATTCCTAATTGAAATAAGGCAATCGTTTATGGGTGTTAATTTTACAAAATACAGTCGCTTTCTTCTTCTACTTTTAGTACTTACTTGCTACACAAGTCTCTCAACTGTACAAGCACAGGCTACAAGAAGAATTAATAAGAACTATCTTTACTACCCAGTATATATTTATAATTTCTGTAAGTATATTCAATGGCCTGAACAAGGCAACGAAATCGTGATCGGTGTACTTGGCAACTCTGCTATTATTCCACAGCTACAACGAATGGCTTATATCAAGAGTAATCCCAACATGCGTTTTATCATTAAGCGTTTTAATGATGAGAAAAGCATAGGGTACTGCCACGTACTTTTTTTGCCGAATACTTACAATGTAGATATTAAGCAACTCTATCGTAATTTACAGGGAAAAAATATCTTGTTCATTACGGAAGATCAAAGATTTATTCGTAAATACAGTTGTATCAATTTTATTACTGTAAGAGGTAAGCCGCTCTTTCAGATGAATACCACACAAATCTCAAAAGCTAAGTTGGCCGTTTCTAACAAATTATTGAGCTTGGCCATCGTAGTTCGTCAGTAGACTTTTTTCTTAATGATGCCACGCTACCTCTTTTTGTTTTGGTTGCTTCTACAAATCAGCCTTATTCCAATAAGCCAAGCACAAATAGGTGGACAAAATAGTTTTGAATTCCTTCATCTCTCTCCCAATACACGTACTGCTGCCCTTGGTGGCACGAACATTTCCTTAGCCCAAGGTGATGTCAATATGTTTCTTAACAACCCTGCCTTACTAGATAGTAGTATGGTAAAGCAAGCAGCGCTCAACTTCACCACTTTCTACACAGGTATGCCGCACACCTCTTTGGCGTATGCCCACGATTTTAAACGACTAGGTGTCATTGGTATTGGATTACAATACCTCAACTACGGGAATTTTGAAGAGACAGACCTAGCGGGTAATGTCATCGGTGAGTTTTCAGCGAACGATTTCGCGCTGACAATTAGCAAAGGACAAAAAGTAGGTTTTTTTAGCTTAGGGGCTTCCCTTAAATTGATAGGTTCGCAGATTGCCAACTACAGCGCTCTGGCAGTTGGTTTAGATTTGGGAGGAGCTTTTGTACATCCTGTTAAAGATTTGACGATTGCTATCAACCTTCGCAACATTGGCTTTCCTATTAGCAGCTATACCAATGAAACGGCCACCCTTCCCTTCGACGCCCAAATAGGGATTTCTGTGAAACCGCAAAATATGCCTTTTCGCTTTTCCATTACCGCACATCACCTCCAGCAGTTCGAAATCGCCTACGAGGATCCTACTCTAGTGAGCGTTGATCCACTTACAGGAGCCACTAATCAAGAAGACATTGGATTTTTAGAGCAGCTTTCAAGGCACTTTGTAGTGGGTGGAGAACTCTTATTACATAAGAATTTTCATCTACTTTTGGGCTACAATCGTCTTATTAATAGAGAGTTGCGTGTAGACGATGCGAGTAATTTTGCCGGCCTCTCTTTTGGCTTGATGTTCCGTGCTAAATCATTCGAGTTCTCTTATACAAGAGCCACATATCATGTGGCGGGTGCACGCAACTACATTGGGATTGCGAAAGATTTTCGCCGTAGGTTTCGTCGTAAATAGTGTACCGCTGCTTTGCTGCTGCTTAATGTAGCGAGTCTCTTACCCTAGATAATTACCACCATCCACTACCAGCGTTTGACCAGTAATAAAGCTTGCTTCTTCGGAAGCCAAAAAGCTACAAGCATTGGCGATATCTTGTGGTTTACCGACGCGTCCTAAGGGGATACGCTCAAGAAACTTTGCCTTGGCTTCTTCGGGTATACCTGCCAGCATGGCTGTATCAATCGCGCCGGGTGCAATAGCATTGACGCGAATTTGGTACTTTCCAAGTTCTAGTGCCCACGTTTTAGTCATAGCTGCCACCCCTGCTTTGGCCGCAACGTAGTTGGTTTGTCCAAAATTACCAAAAAGACCTACCACTGAAGAGATACTGATGATGTTACCTGATTTCCGCTCAATCATATGTGGCACCACTGCTCTGGTACAGTTGAACACGCCCGTTAAATTTACATCAATGACTTGTTGCCAAGTTTTAGCACTCATTTTTTTGAGAGTAGCATCCTGTATAATCCCTGCGTTGTTTACCAGAATATCAACTTGTCCGTAGGCTTCTATGACTTGTCGTGCTACTTGCTCTGTAGAAACTAAATCTGTAATGTCTATATCAGTAAAAGCACTGGCACGCCAACCCTGTGTTTTAAAAGCTTTTACAGTTTCTTCAGCTTTTTCGGTCTGTACGTCCCAAATTACTACCAAAGCACCTTGCTCAGCTAGCCGCTGTGCAATGGCTTTCCCTATTCCTTGTGCTGCACCCGTAACGACAGCTACTTTATTATCAAATATTTTCATAAAGGAAAGATAAAACACTTTATTTCAACTGAAAAATAATCTAAAATTGGTACAAGTTTTTCTGAGAAATCTTTAATTTTGAAGTATTCAATAAGGATTAAAAGTACTTCTATCCTCTAAAAACTTTTTAGCTATGGCATACTACTATCGTTTAGGCGACATTCCTCCTAAAAGACATATACAGTTCAGACAACCCGATGACAGTCTCTATTTTGAAGAACTGGTAAGCTCTAGAGGGTTTAGTGGTATATACTCTAACCTGTACCACAAGTTTGCTCCTACTAAAGTAAAAAGTATTTTTGACCCTGTAGCTTACGAACCTGCAATTATAAAAGACCGTCCATTACTACAAACGCACCTCAAGACTTCTGGTATTGCGACTACAGGAGATGACTTTCTAGCAGCGCGAAAAGTGATGATGATGAACCAAGATGTACGAATTGCGCTCTGTAATCCTTCTCAGAAAAAGATGGATTACTACTATAAAAATGGGGAAGCAGATGAGTTGATTTTCGTACACGAAGGGAAAGGCTTCTTGTATTCTCAATTCGGAAAACTCTCCATCAAACAAGGGGACTACGTGGTGATTCCTCGTACAACGATCTATCGACTAGAATTCGATGAAAACCCTGTACGGCTGCTTCTTTTAGAGTCGTTCTCACCGATTGAAACGGTCAAGCGGTACAGAAATGAATTGGGACAGCTCTTGGAGCACTCTCCATATAGCGAGCGTGATATTCATCCCCCTCAGACCTTGCACAATGAAATGGAAACCGGAGAATACTTGGTCAAGATTAAGAAGGGTGGCTTTTTACATCAATATCAATATGCACATAGCCCCTTTGATCTAGTAGGCTGGGATGGCTTTTTGTACCCTTACACTTTTTCTATTTACGATTTTGAACCCATTACAGGACGTATTCATCAACCGCCGCCTGTGCATCAAACTTTCCAAGCGGGTGGCTACGTAGTGTGTTCTTTCGTTCCTCGCTTGTTCGATTACCATCCTTTATCAATCCCTGCGCCTTACAACCACTCCAACATTGATTCTGACGAGGTATTGTTTTACGCAGAAGGAGAGTTTATGAGTCGTAAAGGCATTGACAGAGGATCTTTCACCTTACATCCAGGTGGGCTACCTCATGGGCCTCACCCAGGCACAGTAGAAAAAAGTATCGGTGCTAAAGAAACCCACGAATACGCCGTTATGATCGATACCTTTAAGCCTCTTTTCCTCACAGAGGAGGCACTTGCTTATGTGGATGAGAACTATCCGATGAGTTGGAGTGAGTAAGTGAAAAAAGAAAGGATAGCATAGCTCGAATATACAATAAGCCGAACCTATGATTTTAATTTAATAAAGAAATGAGTACAAAAATAAAGGGTTCAGTGCATCACACTGAACCGTTTTTTCTACATGATGCTTTCTTAAAAGCAGCCTATCCTATTGGCTGTTTAGTTTGCTCTCAATACAAACTGATCAAGCCCGCCTGTATCAGACCCATCCTGAAACTCTCCTCTTATGTATAAGTTGGTGACGTTGCTTAATACGGCGTTGATTTCCTCGTTAGAAGCGGGTTCGTCGTCGTCGTTGAACCAACGATCGCTCGCAACCATTCGGAGGGTGTACCCTGTCCAAGTAGTATCAGGAAAGCTTGTTGCCTCTTCATACTGATAATAAATACGGTTGTCTTCGTTTTCGAGTATTACATCTCGGTCATCAAACTGATCGTCTAAGGCACTTTCTTGGATCAACCAGTAAGACATAGTACCTCCTGAATAAGCAGAAAGATCGCCTAGAAGCTTTTGAGGAGCTGAAAAGTACCAAACACCTCCTGTTACGTTATCCTCAGCAAAGATATATCCAGAATTGTCTAGTCCTTCAAAAGGTGAGTAAGAAGCCTCTAAGTTAGAGCCACCTTGTGCATCTCCCGTGATGGTCCAGCCATCGGCATCATTTTCAAAGCCTGCCTCCACTACAGGTTCTACATTGTCATCTTCATTGTTACAACCGAATGTTAGAAAAAGCATACATAAAATTGTAGGGAGTAGAAAAGAATTTTTCATAGTAAAATACTTCATTGTTTTAATAATTACTTCATAGATAGATACACCGTATTTTTCAAATTGGCTCATTATATTTTAAAAAACGATTAAAAGCTAGTAGCATAGGGAGTTCATCCCTTTAAATGGCGCTTGCTTACAGAGGAGGCTTACTTCTGTAGGTAAAAGCTCTCCTGTAGGTAACAAAATAATAAAAGACGGTAGAAAGCATATGGCGTTTTCGAAATAAATCTCTCACTATCAGCGATCAGTGATTCTACAGCAACGTATTGTATCCTCAACGAAAAGGAAAATCTACATATTGAATGGACTTTTTAGTGATATATTTCTACATAATAAGGTAGCTTTGTGAGCTTTAAGCTGTTTTTACTTTGATAGCTACGGTCTTCTTTTTTAGCACGTAAGCGAGCAAATGGTTTTGTTTCCCATTGAAGCGTTCGAGGATTCCAGCCTGCCTCATCAACTACTTCTTCATACAAGAGGTCTGCTTCAAGGCATTTCACGAGCGTTTCGTAGAGATTTACAAACGAGTGAGTTAAGGTAAAGAAGCGTTGCTCGTCGTGTCGTCCTTGAAAAATAGCCCTACGCCCGAAAAGCACTCCTTGAACATCTAAATAGCACTCTTCTCCTAAAAATACAGGACATTGTTCTTTTAGTACCGTATCAAGATGTGCTAATATAGATGGTAAAATAGAAGTTATTTAAAGGATACAATTTACTTTAAATTAAAAGCCTGACAATACTCGGATTACAGTAAACTGATAGCAGGTTGTGTTTTACTGTGTTAGTAAGTGTTTACTAAGCCTTTAAAGGGCTACTTTTGCCTCTTGTGTTATTTTTATGTAGCTTCGACTGAGTTTCATAAAAATGTATTACTTGTGAATGTCTATCGCCTAATTGCGAAGCGACTTGCAGCTCCTTCAGATACCAGTATTTTTTCTGCTACAGTAAGTAAAGTGGCCATGGCCAATATTGCCATTGGTATAATTTTACTAACCATTGCCTTTGCTGTATTGGGAGGTTTTAAGCAAGAAGTAAAAAGGCGTATTTTTAGCTTCAGTGGTCATATTCAGGTGACCAAATATAGTAATAATCTATCCTATGAGGAAACCCCCATAAATACCGACAGAAAACTCTACAAAAGCTACAAAAACTATCCTTACATCGATCATTTACAAGTTTACGGGCAGAAAGCAGGTGTAATTAAAGCGAATGAGAATGTCTTGGGTGTCATTGTAAAAGGAATAGGGAAAGACTATCGCGCAGCAGACTTTACCCCTAACTTAGAGGAAGGGCGCTTGGTAAAAATTCCAGCTTCTGGTTACGCTAAGGAAGTGGTTATTAGCCGTACCATTGCCGATCGACTCAACTTACAGTTGAAAGATTCTCTACTCGTTTTTTTTATACAAGACCCGCCTCGCTTCAGAAAACTGAAGGTCGTGGGTATTTATGCCACTGGCATGGAGGGCTTCGACGAAAAGTTTGTCTTAGGAGATATCGGTCTTATCCAACGGCTTAATAGCTGGGGCGATACCCTAGTAAGTGGTTATGAAATCTTTTTAAAAGACTTTAATCAACTACAAGAAAAATCAGAAGCGCTCGATGAGGAACTTGACTTTGATATGAGCCAAGAACTCATTACCCGCAAACATATCGATATTTTTGACTGGCTCATTTTGCTAGATCAAAATGTAGTAGCTTTCTTAACTATCATTTTGTTGGTGGCTTGTTTCAACATGGTGGCGGTATTAGTCATTATGATGATGGAACGCATTCAAATGATTGGTATCCTAAAAGCCTTAGGAGCTTCCAACCGACAGATTCAGCGTATTTTTATTGAAAGAGGGCTCCGCATTGTACTCAAAGGTATTTTCTGGGGCAATCTTATCGGTTGGGGCGTATGCGCGCTACAGTACTTCTTCCATATTATCCCGCTTGATCCTAAGAATTATTATATGAATACGGTACCTATCGCTTGGAATTGGCAAGACCTCCTGCTTATGAACCTAGGCTTTTTTACTTTAGTAATGGGCGTCATTATTATTCCTACGATTATCATCGCGAACATCAAACCTATTAAAGCCATTAAGTTTAGCTAGCTATCATAAAAAGACTTCTCTTAGGTCGCAGGTAGAGGCAATACCAATTTGTTCAAAGTTTTCTTCAAGCCACTGGCCCGCTGCCTCTCGACCAAAAGCCTTCAATTTGAGTAGAAATTTCCAGTCGGCGTTTAGTTTACTAGAAACGCTCATTTTTCGTAGGAGCTCTTCTGGATTAATCTGATGTATATTCAGTTTACGTGCCTTGGGGTCGCCCATCGTAAGTCCTAGTTCTAGCAACCGTTGTACTAAATTAACACGCCTCATCTCGTGCATCAAGCTTGTATTGAAACTAAGTGTATTGATACGGTCTCGGATTTCGTCAGCGGTACGAGGGATCTCCTCAATATTAATAGGATTGATTTGGATAATAAGAATATCTGATACATCCAGATCGTCGATCAATGGGAAAATAGGTGGATTACCCATATAACCACCATCCCAGTATGCCTCTCCGTCAATTTCTACCGCTTTGAATAAAAAAGGCAAGCAAGCAGAGGCTAGTATCGCATCGATACTCATTTCTTCGTTAGTAAATACCTTAGCACGCCCGGTACGTACATTGGTAGCACATACAAATAGCTTCGTTTCTTTACAAGAGCGTAACTCATCAAAATCTATAAGGTCTTCTAATATATCTTTTAGAGGGTTATAGTTGAGTGGATTGAACTGGTAAGGAGAGAAGAGCATCGTGTAGAAGTCAAACATTTGATAGATCGGCGAGTAATCGAGTGTTCCGCCTCCGCCAATGGCTCTATCAAAGAGGCTAGGTTGTAAGAGAGAAAAACGTTGTTGCCGTGAGATTTGCTTCCAAAACTTCTGTAATAAATCAATCGCTCCTTGTCTTCCCCCCTGCTGCATACCATATGCAACAATAACGGCATTCATCGCTCCAGCACTTGTCCCGCAAAGACCATCAATGTCAATGCGTTCATCTTCTAATAACCGTTCTAGTACCCCCCAGGTGAAGGCTCCGTGAGAACCACCTCCTTGTAGGGCTAAGTCTAATTTTTTGATCTCCATATATTTTTAGCTACGTGTTTTATTCTCTTCAATTTACAAGGTTATGCCCGATTTGTCTACATCTCTTAGGCAATTTTTTCAGCTTGTTATTAGTTTATCACTATACAGACAAATAGTAGGATATTCGAAGGGAATTTAGATATTTTTGCTTGTTTTCTGTAACCAAAGCCTTCTAACGTATGTTTTCATCTAGTATTTTAAGAAATTGTTAAGAAGTATTTTCTATATTGCACAGCGTTTGTATATAGATAAGTAATAAAGTTGCTGGTAAGCGCATTTTATATGCATAGTGTGTTTCAATTTCTAGTATCCTTCACATCTCACCAGTGGCTTATCGATCATTAAAATTATTTCTTAATGGAAGATTACGAGCTTTTAAACCAAATTGGTGAGCGCCTAGTAGATGAACATTTAAGCATTAAAGAAGAAAACTTTAGACTTCGTCAAATCATTAACAATGATTTTGTCATCTCCTTTATTATTGATAAAAACGGTTTTTTTATTCTCCCCAACCGAAAATCTCTCAAGGTAATGGGTATCCAAGCTAAGAAGCTGAAAACGAAGAATGCCTTTACATTTTTTGAAAAAAATCCGAGAGCCGTGGCTAATATTCGGCGTGCATTGAAAGGCGAGAGTCTTAGTGATGTACTCAAGTTAGATCGCAGGTACTGGAAGGTCAACTACCAACCTATTTATGATGAAGAAGGAAAGCTAATTGGTATTTCGGGACTCAGTATAGATGTAACAGATATTATCTGCAATCCTGAAACATATGACACCGACTAGAGCTTGAGTATAAAATGTTGCTTGGGCTGCTTCTTCCTAAAAAACACCAATCCTACTGAGAAGAGGTCAATCGTAAGCATTACCTCTTTATGCTCTTTAATACTCTTCCAAGCATTTTCCATTTCACGAGACCAGTAAATATCATCGAATACGAATATACTACCTTCGTGTGCTTTGCTGAGACAAATATTGAAGTAATTTAATGTGGGTTGATAGCGATGATTCGCATCAAAAAATACAAAATCGACTTGTTGAAGGGTTTCTACAACAGAGGGAAGCGTCTCGTCTATATTACCTAAGATGAGTTGTGCCTCTACCCCTTGCTGCTGGAAGGTCTCTTCAGCTATTTCAGCGATCTGTTTGGCTCCCTCAAAAGTATAGAAGGTACCTGTAGGATTTCCCAAAGCCATATAGCTACTGGTAATTCCTAAGGAAGTACCTAAATCTAACATCACTGCTGGCTTGAAATAAGTAACTAAACGGTAAAGTAACTGACCAATAGGAGCTTTCTCAGCCGAGTACTTGGCTATATTCTTAACTTTTCGTTTGTTGGTATGATGTATCTTGGAGCCTGCCCCAAAGTCTTCTACTTCTATCTCTTTCTCTACAGTAAGGAGCTGCTTACGGCGCTGTTCTACCTGCTTGTAAACAGGATAGGCAGTTTTTTCTCGAATGGCCTTGGTATACGTCTCAAATATGAAAGGGGAATGAATGGCATGTTCATCTCTTGCCTTCATTAAGTATTTGATGTAGGGTTTTATCAAGGATAGTCTGTTTTCTGATCAAATTATGTGGTGTCTTAATTTAATCGATGAGGAACAATGAGTGTAAATTCAGGAATGCCTACCTTTATCTTCCTCCCATCTACTACCCGCTCCATAAGGTAAGTGCCTCTCATTTTACCTATATCTGTTTTCAGATTACAACCTGATACGTATTCGTGGGTGTCACCAGGCTCAAGAATAGGTTGTTTGCCTACTACCCCTTCGCCTTCTACTTCTTTGATTGTTCCATTAGAATCACAAATATACCAGTGGCGGCGCATTAGCTGCACAGTATAAACGCTACAGTTTTCTATGGTTACTTTGTAGGTAAAAACAAAGTGCATTTGTTGTGGACTTGAGTAGTCTGGTTGGTATTCTGTCTGAACACTCACACGAACACCATCCGTGATTTGTGTTACCATAGTTATTATATTTGAATTTGGTAATATTTAAAGATACATAAATCTTTTCGCTTTGCAATATTTTTTCTCTAAAACTGCGATGGCTTATTTCACAATCACACGTTTTTCTGCAACTACCTTTATCATCTCTTCTTTTACCTGAAGACCCTCTATATGTTGTATAATGGCGTCTCTAAGCTTTATGTTGAGCGTTTCTGTCTTTGACCGTTCTTCTAAAAAGTGCATGTCATCACCACCATTGGCTAAGTAATCAGAGATGGCTATGGTATAGGTACGATCAGTGAGAGGCTTTTCATCTACCAATACTTCTGCTAAGGTATTTTGTGTTATATATACTTTTGTATTGGCAATGGCTGTATTTTTTCGGGATACAAAGTAGTCAAATAGTTGCTTGACTGTGCTAGCGTTCACGTGAATCACAAGTAGTTCATTTTCAAAGGGCATCAGCTCGTAAATATGCCTTACTTGAATGGCTCCTGCTGGTAGGCTCGTTCTTAAGCCACCAAACGTAATGACACCCATATCAATCGTTGTTTTAGTAGCTTTTTGTGCTTCCATCAGTATGAGATCGGCTACAAAATTTCCTAGAGAGGATTCCCATTCGCTTATGTCCTTCTTTTTAGGAAGCGGTTGGGCCGCCTGACCAATCTCACGATTCATTTTTGCCTCTAGTTTTTCTTTGAAGGGCTGTATGTAAGCTGCTATGCTACTATCAGGGGTGATCTGTTCATCGGTAATAATAAAACCACCTGTTTCAAGGCTCTTTTGATAGGTACGCTTACACGAGACACTTGCCAAGCATAGGCAAAGGATAAGCAAGAAATTTCTAAGGCGCATATCTCTGTTTGTGGGTTCTATTGGTACAGGCTAAAATTAGCAAAATTCTCTATTGAGTTGTACAAAAATTGATAACTTTACCAGAAACTCATCAATCTATTACTGTATGACCCCAAAGGAAGTTGACTTTACCGAGTTTGGTTCACAAAATAAAGAAGCTTGGCTGGCACAAGCGGTAAAGAAGTTAAAAGACCACGCTATTGAAGACTTAGCAACACTTACCTACGAGGGAATTACTGTAAAGCCCTACTATGATCGCAGTGATTTGCCTACCACTTTCATAAAAGAAGTACAACAGGTTTGTCGCCGACCAAATCCTAGTTATCAAAGCTGCGTTAAGATTTCTTTGTTGTCTGAAGCGGAGACCTCTCTACAAATTACAGAAGCCCTAGAAGGAGGCGCTGATTTAATAATACTTTCGGCAGATGAACAGCCTACCACTACTCTCATCAGCTTCATTAAAAAGGCAAAAGCAAATTTTCCAGCCGCTTCTTTTGTCTTGAATACACTTCAATCGGCACACTGGGAAGATGCATTTCTCCGTTCATCTCTCACTGCTTTTCACGTAGATCCACTTCACCATTACCTCGAAACAGGCAAGCCATTTGAAGCCACCTTAGCGGCTTATGGTGATACACTACAAAAATCAACTGATCTTGCTGCGCTTCCAATCACTGTCAATGGACACGCTTTTCATAATGCAGGTGGGCAAGCCGTGCAAGAACTAGCCTTTACGCTTTCTATGGCTGTGGCCTACTTAGATACTTACTCAAAAGAAGAAAGTCTACTTCCTTCGTTACTCAATCGGGTAGTCTTCTCGGTAACAGTTGGGAGTCACTTTTTTATGGAAATAGCCAAGCTGAGAGCTTTACGTTGGCTTTGGAACAAAGTAGCGCATAGTTTTTTACCTACTGAAGATGAGCCAAGGTATCCTCTCATCTACGCACAAACCAGTACTTGGAACAAGTCGCCACAAGAGGCTTACAACAATATGCTTCGTGCCACTACTGAAACGATGGCTGCGTTTATAGGGGGTGCGGATCGTATAGCGGTTCAGCCCTACGATATCCCTTTCACCTCTGGAGATACTTTCTCTTTTCGTATGGCACGTAACTTACCGATTTTGTTAAAAGAAGAGAGCTACTTGCACAAAGTAGAAGACATAGCAGCAGGTGCTTATTTTATAGAAAACCTTACCCAGCAACTTTGTGAGAAGGCTTGGCAACTATTCCAAGAGACAGAGCGCCAAGGAGGTTTTATGGCCATTTGTAAAAATGGCTTTCTTCAAGCACAAATAGAGGCAACAGCAGCACAAAAGGTAGCGGATTTCAAATCAGGGAAACTGGTATTGGTAGGAACCAATAAGTACTCCAATCAGGATGACCAACCGCTGCAAAGTACCTACCAAGTACCCAAAGAAGCGCTACTAGATACAACACCCTTAGCTTTACGTAACTAGGTTGAGCCATGAAAAAAGAAAGGTTGATTTGGCTTCTTCTAATCATAGCATTATTTGCTTGGAACTTCTATACGATCAATAAATATGAGAATGAAATTTTAGAGAGAAGCTTTCTCGTGGTAAATGGCATAGAGCGAAAACAATATACTGCAGCAGAAGTGAAAGAGATGATTAAAAACCTTCCGGAATATCAAGGTGATGAAATGAAGATTTATGAGGATGGTAGGATAACAAGTTCTATTCCTGAGCTGGATGGTGGTTTGAACAATGCGTATAATGACCCCAAAACCCTTAACTACTTAAAACAAAAAGCGCTTCGTGAAAATCTTCCCTTGCCTTTTGTTGTCTACCGACATGTAGTTCCTTATTACGTACGCCAACACGGTGATAAAACACAACCTTAGTTCTTTACTTCTTTTATAGAGGGGATGTTATCCTCTCCAAGAAAAAAAATAACCTCAGGCTGAAAGTCTTGCGCTATCTTTTGACTAGCATTATGTGTTACATTAACGTGTTTTATTTCTACCTCTTGTCCCCTGAGTAGCTTCCAAAGAGGGTATTCCCAAGCATCATCATGGATTACTAACCCCACTTTTTTGTAGTTACGTGCTATAATCTTCTTAGCTGATTTTTCATAACCTTCTTTCAGTGCTGGCCGATGTACAAAGTAGTAATCATCGCGTGGGGTATTAAAAAGATTTTTTTCACCAACCAGCCTTTTATTTCCAGAAAAGTATATATGGGTCAGGGCGCTTATACTTACCAATACCGCAAAGAGTACTTCTACCACCTGATACCTGCTAGACCTTCTAATCAGATCACTCAGTACAAGGCCTACCCAGACTGTAGACAATACATAAATGGATAAAGTCAACCTTGTAATAAAGGATTGCCAAGCAATTACCACACAAAAGAGTAAACCCATAAACGTAAGTAAACCCACATATTGCCAAGACACTACGGAGAGACTTTCTCTGTAGATTAATGCTAATAGAAAGGTAGAGAAGAATAATATTGTATAGGTAGTGTAAGGTGCATAGTCTTCTGAATATAGGAAATCACCTCCTCTAGCGGAAAACGTATATCCGCTTATTTTTTTGTCATTAATATTTACATTGATTAAACGATGTAAGCCTGCTACGTAATTAGCGAAGGCCTGGTTCATCGCTGGATTTTTCAGGCGTACATGATAAAACAGGGTTTTTGAGATATTGGAAATGAGCGGTTTGACACCATAAACGCTATTATTGATGTGTCGTTTTTTCCCTTCAATCAATCCTAAAGGTTCTCCGTACAAGGCAATGTTACGTGAATAATGTGATATATTGACTGCCACCACTACAAGGCTTAGTAATGCACCATAGTAAAAGAGTCGTAAACTACGTTTTCTTAGACAATCTACTAGGTATAGCAACACCAGCGGTAGCATAAATATGTACCCTGCTCCCTTTGTAAAAATAGCTAAGCTGAAAGAGAGCGCAAGCAAAAGAAGATAGTGAATACGTACGGCTTTTCTGAGTCTGAAGTAATAGTAGTAGGCAATTACCACCCACAAAGCAAGTACGTAGTCATTCTGAATACTGGTGGCCTGGTACAATCCCATAGGCAAAGTGGCTACCAAGAGGGCTATTAGTATCTGCCTTCTTCTGTCGGCACCAAAATATTGCGCAAGCAAGGAGGTAGTGACAACACATCCCACACAAGCGATCCATTGAGGTAGTTGAACAAAATAATCGTTTCCCGTGAGCACGTAGGTATGTAATAGCAGAATTTCTGCAAAAGGAGGATTAAAAATCTGCCTAGCATTATGGGTAGGATAATGCGCTAAGGTTTGGTTCTGCGTCCAGTGCATAACACGAGGAAGATGATAAGTCATACCATCCCAGTTATTGGGGGCAGCATAGATCGCCAAAAACCCTAACCAAGCAAGCAAAAGAGCTAAGAAAGACAAATATATCTTTTCTATCACCGATAGTTGGTACTGGGGCCAATATTTTTGATGCTTTCTAACCTTATATATACCGTATACTAAGAAGAGGCATAGTGTTGTCCAGAAAGTGAAGAGGTAGGTAAAGTCTAAGATTTTGAATAGACTCAATAGTTCTGTAATGATTGCTACGAGCCCTCCTATCATCACCAACGAAATGACAAAGCTTTCGCGAGGGTCTTTTACTTGAAATTTTTCCTGCCTCCAGATAAACGTAGACAGTAAGAGAATACTTATTACAGGTAAAAGAATAAACAGTACCATGAATTTCTATAATATTTTGGAAAATTCACACAATGATACTACTTATTTGTGTAAACCCTAAGTGAAATGAGACGTTGAAATCTGCTTTTTTCGTACGATAGGTGAACTTAATTATGTAATTGTCTCATAGAACCTATGTAAAAGTAAAAAAAGTGATACACTTACTGTATCACTTTCCATATTTTGTTATTAAAATGCTTTTACTAATTACTGCTCTTTGCAGGTTGCATTACTAGGGTAGCTTCAAATACATCGTGTGCACGTGGTTCAGCGGCCTCGTACTTTACCTTGAGTTGGTTATTCAAATCTGTCACTTCAAGCGTAAGTTCTGTGGTCTCTGTAGAAAGGATTACTTCCTCTGTCTTTTCTTCATCAATGTGCCAATTCCCTTCTTCTGGTAGTGTAATTTGTGCGTGAACCCCGTTACTTATACGTGGTAAGGCCACCACATCGGCAATTTGAAAAGTACCATCTTCATAGAAGGTAATCTTGGTCTCTTGCCCGTCGTAGTTGAAAAGATCACTTCCTGCTACGCTCTTTACCTGCCAAGTTTGCGAGAGTAATCTCTTTTGCTGTTGGATCACCTCATTTTCCTCTTGACCAGTACCACAAGCGGTCATTACAAGAAGTATTCCGCACCAAAGGTAGACAACATGTAACTTTTTCATCATTTCTGAATCTTTCTTTTACCTCTTTACTACGTAAGGGTTGCAATAAGGTTGTATTTTTCATCATATAATTGAAATATCTATGATAAAAAAGAAAGAAACAGACTGTAAGGTTTAGTCCTCTACCATACTAATCTTAAGGGCATTGGTACGTTGCTTCTTAGCAATGGGCATACTGGCCATTTTGATAAACACATCTCCTTTTACAAGATGCCCTGTTTGTACTAGTATTTTCTGAATGTCCTGAAAGGTATCGTCTGTAGAAACAAACCTATCGTAGAAAAAGCAGCGTACACCCCAAAGCAGATTGAGCGTATTCATTAGAGGGCGGTTACTTGTAAAGATAAAGATATGGGCTTCTGGTCGGTGGCTTGCCGTGCGAAATGCCGTATAACCAGAGCTCGTCATGCCTACAATCGCTTTAGCGTCTGTTTGCTTGGCAAGTGTACAGGCAGCGGCTACCAAACTATCACTATAGAAAGTACGCGACTTAGCATCAATGGCTAGGTTTTGATGGTAGATGCTTGCTATTTTCTCTTCTACCATTTGTATGGTGCGCGACATACTTTTGATCACCATCTCAGGAAACTGCCCTGTAGCCGTTTCGGCACTTAGCATTAGGGCATCTGCCCCATCTACCACTGCATTCGCAATATCGTTGGTTTCGGCACGCGTAGGACGTGGACTCGTAATCATGCTTTCCATCATCTGGGTAGCAATGATGACAGGCTTGGCGGCTTTCTTACATTTTTCTACAATCATTTTCTGGTAGAAAGGTACTTCTTCGGCGAATACTTCTACCCCTAGATCACCCCGTGCTACCATAATACCATCGGCTGCTTCTATAATAGCGTCTATGTTGTCTAATGCCTCTGGTTTCTCTACTTTAGCGATAATTCTGGGTTTCTTTCCCTTTTGTTGTACAATATGGCGCAATAGCAGAATATCGGTAGCCGTACGTACAAACGACAGCGCGATCCACTCTACGTCGTGTTCCAAGCCAAATAGTAGATCGCTGGTATCTTTCTCAGTCAAGGAGGGAGAAGAAACCTCTGTGTTGGGCAGGTTAATACCTTTTCTTGTACGAATAATTCCTCCGTACACTACTTCCGTTTCTATTTTGATAGCATTCTTGTTGACAACCTTCAGCTCTATCTTCCCATCATCGATGAGGATGGTCTCTCCTATCTTTACATCCTTTGACAGTGCCTTGTAGGTAGTACTAATCTCTTTCTTTGTACCTACTTTATCTTCTGTAGTGATGAATAATTTCTGGCCTGTTTGTACTTCTACGCCATTGTTCTCTACTTCGCCTGTGCGAATTTTAGGCCCTTGTAAGTCTTGTAAAATACAGATATTACGTTGGTGGGTCTCATTGAGCTCTCTGATATACTTTATGACCTCTTGATGCCCTTTCTGTGTACCGTGTGAAAAATTGAGTCTAAAGACATCCACGCCTGCTTGTATGAGCTGCCATAGCTGTTCTTTTTTATTACAGGCAGGCCCTACCGTAGCGATAATCTTCGTTTTGTTGAAGGAGAAACTCATATAAGTAGAAGTTTAGTTACAAATACTAAGTTATCATTCCTTCTACAAATAAAAAGCGTAAAGGATGAAGTTTTTGTGATGAAGTAAAAGACTTATTTCCAAAGGTTATGATGTACCTTCTTGCCGTACTCTTGCCAGATAAGCTCTAGCTTGGTTTCAGGAACTCCTAGATTGGCAAACACACTACGGATTTTACCAAGATTCCGCTCAAAAATTTGATGCCAACGCTCAGAGTAAGCGTCACGGTCTTCTTTTAGTGCTACTTCTGGTAAATCAAATTCAGCCAGTAGTGCCTCCTTGAGGGCATCAAGGTGCGTATGTTGTGCAGCAGCACTGCCTTCTACTGTATTGTTATCGAGATTACGATTAAGTAATAGAAAAAATTGGTTGAGATATTTGCTAGCCGAATTATCCATATCGACAGTTATTTAGGATATTTAACACTATTAACGAATAACGCCATTGCCCTCTTCGATTATCTATTGAGGGTAGTACAAACTTGTACGGCTTTTTAAAGAAAAGGTTGAGACTTGTTCTCTGCTTTGATAAGACCTATACCAAAGCATCATATTTAAAGCGTTCCGTATCAGTATACTACTCTCTGTCTTGCCTTTCAGAAAATTTCTCTAAAGCTACCAGCAATTGCTTATTTTCTGAGGGCGTTCCTACGGTAATGCGTAGACAGTTTTCACATAATACTACCTGCGAGCGATTACGAACAATGATTTTTTCTTCTAGTAAATATTGAAAAACGGTGGCAGCAGACTTGAATTTCACCAGCAAAAAGTTGGTTTCAGAAGGATATACTTTTTCTACTATAGGAATCTCATCCAGGCTAAGCGCTAGCCCTTCTCGTAGTTGTAAAGTATCTTTTACCATAGAGCGCATCGCGGCTTCATTGACTAATCCTTCTGTCACGAGCCGTTGCGTTACTTCATTGATGTTGTAAGGTGGTTTAATCTTATTTAAGATATGAATTAAGTCTTCTGAGCCGAAGTCCATACCCTATCGTTCGGCTGCCAGCCCTCAGGCCTTAGTAAAAGTTTGCATAACTACCAATTGAGGGAAGGCTTCAAGGCGAGTAAGCCAAGAGGCATCAGAGCGGTAATCTATGTAGGCTTCGTCGATGACTATTATTCCCTGAAAGTTTGCTAGAATGGTCTCTATGGCGGTGACTGATAAAAGATTACCCGTGGGGTTATTCGGAGAACATATGAAAATAACTTTCGTATGCGGGGTGATCGTCTCTAGTACTTCTTCTGTATTGATTTGGAAGTCAGCCGCTAGTGGCACTTTCTGTACGGCTATGCCATTGATATGTGCGCTTACTTCGTACATCCCGTAGGTGGGTGGCATAATCAAGATGTGGTCTTGTTTAGGCTCACAGAAAGCTCTTATAAGTAAGTCGATGGCCTCGTCGCTACCATTTCCCAAAAAAATTTGTGAGGCAGCTACTTGCTTAATAGCTGCTATCTTTTCTTTAAGATGTTTTTGGTGAGGGGCAGGATAACGGTTGTAAGCCTCTTTAGTGATGCTTCCCCAAGGATTTTCATTGGCATCTAAAAATACACCTTCTGTACCACTGTATTCATCGCGTGCCGAAGCGTAAGGCTTTAAGTGTAGAATGTGGGGGCGTAGTAGTTTGGTAATGTCCATTATAAATTTTCTCTTCTAATACTTACAGCACGTTTGTGCGCTACTAGTTCTTCAGCAGCAGCCATTGTTTCTATTACTTCACCAAGGGCTTCTAGCCCTTCTTTCGTTACTTCTTGGTAGGTAATGTACTTCATAAAGCTATCTAAAGAAACCCCACTGTAGGCTTTCGCAAAGCCATTGGTAGGTAAGGTATGGTTAGTTCCAGAGGCGTAGTCTCCCGCCGACTCTGGCGTGTAGTTGCCTATAAAAACAGAGCCTGCATTCTCAATGCGTGCTACCCACTGGTGTACTTCTTCCAAAGCTACAATAAGATGCTCTGGTGCATATGCATTGATAAGCGCTAGTCCTTCTTCTTTGTCTTTTACAAGAATTGCCTTGCTATTTTCCAGTGCACCTTGGGCAATCTCTTTACGGGGAAGTGTAGCGAGCTGTTTTTCTACTTCTTCTAAGGTGGCTTCGATAAGCGTTTGGCTATCGGTTACCAATATTACTTGGCTATCTAAGCCGTGTTCTGCTTGAGACAGTAAATCGGCTGCTACAAAAGCGGGCTCAGCGGTGTCATCTGCCCAAACAGCTACCTCCGAGGGTCCTGCAGGCATATCAATGGCAGTTCCTTGTTTATTTACTAATTGCTTAGCGGCTGTTACATATTGATTACCCGGACCGAATATTTTATATACCTGTGGAATAGTATCTGTTCCGTAGGCCATAGCAGCAACGGCTTGTGCGCCACCTACCTTGTATACTTGCTGAACCCCAATGAGATGGGCAGTGTATAGGATGGCGGGGTGTAATGTCCCTTGGCTTGCCGGGGAGCACAGTACAATCTCTTTACAGCCAGCGATAAGGGCAGGCACGCCTAACATCAGTACAGTAGAAAACAAAGGCGCTGTACCGCCTGGTACATATAAGCCTACCTTTTGAATAGGTACTTGTTTTCTCCAGCATTTTACCCCTTTCATCGTTTCTACTACCAATGGGGATTGTTGCTGCTGTGTATGAAACTGCTTTATATTCTGATAGGCTTGTTGAATGGCTTTTTGTAAAGGTACCGCCACTTGGTCTTTTGCTGCGGCGAGGGCTTGTTGTGTCACAGCAAGGTCTCCTGTATAATGATCGAACTGATGGTTGTATTGATGAAGTGCTTTATCGCCTGTTTCTTGTACGGCGGTTAAAATGGGCTGTACCTGTTGCTCAATTTTAGAAAAATCCATCACTGGTCTGGCAAGTATTGTTGGCCAGCGCGACGATTCAGGATATTGGATGCGTTGCATACGTAAAGTTTTCTTTGTTACAAAATCATTTTCTCTATAGGTATTACAAGAATCCCTTGTGCGCCTGCTTGTTGTAAATGTTCTATTACTTTCCAAAAATCATCTTCGTGGATCACAGAATGAATGGAGCTCCACCCTTCTGTAGCTAGTGGCATTACGGTGGGGCTTTTCATACCAGGCAGAATCTCTTTAATTTCTTCAACAGCCGCATTAGGACAGTTGAGTAAAATGTACTTATTTTTTTTGGCGGCTTGTACTGACTTAATTCTGAAAAGGAGCTGCTGTAAGGTTTGTTGCTTCTCTTGGGTAAGTTGTTCGTTGGCAATTAAGACAGCCTCCGACTTAAAAATCACTTCTACCTCTTTTAAGCCATTGCTCAATAAAGTACTACCAGAGCTTACGATATCGCATATGCCATCGGCTAGCCCAATACTTGGGGCAATTTCTACCGAGCCCGATATTTCGTGGATAGTGGCCGTTATATTATGCTTAGAAAGATAGTTTCCCAATATTTTGGGATAAGAGGTAGCAATATCTTTTCCTTGAAAATGGCTGATGTCTGCATAATCAATATTTTTGGGAATGGCTAGTGAGAGCCTGCACTTAGAGAAGCCGAGCCGTTGTACAAGTGTAACCGCCTGGTCTGACTCTACCAGTACGTTTTCTCCAATAATGCCCACGTCTGCTACCCCATCTGCTACATAGCCAGGGATGTCGTCGTCTCTCAGGAAGAGTAGCTCAGCCGAAAAGTTGGTTGCTTCGGACTTCAGTTTTCCAGTACCCTTGTTGAAGTCGATACCACATTCTCTTACAAGTTTTATAGAGGCATCGCTTAACCTGCCCGATTTCTGGACGGCTATTCTAATCGTATTTTTCATCGGGTATTATGTTGTTTTAAAAGTTTAAATAATTTTTGAGGTGCATTTAACAAACTTCTGTACTCCTCTATAAATCGCACTTTATAATCAAGCAGCAGTTTCATCAATATATATTCTTACTACAGCGTGCAACAATAGAAGAAGAGGGTGTAATTGTATGTGTATAGGTTAAGATAAGAAGAATGGTACTTATGGTACGTGATTTTACGAAGGCAAATTTATGAAATGCCCGTTATGATACAAATAAATAGGGGAGTTTTGTACTACGATGGTAGCTATGCTAATCAGTAGTAAGCTTACTCTCTGGGAAGGCCGCTGCCAAGGTTTCTTTCATTTTTTTTCTAGTGGACTGATAGGATTGGTGCTCCACTACATTTTCTACTTCAATGATAGACTTTTTGTAGTCATAGAGTTCTTCACTTAGTATATCTTTAGTGTTTGTATCAATCCATTGTGTGTACCTAAATTCTTTAGTACGTACACTGTATCCCATTACCTTTCCTCTTCTACGAGGGTATTGTGAGCAAGCGACTTCTTTATGTTGGTATGTTGAATCCTGAAATACCTCTTCAAAGCTTTTTCCATCAAGTTGATCTGGTACTTTAAGCCCTGCTAGCTTACACAGAGATGGATAGATGTCTACGAACTCGACCAGTGTATTTACTTTATAAGAAGACTTGCTAAAGGCAGGCTTTATAAGCAAAGGCGCTCGCGTAGCCCAATCAAAATTGGTTTGCTTGCCCCAAAGGTTGAAATCGCCTAAATGATAGCCATGGTCTCCTACAAGTACGATGATTGTATTATCATAAATATTGAGCCGCTTCAGCGCCGCTATTAATAGCCCAATTTGTGCGTCGATGTAGCTTACGCCCGCAAAGTAAGCGCTAATAAGTTGTTGCTGTTTTACAAGTGGAATAGGTCCTTTATCAGGAATATCAACATACTCTCGCAGCTCATCCATATCGTGAAAAGCATACTTAGGAGCATTTTGGGGAGCTTTGTATCGAGTAAGGTCAAACTGGCTGAATGGATAATATTGAAAATACTTGGCGGGCGCTACATAGGGTAAATGGGGTTTGTGAAAACCTACTGCAAGGAAAAAGGGCGTTTCCTTGTCATTGGCCAAGCTTTCTAAAGCTGTGATGGAAGCTTCTGCTACCCTTCCGTCAGGCAGATAGCTATCTTTGACGGGAGCCGCCTCCCAGCTCATCCAGTTGAAAGAAGACCCTTCTCTCATTTCTTTAATCGGATGATGCGTTTGGGGATCTCGCTTGATATATCTTTTGTCGTGAATACCCAGTTTATCACTAATATCTTTTACATAATCATACGTAAGCTGATATAAAGGACCGTATTCAGGGTAATCAAATTCTGTAGAGGGAGTTGTCCAGCTTTCTATGTCATCCAGAAGTTGGTTATGAAATATTTTACCAAATGCTTGTGTATGATAGCCATTTTGCTTGAAATACTGCGGTAATGTAATAATCTCGGGGTTATTTCCTCTGAAATGCGCCCTATTTTCAATTACTTTTGTACTATTAGGCCTTTTACCAGTTAAAAAAGAGGTGCGAGAGGGATTACAAATCGCTTGTTGCGCAAAAGCTTGTTCAAATAAAAAGCCCTCTCTGGCAAGTGTATCAATATGGGGCGAGTGTATGTTCTCATAGGCATAGCAACCAAGCTGCGCCCTCAGATCATCAGAAATGATGAACAAGACATTAGGCGTCTGTGCTATGGTATCGCTTACAGCAAATAGTCCCAACAAGTAGATAAAGTATTTCATATGGTAGCTATCAAAAACAGGATGATTTTACGCTTGTAAGACGTATCAGCACGCATTGACCCTGAAGTATCCAAAGATTCTTCTGAAGCCATTAAAGTAGCACTTTACATTGATTAATGGGCTTTATCTCACCTATGTACGATTTGTATTCTGAAATGGTAGTTGAATTTTTTTAGTACTTTTTTCTTTGCTGAGAATTGAATAGTTTTAAGAAACTTAAATATTCGACTATTTATGCAGGTACAGGAAAAGAATTTGATGCTTAAAAACTTGCACGAGTTACTGAGTAGTGATGATGAGAGTAATGTGGCGGTAGGGCTGCAACTGTTAGCGAATGTAGAGGACATGCAACCCTTCATTACTTACTTATTGGTATATGCTTATCTTCTAGAAGATACAGGGCTACAGGCTGATGCCAAGGCCTATCTCGAGCAAGCAGCACCTCCTTCTTTGTTGGCACTTGCCAAGGAAGTAACCTTCGACAATTACAACCTACAACTAAACAACCGCGCTCTTACACAAATCATCAATCTTCCTTACATCAATCAATCCTTTTTCTTTAAGAAAACATACCATCTGGGCGGAGATGATTTTGCCTTTTATTGCCTTAATACTTTAGACGGCATCGAAGAGGCTGACTGGATCGATAACCTCTACGCAGATAATAAGCAAGTAAAAAGTTTTGAGAAGATTCTCGATAAACTGCCTCGGGTAGAAAACATTAGTTTTATCAATAGCCAAGTGAAGGTACTGACCGTAAAAGCACATAAGCACTTGGCTAATTTATACTTGAGCGATAATCTTATTAGAGAAATACCTGAGGATATAGGTCTTTTTAGTCAACTTACCAACTTAGAGCTTGGTAATAATCTGATCAAAGAAATCCCCAACTACATCGGGCAACTCTCAAGGCTCAATTACCTGTATTTGAGTAACAATCAAATCAAAGAAATTCCTGAAAGTATCGGTGATTTAAAGCATTTACAAACCCTTAATCTCGACTATAACCTCATTCGTTTTTTTCCAGAAAGCTTTTGTGCGTTAAAGGCTTTACAGTATTTATATATTACCCAAAATCAACTTCAAACGCTTCCACAAGAAATACATCAGCTAGAAGGGCTTATCAACCTTAGTTTGAGTAATAATCAAATTAGGACACTTCCTGATAACTTCTGTAAATTGAAAAACTTACAGAATATATACCTTAATAGTAACCGCTTGAAGTTACTCCCAGAAAACTTTGGTGAGCTAGAAAATTTACGTTATATAGATTTAGGGCAAAACTACCTACAGATGCTTCCGGCAAGTATGGCGCAATTAACCGCTCTCAATAGTTTGTATTTAAGCAATAATCAGCTTAGGGCACTCCCTGAGGCACTTTTTAAGTTGACAGCGCTCCAAAGCTTGTACTTGAGTAATAATCCCCTTAGAGAAATTTCTGACGACATCCGACTGCTGGAGGGCTTGCAATACCTCGACCTCAATAATTGTCAGCTTTTTCAACTACCAGATGGTCTTTGCCAACTTAAAGGAATTATCAATATCTATTTAAATAATAATGCCATTCAAATGCTACCTACTACACTAGGGCAGCTAGAAAGCTTACAGTACCTAGAGTTAAGCGCCAATCGGGTAACAGCGTTACCAGCTAGTTTAGGGCAGCTTCACGCACTACAATCGTTAAATTGTAGCAGTAACCAGCTAGAAACGATCCCCGAGAGCATTGGTCAATTGGAAAGCCTGCATACCTTAAATCTCAGTAATAATCGTATCAAGTATTTACCTGATACACTCAACAATCTCTCGCGCCTTAAATCACTGTACTTAAGCAACAACAAAGTAAAAACCCTTCCTCCTTCTTTTGGTCATCTTATCAGCTTACAGTATGCTTACCTCAATGGAAATCAGCTTACTGCGCTTCCAGAAGATATTGGTGAGTTGCTTACCATAGACTACCTAGACTTGAGTAATAATCAATTAAGCGAGTTGCCTGCTTCTATAGGAAAGCTAAGTTCTATGCATCACCTCTCTTTGGCTAATAATCATCTCAAAGCTTTTATTGATGACTTGGAGGAACTTAACAATCTACAGTTTTTAGACTTGAGTAACAATCAACTTCATACGCTTCCAAAAGCGATTAATGCTTTACATAACCTACACACCCTCTACGCAAGAGACAACCATCTTTCTGAATTACCCAGACCGCTTTGTCAGTTAGAGAACCTACGCTACCTAGATGTGAGCGGAAACTTAATTACACAGCTCCCAGATGGTATTGATCAGCTAAGTATTTTGCAAACAGTTTATCTTGCACAAAACCGCCTTACCAATCTACCTAAAGCATTATGGCAGTTACATAGCTTAGAATATCTAGACGCAGGGCACAACCAAATCACCGAGCTACCCGACGAGATCGCTGCTTTGGAGAATATTAAGTCTCTGTACTTACAAAATAATACTATTAAAAGACTCCCAGATGGTGTAGCAGCGTTGGAGTGTTTAGAATACCTAGACCTGTCGCACAACCAGCTTGAGGAAATCCCCAAGGCACTCACACAGATACCCAGCCTTGTATCTATCAGTCTTGGTAACAACCAACTTCATCAGGTACCTGAAACACTATGTGATTTACTTACTTTAGAGACGCTACATCTACAGAACAATCAACTTACAAAAATGCCTGATCAATTGGACCGTCTTAACGGTCTTACGACACTCAATTTACAAGACAATCCTATCGACCTAAAAGAGCAAGTGCGTATACGCGCCGCTTTACCCTATACAGAAATTCACTTTTAAATGCCTGATTCTTATCCATATCACTTACAATCTTTTAAAAAAGAAGAGGTAGAAGTCGTCTATACAGACCTAGGTGAAGGCGAGCAAACCTTGGTTTTCATTCACGGCTTGGCTAGTTATCTACCCATATGGGTGAAAAATATTGATTACTTCAAGCAATATTATCGTTGTATTGCCATCGACTTACCTGGTCATGGCTACTCTTCTAAGGGTGACTACCCCTACACCATGACTTTCTATGTAGAAATGGTCAGTGCTTTGTTGAAAAAGCTTGCAGTCAAGAAAGCGATTTTGATTGGACATTCTATGGGTGGACAAATTGCTATATTTTTAGCTACGCAAGCGCCTATGCAATTTTCTCACTTGGTGTTAGCCGCTCCTGCGGGCTTTGAAACCTTCAATGGAACACAACGCGCCATTCTCTCACAGTTGGCTTCGCCTCAAACATTACAATACGTACAATCTCTACTTAATTTAAAGAACTATTTTCATGACTTGAAGGAGAAAGATTACTCTTTGCTAGAAGAACTCAATGGCCTCCTTTATCAACAAACGGATGCTTCTATGGGTACTATCCTTTCTAAGTCGATGAAGGGAATGCTCAACGAACCTGTTTTTGACCGTTTAGAGAAGATTATTCAGCCAACTTTGGTGCTTTTTGGAGAGAGTGATCAGCTTATTCCTAATCGCTTTTTTAACAATGTGTCTACTCAGCGTATTGCCCTGCAAGGTACTTCTCAAATACGTAATCATAAACTTCGCATGATGGCGAATTGTGGTCATTTTTTACAATACGAATGTGCCGAGACCTTCAACAAAGAAGTAAGTACCTTCCTACATAACCACGTATTTGTGAAAGTTTGAGAGGCTGCAGTACTTTTGGAAGAGCACAAGCGCTGGAAGCACTTGAACCAGCACGATGTGGCTATTGCCCGATAAAGTAAGAAAGTATGAGTAAAAAAAACCTCCAAAGAAACAAAGTTCAAATAGCCTCTAAGAAAGCAACTCAAAAGCATCGGCATCTTGATGTGCTGGAAATTTATCCCTAAAATGTGCAAGTTCTGCTTTTGAAAGCGTCTGGGTAACAATCGCTTCCTCTTCATTTACCCTTGCTAAGGTAATTCCTTTGTAATTATATATACCTGAGCGTCCAGGATATATCATTCCTTTATGATCTTTGCCTACTCTATTGACACCCACTGTATAGCAAAGATTCTCAATGGCTCTGGCTTCCAATAAAGTATCCCAAGCGTTGATCCTAGGGCTCGGCCAGTTGGCTACGTAGAGAAGCACATCGTAAGCGAGGGGAGTATTTCTACTCCATACAGGAAAGCGTAGGTCATAGCAGATGAGTGGGCAAATTTGCCAATCTTTGATGCTTACTATACACTTTTCGCTACCTGGCGTGTAAATAGCGGTCTCTCCCGCCATGGTAAACAAATGGTGTTTATCATAGTAATCATAGGTGCCGTCTGGCCTCATCCAAAGTAACCGATTATAGTAGGCTTCTCCTTCCTTTACAATATAGCTACCCGTGATGACTGCCCGTTTCTGCGCAGCCATTTGCTTCATCCATTTAAAAGTAGTCAGGTTCATGGGTTCAGCCCAGGTAGCGGCCTCCATTGTAAAGCCAGTGGTAAACATTTCGGGTAAGATGATCAAGTCTGTTTCTTCCTCAATCTGCCATATTTTTTCTTCTAGCATAGCACAGTTTGCCTGTGGATTTTCCCAATGTATATCAGTTTGAATAAAGGTGAGTGTTAAATCTTCCATAGAGGATTGCTTTGTTCCTTGCCGATAAGATAAACAATTTAATCGAAAAGTGAAGTGCTCAAAACTTTCTATACTAAGGAATAAAATCACTATCTTTGCACCCCGAAAACATGACTATGGAAGCATATCACACACATACCTTTGATAATGGTATTCGCGTCATTCATAAGGAAGTACAACATACTAGTATCGCACACTGTGGTTTTATTTTGGATATTGGTAGCCGTAACGAAAAGCCACACCAGCAGGGCTTGGCGCACTTCTGGGAACACATGGTTTTTAAAGGTACGCAACGGAGAAAAGCCTTCCACATTCTTAACCGCCTAGAGGCAGTAGGGGGAGAATTGAATGCATATACTACGAAGGAAAAAATTTGTTTTTACGCCTCTCTCCTAGACCACCACTATGAGAAGGCAGTGGAATTACTTACTGACATTACTTTTAATTCTGTTTTTCCAGAAAAGCAAATTGAAATTGAAAAAGGGGTCATTTTAGAGGAGATGGCTATGTACCAAGATGCCCCTGAAGATGCCATTCAAGATGAGTTTGATAGTTTGGTGTTTAAGAACCACGCACTCGGTTATAATATTTTAGGAACTAGCAGCAGTGTAGCAGGCTTTCGGAAAGCTGACTTTGAGCAATTCATACGAGAAAACCTCAATACAGAGCGGATTATCTTTTCGTCAGTAGGTAACCTCCCTTTTAAAAAAGTGCTACGGCTTGCAGAAAAATACATGCAAGCTTTTCCTCATTGCTCGTCTCTTCCTACACGCCCTATTTTTTATGCTTACCATCCTATAGAATTACAATGATCACTCCGTATGTCTCATGCCCACTGCGCCATTTGTAGAACTTCCTACCATTTACGCCACGATAAGCGGCTGGCTTTCTTAATGCTCAATAATATTCTTGGAGGACCTTCTATGAATTCACGCCTCAACCTTCGTTTACGCGAAAAATATGGTTTGGTTTACTCAGTAGAAGCCAACTACCAAGCCTACTTAGATACGGGTATCTGGGCAATCTTTTTTGGTACAGAACAGCGACGCTTGAATCAATCGATACAGTTGGTTGTAAAGGAATTGAAGAAAATAAAATCACAGCAATTAGGCACGCTTCAACTTCACTATGCAAAAGAACAAATGAGAGGTCAGCTAGCGATGGCAGAGGAAAACAACTTGAGCGTTATGCTAATGATAGGAAAAAGCTGGCTAGATCTTGGAAGAATAGAACCTCTAGCTACTATCTTTTCACAGATCGATCAAGTTACTGCTGGGCAATTACTAGAAGTAGCTAATGAGATTTTCGAAGAAAAAATGTTGAGTTTACTTACTTATTTACCAGAAAAGTCTTAGAAAAATGCAGAAAAAGACGCAGAAATAGTAAGATTGACAAACAAATATGTTAATATTGTACTCGGATTATACTAGGGGGAATTTATTAGGAACACAGCTACCATAATCAGATAGACTTGTTCGTTGCTAGTACAACTGCTATTTTTGATTATCTAACCTACGCTTACTACCATGAACAGAGTATCATTTTTTATCTTATTGTTAACTCTTTCTTATTTGACGAGTTATTCACAGGATAGCTGGTTTCAGACCCGGGCTAGCGGAAATGGTAATATTCAGGTGTATTATCATGTCAATGAGCCCTATTTTTATGAAGAAGAGGGACAACTAAAAGGTACAGAATACGAGTTGTTTCAGGCCTTTATTAAATTTGTAGAGAAACGCTACAGTGTAAAGTTAAAAGTACAATATACAGGTATTAATAATTACAGTGAATTCTACAATACTGTAAAAGGTGCTTCCAATGGTACTTTTGGACTAGGCTCAGTTTCTATTACAGAAGAAGGTGAGAAGGAGATAAGATTTAGTGCCTCTTACCTGCCTGACATTGATGTGCTCGTTAGTAGTAATAACCTCCCCATCATCACAGATTCTAGTAAAATAGCACAGGCTTTTAAAGCGGCCAAAGGGCTAACGGTAGAAAATACCATCTACCAAGACGAGATGATAGTCTTGAAAAAACGCTATCCGAGCCTTAGTGTAGTATTTGCTAATCATATAGAGGAGGTTCGAAACCGACTGGCAAAAGAAAATAATTTATTTGGCTTTATATCCTTGATTGACTACCTACAAATGCGCCTTAATAAAATTCGGGTGAAGCGACAGGTACTTTTCAATCAGCAACGTATAGGGAAAGCGATGATCCATCCGCTCACTAGCGACTGGAGTGAGCCGCTCCAAACCTTTTTTGATTCAGAGGCGGTAGATGGTATTTTGACGGATATTTATCGTAAGTATTTTGGGGATGAGATCTACGAGTTGGCCATTAGCCAGCAAGGAGATCCTAGCCTTTTGGCAATTAAGGAACAAGAAGTAAGGGAGCAGGAACTAGCCGAGCAAACTACTCAAATTAATACCACACAAGACCAGCTTAAAGAGCGTAATCTCATTTTGTATGCTGGCTTAGGGCTTCTGGCACTCATTGCTGTACTTCTGTTTGTATTTTTGAGTCGCTATCGTAGTCAGAAGAAATCGAATGTATTACTAGAGCAACTTAACAAACAAGTAGAAGCACAAAAAACACAAGTGCAGAGAGCTAATACAGAGCTAAAAACGCTTAACGATGAGATTGAACAAGCTAAAAATGCGCTAGAAGGTCAAAATAAGAAGATATTAGACAGTATTCGCGCAGGGAAGTCTATCCAAAAGGCCTTATTGCCTTTTGAAGATCGACTTCATAGTGCTTTTTCTGACCACTTTGTCATTTGGAACCCAAAAGATGTGGTTTCTGGCGATTTTTACTGGCTTAGCCAACTAGGCAATACTACTTTCTTAGCCGTGGTAGACTGTACAGGGCACGGTGTACCTGGCGCCTTCGTAAGTATGTTAGGCTTTGCCCTCTTAAATGATATTGTAAACGTACAGAAAATTCACGAGCCCAATAAAATCTTAGAGTTGCTTCATAATGGTATCGAAAACGCCCTCATGCAAGGAGATACCGACGAAAAGCACGGTATGGATGTTTGCTTCTGCCGTATTGACCAACGCTCAGAAGAGGAATTTCAACTAATTTATGCTGGCGCCAAGCGTCCACTATACGTTTTCAGTAATCGTAAGTTAGGTAAACTAGCTGGCGATAGAATTGGCGTAGGCGGTGGTTTATTAACGGTTTCTGATCAAGAGCTACATTTTAATAATTACGGACTTACCCTTAACAAAGGCGATGTGCTTTACCTCACAACGGACGGCTATGCAGATACCCCTAATAGAGAACGTAAGAAATTGGGTACTTCTCAGATGGAAGAGTTTTTCAGGAGGTATGCCCCCTTCCCTATGAAATGGCAACAAAATAAACTGTTACAAAACTTAGAAGAGTTTCAAGAGGACGTAGACCCTAGAGATGATGTCACTATTATAGGTATTAAACTTTAGAGGAAGCGTTTCAGCGTCTGTTCAATACGTTTTAAGTAGCCTGAGCCAAACAGATTGAGATGCACCAAAAGAGGATACAAGTTGTAAATAGCATAGCGCTGTTGTATGCCCTCTTCTAAAGGGAAGGCCTCGTGGTACATGTCTAGAAATTCATCATCAAAACCACCAAATAGTTGTGTAAAAGCAATTTCTGACTCTCTAAGCCCATAATGCACCGCAGGATCTATGAGGGCAGGTTGTCCTTGTTTGTCTACAATGACATTCCCGTTCCATAAATCACCATGCAACAAAGCAGGCTTCTCCTTAGGTAATAAATGAGGTAGCTTTGTATAAAATTTATCAAATTGCTCAAGATGTTTTTGAGAAAGCAATTGATTATAATAAGCAAGCCCTGCTTGTACTTTTAGGCGTTTTTCGATAAAAAAAGTAATACCATCTTCCAAAAACTCATTGCTTTGCCGCAAAGACCCAATATAATTGTTGTGATCTAACCCAAAATAAGTCTGGGTATGCGCATGCAGATGTGCCAATGAAGTACCCAAGTTTTGCCAAAAGTCTGGTTTAGGATAAGCATCGGGTAAAAACTCTAGTAGAAGATACTTGTACCCTTGTGCCTCACCAACCCCAAGTACTTCAGGAATGCTGATAGCGCCTGTATGCTGGAGTAGATGGAGTCCCTTTGCTTCTGCTTCGAAAAGGTCGAGCGATGTGTCTTGATTGTACTTGATGAAGTAGCTTTCTTTTTGGCGAGTGGCTACGTGTACTGCATTGTTGATACACCCACCTGTAAGCACCTCAAAAGAAGCAACCTTCTTATTTTCTCCAAAAGCCTGAAAAAGTATGCTTTCAAATATCTCTACCTGTTCATTGTTAAGCATGAATACGCGTTAAAAAATATGGTCGCTCAGTGTACCGTACAGGTCAAACTCTGCCGCTTGATGAATGTGTACTGAGTCAAAATCACCTATACGTGTGTAGGGCTCTGCTGTTGCTTCTACCAACACCTCTTTGTCAACTTCTGGAGAGTCGTGTTCTGTTCTTCCTACAAAGTAGTTTCCCTCCTTACGATCAAAGAGTACTTTAAAGGTACGTCCTATTTTTTGTGCATTAAGTTGTTGTGAAATTCCTTGTTGTAATGCCATAATGTCGCTCGCCCGCTGCTGCTTTACCTCTTCAGGTACATTATCTTCCATAGTAAAAGAATGGGTCTGCTCTTCGTGAGAGTAAGTAAAAATGCCTAGTCGATCAAAACGCATTTGCTCTACGAAGTGGTACATTTCTTCAAAGTGTGCTTCGGTTTCTCCGGGATGTCCTGCAATCAAAGTAGTTCTTAGCGCAATGTCAGGTACTCTCTCACGAATGGTTGCAATCAGCCGTTCTGTTTTTTCTC
>ERZ1740058.123-NODE-123-length-66097-cov-6.969837_pt1 | contig 66097 bp, 52 predicted proteins | sample MGYA00581745_ERZ1740058 | MGnify/ENA primary metagenome ERZ1740058 (study PRJEB43018, sample SAMN04849742) | marine metagenome | isolation source: floating plastic debris | place: Pacific Ocean | collected 2008-08-30 | study: EMG produced TPA metagenomics assembly... | reverse complement strand
AATGGGATGGAACCGGAGCATTAATTTGACGGTGAGCCCGCTGAGCGATCCGCAAGGTGGTGTTCGCGGTGGCCTAGTGGTGCTTGAAGACATTAGCCAAGAGAAGCGGATGAAGACGACGCTGTATCGGTATATGACGCCAAGCGTGGCAGACCGAGTAATGGCGCTGGGCGAAGATGTACTGATGGTGGGTGAGCGTAAGGACGTAACCGTTCTGTTCTCGGATATTCGTGGTTACACTACGCTAACTGAGAAGCTGGAGGCGGCGCAGGTGGTTTCGATGCTCAACGAGTATTTTGAAACCATGGTGGAATCGGTTTTTCACTGTGAGGGGACGCTCGATAAGTTTATTGGCGATGCGCTGATGGCTGTATTTGGTGCGCCGCTGCCGTTAGAAAATCATGCCTGGGCGGCGGTGCGCGCGGCGTTAGACATGCGGCGGCGGCTGGCGATATTTAATCAAGAGCGCGTGCGGCAAGGAGAGCCTGAGCTCCGTATTGGGATTGGCTTGAGTTCAGGTGAGGTGGTTTCTGGCAATATTGGCTCGCAGCGGAAGATGGAGTACACCGTCATTGGTGACGGGGTGAATTTGAGCTCACGTTTGGAGAGTATTACCAAGCAGTATGGCTGCGATATTGTGCTGAGTGAGCATACCTACGAGCTTTGCCAAGACCGGATCCGGGTGCGAGAGCTCGATTTGATTCGGGTGAAGGGCAAGCTGGAGCCCGTGAAGATTTATGAGCTGCTGGGCGATCGCACCGAACCGCTCGATATTAAAACCAAAACCTTTCTCGATCTCTATGCACAGGGGCGAGAAGCTTACAAGGCAATGTCGTTTGATATGGCTATCTCTCTGTTTCGACTTGCTCAAGCGCTCAGACCAAGCGATCGCGCGATTGAACTGCATCTGTCGCGTGCTCAGACTTACTTACTGAGACCGCCTGCCGAAGGCTGGGATGGCGTGCATGTTATGACCATGAAATAGACCAAAGAATAGAGCCAGAAATAGAATCCGCAAGTGATGTTACAGACCTGAAGCCAGTGAAGACTTTGCCGTAATAATGGGTGGGTTGCTATCAAATATTAATTCAACGCCCCATGACTGAAGCGCTTAACTCTGAGCAAAAGCTGTACGAAGGTAAAGCCAAAATCATCTACGCAACGGATGATCCAGAGGTTTTGGTTACCTACTTTAAAGACGATGCCACAGCTTTTAACGCGCAAAAGAAGGGGCAGATTGCAAACAAAGGCGCGATTAATTGTAAGGTGACCACACATCTGTACGGTCTATTGGAAAAGAAAGGGGTCTCCACTCATTTAATCGAGACGACCAGCGATAGAGAAATGCGGGTTAAGCGAGTTGATATTGTGCCGATAGAAGTCGTCGTGCGCAATATTGCAGCGGGCAGCCTGTGTAAGCAGACAGGCATAAAGCTGGGGACAAAGTTAGAACCGTCACTGGTGGAGTTTTACTACAAAAATGACGATCTGGGCGATCCTCTGCTGACGCGCGATCGCATTGCTGCTATGGCGCTCACCTCTGCTCAACAGCTCGATCGGCTGACTGAAAAGGCCCAAACTGTAAACCGCGTTCTCAGCGAGTTCTTTGCCAGCTGCGAGATTACACTCGTTGACTTTAAGTTAGAGTTTGGTACCGACAAAAACGGTGAGCTGCTACTTGCAGACGAAATTAGCCCAGATACCTGTAGGCTATGGGACACGACAGAGCCAGATGAGCGTAAACGGGTTATGGATAAAGACCGCTTTCGCCAAGATCTAGGCGATGTTGCAGAAGGGTATCAGGCCGTATTAGAACGGATTTTGTCTCAGCTTTCTTAGGTGATAAGTTGGGCGATGGATAGTGGAAAAAGCCTGCATTTACTGGAATATAGCGGCTCTTGACTCATTTCAAGAAGGGTTTGATGACTGGGCATAGCCGTGCTCACGTGCAGCCTCCCCTTCTGGCACAGCCGTTCTTCGGTTGGGGCTTGAGAGTGCGGTAGTATTCTTTGAACTGATTTAATGATTGGCTCATAATTTTTGGTCAATCACGCGCTTGTGCTTTGTGCCGGCGCGCGTGTGAGGAATGAACATATATTAAGGATCCACTGGTTATGCGTGTTTCACCGGCTCTTTTGGCCTGTTTTAGCTTAGTGGCAATTTCGGCTTTACCGAGCCGGGCTGCTGAATCTTCTGAAACGGTCGATAGCGCATCAACGCTTGAAGCCAATTCTGAGCGCTCTTCTGACACACTGTCTCCGCTTCCTGCTAATCGGCCGTTAGAATTAGCAGCTGACACTGTCGTTGAGCCCACTGCTGAGTCGGCTACCAATGAGCCTACTTTTTCTCAGCTGTTAGCAGGTGTTGCTAACCAAGAAGCGCCGCCAATATTAGCTCAGGTCCCTGCTGATGAAGAGACGCTACCGGCCAATACCGAGGTTGATATTGAGGTAGAGCCGTCAGAAGCGGAAACAGTGCCAGATGCTGGCATTGAGACTGAGTCAGAGACCGTAGATCCAAATATTTTGCCGACGCCAGCAACACCAGATAACGCGAACCCAACTATTCGTGTTCCTGTAGAAAACGGTGACATTGATTTAGATGATGCAGAGATAGATCCTGCGCCTTCCTTAGAACCCTCCCCGACAGACCCCACTGAAGCGGGCGAAGGAACAGAAGGGTCAGAAATCGAAGCGGATGAAGCGACGCCAGCTGCTCCTAACAATACGACTCCTGAAGGAGATGTGCCTGAAGGAGAGACCCCAGATGAGGATGCTTCTGAAGAGGCTGCTGAGGAGACTCGCGTTTTGGTTTCTGAGGTTGATGTGGTCTCAACCAATGCGAATAGGCCACTGAACAGTGAACTTATCGATGCAGTTTACCGCGCTGTAGATACGGTGCCAGGTCGGACCGCCACTAGAACCCAGCTGCAAGAAGATATTAACAGTGTCTTTGGAACCGGCTTTTTCTCGAACGTTCGTGCCACACCAGAGGACACACCTTTGGGTGTGAAAGTCACGTTTTTTGTAGAGCCCAACCCTGTCTTGACCAGCGTAGATGTGCGAGACGCTCAGGTGTTGCCCGAGGAGACTGTAGACGAAATCTTTGGCGATCAGTATGGCGATATTCTAAATCTAAGAGATTTCCAAGACAGTATTTTGGATCTCAATGACTGGTATCAAGAGAATGGATACGTGCTGGCGCAGGTAACGACGGCGCCTCAGATTTCGGATGACGGTACGGTGACGCTGATTGTTGCTGAGGGCGAAATCGAATCTATCGAAGTCCGCTTTATTGATGAGGATGGCCAGACAGAGGATGAAGAGGGTAATCCTATCGATGGAAAAACTCGTGACTTTATTGTGACCCGTGAGTTTGAAACTGAGCCAGGCGATATCTTCCAAGAAAGTCAAATTCAAGAAGACATTGGGCGCGCTTTTGGGCTGGGTATTTTTGAAGACATTCGCCTATCACTCGATCCGGGCGACGAAGATCCTCGTAAGGTGAAGATGATCGTCAATGTGGCCGAGCGTGAAACGGGCTCGGTAGGTGCTTCTCTTGGCTTTAACTTGCGGGGCGATTTGTTTGGTCAGCTTAGCTACAACGAAGATAACTTTGGCGGTAACAATCAGAAGCTGAGAACAGAGGGGCGAGTGACCACCCGAGGCGATTTTCTGTTTGACGTCAGCTTTACCGATCCTTGGATTGCGGGCGATCCTTACCGCACGTCTTACACCACAAGTCTGTTTAACCGCAGAGCGACGTCGCTGATTTTTGATAATGGTGATCAAGAAGTTGGCTTAGAAGACGGTGACGATGAGCTAGGTAACGGAGATACGCCCAGACTTAATCGGTTAGGTACCGGTATTAGCTTCAGCCGTCCGCTAGATGATGGCCTGTCACTTTCGTTGGGTGCGCAATATGAGCGGGTGGCTTTGCTCGATAGTGATGGGGACGTGTCGCCTTTGGATGAGCTAGGCAATCAGCTAACCGCTAGCAGTAACGGCCGAGACGATCTGTTGACTTTACGATTTGGGGCTGTTTTAGACCGCCGTAACAACTCTTCTGCGCCTACTAGCGGTAGCTTGATTCGGTTGGGCACAGAGCAGTCTGTTCCGGTTGGGAACGGCAGCATTTTCTACAACAAGCTGCGTGGTAGCTATAGTCAGTATGTGCCGGTAAGCTTCTTCGGATCGGCAGAAGGCCGCGAGACGATTGCCCTCAACCTGCAAGGTGGAACCGCGATTGGTGAAATTCCACCTTATGAGGCCTTTCCTCTAGGCGGTGGTAACTCGGTACGGGGCTTTGAAGAAGGTGCGGTTGGTTCCGGGCGTTCTTTCTTACTCGGTACGGTTGAGTATCGCTTCCCGCTGTTTAGTGAGTTTCTCAACGGTGCTTTGTTTGCCGATTACGGTACGGACTTAGGCTCGGGTAGCTCGGTACCTGGCGATCCGGCAGGGGTGCGTGATAAGCCGGGTAGTGGCTTTGGCTATGGTGCGGGTGTGCGGGTGCAGACACCGCTGGGGGCGCTCCGATTGGACTATGGTTTGAGTGAAGAAGGCAGCCGTTTCCACTTTGGCTTTGGAGAGAGGTTCTAATGAGTACTTCAAGTGGCGCTTTGAGTAACGTGGCGGTGGTAGATGCGATCGCGCTCTATCAGCAGACCCTGGCCGACATCGTCAGTGTCTCAGGTGTAGGATTGCACCTTGGGCAAGAGACAACAGTCCGATTGATGCCCGCTGATGTGAACTCAGGCCGTTACTTTGTACGCATCGATCTGGCGGGCTCTTTCGAAAAGTCTCCTCAGGCAAATCCAGTTGTTATCCCAGCTACTGTGACGTCTGTTGTAAAAACTCAACTATCCACTGAGTTAGGGCTTGGACCAGTGGATGAGAGACAGACCGTGCGTACCGTAGAGCATTTGCTAGCGGCATTAGTTGCGCTAGAGCTCGACAATGTGCGAATTGAGATTGATGGGCCAGAACTACCGCTGCTAGACGGATCGGCTAAGGATTGGATAGACGCGATTCAAGCGGGTACAAAACCCGTACAGCAGTCGGCTAGTAAGCTCACTCGTTCAGCGCTGAGCACGCCTGTGACCGTACATGCTGATGATGCTTGGGTGGCTGCGTTTCCTAGCGCTGAACTGCGTTTTAGCTATGGCATCGACTTTGATTTGGCGGTAATTGGCAACCAGTGGCATAGCTGGTCTCCTGGTGCCGACAGCTTTGCGCAAAGCTTTGCTGCTGAAATCGCCCCAGCACGAACTTTTGGCTTAGCTCATCAGATTGACTATTTGCGCAGTCAAGGCCTGATCAAAGGTGGCAGCCTAGAGAATGCGCTGGTTTGTGCGCAAGACGGTTGGCTCAATCCACCCTTGCGGTTTGAAAATGAACCGGCTCGCCACAAGCTCCTAGATTTGGTCGGTGATCTAGGTTTGCTCGGTAGCCTACCGACGGCTCACTATACTGCTTACAAAGCGAGCCACACATTGCATGTTGCTTTAGCTAAAAAGATAGACCAACTTTGTCCGGTGAGGCACACATAGCGTCTAATGTTCTCAGATGCTCTGCTGATCCGGTGTAAGCTAATAGCGACCAGAATGCTCGGCAGTCAAGAGATCAGTGCTGTGTATCCCTGATTTGATTGCTGCTGGGTCCAGGGGATTGCAGTTTTTGCGACCTCGGTCTTTTTATTCAGGGTGTTGATTGGGCCAGCTGAGCAGACTTTTCTATGTTTATCCGTAGCGTCTGTCACCGTCTAATGGCAAAATCGTGAGGGGCTGTAAAAGCTTCACCATTTTTTTAGCTTTCGTTCTACGATTTGATGCCTTATGCCAACTAGTGCTCACACGTCTACAGAGGCTGCTGTCGCTGCTCCTAATTCTTCTGTGCCTACAGAAGATACTAGCGATCATAAAGAGCCAAAGAAAACCTACACGCTCGAAGAAGTTCAGCAGCTTCTACCTCATCGCTATCCTTTCGCGCTAGTCGATCGGATTATTGACTATGTGCCTGGGGAGAAAGCAGTTGGTATCAAGAATGTGACGTTTAACGAGCCTCACTTTCAGGGCCACTTTCCTGGGCGTCCGCTGATGCCGGGGGTGCTGATTGTAGAAGCGATGGCTCAAGTCGGCGGCATTGTATTGAGCCAGATGCCAGGGATAGACGGTCGGCTGTGTGTGTTTGCTGGTATCGATAAAGTGAAATTTCGTCGGCCAGTGGTGCCTGGCGATCAACTAGTGATCACCACAGCGTTGATTACGATTAAGTCAGGTCGTTTTGGCAAGATGAAGGCGCGGGCGGAAGTAGACGGTCAGCTTGCATGTGAGGGCAGCTTGATGTTCTCTGTTATGGACTAGCTGCGCGGGCGGCGCTGATTGGCTGATGTGTTCTCTAATGTGTTCTTCGGGGTTACTGATAATTATGTGCTCTACTCGTTCGGTGGCTTTGCTGGAGGCATGGCTTTGATGACTACTCTGATTCATCCGACTGCGGTTGTCCATTCTGGTGCACAGGTTCACCCCAGTGCTACCGTGGGCCCCTATGCCGTAATCGGAGAAAAAGTCACCGTTGGGGCAGATACTGTGATTGGTGCCCATGCAGTGATTGAGGGTAATACACTAATTGGCGATCGCAATCGAATTTTTCCTCATGCTGCCATTGGCCTAGAGCCTCAAGATCTGAAATATGACGGCTCTATGAGCCTGGTTGAAATTGGCAATGACAATGCCATTCGTGAGTGCGTCACCATCAACCGACCCACACGCTTAGGCGAAGTGACGCGTTTGGGTAATCACAATTTGCTGATGGCTTACTCTCATGTGGCACATAACTGTGACATTGGCGATCGCGTCATTATTGCTAACTCTGTTGCCTTGGCTGGTCATGTAGAAATTGAATCCCATGCCCGTATTAGCGGCTTGGTTGGCGTTCATCAGTTTGTTCATGTGGGTCGATATGCCATGGTCGGGGGCATGAGCCGAATTGAGCGCGATGTGCCACCCTACACCATGGTAGAAGGCAACCCCTCGCGAGTGCGCGGTCTCAATCAGGTTTTGCTGAGCCGTTCTGGGATTGCTAAAGAAGCGAATGGACAGGCGTATAAAGGGCTGAAGGAGGCGTTTCGAATTTTGTATCGTTCAGGCCTAACGTTGGAAGAGGCGATTGGGAAACTGGAGACGATTGCCGATAATGAGCATGTGCGTCATCTCTATGAATTTTTAGACGCGTCTGCTCATGTGAAGGGGCGACGGGGACCCGTGCCAGGGAAAAAACGGTGAATATTTTTATTCATACGGGAGAAGTATCCGGTGATTTGCAAGGCGGCTTGCTGATTAGAGCGCTGATGCGACAGGCCGAGAAGCGCGGTATTGACTTGAGTGTGACGGGCGTGGGCGGGCAGCAGATGGCAGAGGCTGGTGCCAATGTCATCGCTAATACGGTCAGACTGAGTGCGATTGGCTTGCTAGAGGCGCTGCCCTACTACATCAAGGGAAGAGGTCTGCAAAAGCAGGTAAATAGGTATTTATTAGAGAATCCGCCTGATCTGATGGTTCTGCTGGACTATATGGGGCCGAATATTCCGGTTGGAAAATTTGTTCGTAAAGAGCTGCCAGGTACGCCGATTGCTTACTACATTGCGCCGCAGCAGTGGGTGTTCTCAACCAAGCGCGATACTCAAAACATTTTAGATGTGTCCGATAAGCTGCTGGCGATTTTTCCCGATGAAGCGACGTTCTACGAACAAGCGGGCGGTAATAACGTGCGTTGGGTGGGCCATCCGCTGGTAGATATTTTGGCGGAGCCGATGTCTAAGTCCCAGGCGAGAGCTGAACTGACGATTGCTGACGATGCTCAGATTGTGACGCTGATGCCAGCCTCACGTAAGCAGGAGTTACAGTACATTATGCCTGTAATGTTTGAGGCGGCGGCCTACATTCAGGCGCAGCAGCCAAAGGTGAGGTTTTTGATTCCGGTGTCGCTGCCTGACTTTCGCGAGGAAATTGCAGCGGCGGCAGAGACCTATGGCCTAAATGCACGGCTGGTGGACAAGGCTGATGGGCAGCGGGCGATCGCAGCGGCGGATTTGGTCATTAATAAATCGGGCACGGCAAATCTGGAAGTGGCACTGATGAACGTGCCTCAGATTGTGATGTATCGCCTGAGTACCCTAACCGGAATCGTCGCTAAGCTGATTGTGAAAACGGCGTTCGTTTCGCCGGTAAACCTGATGGAAAATCAGCCGATTGTGCCAGAGCTTCTACAGTGGGATGCAACTTCAGAGGCGGTGAGTAAAGAGGCCTTAGCGCTACTCACCGACGAGGATAAGCGACAGAAGATGATATCGGGCTATGCTCAGATGAAGCAGGCGATGGGAGAAGTAGGCGTGTGCGATCGCGCCGCGAACGAAATTTTAGACATGCTCCCCAGTAAAAAATAAGCTCATATAGGCCAGTATATGAAGGGTAAGTGCTGAAAGGCAGACGCTGTAGCGGGCTGGTTCTTTTTCATCGAGCTGACACTACAAAAAGTGGGGCGAAATTACTGAGCCTTCACCCTTGATGCTCTACACTGGGGCAGAAAATAATGAACCCTTATACAGTCGCATTTGATATCGTCGGTGGCTTTGTTGCAATTTTCCTGAAAAGTGACAGCTACAGCCGGATAAAGCAACGTTGCTAATGTGTTGATCTAACACATTGACGGTCTATCAACGAAGATTTGGGTGGTTAGGAGGAGAGCGTGGAATTCTCGGAACTGTTTAGACAGGGCGGCATTGCAATGTGGCCCCTGCTCTTTTTATCAATTTTGGCCTTAGGCACTATTATGGAGCGGATTTGGTTCTGGTCCAAAATTTTGACCCGGGAGCGAGAAGTCGCTGGCCGAGTGTTAGATGCGGCTCGTCGAGAATGGAGCGCGGCTACCCAAATTGCTCAGCGAGGCGCGAAGCTACCGATGGGTCGCTTTTTGCTCGCGGCCCTGAAGCTAAAGGACCCTGAGCCGGAAGTGTTTCGTTTGGCGTTAGAAACTTCTGCTAATGAGGAGCTAGCGACTATGCGTCGAGGTGAAAAAGTGCTTGAAGCGGTGATTGCGATTTCGCCGCTGCTGGGACTGTTGGGTACGGTTCTTGGCCTCATCAGGTCGCTAGGCTCAATTGATCTCAACGCACTGGGCGTGGGGGATGCGACACCTGGTACTGCTTTGGGCATCGGTGCTGCTTTAATTAGTACCGCGACGGGTCTGGTGATTGCGATCGCAAGTTTGGCCTTTTATCGCCTTTTTCAGGGGTTTGTATTTGGTCAGGCCAAGGTTTTTCAGCAGTCAGGTAATGCGCTTGAGCTGCCATCTCGTCAGGCCTGGGCGTCTACGGATGGGAAGCCTTGCCTGCTGAGCGAGAACCGGGTAAACCAGCCACCGTCACCTACGGTAGATTTACCAGAACCTCCTGTCACCCAGAAAAAGCCGCCAGCTTCTTTCTAAGCTGCTTGATGTGGCCTTGTCCTCTTTTATTAACGCCGCATTATACCAACGTCGCACTATACTAACGCCGCACTATACCAACGCCGCACTATACCAACGCCGCACTATGAAAGTAGATATGAATAATCGTCAATCAGACGTGCAGATTGAAATTCTGCCGATGATTGATGTCATTTTCTGTATTTTGACCTTTTTCATTCTGGCTGCGGTAGGTCTGACACGGCAGCAGGTGATTGACTTGACGCTGCCTGCGGTCAATAACAGCGTGCCGGTATCGGGAGAGAGTCGTGATCGCCTTTATATCAGCGTAGATAGCGTCGGTCAGGTATACATAGATTCCAACGCGGTACCGCTAAGTCTGTTGCAAGATGTTTTAGTGCAGCATCAGCAAATTGCACCCAATGGCACTATTGTGCTGTACGCCTCTAGCAGCGCGCGCTACGAGGACGTCATTAAGGTACTAGATTTGCTGCGCTCTGTAGGCGGCGATCGCGTGGCATTGGCGACCTTGCCAAATGGCGCTTCCTTAGATCCTACGCAGAGCAACGATATCGGTCAGTTCGGTCAGCCTGGCGGTACGCTAACCCAGCCGCTTCCAGGCACAACGGGCACACCTGGCGGTATGCCTGATAGTGGTTTTCCTGCGTCTCCTGGATCTCCCGGATCTCCTGGATCGGGTGCTATTCCGGGCGGTGGGCTACCGCCTGTTTCTCCTGGAGCTGCTCCTAGTCCGACCGGCCCAACAGGGGCTCCGCCTGTTTCAGGGGATGCTGCAAATCCATAAACTTCTATATATGCCTGTTTGATCAAACTGCTAATCAAACTGCGCGCGTGCAGGTCTCGCACACATAGGTATTTAGCGGTGCTATATCAAGCTAAGATAGCGAGGTTCAAGTAATGGCCACTGTTTTTTGTAATGAAGCATACGCTGTCTGTACTGGTTCAAGATGAATCAGGCGTTTTGACCCGCATTGCCGGTTTGTTTGCCCGTCGTGGGTTCAATATCGAGAGTTTGGCTGTAGGGCCCGCTGAGAAAGCCGGTATTTCTCGCATTACAATGGTGGTGCCGGGTGATGATCAGGTGATTGAACAGCTAGCCAAGCAGCTATATAAGCTGATCAATGTGCTGGCGGTAGACGACATTACTGAAACGCCTAGCGTAGAGCGCGAGCTGATGCTGATGAAGGTCAACGCCGATGGATCTAATCGGGCCGAGGTTGTGGGATTAGCCCAGTTGTTTAGAGCACGCGTGGTGGATGTTTCTAAAGAAGCGCTGACGCTAGAAGTGGTCGGCGATCCGGGTAAGCTCGTGGCGATTGAGCAAATGATGAAGCCTTTTGGTATTCAAGAAATTGCTAGAACTGGCAAGATCGCGCTAACTAGAGAGTCTGGTGTGAATACAGAGTATTTGAAGTCTTTGGAGAGTAAAGTTTGATTTGGGTAAATGCATACTTTTGGCAGCATCCAGCGGCCAAAAGATAGCTCTCGGTAGATACTTTTACTGGCTGTGGCTTTTTGCCTATGCGGCTTTTGTCTGATTGACGTTGTCTTGAGCTGCTGGGTGATTGACGCTGGTGTTTTGACCATCGGCTTGACTATGGGTAGGCGCGATCGCACTTACCCATTCACCAGGCTCCTGATTGCTCATTTCCCAAGCTTTCAGCAGAATTAGGTATTCGTAAAAGGCTTGCAGTACGCACCAGGTAAAGCCAGCGCGACCGTCTAGACAGCCACCCAAGAAGAAATACATATAAATGAATCTCACGAGCGGACGACCTGGAACGCGCTGTGAGAGATCTTTGAGCGCGCGGCGGCGTTCTACTTCGGATCTGCCGCCGATTAACGCTTTCCAGTCCACTGTACCCGTAGAGAGCTGCCTGATGGTCTCTTTAGCTTCATCGGTGGAGTAGCGATTGTGCTTATCAATCCACCGGCTGAATCCTTTGCCGCAGGTGTAGTGAGGATAGGTTTCCTTGAGAAAGCCTGACGATCCTTGAACTACTTCGCGCTCGGTATGTCCGTAGTCATCAAACCAGACGTTGGTTTTGTCGAGTAGTCTAAGCTGATAGCGCGGGTACTGAGTGCTGTGCTTGATCCACCGATTCATGAACATCACTCGCTCAGCAACGTAATAGCCCACGTGCTGATCGGATTGAGCGGCGGCGGTGCATTCTGCAAACAGTTCTGGGGTCATGCGTTCGGCGGCTTCAAGAATGTACGACCAGTGGTGTTTAGTTTCAATGTTACGCAGCATCCAGGTGCGCTGTTTTCCGTGGCTCTCAAAAGCGTGCTGAACGGTGCGAACGTGAGGATAGCGTTGGGCAATTTCTAGGGTGCGATCGCTACTGTAAGAATCAACTACAATCACATCGTCACACATTGCTGCTGATTCTATGCAAGCTGCAATGTCCAACTCTTCATTGTGAGTCAGGATAAAGATTGAGAACATCAGTTACTTAGGCCTATTCCAAGCAGTTGGGTGCGATCGAAGCTACCGTCATCAGACGGGGAGCCATTAATTCCAGAGTTTTCCCATCTGACGCCTATTTCTTCGTACGCCAGAATAGAAATACGTTTAGATAGGCTGATAAGCCGTTCTAATCGAGCAATCTTTATTGTTACTTATTGTTATAGGGCCTAATGTGAGCGAAGCGTCTTCAATTTTTAGTAAACCTTTATGGCTCAATGCCAAAAACTTGTCAAAAGCTTGTTTGTCAAAAGCTTGTAAGGCCTACGGCTGTAGAGGGCGTAGCATCAGCATTCTCAAAATCTTGACAGCCTATCGCCTCTTCTGAAAAAGCCGCTGTTGGCTGAACAGAGCACTTGAGCAGGTGAGTATTGGTGGCATATCGGCAGTTAGCACAGGGAATGCGGTGCATTTGACGAACATTTTCAATGCCTTGCCGAATGTTTTTAAAGAAGCTCCAAACCGTAAGCAGGACAGTACTCCATAGAAAAATAAAGCAGACTGCGGGCAGTAGTGGGCGAATCCAGACAATAAATCTTGCGAGCAGCACGAAGCTTATTCTTATTAGCTGATCTACCAAAGGGCTAAAGTCCTTGACGCACGTTTCTTCAACGTCTCAAGTCTAAAATTCTTGATAGATAATCAAGCTATAAAGTTACGAAATTTATAACCATCATAGATTTCATTACATATAATCTTCGCTCTTTAGATCCTGCGCATTCCCAACAGGCGAAACCGTTGGTGCGCACAGACTCTAAGGGGTCAATATTCTCTCAGCTTTTAGGCTCTCTCAGCTTCTGCGCAATATCTGCATGCATTAAGGCGATGTTAGGGTCGCGCTGAATGGCTTGAAAGTATCGTTCGCCTAGAGGGGTCAGCGAGTCTTTGTTGGGCTTTAGCATTAGGCGCGCTTTCTCAAGTAAAATGGCCGCGCTTTCAGGTTCTACAGGCTCTTTTTTGTGCTGATCTAGTAGTTCGTCAATTTGCACAATAAACTTTGAAATGGGTCTGAGCCAGCTAAAGGCTTCATCTTCCGTGACGAGTCTAAAAAACTCACCGCTGTTAACAATAGGACCGTTGGTTTGCTCGTATACGGTGCGCTCAGAGTAAAGCAGTGCTTTGTGCAACTTCAGCAGGTCAGGGCGGATGTGCTGAAGGCGGGCAATGACCGGATCTTTATCGGGGGTGGCACTCATAGGCAAGAGAGAAGGCGGCTTGATTAGAGTAGCATTTTGCTTCTGTAGAAAAAGCGTAGTCTAGCCGGTTTGCACCGGGGATCGCAGGAGGCGTAAGGTTAGAAGGTGCGTGTCGCGGTGGGATAGGTGAATGGTGAAAATTACTGAGCAGGAATGTGAGGCGGGTGGACTGCGGTGGTTTTATCGGGAGGCTGTGCCTGTGAATTCGTCGCAGGGTAAGGTGCCGGTGGTTTTGCTACATGGATTGGTTTCGCAGAGCTACAGCTGGCGCGGTGTGATGACGCCTTTGGCAGAGGCTGGGTTTCGGGCGATCGCACCTGACTGGATTGGCCACGGCTATTCTTCTAAACCAGACAAAAAAGAGTTTGCTTACAATAGCGACGCCTTTATAAACGCCCTAGATAGCTGGTTGAACACGCTAGAACTAGAGCGCTTCTCGCTGATTGTGCAAGGATTTTTAGGGTCGGCAGGACTGCTGTATGCCGCGAAGTATCCAGATAAGATTGAGCGACTAATTATTTTGAATTCCCCATTAACCGCAGCTGCCCAACTTCCCTTTAAAGTTGCTCAGCTGGGTTGGCCGCTGTTTGGTGAGGTCGTTACTCAAGATCCTATTCTGGTCGATAGAACGTTGGAAGGCGGCGGGCCGTATGAGGTAGGCGATAAGGATCTAGAAATATATCGGAGGCCTTTTTTGAAAAGCTCTGACGCGGGTAGAGCTTTACTTGCAACGGTAAGGCAGCTTAAGCTTGCGCAGACGATGGCTGAAATCGACCAAGGCTTTTCGGATTGGTCGGTGCCTACGCTAATAGCCAGGGGACTCGCAGCAAAAACGTTACCAGAAAGCTTGGCAGAGTCTTTTGCTGAAAAACTAAACGACGCCAGAGTTGTGAAGCTAGAAGAAACTGGCCACTATGCCCAAGAAGATTGGGCTGAAAAAGTTAGTGATGCGGTTGTTCCCTTTCTACGGCGCTCATGAGCGAGATGTCGTGGCGACTGCTTTCGTTGCTGGGCTTAGTACCTTCTCTTTGGTCGAAGGGCCAACGCACACTGTGATATCTCCAACGCAGGTTTGGATATAGGTCAGCAGAGTGCGAATAAAAACAATAACGCCGAACATCTCTAGGCCTTCTTCTATGGTGGTAAGACCCAACCAGATGTGGTAATTCCACTGCTGATGTGTATCTACGTAGTAACCGCTGAGCATCTCCATCCCGATTGCACCCACAATAAAAATGCTGGCTGCTGTCAGAAAGCCTTGGCGACAAGAGCGGTCTAAGTGCATCAGAAACCGCCAGTACACCAGTGCGATAATCGCTAAAAAAGTCATGCCTGCGACGATCCAGGCGAAGTGAAAGATCCCTGTAGCAGGTAGCCATGGCCGGATGACGTCACTCAGCTTTTCGTGAAAGCTGAGCCATTCGTCCATGGCTAGCGCGCCAAACAGTATGGCTAACCCTCCCCAGTAAGGCGTGAAGCGATCGCGGACGGCGCGTTTGTAGGCGGTAATTACCCAAAGTAGCGCGCTGCTGCTCAGCAGCAGACCACAGGAGAACGCCGCTGGAAAGTTCTTTTCTCCGTCTGTGTTGAACCAGCGATAGAGAAATGGGCTCATGTCGAGGCCATACTGGACGATGTGACCAATGATACCGGCCAGTAAAAAACCCAGTGCAAAACCACACAGGGTTTTGATAATGAGGTGATCGCGAATATTGATAGTGAAATTCATAGCCCACAGAGATAACGGGGAAAGTGATGCTACGGGGCAATAGCATCAAGCAACTTTAATCTTTCCTTAATTCTCACTTAACCTACATGTATATGGGGTTGTTTCTGCATGAATTTTCTGCATTCCTACCCTTTTCCGGTTGAAGATTCGATGAGCGCAGCGGCGAAAAGACTGTAGTCCCAGTAGTATTGCGGATGTAAGTCCTGATATTTGTCTTTTTGGTACATAGGGTGCATCCGTAAATTTTCTTAGTCCTCGAATTGCCCTCGAACTTTAGATGAATGCTCTAGCCTCGGATCATTTCAGGCGTCTGCTGTTTAATGCGGTAGATGCTGCGGTTTATCCTCTGCAAGATATTTGGCAAAGCCGTAGACAGCTGCCGTCATCGGCGGTTGTCAATCAGACGGAAATTCGTTTTGTGGGGATGCGCCGTACTGGCAACCATGCTCTGTTGAACTGGCTGATGCATCAGTTCTCTGGAGAGGTCTATCTCCTAAACAATATTGTTATCAACAAAAATCCGTATCAGTTCAAAGCTGATAATTTGATGCGCTATTACCCTGAGCATCATGCGATGGCTCAGGTCTATCGGCGGCAGGCGGCGGGTGAATTGATTAAACGCGATTGCCTATTTTATAGTTACGAAGACTGGAGCTTGGCGAAGATTGCGCGATCGCGCGTAGAGCGTAACCGCCATCGGTATTTAGGCAAATCAGCGCAGCACTACGACATTCTTATTTTGCGCGATCCGTTTAATCTGTTTGCGAGCCGGTTGAAGAAGAAATACGTACCGACCAAGTCAAAGCAGATCTCTATGGTGGCGCTGTGGCTGGAATACGCCAAAGAATTTGTCGGTGAAAGCCACTATCTCAATCGCAACTTAGTTTGCATTAACTACAACCGCTGGTTCGCTGACGAATCGTATCGGCGTCAGCTCTCTGGCCAGCTGTCTATTCCGTTTTCGGATGCGGGGCTCTTTGAGGTGGCGACCGAGGGCGATGGCAGCTCTTTTGATGGTACGCGCTTTAGCGGTCAGGCTAGATCCATGGATGTAACCAATCGCTGGCGACAGTTTGTAGATAATCCGGCCTATCGTCAGCTGTTTACCAACGAAGAGATTTGGACGTATTCGCAGCGGATATTTGGTGAAATACCGGGCACTGAGGCGCTGCGCTAGCCAATGGCTGTTGCTAAAAGTCAATAAGCTAAAAGTCAATAATTGGAAACGCGGCTAATAAGTAGGCGACGATCGCTAAAAGTCTACGCCGCGCTTGAGTTCTACGCCGCGTTCAGCGTAATGTTTGTGGCAGAACACCTCTGAGTGGGTGCTTGCTAGCTGAAAGTAGGCGGGTTGGTTTTTGCAGCGGCCAGTGATGATCACTTCAGTGCCTTTGGGCTTGCGCAGCAGGGTTTGAATAATGGGCTCTTCGGGCAGCAGTTCTAAATCGACAGTGGGGTTGAGTTCGTCAAGGATGACGGTTTTGTAAAGGCCGGATGCGATCGCTGTGCTCGCTATCTCCCAGCCACGTTCGGCTTCGATGTAGTCAATCGGCTGCTGTTGACCACGCCACACAATGGCATCTCGCCCACAGCGCTGATGGTCTACTAGGTGTGGATAGCTTTTACGCAAAGCTGCGATCGCTGCATCTTCGGTATAGCCTTGACCGCCCTTTAGCCACTGGATCACCATGACTCGGTGCGACTGGTCCTGGCTAATGCCTCGCCCAATCGCTTGCAATCCCTTGCCAAGGGCACTGGTCGATTTGCCCTTGCCATCACCTGTGTAAATCTCAATGCCTTCGATACCTATATCTGCCGCCGTCTGGTGAATTTGAGGCTTCATTTCTGAATGCAAATCAGCAATTTCTACCAGCTGGGGGGGGGCGCCTCTTCCGGTAGCAATGATTTCTAGGTGATCAGGCTTGTTTTTAATCGACTTAACGACGTCATCAATAGACAGCAAATCGAGATCTAAAACAGGGTTGATTTCATCGAGAACGACAACGGAATATAGGCCAGACGCGATCGCACCTTTAGCGACGTCCCAGCCTCGCTGTGCCTCTTGACGGTCGAATTTAGTAATGTCCCCTGGCCCAAAGAACTCTGCTCTGCCTGTGCGCACCTGATCGATGAGGTGAGGAAAGCCTCGCTGCAATGCTTCAATGGCCGCGTCCTCATCGTAGGTACGACCGGGCCCCTTTAAAAACCTCAGCAGCAGCACCCGGCTCTCCATAAACTGATGAATGCCTAGCCCAATCGAGCGTAGAACAACCCCTAAGGCTACCTGAGACTTGCCTTTGCCTTCCCCGTCGTATACGTGGATTTGGCCTGTGAGCCTTTCAGAGTTGACTTGAGCGGTGCGAATACCAATGGCTTTGGGCATAGAACGTGACGTAAAACTGAGCGCTGATTAACAGGATAAAGCGTTTTTTGCGAATCTATTTTTTGTGGGTCTATTCTTTGTTGGCATGGATTCTTTGTAGACAGAGTCTTTGCAGACAAAGATTCTATTTCGACACCGTTGAGATTTGACACCGTTGAGATTTGACATAATTGGGATTTAACACAATTGGGCGCATCCACCTAGCCCAAACGCACCGTCAGACGATACCCTATGCCATATATATCTAAAAGTTGATTCGATTCGTTGAGTCTCTTTACTCCCTCTTTTGCGTAAGCCTCTGTGTAATCCATGGAATACGAGTCCATATTGCCACTGCGAATGATTGCGTTTCAGGTGCTGTTTTGGATGGTAGCTGTGGCCATTGAAGCTGGTATTTTACGTCAACGGCTACGACTAGGGTTTCAAACGAGTGTGCAGTATGCCGGGGTGACTAACCTGGCGGCGATAGTCTGTGGCTGGATAGCGTTTTTAGTGATAGAGCCTTTGATGACGCTCACCATTAAGACTCAGATTATCAACTACATATTGTTCAATCGAATTTTGATGAACGGCTGGACGACGCAGACGGGTGCGATTTTGTTAGCGATCGCCCTGCTGGCTTTTTTTGGAACGTTCTTTATCAAAGCGAAGGGCATAGAACTGTTTTTACGCTCAGACAATGCCTGGAAGCCTGTAGCCAAGAAGCCCCAGAAGCTGTTACGAGATGAACGATACGCCAGAGCACGGGGGGCGGGTGTTGAAGTGTCTCAGTCCAATGCTAGATTTACCGATACGATGATTCAGGCTAACGCCGCTAGTTTCAGTGCTGTTTTGGGGCTAATGGTGCTGCGAGCCTTGATAGATGGGTGGAATGCGTAGTGGAAGATATTATTCAAGATCTGCAAAAGCAAGCGCGATCGATTCTGGTGCCCACTGGCTACTTTACGCCACAAACGCTGCTGCTGCTAAGTATTTTTTCTTTGTTCATTGCAGCGGCACTAGAGTACACCGAAGGCCCCGAATTCGCTGCTATCCGAGTGCTCACGACGATGAGCTGGATATTCTTTACCGTAGCGGTATGGTGGGCCCTCAGCCAAGCCAAAGATCTGACTATATACGGCTTTAAAGTCTATCCATGGATTGTGGGTATTGTTTTATGCTGCTTTCTATTCCGCCCGTGGCGTAGCGAGGATCGCCTGCGCTGGGCTGTTTCTACCTGGCCGTTGATTTCTACTGGAGTCATGGCGCTCCCGATGTTCATCAGTTGGGATCTCAAGCTGAAACAGCTCAAAAACAAGGCCAAGAAGATGCTGATCACAACGACCTTGGTAAATTTACTGCTCAGCAGCTGGATTGTTTTTCATTTCAGGGTTCAAGACTGGGTGTTGAGCTACCCCAGTTTGCTCGTTCGAGGGACCAGCGATAGCGCTTTTATCTATGACTTTGTTGTTGATAGAGAACAGCCCTCTCAGGGTGTAGAGCTGTTAGATCGTATGACTGATGAGATTGCGTCACAGCTGACAGGTCAGCCCTGGTATCAGGCAGAACGCTGGCTATATACCCGCCAGCCCAGGCTAGAAGCTATTTACCAAGATGCTCTAAATGCGTTAGAGTCGCCCGATGAAAGCCTGTTCTGGCGACTGAATGTTGCAGAACCCAGGCAGGTTGATGAAGCCTACTGGTTAGATCTAAGGGCTGATTGGGCTGGGCCTGTTGCTCGAAATGGAGAATTTTACCTGGAGAAGAGCTGTAAGATTTTTCCTGTGAATCAGCCTAGAGCGGTTGCCAGACAGGACGACGAACCTCAGCCTATGACTCAGATCGCGCAGGTTAACTGTGGAGAAGATTCGCCGACGGAACAGTTTGTTACTCCGCCTGTTTAGGATTGTAGACGCGGTGCTACTTTTGACCTTGCGTTACTAGCAGGTGGCGATCGCAGTTAAAGTCACTGGCCAAATATGACCCATTCGAACCGTGTTATTGCGGTTCTCATCATTGCTGGATTCCCTGTATTTTGCGGACATCATTACAGGAATTCTTGATTCAATGGATTTGGCAACGACCCTCTCGTCATCCTGGGGCAGAATTTGGACGATCGCCCGCAATGTTTTTTTAGAAGTAATTCGCGATCGCATTCTCTACGTCGTCGGTGTCTTTGGCATCATCATGGTACTGGCGATTACCCTCTTGCCTGAAGTGGCTGCTGGTACAGAAGACAAGCTGATTTTAGATACGGCTTTAGCGGCAATCAACATTCTCTCTCTATTTGTAGTGGTGTTTATTGGCACTGGGCTGATCAACAAAGAGATTGAGAAAAAGACCGTGCTGGTGCTCATTGCTAAGCCGGTAAGTCGAACTGAGTTTATCCTGGGCAAACACCTTGGCCTTAGCCTGGTGATGGCTGTGTTGATTGCTGCTTTGACCGCAATGATGCTGGGGTTACTGTCCCTAGCGGATGTGCCTTATCAGCTAGGGCTGATGTTGCTGGCTACCTTCTTTATGTTTTTAGAGATGGTGCTACTGATTGCGGCGGCCATGATGTTTGGGGTCGTTACTAGCACCGTATTGGCGACGCTGATGACCCTGGCAATTTTTGCGGTAGGCCATGAAACTCGCAACATTTTGGCACTCGATAAAATTGCAGAAAGTGAGAATTTTCGTCGGGTGGCAGAAGGACTGTTTTTGGTGCTGCCGGATCTAGAGCGTTTGAACTTGAAGAACGAAATTGCGCACGGCTTTGTCGCGCCGCCTAGCGGCGGCGGTTTGCTAGAGAATGCAACCTATGGCCTGATTTACACCGCACTGCTGTTAACGGTAACAGTGAGTGTGTTCGAACGTCGACAGTTTTAGACTCAGAAGCGTTAGAGTGAAGTCTGAGGTTTTGTAACGTTTCTTCGCTCAACATGTCTGACAAATTAACCCAGCTGCAAGCTATTTTCCGTGAGATGGATCGTGCGCTCATTGCCTACTCAGGGGGTATTGATAGCACGCTGGTGGCGAAAGTGGCTTGGGATGTGTTGGGCGATCGCGCGCTTGCGGTGACTGCTAATTCTCCGTCTTTGATGCCAGAAGACTTTGAGGATGCCAAAACTCAGGCTGCGCAAATGGGAATTGCGCACAAGGTGGTGGAAACGCATGAAATGGAGAATGAGCAGTATACGTCTAACCCGGTGAATCGCTGCTATTTTTGCAAGAGTGAGCTGCACGACACGCTGCGCCCGCTAGCGAACAAGCTGGGTTATGAGTATGTTGTTGACGGGCTAAATGCAGACGATTTGCTAGATTACAGACCAGGCATTCAGGCGGCTAAGGAAAGAGGAGTGCGATCGCCCTTAGCAGAAGTCGGTATCACCAAGCTAGAAGTGCGCGAACTCTCCAAGCAGCTGGGCCTTCCCTGGTGGGACAAACCTTCTCAGCCCTGCCTGAGCTCTCGCTTTCCGTATGGTGAACTAATCACCACAGAAAAGCTGCACCGTGTGGGAAGGGCCGAACGCTACATGAGAGACTTGGGCTATCGGAACTTGCGCGTGCGCTCGGATGGAGAAACTGCGCGAATTGAGCTGATGCCAGATCAGATTTCCGCGTTTGTTACTGAGGTTGACTTGTCTGCTTTGGTCGAAGCGTTCCAGGGATTTGGCTTTACCTATGTAACTTTGGATTTGGAAGGCTATAAGAGCGGTAAGCTCAATCGAGTGCTGAGTAAAGCGAGGGCATAGATGACGATAGGCTACTGATTACAGTAGGTTGACTGGATAACGACGAACTTTTTTGTCTACTGTCGCAAGCGTTAAATCATGCTGAAGTGCCTGTGCAATAATGATTCGATCGAAAGGGTCTCGATGCTGTCTGGGTAGCTCAGCTAGTTGTTTAATACTACCTTCGTCAATAATGAGACTATCGATCTGATGTCGTTTGCGCTGAGTAGGAATGTATATTTCAGCTTTGTCAGGTAGTGGAAGCTTACCGAGCTGGTACTTGATAGTAATTTCCCAAACAGAGGCAACGCTTAGGTAGACTTCATTTTGTTGATCTCGAAGGTTTTGCTTAAATTCGTTTGAAAGGCTTTTGTCTTTGCTGATGAACCAGAGAAAAATATGCGTATCTAGGAGAATTTTCATTGACCTTCAAACGCATTCAAGATGTCTTCTGGGAGAGGACTATCAAAATCTGTTGGGACTGTAAATTCACCTTCGCATAGGCCAAACGGACGTAGTTTATGTGTTGGTTGCGAGATAGGTCGTAGTTCTGCGATGGGTTTATCTGCTTGCACGATGATGAATGCTATGCCTGACTCAACTTGACGAAGATATTTAATTGGATCATTTTGAATTTCATCAATTGTGACACTTAGCATGCTGAGCTCTTGTTTAAAAGATTTATGGACACGTCCTCATTTTAACGAACGTGATAATTTTACAGAATACGTATGGACAGAATACGTATGGCCCAATCTACAGCTCTCCTAAGTACTTTGTGCAGACCTGGCGGAAGTCGTCGCCGCGGACTTCAAAGTTGGCGTATTGGTCAAAGCTGGCGCAAGCAGGAGAGAGTAGCACTGTTTTGATGTCTTGTGCTTTGCTGATGTCTGCGCTTCTGGCGACCGCGCGATCAATGGTTTGAACAATCTCGTAGCTATCGTAGCCAGATGCTTGAAGTCGCTCTGCAAAAGGTTCTGCTGCGTCGCCGACTAGAAGAACAACAGCCGCTTTTTCTTTTATTTGAGCAATCCAGGCGGTATCGTCGCCGTCTTTAGGGGCACCGCCTGCAATTAGGACAGCTGGGCTATCTATAGAACGCAAGCCAACTTCTGCCGCGTCGTAGTTGGTGGCTTTGCTGTCGTTGATGAAGTCTACGCCGCGCCAGGTGCAGATGTGTTCTAGTCGGTGAGAGACGCCGGGAAAGCTGGCAATGCCTTGGGCGATCGCATCTTTTTCTATCCCGGCTAGTCTTGCGGCAGCGACTGCCAACAGCATATTTTGCTGATTGTGTTCGCCCACCATTCTCAGTGCTTTAGCTTCTACAATCTGTTCACCTTTATTGATCACCCAGCCGTCTTCGATATAGGTATCAGGCTGGATTGGACGAATGGCCGATTGTCCCTTCACACTGGTCCAGTGATGGCGAGGTGAACGGTGGTCATCTGAGCGGCTGCGTAGCGTTGGATCGTCGCCGTTGATGATGACAGACTGCGATCGCGCCAGTAAAGAGGCTTTGATGTTGTAATAGTTTTCGACGGTTTTATGACGGCTCAGGTGGTCGGGGGTGAAGGTTGTCCACAGTCCGATGGTGGGGGCAAGCGATGCTGCGGCTTCAATCTGATAGCTGCTGAGTTCGGCAATGACCCAGTCGGGGGCATCTGTTAGTGCGAGCTCACAGGCGGCGTAGCCAATGTTGCCGCAGGCGGGTGCGTTGAGTCCGGCAGCTTTGAAGATAGCCGCGACAAGAGCCGTCGTGGTGGTTTTGCCGTTGGTGCCCGTGATGCCTAGCCAGGGCAAATGTCTGAGTGTTCGCCAGGCGAGCTCCATTTCACCAATCGTTTCGATGCCGAGCTCGCGGGCGGTCATGAGGGCAGGCGCATCCCACGGGACGCCGGGGCTCACAACCAGAAGCTCTAGGCCCTCGTCTTTGGCAACTTGAGCATCGAAAGCATAGTTTAGCTTGACAGTGATGCCTTCGCCAGTGAGCCGAGTTGCGTCGGACTGATGACGCTGCGCCGCGCCGCGATCGCTCAAGGTAACGGTATAGCCTTGCTGCATAAGGACACGGGCGGCGGCAATACCAGAACGGCCAAGGCCAATGACATGGGCTGTTTTCATGGGAGTATCGTTAGCGCGAAATGCTAAGCCGAGATTGTATCAGGAATTTGCAGATTAGGACTTTGTAATCTTGAGCGATCAGCGAGGCAGATAGCATTCGCCTAATAATCTGGTTCACACTGAACCAGGTCAATCAGCTCTTCACGATTTCGCTGAAATCTGCCAGAACCCTGGCATGGTTTCGTAATAATCCCAGCAGGTTCAATCGATTTTTTCGGATGGCGTCATCTTCTGCCATGACCATAACGCTGTCGTCACCATCGAAGAAGTTGGCGACGGTGGGGGCTGCTTTTTCTAGCCCGGCAATCAGTTTGCTGTAGTCGCGTTCGGCCTGCGCGGCCTGTGTCTGCGGCAAGAGGGTTTGTAGGCTGTCGTAAAAGGCTTGTTCTGTGGGCTGCTCGAATAGTGCTGGATTGACGATGCCAGTGGGATCGAGGACGTCGGTGGAGAGGTCTCCTTTGACGGCGAGCTTGGCGGCGCGGTTGACGGTTTCGTAGATTTTGGCTAGGCGGCCATCTTGACGGATGGACTGGAGGAAGTTGGCGCGATCGCGTACGTCTAGCAAATCTGTCAGTGCTCTTGCCTGATAGTCCGCATCCTGTCCAAATACTGCATTCACCAGGTCGTAATCGATTCCCTGACCATCTTGCAGCAGGGTTCTGACCCGCTGAGAAAAGAAGTCGGTGAGCTGGGTGCTGAGCACTTCGGTTTTGGTCTTCGAGTGACTGTCTGCGAAATCTTGGATAACTTGGTTAAGCACCGCGCGCAAGTTAAGCGGTAGACTCGCTTCCCACACGATGTTGACAATGGCATTGGCTGCCCGGCGCAGTGCAAAAGGATCGCTAGAGCCTTTGGGCAGCTTGCCGATGCTGAAAATGCTCACCAGTGTATCGAGTCGGTCTGCAATCCCGACAACCTGACCGGTAATTGTTTTTGGCAGGCTGTCACCAGCGCCTTTGGGCAAGTAGTGCTCGTAAATCGCATCGGCGACGGCCTGAGGTTCACCGCTGTTTTCGGCGTATTTTTGACCGATGTAACCTTGTAGCTCTGGAAACTCACCGACCATTTGCGTCACCAGATCGGCTTTACAAAGCTCAGCGCCTCGGGTTGCCTGTTCCCTGTCTTCGGCACTCAAGCCCAAATGATCGCTCAGGAAAGCGGTAATTTTCTCTACGCGGCTGACTTTTTCTCGCACGGAGCCCAGCGACGCTTCGAAAGTCACCTTTTCTAGATCGGGCAGATAGCTGGCCAGCGGCTGTTTCTGGTCAGCAGCAAAGAAGAACTTGCCGTCGGCAAGGCGGGCGCGGATGACCCGTTCATTGCCCTGGGTAATCAGCGCGGACTTGGCGGGGTCACCGTTGGAGACGGTGATGAAGTGAGGTAGTAGGTCCTCTGAGTCGGCGGCAGGGCGGACCGGAAAGTAGCGCTGATGGCTCTCCATTTCGGTGATGGTGACCTGGGCAGGCAGCTCTAAAAATTCATCGTCAAATTTGCCGATGAGGGTGGTAGGCCACTCTACTAAATCGACGACTTCGGCCAGCAAGCCATCATCTACGACGGCGTGCCCGTTGACTGAGCTGGCCACCGCAGCGACCTGAGACAATATAGTGGTTTTGCGCTCGGCTGGGTCAGCCATAACGTAGGCCTTTTTGAGGGCGCCTACATAGTCTGTGGCGGTGTTGAGGGTGACGTTTTTGGGATGAAGGACGCGGTGACCGGTGGTGGTGCGATCGCTCACACACACTTCAGAGCCATTCTCCATCGTGACTGGTAGCAGCTCATCGTCTAATAGTGTTACCAGCCAGCGAATCGGACGCGGAAAGCGCAGGTCCCCATCGCCCCATCGCATAAAGCGGTTACCTTCTAACCCGAGGATCCAATTTGGCACCATCTCTTGAAGCAGCTCAGCGGTAGCGCGCCCAGCAATCTTTTGCTGCACAAAGATGAACTCACCTTTGTCTGTGTCTCTGACTTCCAAATCTTCTACGCTAACGCCTTTAGAGGCTGCGAATCCGATAGCGGCTTTGGTCGGTTTGCCACCTTTAAAGGCGGCTTTTGCCGGCGGCCCTTTTGCTTCTTCTTCGCGGTCTGGCTGTTGCGCTGGCAAGCCTTTGATCATCAATGCCAGGCGGCGAGGCGTGCCATAAAATTCCAGACCGTCATTCTTTAAAAACTGCTCTTCTAGCTCAGCGGGAACTTTGCGTTTCCACTGTGTTAGGGCCTCGCTGACAAAGCTGGCGGGAAGTTCTTCGGTGCCGACTTCTAATAGAAAGGTTGCCATGAGCGTAGGAGGAATTAGGGCTAGAAAAACCTCTACATTATTACAGACCGCTGGCAAGCTGGATGATGCTTTAAACTATGGGCTAGACCTTTTTTGATCTTCTTGTCACCTAATTTGCCTATGGCTGTTTACGTCGTTTTGTTTAATGCTCGTACAGAAAATGAGGGCATTCACTCGCTGCAAATGGAGGGGCGGCAGCTGGTGCTGATGTTTGAAGTGGAAGACGATGCAACCCGCTTTTCTGTCATGCTGGAGGCGCAAGACTTTCCGCCCGCATCGGTAGAAGCGTTTGACCGAGAAGAAATTGAAGAGTTTTGTGAGAGTGCGGGTTACGAAGCTGTGATGGTGGAAGACGGTACGCTGTTGATGCCGCCAGAGAAGATGGTTGAGGAAACAACCTGGGATCCGGACGCGGACCCGATGGATATTGCTAGAGCAAAGCTGGAAGCTGCTGCTGGAGAAGGCCAAAAAGAGATTTCAAAGGGCAGCGTGCAGGATGCCTCTTCTGATGAGATGGATCGGATCAGAGCGCAGCTGGAGAAGCTGCTGTAACGCTATCGGTCTGATAGCTGGAGCGTAATTTCACTGCCCGTTTCAACGTTTAAGGCATTGGGGGCCACGCGCATGAGTGCCGCGGCCTGCGCACCAAATTCTCTCCCCTCTTCCGTGCGGCAGTGCAGGTAGGATTCTCTCATTTCCAAGCTAGTATCTTGGACGATGACCATTGGAACACATTCAGCGGCTGGATTGCCGTTGACAAGCAAAATTAATAAGAAATCTAGCGGTACGGTGAGTAAATCGACTGGGACCATAGCTTTTTTAGCGGCTTTTATTGGAGCGGCTTTTTTGAATTCTCTAGGTTGGATTTTCTAGTAGTCTTTGTATACCCTACTGCTGCCAATTTACGCGCGACAAAAAAGGAGCAACATGAAAGATCGTGGCCACCTGCTGACTGAGCAAAATAATCCGAATAGCCAGAATTTAGACGAGCTATCCACGCTAGAGATGGTGGATGTTTTTAACCGAGAAGATCAAAAGACAGTAGGTGCCATAGCGCAAGCTAGAACTCATCTTGCTCAGGCAATTAATCTTGCCGCTGCATCTCTACGAGAAGGTGGCAGGCTCTTTTACGTGGGTGCAGGGACCAGCGGTCGGCTAGGCGTGCTTGATGCCGCCGAATGTCCGCCCACTTTTTGTACGCCTCCAGAACTGGTGCAGGGCATTATTGCCGGTGGTGCGGCAGCTTTATTACGCAGCTCTGAAGCGCTAGAAGATGAAGAAGAGTCAGGGGCTAAAGCGATTATTGACCATCGGGTAACGAAGCGCGATGTGGTAGTAGGCATCACGGCTGGTGGAACAACACCCTATGTTCACGGGTCGCTACAGGCCGCTAGGCAGTGCGGTGCGAGTACGATTTTTATTGCCTGCGTGCCAGCTGAGCAAGTGCCGGTTGAAGCGGATGTGGATATTCGCCTGATTGTGGGGCCAGAGGTATTAGCCGGATCAACGCGGCTGAAGGCGGGTACGGTGACGAAGCTGGCGCTGAATATTCTTTCGACCGGGGTAATGGTGAAGCTGGGGAAGGTGTATGGCAACCGGATGGTCGATGTGGCGGTGACCAACAGTAAGCTGCGTGACCGAGCAATCAGAATTTTGTGTGACCTGACCGAGCTGGACCGTGAAGCGGCAGGTGATTTGTTGGACAAGAGCGATTTGCAGGTAAAGGTGGCTTTGGTGATGCACTTATCTGGTGTGGCAAAGGCGCAGGCAGAGAAATCTTTGGCCGCAGCTGACGGGAACTTGCGGACGGCTCTGGGGATGTAGCTGGGAATGTATGGCAAACGTCCTAATGCATCAGGACATTTGCCATACATTCCCAATAAGTGAAACCGTGCTGAGCGGTGTGATTAACCAAGCTGGCTTGAAGATGTTTCCCACGATGGGTGGTCTCAATTTGTCTCCAAGTGCTGTTGCGTTATTTGACTGGCTAAAGTTTTGAAGATAGCGATGTAAATTTACTCGGCTGTTTTACTCACTTTCTATCCGAAACCGTTCAACGGTTTCGGATAGTTCTTGCGCTGCTGTTGCCGTCATCTGTAGTGCTTTATCAGTTTGCTGAGAAACTTTCAGGGTCTGCTGAGAAGTGGTCGCTGTTTGCTGAGCGAACTCAATCATTGCATGAGAGGTGACTGTCGGTGCGATCGCACTTTCTGAAATCCTACTCACTAGCCCATCTATTTCACGTGCAAACCTCAGCGCCTCATCAACGCTATTTTTTGCAGTAGTCAGCTCTATTTCACCGTCTGCCGCCTGAGCAGTACATAGTTCCATCGTACTCACCACTTCTTTTAGCTCGCTCTGAATACCCTTAACAATCCGCTCAATTTCGCGAGTCGCCTTGATAGATTGGTCTGTGAGCTGACCGATTTCACTGGCAACCACTGAAAAGCCTTCGTCCTGACCTTTTCGCTTTTCAATACTGCCATTGATCGCCGCTAAATTTGTCTTCAAAGCAGTCTCATTTAACAGCGAAATGACCTGATGAATCTGTTGCGAAGCGCTACTCAATTGCTTGGTTTTATCGGTTGCCTCTGTCAGAGCCATATTCAGTCCCGCTATGCTGTTAGCGGCTTGCTCCATTTCTTGAGCGCTTCTCTGTGTGAGTGAGGACGTGTCTTTTGCGGTTTGCTGCGCTTGTTGAGTGCCTGTGACGATGGTTTCGAGAGCGCTCGACATGATTTCGGCTTCTGCCAGCATATGCTCTGTGTGCTCGATTTGAGCTAGAGAGCGGGTCGCCATGTCTCGAAGCTGTGTGTGGTTTGAGCTGAGGCTGGCATTGATTTGCGCCGTTGTTTGTCTAGCTTGAATGACAACCATACGCAGGTTTTCAAAGGTAGAGATAAACAGCCGTGCGAGGCTGCCCAGATCGCCGTCTGCCATTGTCGGCCGCACGGTTAAATCTCCGCTGGTTACGCTGGCGACCGATCGAATCAGACGATCCATCTCCCGCTGTAAGCTCTCTCGCTGCTGCTGCTGTTGCTCTACAAGGGTTGCCTGTACCTGAAATAGGCCCTGCCTTTTGGCCGTATCTTGGATGAATTCTAGCTGGTACTCTAGCTGTTCGGCCATGACGTTGATGTTGGAGTTGAGCACTGCTAACTCGTCTTTACCGCGAACCCTAAGCCGGGTGTTGAACCGTCCTTGCCCCAGTTTTTCTACCGCTTTGCTCGCTTCGATAATGGGCTGTGTGGCTCGGTTGGCCAGATAGGCGGCCAGGATGCTGACTAGCATGGCTGTGAGTGTGGTGCCCCCTAAGAGCGTGAGTACGAGCGATCGCTGCGCTGCAAAGACTTCAGAAGTGGGTTGATAAACCAGTACGCCTAAGTCGTTATCAAGCTCTCTGGTGTTTTGTACGGGCGTGTAGGTAATTAAATACTTTTGGTTGTCTCTGGTGGATCTTGCGGTGAATGTAGCTGCCGTGTCGCGCTCTCGCAACTTGACATACTCAGGAAACATCCTGCCGATTTCTGTGTTGATATCTGCCTGTTCATTAGAAATAAGCACTCTGTTGCGGCGTTCATCAATGACGTCAAATCGAGGCGCGTTATCTTCGCTGTCTGTACCCTGACGCAGTTTATCGATCCGCTGGTTAACGATGGCTGACAGGTTATTGATCTCTGTATCATTTAAGATTCTTTCAGAGAGTGAGCCGCCAGATAGCTCATCTGTGTCTGCTGAGTTCTGGTCAGTATCTTGGCGGGTGCTACCGAAGTCTTGCAGTTGAAGTGCGATCGCATTAGTAAACTGCCGCTGCTGTTCTGTTGCTTCTTTGGACAGCTGCTTGCTGGTAATTAAAGTCGAGATACCTCCGATGGTCAGCACAGGTACGATGCCCAGCGCGACTGCTAGCAGCGTTGCTTTGTTCTTTAGCGTCCACCAGTTTAAGCGGCCAATCGGACTTTTGCGCGGCTGCGTAATGCTCACATCGTCTACTGGTTCTGCTTCTTGCATAAAGGCCTCACTCGGAGAGACGGCTTCCCACTCATCATGCGGATCAAATTCTATGCTACCGCTTAGTTCAAGCGCTGACTCGTTTGCAAGATCGTTGTCTAAATAAGTCTTAGAGTAATCAGCAGCGTAGCTTTCTAAATTGTCTTGTATGGCAGTGTCGGGCTCTTGGTAAGCAAGGTTCTCGGAAAGCTTTGTTGTACTTTCAGATACGTGGACGGAAGCATTATCTTTGGTAGACATAGCAAGTGTTTATAAATAAGAACGGTGTTGTTTTTAATAAGTGGATCGATTTGGCTGTCGAATCAGTGTGGTTGGACGATGTAGTCAAGAACTGGATAGTCAAGAACTGGGTGGTTAAGAACTGAGTAGTCAAGGTCCTGTTTTTGCAAGCGGCTCGCTGAGTAGCGCTGCCTCGTACTTCTCTAGCTCAGGTGCTGCGGCTAGTTCGCCTTGAGCCACTAAAAATTCTGCCGAGTTTTTGAGCACTTGACTTAGCGCGCCGGGTGTTTCAGGGGTGCCTAGATATTTCTCAGTGCGCTGATCCGCTGCGCGCAGCCATACCAGCTCGTTCATGACCTGTAAGCTTTCTTCGGGTGAAAGTGCCAGGGCCTTAGACATTGCCTCGGCGGCGGCCGTCGGTTGCTCCTGGTAGAGCTGTACCGCTGTGTCGAGCGCTGCTACGTAGCGCTGCAAGAAGTCTGGATAGCGAGTCGCAAATTCTGTACTGACGACGCCCAAAGCAGCAGTGATAGCACCATTCTCGGCCAGTTCTCGGGCGCTGACTAGAATATTGCCCCCTTCATCGAGCATTCTAGATAGCGTTGGCTGCCAGACAAAGCCGCCGTCTATTTCACCGAACTGCCAGGCGGTTAGTAGGTCCTGCGGCTGCATGTCTAAGATTTGCACCTCGTCAGGATTTACGCCGTCTTGTTCTAAGGCTGCGAGCAAGCTGAAGTGGGTCGTTGAGCCGAAGGGGACGGCGATGATTTTGTCGGCTAAGTCAGCAGTTGTTTCAATGTTAGAGACCTCGGAGACTGCTAGTGCTTCGTTATCTCCCAAGATATTCATGATGAAATAAACCTGGTAGGGCAAGCTGTCTGCGATGCCAATGGAGACAGGGACAGAGCCGACAAGACCTGCGTCGATGTTGCTAGCTGCGATCGCATCATTAACGTCTCGCCCCGAATCGTATGCCTGCCACCGAATCGAAACCTGCGGGAAGGCTTCTTCCATTAGCCCTAGCTCTTTCACCAGCGTTTCGGGCCCTGCCGTTAGCTGGTAGCCGATTCGAAATTCATCCGGTAGTGCGCCGCTATCGGCGTTGCCAGACGGATTCCCACTGCAAGAAGAAAAAGAGATCAGCAATACCATGCTCATCAGCCCCAGCAGGAGGTTTAGCCGTCGCCTAAATAGCTGTTTGAATATAGGCATAGCCATGTACAAAATACTTCCTTTTAATATGGGTTTGACGAAACCAGTCTGACGAAACCAGTTTGATGAAACCGGTTTAGATAAATGGGTTTGGAGAATGTGGGGCTTAAAAAGTCGGCTCAGATATTGGCCTTATATACGGTGTGTTGGTGATCACAGGCGCTAGCGAGTCGCAACAAATCCTGCTTCCTCAACGAGCGTTTGCCCCTCGGCGCTTAGTAAGATGTCGCTGTAGGCTTTGCCTGCTTCGATATCTGCCGACTCACCTTGCGCCGTGATGACAAATAGGCGACGAATCAGGGGATAGGTACCATTTTTGAAGGCGTCTTTGTTGATCTGGTTGCGCTGGTTAGGGCAATCAGCCGCTGATACCTGTGGTGAGTCGTAGGGCGCGACGTAGGGGCGGCCTTCTGCTGTGGCAATCGGTAGAGTTTTGACCGAGCATTGTGGTACGGCCAGGGGCGCAGATGCGTAGTAGATACTGCCTGGTGTGGATGCGATCGTTCTGAGGGCAGGGGTGGTTTCTGCTGCTATTTCTACACGCTCAGCTAACGGGCTGCCTTTTAGAATTCTTCGGATAAAAAAACTGGCCGTTCCAGAGGTTGATGGCGGCATTGAGTAAGGGCGAATTTCCAGATCTGGACCGCCGACTTCGCTCCAGTTGGTCACGTTTCCTAAAAAGATATCGCTGAGCTGTGCTAGGGTCAGCCCTTCTATATCCAAATCGGGATGCACGGTAATCGCAATACCATCAATGGCAACCGGCGTTTGCTGTAGTTCTATTCCAAGACGCTCGGCAGCTTTGTATTCTTCCGGCTTAATTGGACGAGAGGAATCGACGAATGCGACCTCTCTTGTAATCAGCAGGTCAATACCACGAGTGGAGTTTGGTCCTGTCACTGGGTTGAGGTACTGAAGCTGGAATTCCGAAGCTTCTGCCTGAATAAGTGACTCAATTGCCTGCCGAATTGGCACCATGGTGGCGCTACCACTGTAGGCATACTGACCATCGGGAATAGAGTCAATGGCGTCTAACGCGCCTGTTACAGGGCCTGATCTGGCTTCTCCTGCAATCCTCATGTCAGACGGAATAGACGGCTGTGATAGCCACATGATTAAGCCGAAGAAGCTGCCGCAGACTGCCAGTATCGACAACACTAGAATCAGGGGAAATAATCCCTTGTTATGTTCGTTCATAGAAATAGAGATATACCCAACGGTGGCTACAGATAGCGACAGTTCAATTCCGGTTGATGAGTCTGTAAAAAATCTCACATTGCACTTGGTATTGCGCATTTGATGTTGCAAAGGTGCAGCTGAGGCCTGTTATCAAAGCACACTCTTTCGTGTCTTATTTAAGGACAATCTAAGTAATTTCACTCTGATAGCGGTCAGGTTTAAAGGAAGACTATAGGGGAAGGTATTGTTTACCAATACCTGTCAATAGCCTGCTGATAACCTGTCGTAACTATGAAGGCCAGTTTATGGAGCCTTAAGTTTATGGAGCTCTATAAGCTAAGTGCAAAGCTTCATAAGCTAAGCGCAAAGCTTCTTTTTTACAGCAATTTGTATTGATTTCAGTGTGCTTGCGGATTGACTAAAATGCACCCATCGAGATTATAGGCCGTTTCCGTAACAGTACCCTTACAATACTGTTACAATACTGGTCCCCTTGAATTACAGAGCCCTTTATTAGACCTTTCTTAGTGTTAGTTTTGGTACCTGATACTTGTATATATGTTTAGCATCGTGACGAGAGAGTGACGATAACTTTTTAACCTGTATGCATAACTCGGTAATTGCCGTAACTCTATACATTTTTAGTACAGGCTTTATTCAACTAATCAGAAAGATTTGGTACTTCTTTCATTTATTTCTTGATACGGATTCTACGGTGTGTTCTGCAAGACAGTCAGTAGCTTAGTTAGCTTTGATAACTCTCATCATTTCATTGCCGCCGGGCTGTAGTTCGTAGTCAACTGTCTCTATTTTGCATTGATAGCCCAATCTTTCTAAATGACGAGTGACTGGCAAAATATGGGGCGATCGCCTTTGGTTTAGCGCCAGTAGAGGAAAGATTCTGGCCTCTGCGCTGACCCTTAACATCTCTTGAATGGCTGCAATATGGAAAGCTGTGTCGAACTGCTCAGAGTATAAAAAGAGAAAGTGAGAGCTGAGACTGAGCTCGTAGCTACTAGCGCTGTCGCTGAGCTGCGGCAACGTTCCAACTGTATAGCGGCCTGCTTTTTTACCCTGCGTATAGTCCGCGTAAAATCGTTCGGCGACTTCTATGCGGTGTGCTCGAAGCTCGCTCGGTGAGGCGTGATATTGCCAGACCCAGCTATCTCGCGTATTTTCGACCTGGGTAATAATGTCGTCGAGGACAGCGTAGAAGCGATCGCGTATCTCATCGGCTTCAAATACGTACAGCGGATCGCAAGATTGAATCTGATATCCCTTGGCGGTGCCTTCTGCATTAAAGCTTGCAGGTCCATCGGCTACGCTTAAGATAGATTTTTGTAGATCCGCTGCGCCGAGCGAAAACATGTGGATGTATTCGTCGAGCGATCGCCCAAACGGCACAACCTGATCTAGCTTCATCATGCTCAACTATTGGAGATAAATCTCCTTCAAATACAGCCAGCTAAGACTACAGCCAACAAGAGAAGAGCTGTTCATAGCGCTTCTACTACTTTATGCGGTCTCCTCTGCAATCTTCTCGGTTGCCGTGGCCGCCTCTATCGCCTTTTTAGTAGCAGCAGTTTTTGTGTTTGTCTTCGCTGCTGCTTTCTTGGCAGTTGTGGCCTTAGCCTTAGTCGCCTTTGTCCCCGTTGACTTAGCTGTCGAAGACTTAGCTGTCGAAGACTTAGCTGGTGCTTTCTTGGTGGTTGTTGCTTTTTTGACGCTACTCTTCTTTGTTGTTGTTTTCTTAGCCGTAGCCTTCTTGGCGGTTGTTGCTTTTTTCGTTGTCTTTTTGGCGGTTGTTTTCTTCTTGGCTGTCTTTTTCTTTTTAACTTCGCCGCCCTTTTCTTTGAGCAGCTCAACAGCTTCTTCTACGGTCACTTCTTCTGGCTTTTTGCCTTCTGGTACAGAGACATTCACCTTGCCGTGCTTAATGTAAGGCCCGTAGGGACCGTCATATACATTGATCGGCTCTTCATCGACAGGATGCTTGCCAATCTCATGAATGGGGGTCGCTGCCTTACGCCCACGGCTAGCCTTTGGCTGTGCCAGCATTTCTAGCGCCCGCTTCAGATCAATCGTGAGCACGTCGTCATCGCCCTTGATCGAGCGATAGTCATCTTTTCCGTCTTCTTTCCCTTTTGTGTGCACCACGTAGGGCCCGAATCGACCAAGGCTAGCTTTGATGTTGTTACCCGTTTCAGGATGTACCCCGAGCAGACGGGGAAGAGAGAGCAGCCCAACGGCCATCTCTTCGGTGACATCCTCTGCCTTAACGCCTTTTGGTAGAGAGGTTCGCTTGGGTTTTTTATTCTCTTCGGTGACATCGCCGAGCTGTACATAAGGGCCAAAGCGGCCAATTAGAATGTACATGGGCTCGCCCGTCTCAGGGTGCAGGCCGAGTTTCTCAGGCCCTTCTGTCTTCTGCTTGAGTAAAACTTCTACCTGTTCATCGTCTAGGTCAGCCGGGCTGACGCCGTTAGGAATCGAGGCGCGAACGGTTTCTTCATCTTTTTCTAGCTCAACATAGGCACCGTATTTACCAATGCGCACTTTGGCCGCCAGGTCGTCTAAATCGACCGTTCGCGCTTCGGTAGGATCAATGTTTCCCTGTCTTTCTTCTACCTGGTTTGCGAGACCGTCGTCCCCACCGTAGAACCCTTTCAAGTAGGGCAGCCATTCGGCGTTGCCCATCGAAATATCGTCAAGGGTTTGTTCCATTTTGGCCGTGAAATGGACATCGACCAGGTCGGGAAAGTTTTGTTCGAGAAGTTCTGTGACCGCGAAGGCGGTAAAGGTTGGCACTAGGCTATTGCCAATCAGCTCAGCGTACCGACGGGCAACAACAGTGCTGATAACTGTGGCATAAGTACTGGGGCGACCGATGCCTTCTTTTTCTAAGGTTTTGACCAGTGAGGCTTCTGTATAGCGAGCTGGCGGCTGGGTTTCATGGCCAACAGCGTCTAGCCCTGTGCAGTTTAGTGCGTCCCCAGCTTTTACGTCGGGAAGAACAACTTCCTGGTTTTCGATAGCTGCATCAGGGTTGTCAGAGCCTTCGACATAGGCCCGGAAAAATCCAGGGAAGTCGATGCGTTTGCCGGTTGCTTTGAACACCGCATCGTCCACTTCAATTTGCATGGTGATGTTGGTTTGCCTGGCTTCGGCCATTTGAGTGGCTACGGTGCGTTTCCAAATCAAGTCGTACAGCTTTAGCTCGCGCTCTTTAAGCGGCGTATCTCCGGGGGTGCGAAAGACTTCTCCAGAAGGTCGAATGGCTTCGTGAGCTTCTTGTGCACCTTTACTTTTGGTTGAGAACTGGCGAGGCTTAGTGCTTAGATAGTCTTTGCCGTACTTATTTTCGACGCAGCTGCGGGCCGCTGCGATCGCCTGCTTAGATAAGCTGGTTGAATCCGTACGCATGTAGGTGATAAAGCCTTTTTCGTACAGGCCCTGCGCGGTGCGCATAGTATCGCGAGCCGATAGCCCAAGCTTTCGGTTGGCCTCCTGTTGCAGGGTGGATGTGGTGAACGGCGGTGCTGGCTTGCGAGTGTTGGGCCGCTCGTCCAGGCTAGAAACCGTCCAAGTGCTGCTTTCAATCCGGGTCCGCAGCGCGGTGGCTTCTGCTTCATTGAGCAACAGAACGCTGCGACCTGCTTTTACCTGACCGGTAGATTCGTCAAAGTCGCTGCCGTTGGCAACGCGAGTGCCGCCAACGGAGACGAGTTTGGCGTCAAAAGGATTGCGCTGGCTATTCTTTTGGCTATCCTGTTGAGCCTTGATCAACGCTGCTTTAAGATCCCAGTAAGATCCTCTTCTAAACGCTCGTCTAGCCCGCTCTCTTTCAACTAACAGTCGGACAGAGACGGACTGCACGCGTCCGGCAGAGAGTCCAAAGGCAATCTTTTTCCACAGGAGCGGAGAGACTGTGTACCCAACCAAGCGGTCGAGAATGCGGCGCGTTTCTTGCGCATGAACTAGCTTGTCGTCAATAGTGCGGCAGTTAGAGAGCGCGTCTTGAATGGCTTCTTTGGTGATTTCGTGAAAGACCATGCGCTTAGTCGGCACCTTGGGCTTTAGCACCTGTAGCAAGTGCCAGCTAATACTTTCGCCTTCGCGGTCTTCGTCAGTTGCCAGAATCAGCTCATCCGCGCCTTTAAGTGCGTCTTTGAGCGTTTTGACGACCTTCTTTTTGTCGGAAGGGACAATGTAGAGCGGCTCGAAGTCTGCTTCGGTGTTGACGCCAATTTGAGCCCACTTTTCCTTTTTAACCTTAGCCGGGATTTCTTTGGCCGACTTGGGCAAATCGCGGACGTGACCCATTGAAGCCTCTACCTTGTAGCCCTTTGGCAAGTAGTTGCGAATGGTTTTGGCTTTGGTGGGTGACTCAACAATGACGAGCGTAGACATACGACCTGTGCGTTCTCAACTGGGGTGGATGGTGGGACAAAATGACGGATTAAACTGCGGGGCCTGACTGCGAGACCTGTGACTGTGAGACCTGTGACTGCAAGACTATGCGCAAGAAGACTGCCCGGGGGAAGCCGCTGGCAGGCGGACTATTGGCTCAAGCATTCCCAGTCGGCTACGAAGGAGGCCACATCAGGCGTCATAAATTGGGCTGTCCCTGTGACTTTGGCTGGCTTTTATCTATATATAGCGATAGATCAAAACGGTTCAATTCGTCTACCCTGATCTTCGGGCTTCGCTATGTTTTTACCAAGTTAATTTGGTAAGGGAAATTCTGGTCGATGTCGATTGAGAACGTTGACTTGAGAGAACACCCGACTTAAGACAATCCGTGAAAGGACCCTGAAAGGACCCTGAAAGGACCCATGAGACAAGCGCTTGTTTTTCTTTGTAGCGCTAATTGGCAGAATCTGTCTATTAATTTTTTCGGATATATGCAAATTCTATAGCGTTCGCCACTTCGCTGTTTACTACATTTCTCCAAAAAACTTCAATAGGAAGTGGGGTTATCGGAAGATACAAGGTAAGATTTCAAGTGGAAAACCTTACCTAGCCGATTTCTGGGCTGTACTCGATGGACTTTGCTGATATTGCCGCTCAGTTGAATGCGGGCATCATTTTGCCAGAAGGGATCGTGATCGTCACGATTATGGCAATTATTGTGACGGACATTATCGGCGGACGAGGTGCTACTAAATGGTTGCCCTACATGGCGATGGGCGGTTTGCTTGTGGCGGTTGGCGACCTGTTTCTTCAGTGGGGTGCGGCCAATCCGATTGCCTTCTTAGGCAGCTTTAACGGCGACGATCTCAGCATCGTGTTTAGAGGCATTATTGCGCTCTCGGCAGTGGTAACGGTCCCGATGTGCATTCGCTACATTGAGCGTTCGGGGACAGCATTAGCTGAGTTTCTGGCGATTTTACTCACAGCTACATTGGGCGGCATGTTCCTCTCTGGCGCTGATGAGCTAGTGACTGTTTTTGTGTCTCTAGAGACGCTAAGTATTTCGTCTTACCTGCTAACGGGATACATGAAGCGCGATCCCCGCTCTAATGAGGCAGCGCTAAAGTATTTGCTGATTGGTGCGGCGAGTGCGGCTATTTTCTTGTACGGGATGTCTTTGCTGTACGGGCTTTCTGGAGGGCAGACAAATTTGAATGCGATCGCCGACAGCCTTGCGCTCAACAATGAACAAGCGCCTATTGGTCTGATCATTGCTTTGGTTTTTGTTATTGCAGGTATTGCCTTCAAAGTTGCGGCAGTTCCATTTCACCAGTGGACCCCGGACGTGTATGAAGGATCGCCTACTCCGGTTGTAGCCTTCTTATCTGTGGGATCAAAAACGGCTGGTTTCGCGCTAGCGGTTCGCCTTTTGCTGACGGCCTTTCCGATGGTGGCCGAGCAGTGGCGATTTGTGTTTGCTGCCCTAGCCGTTTTGAGTATGGTGTTGGGCAATGTCGTTGCGCTCGCCCAAACCAGCATGAAACGTCTGTTGGCCTACTCTTCGATTGGTCAAGCTGGCATCATCATGATCGGCTTTATCATTGGCACCGATGCGGGCTACTCCAGCGTTATCTTTTATCTGTTTATTTACCTGTTTATGAACCTGGGTGCCTTTACCTGCGTCATCCTGTTCTCTTTGCGTACGGGTACCGATCAAATCAGCGAATACAGCGGACTTTACCAAAAGGACCCGCTGCTCACGCTCTGCTTAAGTATTTGCCTGCTATCGCTAGGTGGCATTCCCCCGCTGTCTGGCTTCTTCGGTAAAATCTACGTCTTTTGGGCGGGCTGGCAAGCAGGTGCATACACACTGGTGCTGGTCGGTCTTATTACCAGTGTGATCTCCATTTACTACTACATCAGGGTCGTAAAAATGATGGTGGTAAAAGAGCCTCAGGAAATGTCTGACTCTATTAAGGTCTATTCAGATAATGACTGGACGCTGCCAGGTATGCGGCCTTTGCAGGTGAGTTTGGTTGTCGCTGTAGTGGTCACTGCTCTGTCTGGCGTGTTGGCCAATCCGTTGCTGACCTTGGCAAACAGTTCCGTAGCACGTACGCCTTTACTGCAACGCTCTGTGTTGGCTCGAAGTGCTGAGCTGGCGACTGTGAATACGGAAGTCGCTCCAGAGATCGTTAATCGGTAAGCATTGCGTTTACTAGTCTTTGTTGAGCTAGCTTCGGTCGCTTGCTTGGACTGACTTTCTTAGGCCATCAGGGCGTATTCCATATCGTCTTGGTGGCTGCGCTGTTTGGCCAAAATATTTTTCACGTGCTTTTTCACGGTGTCTACGCTGATCCACAGTGCAGTAGAAATTTCTTTGTAGGCTGCGCCGCGAAGGCGCATTTGCCAAATTTCAGTCTCACGCTCAGTCAGGTCGTAAAGCGCCGCGTCAGAGAGTGCTTTATTCCGAATCGTCTGCTGACGATCTTCTAGCACAATCAGCAAACAGGGTCTGTCTGCAATTGTGATGTTCTGTACCCGAATGCGCACGGTGCCGACGTCTGGCAAGATGATGTCTGCATCAAGGCCGATTTTGTTAAAAGAAAGCACATCCTTTCGTTTCAGCGCGGCCTGACAGACCTGCCAAATTTCAGCGGGCAGCGTGCTTTTAGTACTACCTAGCAGGTTGCAGATCCGCTGAGCAGGGGCATTGCTTTGTTGAATGTGACCCGTTTGGCTCGCAATAATGAAGCCATCTTGTAGGTTGCCAAGAATGGCTTGAAATATACCGATAGGGCTGGCGGGTTGGGCCGCTTTTTCTTGGCCGATATTTTCTCTGACACTTGATTCTCTGACAATTGACTCTCTGACAATTGACTCTCTGACAATTGAGAGATGTGCTGCTGGAGGTTGGGCAGTTTTCATTTGAGAAATCCAGAAACAGGCTTAACAAATACCTGTCGGGCTATTTCCTATGAATTCTGCACGGCGATCTTCTGTGCTTTCTATCAGGGCGTGCCTTTGAGTCTACTTGAGAGGTTTCACCTTTCTCTTGAGATTTTGTATCAGGGCCAGTGTAGAACCGAGCCGCACCTACAGCATCTGTCGAGTTGCAAAGTCAAGGATGTATCCTTACTTTGCTGTATTCACTTTGCTATATGTCAGTTATTCCGCCAAACTTCTAGCAATGCACTTGCCCGCTGAGCACCTGCTTCATCTTCTTGCGTTTCATAAAGCCTTAGCGACTGCTGCAAGGTTTCAATGGCAGATGGACCATTACCCTGTCCCCAAAGCGCTAGTCCTAGATTGTATCGGACACCGGCGTCCTCTGGAAATGCTCTAACCAGCTGACGGTAGGCGAGGACCGCCCTTAGATACTGCTCTCTTTCTAGCAAGATTTCACCCAACGCCGCTTGGGCTGGTGCTAGGCCTGGGTTAGATTCTACGGCTTGCTCAAAGTGGTTGAGTGCGCTGTTGTTATCGCCTCGCTTACGAAAAATTTCGCCTAGCTGAAACTGCGCTTGAGCGTCGTTAGGGTTGAGGTCAACGGCTCTTTGTAGCGAGTTGAAGGCACGCGACTCGTTTCCCATTTCTAACCAGATTTTAGCTAGGCTTGCGTGCACGCTGCTGCGACTGCTGTCTAGTTCTAGCGCCTGTTGCAGGGGGCGAACTGCCGCGTCGTAATCGTTTTGTGCCAGGTACAGCATGCCGATCGCCTCATGGGCTTGGGCATTGTCGGGGGCAATGCTGACGGCACGTTCGTATGCATCTCTCGCTTCGTCATATCTTTCTAGACGCAAGAAGGAGCCGCCTAAGCCGACGAAGGCATTAGCTTCCTGGGGGGAGATATCTACCAGGTCTTCGTAAATGGTGGCGGCTTGTTCATAGCGCGCGCTCGCGAATAGGCTGTGGGCTAGACCGTAGTGAAAGGAGAGGTTGCGCGGATCGCGGTCTAACGCCTGGCGGTAGTATTCGACGGCGGCTTCGAAGTTGCCCTGCCTTACTTGTAAGAACGCAATACCAGAGTACAGGCGGGCGTTGTTGCGATCTATTTGGATGGCTTGCTGATAGAGAGCGATCGCACCTGAATAGTCCCCAGAATCAATTTTGCGTTGGGCATCTCCTAGCAGTCTAGAAAGCTCTTCAGTTTGAGCCGCTTGAGCAACGGTAGTAGGATTGCGCTGTGCGAGCAGCGTAGCGCCTGGTAGCTGAGTCTCGGTAGGTCCTATTGGGTCTGAGGAGTAGCGGTTGGCGACGGCGGGCTGGGCAGTCAGGACTGTAGCGCTGCCTATGAGCCCGGCTGCTAAGAAAACGGTGAATTTGTATGGGTAGCCCATGGGCCAACACCTCCTAGAAATGGAACCTAACTGCTGAGATGAGAGATTGCTTGCACGAGTGACAGAGATTGCTTGCGCGGGTGACAGAGATTGCTTGCGGGGGTAACTATGGCCCGCAGAGACTATTACACGCCAAGCAGTAATAATAGGAAAAGCACTGCTAAACGTATAGCAACTTGCACTTGGCTGACGCCACTACGAATGGCTACAACTCTTGTTTTGTAAACCTTCTTGTTCTATAAATCCCTTGGTTCTCATGCTGCGTGCTTAGAAAATTTGCTGTAGGCCTTGCCTGCTCGCAGAGCATACAGCCATTGATTATTGATTTGCTAGAACGACTGACAACTTATACTGCGCCGGATCTGACTCATGATTTTATCAACAACTGACACGCTTCAAGGTGAAAATATCCAGAGCTATCTGGGTATTGTCTCGGCTGAGGTTGTTTACGGCAGTAATGCCTTGCGAGACTTTTTTGCAGGAATTCGGGACGTTTTGGGGGGACGTACGGCTGCTTATGAGCGCGTGTTTGAAAAGGGGCAGCGGGATGCGCTTAAAGAGCTAGAGTCTAGAGCGAAGCGGCTGGGTGCAGATGCGGTGATAGGGATTCAGATGAAGACGGATACTATCAATATTGATGAGCATGGCGTCCTGATGCTCATTACGGCTACGGGCACTGCCGTAAAGTTTTAGCATTCTAAAATATATCTCACTGTCGGTGAAAGATGACAGAGAGATTGTTGGCTGGCATGGGGATAGTTTGGCTGTGTTGGAGGCTGTGCTTTTGAGCGATCGCACAGACTGCTTCGAGCTGGCGTATGCCCCACTCGGGATTGCGATCGCGTAGCATTCGATCAAAGGCTTCATTGCTAGGTGCCATCGGTACTTGCACTTGATCAAACGGCCCATACAGGTACAGCACACCGCCAGTCGGCAATATTCGCTCTGCGCCCGACATTAGATGCTCACACATTTCCCAGGGCGAGATATGAACCATGTTGATATTGACGATTGCTGTAATTGGCGTAGCCGTCGGCTGATTTGCTTCTACCGGCCAGGGTGTCTGGCTGACGTCCAGGGCTAGCGGTGGCTGCAAATTATCGCTGGGTAAAGCGGTCTGCCAGGCCTGTATACTGGCTCGACTAGTCGCTTCTCGTTCGGTGGGTATCCACCGCAAGTGCGGCAGCCTGGGGGCAAAAAATGTCGCATGTTCTCCGGTTCCGCTTGCAATTTCGAGAACGCTGCCCGCGGGCGGTAGAACCTGCTGCAAAACGGCCAGGATTGGCTGGCGGTTGCGTTCGGTGGCCGGAGCATACTGGCGAGCTTCTAACATTTAGACTCCAATCTAAAGGTTTGTTTGAAGGCCCAGATAAGGGCCCTTCTAAAACCTCTCTAAACCCCCCATCTAAACCCCCCATCTAAAAACCTAGAGTATTAGGTGAAGATCCGCTGAGCAGTGCCTGAGCCGTGCGGTAATACGTCGCCCAGTAATAGGTTTCAGGGCGGGCTCTCCACTCGTCTCTATCGACGTGTAGGGCCAAAATGGGCACGGTGATGCCCGAGCTTTCTACTACTACATTGACCGAGACGTTGGTTGTGAGCAGATCCTGGTCGAAGCTTCGTTGTGCGCCTGCCCTTGCCGCCATTTCAGCTCGGCGTAGTAGCGTGTCATAGCTTTCGCCGCCCTCTCTAGCGAGAAACAGGTCTAGCCGAGATGTATAGGCCTGAGAGGCTTGAGGTGCGATTAGTGCTTCGGTTAACCAGATGCCAGTGCCACCAATTAGCGCTGCCACACCCGCAGAAATCAGCGAGTGCTGCCAACCAGGCCGTGACCTTCTACGAGCACGAGTACGAGCATGAGGGGAATGCCATTGATGTGAGCCCTGAGGAAGTCTCTGAGCGCGGTTTTGGTAGCGAGTTGACCACATGCGATTAAATCAAAAAGTAAGTTTTAAGCGATTCGAGGTGATGGACTAAGACTAGTTGCTACGGCTTGGTTGCTAAGACTGGGTCATAAGGCTATGAATAGCGTTTACAGGCTACAGGTGCCAAGTGTTAAATCGAAGCGGGTCCTTGTTGAATGCTTGGCTATAAGTGCTTAGCTTCAGTGACGACGCTGGTTTTTTGCAACTGAGGCTTGCTGGTTTAGTCAGGCGACTGAGTAGGACTGATCTGGCTGGCTTTATCTAACAAGTTTCCCAGTTTAGAAGATCTGTCCACACTTTTTAAATTTAAAAACTCTGCTACATAAGCGCACGGGTGTGATAGTTTCTGGGGACAGATTAAAGAACAGCTGATCTGGCGGCAGCTGATTGGGCTACGTGGCTTTGGTTACGTAGCGTGCTCCTGTAGAAAATGCTACAGCACCTACTACAGTACCTAATTGGGTACACCCTAATTAGGCACAGCTAGCTCAGACACAGTTGACCAGCTCTCATAGCATAAATCGGATATTTCTTCATAGTATTGGAGAAGTAGACAGATTTATAAAATGGACGGCTGTCTTTGTCCGCGATCGCTTTTTGATTGCATCCCACGCTATAGCTCTGGAGACGCTTAATGGCTAACTACTGGGCCATCACCATCGGCATTAATCAATATCGGCATCTACAGCCCCTGATGCACGCTCAAAACGATGCACTGTTTATGCATCGCTTTTTCACTGAGACAGCGGGCATTCCGGCTGATAACTGTGTGCTACTGAGCGATCTGGCAACTTCTGTAGGTCATCAGGTGGTTTATCCAGACAAGCCTGCGCTATCGGAATGGGTGCAAACCATTACCCAGCGGGTTCAGTCAGACGACGTGCTGTGGTTTTTCTTTAGCGGTTATGGCGTGCAGCTAGAGGGCGCAGACTATCTAATGCCCATTGATGGCGATCCGGGGCAGGTGGCGCAGACGGGACTTGCGGCATCGGACTTGATTGATACGCTATCCCAGCTGCCGACTGAGAAAGCGCTGCTGGTGTTAGACATTAACCGTTCCCAGGGCTCTTTTTCTGGACAGGCGATTGGCCAACAGGTCATTGACTTAGCCGAAGATCGTCAGCTGCCGCTGCTGCTCTCTTGTCAGCCTGAGCAATATTCGCATGAGACGTTTGGCGTACGTCATGGACTGTTTACAGCCGCTTTGCTCGAAGCGCTACAGCAAAAATGCACTACTTTGAGTGAAATCAACGCCTATGTAAATAAGCGACTGCCAGAACTGTGTGAGCACCACTGGCGACCCATTCAAAATCCGGTGGGCTTAGTTTCAGCTGCTCAGGCGTCTACGGTTGTGATTCCAGAGAGCCGACTGGTGGCGGATGTTGCTTCTAGCCCTGTGTCAGCTGAAGCTGGTGCCGATAAAGGACTAATCGTTGCCGGCGCTGCTGGCCTCTCTGGTGTAGGTGCAAGCGCTGCTGCTGGTGCCGCGGCTATGGGCAGCGAGGCTGTTAATACTGAACCTACCGAAAAGTCTACGGTCTTGGCCGGCTCTACGGGCACGCTTCTCTCAACCACAGATCTGTCCAATAGCGAGCCATCCAATAGCGAGCCATTGGATTCTATCGCTAATCCTACCGCCAATAAATCTTTTACTAATGGCCGCTCCACAGCTCGCGGGCGTCGGAACAAATCTTCGTTGGACCCCAGCAGTGCTATTGTGCCAGCGGGCAAAAATGAGATTGTGTCTACGGGTGAATCCTCTGGGACTTCTGCGATTAGTGGCGCTCGCTTGCGCAACTGGGGACTAGCCGCCCTAGCAGTGCTGATGTTAGGTGTATTGCTAAAGCAGCCCTTTATGTTAACTGCGTGGCAAGGTTTGAGTGAGCGAATTACGGCTATCGGTGGACGCTCTGGTGAAGAAGAGGTTGAAGAGACCTCTCCTGAGACGACGCAGAGCGAGGGCGCTGTAACGCCAGCAGAAGAGACCGCGGAAGGTGGGGCGGAAGGGCCAGCTGCAGCGCCTGCTGAAGAGAGTCCGGATGAGCAAGCTGGTGCTGGTGAAGCTGGTGTCGATGAAGCCGCGACAGGCGAAACGGCGGCAGAATCACCAGAGGAAACAGCCGCTGCTGACCCGGCTACTGCGGCAGCGCCGACAAACACATCTGCCCCTAATAGCGGCACCGCTGAAAATGTACAGACGGATGAGGCGACTAAAGCCTTGCTTGCTCAGGCCAATGCGTCTTTAACACAGCGTCAGTATTCTGAGGCCCTAATCACGTTGCAACAGGTCCCTAAGGACCAACGAGACAGCGCGTTTTCTACGCTGTTGACCAAAGCAAGAGCGGGCGCGGCAGAAGCTCAGCAGTTTAATGCCTCTGTGCTGACCGTTGCGCGAACGTCTATTCAGCAAACTCAGGCCTCGCAGTTTACAGATGCTATCTCTAAAGCTCGGCTTATTCAACCTGGTGAGCCTTATTACGAAGCGGCTCAGGCAGACATTCGGAGCTGGAGCCAAATTATTTTGGATATTGCTGAGGGGCGGGCTACTAGCGGGAATCTAGAAGGTGCGATCGCTGCGGCTAATGTTATGCCCTATGACAATGCTGAGTTTTATCAGAAGTCGAAAGAGCGAATTGCCTTTTGGAAGCAGCGTCAGCAGAGTAGAGAGATTATTCAAGCGGCTCAAGCGATTCCTCGCTCTGGTCAGGCAAGCACCTATCAAGAGGGGATCGTTAGGCTTGGAGAGGTGCCCATTGAGCATCCGGAGTATGAAACCGCGCAGCGTCTGGCGGATGAGTGGAGCGATCGCATCTTTAGTATTGCCCAGGCGAGAGCTGCTCAAGGTCGTCGTGAGGCTGCTATCCAGGCTGCTGTGCTAGTACCGGCTGGCACAACCTCTTATGAACCTACACAGCAGGCAATTAAGCGCTGGCGAGCAGAGGAGTAAATTGGGCTTGCTTTAGCGGTCTATCGGACAATGCATCTTCAACGCATCTAGTGATGCAAGGTGGCGCGAACTCCAGTCAACTGATCGACTGCTTTTTGCAGCTTCTTGTCGATGGCCTGTTTTTGGCTGAGCAGCTGTTTGAACTTTTGATACCGGGCGATCGCCAGACTCACCGCACCCATTTGCTCGGCCGGACAGGGCTGCGATTGAATCCGTCCGTCTTCATCTAAGCTACACAGACGGTATTGAGTAGATGAACTAGGTGTGGATGAGCCAGATGTGGATGAGCCAGATGATGAGCCAGTCGTCGGCCGGTTAGCAGAACCTATTGGGAAGGCCGCTGGGTGATGAGTATCTAGAGCTTCAACGTACTGCATGAGCGCGTCGGTATCACCGTGACGCAGTAGCGTGGCATCGGGACCACTGGTAGGCGGTTGCTGCACGTCGTCAGCAGAAGATTCTATCCAGCCGTTGACCATAGGGCCTTGAGCGTGGAGCTTGTGCATGGCGGCAACAATTTGCCGCAGCTGATCTTGCCAAACTAAAACGACTGACTGAATATCGTTGAGTAGATTGAGTGCCAGGGCTGGATTGACTTCGTGCCGCTGACTGACAAAATCATGGGAAGAGACTGGTGGTAAGGCGACTGAGCCAGGCAACTGCATGAACGCGTCTATGCTGACAGTTGTCTGGGAGCGAAAGGGTGAAGAAACCATAGTCAAAGATGATAGTTAATTCGGATGAACCCGTTCCTAATTGAAAGTATTAGGCGATGTGAGAGTCCCCAATCATAAAATGCTTTTAGTCTTTAAAAAGTTAAAAACGGCAGATTATCTTCTGTTTACGCGTTTATACGTATGCATTCAACGCCTTAAGGTGAAATAAGCACATGCTTGCCGTCAGTATGAATGTCATCTATGCACGAGGGTAGCTGGCGAGTGCAGTGAGGACAAGCAAGTGAGACGTGCGTTTTATGCAGATAGATGCCGGACGAATAGATATTGGATCAGATAATAGATCCGTCTTGAGAGTCTTCTCAAGATATTGATTCATTTGATAACATCAACATAACTGCATCTCAAGCTGTAAAAGCTAAAGGTTTTCCGTATCGTGTGATAGCGCATATGGTAACGGTAGACTGCTGCATCCGTTAAGTTCGCTTTTAAGCTTGTAATTAGCCGTTAGTATTTGGCTAATTGATCTACCATTATTTGAGCTAATTAAAGATCGCCATTCTCCTACAGGCTTACTGACAAGTAGCGCTGCTTGAGGAGGGTTTCTGCGGCTGCTCCCTTTTGACAAATTGGCTTTTTATTCGGCTTTTCATTCAGTTATGGCTAAACCTGCTTTTTTAAGATACCTTCCGGCTCGGTTAAAACCAGTAAGCAACCCTGCTGTCTGGGTCCCTTTGACCATATTTACCCTGTTGGGCGCTCTGTATTGGGAATATCAAAGAAATCCCGATTGGTTCAACCGTGATCCGGTGACTAGAATTAGTCCTTCTTCTTCGCTCACGCCCGAAGAAGAGGCTCAGCTCTCGGAAATTGACAACTTAGACGTGCTTTTGCAGGATTCTCGGCTCTCTGGAGATAGAGAGCCTGTCACCAGCCAAATAACGCCTAATGGCTTAGCCGATTTGTCAGCCGCAGGCGACGCCGATGAGTCGGAGTCAGAGGCGTCAACTCAGTCGGCACTGGAGCGCTATCCGATTCCCGGCTCTACCACCACGCCTACGACGTTGGCACCGACTCAGCCTTCAACGACTTCAAGCGCCGATAGGCTGTCTGGTTTGTACAACTCATCGGCAGGTGGTGCTAATAGCTCTGCTAACAGCGGCTCTGCTTTTAATTTCAGCAGTAGTTTGGTCAACCCTGCAGCGCCGAGTACGAATAGCGCCCTGTCAGAAGCGCTCAGCCGCCGTGCAGCGGCTAGAGTCGCTGCCGAGGAGAACGCTGCGCCTACCGGTGGCGCGGGTGCCAGTAATGCTCAACCGTCTTCAGCTTTCAACGGCTCGGCTGCGATTAGTGCGCCTGCGGGCAATGGCGCAGCGGAGGCAGCACCTGCTGCTCAGCCTGTTCCTTCATTTACTCGTACTACGCCAGAGATGTCTCCACCTGTCGGGACCACGGGCTACCGTCCACCAGCTACTTCTGGCCTGCCAGCGTTCAACGTTGCGCCAACTCAGCCGACTAGAAGCCCCTTTAGTTTGCGCGATGGTGGTGCTGGTCAGATTAATGTACCGGCCCCAGCTACTCAGACTATACCCACGCCAGCGACTGGATCGTCTGCTATAGGCGTACCGGGCAGCGCTACTAACGGCTTTTCTGGTAACGCTACGGGTACGTCAAACAACGGTGGGACTTTGTATACCGCGCCGACGTCTGTTCAGCCGTCGCAAGGGCGAGCCGTTAATCCGCGCCGATAGCCTGATGATCAAGTCGACGGGTGGCTTTTCTCGTGATTTTTTACCGTTGCGAGCTGCTCTTTCGGTGATATCGGTTAAAACATCATAGAAAGATTACTGAAGCACTGCCCTTGTGCGATATATAGTTCTTGTAGGCTGGTTTGCCTATGTCGAGCAGTGTATTTGGTTAGCGCGATCGCAGCATGCAAAAGATTCTGATCGTTGATGACGATAGTACCCTGAGAGCGGCGCTGACCCGCTACCTTCAAGATCGTGGCTTTGCAGTGCGCAATGCGATTTCTGGTCTAGAAGGGTTTGAATGCTTTGTTCAGGACGTGCCCGATCTGATTGTTTCAGATGTAGTCATGCCTGAAATGGATGGCTTTGAGCTGTGCACTAAGGTGCGTGGCACCGACTTTGGTCAGCTGGTGCCCTTTATCTTTCTTTCCGGACGCTGTGATCTGGAAGACCGCATTCAGGGGCATTCCATCGGGGCAGATGACTACCTTGTGAAGCCCTTTCATCCCAGAGAGCTAATTGCCAAGATAGAAGCTCAGCTGGCCCGTGCTAGTCGAATTAGCGCCGAGATTAGACGTCTTCAGCAAAAGCCCGGTGCGGCTGCCGTTAAAAGTCAGCCGCCGCTGCCTCTTACACCTGCTGAAGAAAAGGTTTTTTGGGAAGTGGTTCAGGGATACACCAACAAAAAGATTGGTGACCATTTGTTTATTAGTCCTCGCACGGTGCAAACCCATCTCAGCAATATTTTGAGCAAGCTTTCGGTGGAAAATCGCTCTCAGCTGATCCGCTACGCTTTTGAAAATGGCTATGTGCCGCCCAAGGGGTCTGGTAAATTCTCCTGAGCAGTCGGCAGAGGAATAGCCCCAAAGAAACAGGCGGATTACGATATTATTATCGGGCAGGGAATAGTCCTGACGGCTGCGTTCAACCCCAGTGCTGTGGTTGATTTCCTGATCTGCTTTTGCTTGTACCTTTTTGTATGTCTTCTAACGCTATCGACTCTCCTGCTCTGAATGAATTGATTGCTACGCTCTCTACAGGCACGCTCAAAAAGCAGCTGCAGGCTATTTCTGAACTGGCGGCTGTAGACGCTGACCATACGCAAGAGGCCGTTGAAGCACTTATTACCTTTGTTCGTGAAGGGTTGGCAACAGGTGAGCCTACTGCTGCTCATGGGAGTGCTTATCAGGCGCTGTTTGTCCATAGTTCCAAGTCCGCTCAATCGTTTGTAACGAGTGATATGCCCAGTGGGCTGATTGTCCCTCGGTCTGAGCAAGCCGTGGACTACCGGGACTTGCAAATGCTGCTGGTAAAACGAGAGTATGAAGCCGCCGATAAACTCACTACGCAGAAGCTGTGTGAGCTAGCTGGAGAACGCGCGATGCAGCGCAAGTGGGTGTACTTTACAGAAGTGGGTCAGTTCTCGGTGACCGATTTACAGACAATCGATAGGCTATGGCGGCTGTATTCAGAAGATAAGTTTGGCTGGAGTAAGCAGCACGAGCTGTGGATGCGCCTGGGCCAAGATTGGGAGCGCCTGTGGGCGCAGCTGATTTGGAAGTCAGCGGAAGGTAAATGGACGCGCTATCCGGGAGAGTTTATCTGGGACTTATCTGCACCTATCGGCCATCTGCCACTGTCTAATCAGCTGCGCGGGGTGAGAATGATGGATTCGTTACTGTCTCATCCGGCATGGAAATAGGCGTAGAGAATGGAAATAGGCATAGAGAGTAGAGACCCCTAGCTTATAGAGACCTATATAGAGCCTATAGAGACCTCTGAGGCCATGCTGCTACAGTTGATACAGGGCGATAGTCTTTTCGAACCCAGCTGGGGTTAACCAGGGTTTGAGCGGCGCCAATTAACTGACGAGGATGGTCAATTAAAAAGGCTGGATCTTGATCGGCAAGCGCTTCTCGACTGCTGAAACCCCAAGAGACCGCTGCCATTAAAATGCCGACCTGATTCGATGCATCGACGTCTCTGGTTTCATCGCCGACATAAATGACCTGGGAAAAGTCGAGTCCTCCTCGCTGTACGATACGCTTGAGAACGCGCGATTTGCTCAAAAGCCCTACGCCGCCCTGGACCGAACTGAACAGCTCTCTGATGCTATGTCTGGTGAGAAATCGTTCGATGTTATTTCGAGAGTTAGAACTCATGATCATAAGGTGATGGCCCCGATCGACAAGCTCTTGTAGTGTGGGTATTAGCTCAGTGGCAACAGAAACCGTTTCTAGCTCTGTGCCCATTTCACGACGGACCCGGCGAAGCAGAAAAGGAAGCCGAAAAAGAGGAATTTCCGACTGTTTGAGCATTTCTTGGGTGCTCAGCGACTGATAATAGCTGAGCTTTTCGGGGGTTGTAGGCGAATAGCCGTACTCTGGGGCAATGCGATTGGTAATTCGCACAATGGCCTCTAGGGTATCGGCGATAGTGCCGTCGAAGTCAAAAATTAGGAATGCCACTAAGCCAAAAGAGTGCGCCAGAAAAGTGCGCAAAAAAGAGTGCTATTTCATATCATAGCCGCCTGAGGTTCGCTCTGATGCGGTTTTTACATAGCTTACAGTGACGGTCTGATACCTTACTGCTACTGACTAGCCTACTGCCATCGACCCGAGCGGAGAATGCTGCCAATGAGCCATAGCCCCAGGAAAGAGGCGGCAGCAAACAGAAGCGTGCTGAGCCACTGGAGCTGCGCCGTTTGCTGACTGGTAGAGATAATGGCAGCGCCAATAATGAGCGCGGCGACGACGGTGCTAAAGGCTCGTCTATTAGCGGCGCGCTCTAGGCTGCGCTGAAGTGAAGACATGCCTTGAATTTGGACGTTCCACTGAAGCGTTTCGTCGCTGAGACGGTCGAGCAGGAAGCCAAGCTGTCTGGGGGCAGATAAAGAAAGATTGCGAAATTCTAGGCCGGTTCGTAGGAACAGCTGTAGCGGATCGGTGCCGACTAGCTGCTGCTGGAAGAGGTCTACCATGAGAGGTCTGATTTCGCTCATGAGGTTGATGGAAGGGTCAAACTGGCGAGCTGCGCCTTCTAAATTGGCAAGTGATTTGGTAAAGAGTCCGATGTTGGCAGGCCACCGTAGGTGGTTGCGGATACCAGTTTCAATAACTGCGCCAAAGGCTTCTGCGGTGTTGAATCGGTTGAGATCGAGGCCGTAGTAGCGACCGAGCAGGCGGCTGTAGTCGCTCTCTAATCGAACCAGGTCAATAGGCTTGAGCGGTTCGGTGAGCTGGAGGGTGAGCTGAGCACAGCGCTGAGCGTCAGAGCTGACGATAGCCAGGACCAGTTCGGTGAGAGTTGCCCGAGTTTGTGGGTCGAGGCGGCCCATCATGCCGCAGTCTAGAATAGCGACTTTGCCATCGCTGAGATAGAAAAGATTGCCGGGGTGTGGGTCGGCGTGAAAAAAGCCAGTGACAAAGTACTGGGATAAGAAGGCGCGGAACAGAAGGGTGGTAATTTCTCCTCTTTCACTGGTTTGGCTTTGGGTTGAGTTGCCTTTGAAGCTGCTTGGGAAGGTTGCGTTGGGTAGCCAGCCGGTGGGATCTAGCGGGGCGCTGGGCGTATTTGTAGTCGGGGCAGGGGGTAGGTTTGCCTGCAGGAGCGGTTTGCCGTCTAGCCACTCCATGACAAGAATTTTGTCGCTGGTCAGTGGCCAGATGATGCTGGGGACGATGAGCTTGTCGGAGTCGATCCAGGTGCTGTTCAGCAGGTCTTGGCGCAGCTCGTCGGTGTAGCGAGCTTCGGTTGTGAAGTCGAGTTCGGCGGTGAGGGCGGCTTTGAATTCTTTGGCGAGATCGGTGATGTTGTAGCGCTGACCAAACTGGGTGGTTGAGACTAGTTTGGCGATGTCTTTGATCAAGGCCATGTCTCTATCGACCTGCTTTTCGATGCCTGGGCGCAGGACTTTTACGGCGACGGTTTGGCCTGTGGTGAGGGTGGCGCGGTGGGTTTGGCCGATAGACCCAGCGGCGATCGCAACATAGTCAATGTGACTAAATACCTCATCGGGCGATCGCAGCATGTGCTGACGAATATAGCTTTCGATTTGCGAGGCGCTCACGGCGGGCACGGTAGATTGCAGATCGCTCAGTGCCTGAATGTAGGAGGGCGAGAGTAGATCGGGCCGGGTGCTGAGCAGCTGGCCGAGCTTGACGTAGACAGGGCCTAATTCGATGAGGATGTTACGCAAGACGGCGGGCGGCGGTAGGTTCGGTTCATCGGAAGCGCCCCCGGTTAGCAGCCGTCGCATGTAGTCCCAGCCGTTCTTAAGAAAGACTTCTACAATCTCGCGCTGCCGTGAGATGAGATCGGGCGTTAGTATGGAAGGAAGAGGAGATGGCGGCATACGGCTTTGCGACTGTAATAAAAGTCTGTTGAAAGTCACTAACTGATGCTAGCAAGTTTGGGTTCGTATGCCCTTTGTGAGAAAAAGGGCCTGTGAGAAAAAGAGCCTGTGAGAAAAAGAGCCTGCGGGAAAAAGGGCTGTGAATTGAAAGAGTGGTGTAGGGGCCAAGATGAAATTGCTGAATTTTAGGTACAACAGTTTGCTAGATTGAAAGGTAGAGGGACTGTTTATCTGCTTAGAATTGTCTGCCATATAAAGAAAAGAGTTGTCTGCCCCAGAGAATTGCCGGTAGAACTACCAGTAGAACTGCCAAAATGATGGTTTCTCCAACAGAACAGCTGTTCTGTTGCGTGCGCTTTTACTTGTAGACTTTTATTTCTGCGTTTCGATACCTTCGAGTTAATTTTTTCTGAATTCGTTCCTTCCTGAATTTGTTTCATTAAGTTAGTTAACCTCAGCAGCTGTTGTGAGTAAGCGAGAAGAGAATTCTCTTGCTTATGTGATTTGAGCAGGGAGTATGTTTCAACGTTCGTCGATTAATTTTCGTCTGTTCCCGGTATTTATAGTGATTGCACTGATGTTGGGTGCGATGGCCTGGGGAAGGCGTTCTGCTGTGCGATCGCGTACTCCTGCCGATCCTCTTCTGGCCGTTGAAGCCAATGCAGTAGAACCTGTTTCTGCTTATCAGCGTATGCGCACGTATACAGGAGAGCTAAGAACAAAACAGTCGAGCGAACTGGGGTTTGAACAGTCGGCTTTGCTGACCAATATGCAGGTAGAAGCGGGTGACTATGTGGCTGCTGGTGAGACGATAGCTCAGTTAGATACGCAGATATTGGAGACTGAAAAGCAGGCTATGCAGGCTGAAAAGTCGCAGCTTGAAGCTCAACTGCAAGAGCTAGAAACAGGCGCTCGGCCTGAACAGATAAAAGCTGCAGAAGCCCGCGTTCAAGACCTGGAACAGCAGCAGGCGTTGGCCAACACTCAGCGGCAGCGACGACAATCTCTTTACGATGAAGGTGCTGTTTCATTAGAACAGTTGGATACAGCTGTTACCGACTACGATACGCTCTCATCACGACTGGCGGCTGCGCGAAGTGAGCTAAGCGAACTGGTGGCCGGTACAAGGCGAGAGCAGCTAAGCGCACAAAAAGCAAGAATTGACCAAATCAACGCTCGCTTACAGAGACTGGATTTGTTAGTGCAAAAGAGTACGCTAGTCGCCCCTTTTTCTGGCTGGATTGCCGCTCGCTATGTAGATGAAGGAACCGTTGTAGAAGCTGGCCAGCCCGTTTTTAGACTGTTGGACCAGTCGCTAGAAGCGAGGGTGGGTGTTCCTAAATCTGTTGCTGGGAAGCTAAAGATAGGAGAGCGCCAGTCTGTTGAAATTAATGGCGATATCTATCAGGCCAGGCTTAAAGCCGTTTTGCCAGAGGTCGATGCGAATACGCGAACGGCTACTCTTGTTTTTGCGGTAGAGGCATCTGATCAGCTTTTGATTGGTCAGATGGTTCGTCTAAGCCTTGAAGAAAGCGTTCCTACGGCTGGCTATTGGGTGCCGACAACCTCTCTGGTAGAAGGCAATGAAGGGATTTGGTCTGTTTATGTGTTGCAACCTCAGCGGTTAGAGGAGGCGAGGGCTGAGCGTGCGGTTTATCGAGTGGTACGACAGGATTTGGAGATTCTTCATCCGGAGAGCGATCGCGTTTTTGTAAAAGGCACGCTACAGCCAGGCAATCAGGTTATTTTGAGGGGTGTTCAGAGAGTAACGCCAGGCCAGCTAGTGACTCAGATAGCTGAATAGCAGCTGAATAGGCCGTCTGAATAGTATCGTTTTTCATGCAGAAGCCAGATGCTGAATAATTAAGACGCTGAGCTGTTCGAGATCGATCGGCTTTGTAAAGTGCTCATCAAAGCCGCTGGCTCTAGCGAACTCTTTGTCTTCAGGTTGACCGTAGCCGCTAGTGGCAATGAGATAAACGTCTTTTAACTGCGGATCTGAGCGGATGGCTCTAGCCACTGCGTAACCGTTCATTTCGGTGGATAGGCCGATATCACTGATGATAATATCAGGCCTGAACTGTTTGGCGAGCGATAGACCGGTTTCTCCTGAAGTGGCTATTTCTACCTGGTAATCCATATCTTCTAGCAGCATCTCTAGAATGGTGGCTGAATCTTCTTGATCTTCAATCACTAAGATCCGACCGGACTTTCGAGTTGGGCTGTTGGGCTGTGTGGATGGAGACGGCTGTGCTATTAAAGAATTTGCGGTGACAGGGAGCGCAGCTTCCTGTAGTAGGCGCGGCAATTTGATGGTGATGGTAGCGCCTTGCCCGGGGCCTGGACTGTCAGCCCAGATTTTACCCTGGTGAAGTGAGACAATGCCTTTTGCGAGAGGAAGACCTAGGCCTAACCCCCCGCTGCGAGATAGACTGCGATCTTCTTGACTGAAGGCGATAAAAATGCGAGAAAGTGCCTCTGGCTCCATCCCAATTCCCGTGTCGGTAATTTTGGTTGTAACAAACGCCTCGGTAGCCGTTGCTTCTATATCGACACGACCTCCAGCATCAGAGAACTTAACAGCGTTTTGCAGCACGTTTGAGAAGGCTTGCATCAGCCGAGCAGCATCGCCGCTTATCCAAATCTCGGTGTCGGGCAATGACGCCAAGAGTGCAATATTTTTGTTCGCGGCATCGCACTGAGCATCTGCGATCATATCTTGAAGCAGCTTGATCAGATTCATGGGCTGCGGGTGTATCTGAATTTTTTGGTAGGCAACGCGCGAGACATCAAGGAGATCGTCGACCAGCCGATTTAGCTGGTTGAGCTGACGGCTGGCCATGTCTTGCAGCTGTTGAAGTTGCCCTGTAGAAAGCTGCTCTAAGGCGCTGTCTGCTTCTGCGGCTGCTTCTGTGGCTGCTTCTGCGACAGCTGCTTGGTTTACAGTTTCACTGTCGCCCAATGATTGCATCAACGCGATACTGCTGCTTAGGGCATTTAGCGGGTTGCGTAGCTCATGCCCGAGCGCAGCGAGAAAATCGTCTTTGCGGCGATCGGCTGCTTTGAGCGCTTCTTCGTTCTGTTTGCGCTTCGTGATGTCGTAGTTGATGCCGATCATTTTTGCCGCATTGCCATCACTATCGCAGATAACTCGGGCCTTGAGTGAGAGCCATCGAATAGGACGATCGCTTTTGCGAATGCGAAATTCTGTATCAAATTCTGTTTTTTGCTCAATGGCGTCTAGTATTTTGTGGCGAACTAAATCAACATCATCTGGATGAATATAACGACAAAATATATCTAGGTCGGGCTCTGGAACTTCGATTGGATTGACACCCAGCAGACTGTATTCCACACTGTTCCAGGTGGATTGGCCCGTGGCAATCTCCATCTCCCAAATTCCCATGCTGCCTGTATCAATGGCTAAATTGAGTCGCTCTTGGCTTTTTTCAAGCGCCTGACTGGTTTTTTCTCGCTGTAGCGTTTCTGAGAGCGCATTGGCGATGGACTGTAGGAAGGAGATATCTTCTGCGTTGTACTTGTATGCTGTAGTGGCATGAGAGGTTAACACGCCATACACCTGATTTGGACTCGCCACAAGGGCGCTGATACCGCTGACAAAATCGCGCGCGCCTAGCTCGGGCGATGGTTTAAACCGTCGTTCTTGAGAAAAATCTTCTACGATGACAGGCTGCTTGACGCTTAGCGTGTAGCCAGGATGAGAGTCTGTCGCACTGATGGTCAGCTGTCCAATTTGTTCATCTGGCCACTCACGGCCACTTTGTAGCAACAGCGTTGACTGCTCATCAGGTTGGCAGACAAATAGGCTACAGACGTCGGAGTCTAGCGTTGCGCAGACAATTTCAACCGCGTGGTCGCAGGCTGCAGCCGCATTGTTGTCACCTTTTAGCGCATAGGTGCCGATTTCAGCGATCGCACTTTGCCGCTTCGCCCATTTTTCGGCCCGGTTTCTCGCTTGTCTTAAGCTGGTAACATCGACAAACGTTAGCACCGCGCCGCTGATGACATTATCTAGGGTGCGATAGGGCATGATTCGCATCTTGTAGTAGATGCTTTTTTCTTTGTCTTCAACCTCTCTTTCGATTGGAATTAGCGATCGCAAGACGTCCTGTACCGCAGCTGCGATATCTAAGTCTTCTAAAGCGAGAGAAATGTCGGTAATTGGTCTGCCGATATCTGTTCCAATCAGGTTAAATAGCTCAGTGGCTGTGGGCGTAAAGCGTTTTATTTGCAGGTTCTCATCTAGGAACACAGTGGCAATGCGCGTACTCTCAAACAAATTTTGAATATCACTATTCGCCGCGTCTAGATCTTCAACCTTATTGCGCAGTTCAGAGTTAACGGTTTCTAGCTCCTCATTGATCGACTGCATCTCTTCTTTAGAGGTTTGCAGCTCCTCGTTTGAAGACTGGAGTTCTTCATTCATCGAGAGCAACTCTTCGTTGGCCGATTTCAGCTCTTCATTAGAGGTCTCAATTTCTTCGATGGTCGATCTTAAGTGCTCTTTGGTAACCCGTAGCTCATCTTCAAGCTGTTTGATGATAGGCGCTTCTTCTTCAGGCTGATTCCCCTCTGCTCTGGCCTGCTCATAGCTAGTGAGCTGACCTATATCCTGGAAAATAATCATGAGCAGACCGCTATCTTCAGCGGCCTCTTTGACCGGGCAAGCAATCAGATTGACCGTAACGATCTGTTGATCGTTTTCAATCGAGACCCGTTCACGAATCGCTTCGCGCTGAGACCTTTTAGCCGATTGAATCACTGTTCTAAGATCCAATCTGAGGCCCCGCCGAGCCAGATCGAATAGATTGTTGCTAGGAACGCCCTGAGAATGCTCTAGATACTTGCTGGTGCGGCCAAAGAAATAAACCACCTCGTTCTGATCGTTGATGATGACGCAAGCAGGGGCATAGTCCTGCAAGAGAATTCGTTCAATCTCACGAGTGATTTGGGACTGGCGACCGACGACAGTTTGTTTTCTCGGGGGTGAGAGCTGGCGGTAAGCGCTGCGATCGACTAGGGGAAAGTCAATTTGGGGCGGAACCATGGCCTCTTTGCGCTGAAAGAGACGATGCGGTTTATCGGCGGTGCGAAAGAGTTCACTGTAGGCTGAAAGATTTTCTGAGCTACCCAGAAAGAGATAGCCATTTTCTCCTAGGGCGTAGTGAAAGAGGGGAATCAGCCGCTTTTGCAAGTCGGAGTCGAAGTATATTAGCAGGTTGCGGCAGGAGATGAGATCGAGCCGCGAAAAGGGCGGGTCGCTAATCAGGCTGTGCTGCGAGAAAATGCACATTTCGCGCAGGTGCTTAGCCACCTGAAACATACCGTCTTGCCGAATAAAGAAGCGCTCTAGCCGCTCTGGAGAAATTTGCTCAGCGATGCTTTCTGGATAGCATCCATGCCGCGCTTTTTCCAGGGCTCTTTCGTCAATATCAGTTGCAAAAATTTTTACCTGCGATCGCGCATTCTGCCGCTCGACCTCTTCTGAGAGCAGCATCGCAATAGAATAGGCCTCTTCTCCTGATGAGCATCCAGCAATCCAAATGCGAATAGACTGCGTTGAAAGACTGTTTTCGACCAGCGATGCGATCGCCGTTTCGCTCAGCGCATCAAACGCCTCTGGGTCACGAAAAAAGTGGGTAACGCCGATCAGTAAATCTTTAAATAATAGACTGACTTCTTCGGTGTCTGACTTGAGATAGGCAACGTAGGCTTCGACTGAGTCTGTCTGCGTAATTTGAATGCGGCGCTGAATGCGGCGAATCAAGGTGCCCTGCTTGTAGCTGCTAAAGTCGTGGCCGAGGCGCTGCCGCAGCAAAGAACAGATTTGCTGGAGATAGTCAGCGGCCTCGGGGAGCATGCCGTCTTCGCCCAGGTTGGCCTGGAGCCCCTCCCGGTGACGGGCGTATTCTATGAGTTTGGCCGGAATATCTTCTACTGGCAGCACATAGTCTACGAGCCCGGTGACCACCGCGTTACGAGGCATGCTGTCATATTTAGCGGTGTTGCTGTCCTGTGCGATCGCCAGCCCACCAAATTCTTTAATCGATTTCATCCCAATGGTGCCATCACTGCCTGTGCCTGACAAAATGACGCATACGGCATTCTCTCCCTGGTCTTCGGCCAGGGAACGAAAGAAAATATTAATAGGTGCCCGGTGTCCTCTCGCCTGCACGGGGGTAGAAAGGCGCAAGATGCCGTCATCTACGGTTAGCGTCGCGTTTGGCGGAATCACATAGACCTGGTTAGGTTGCAGGCGTACCTCTTGCGTCACTTGGAGTACCCGCATTTGAGTTTCTTTGGCCAGCAGCTCCGACAGTAGACTGTCGTGGTCAGGCGCAAGATGCGAAATTAGCACAAAGGCCATGCCGCTATCTTCATCCATATGACGAAAGAAGGTCTGAAAGGCCTCTAGTCCACCCGCAGAGGCGCCAATGCCAATCGTCAAAAACGAATTGGCGGGTTGGGAGGTGGCTTTTCCGACGCCCGTTTCTACACTCGTCTTTGACGTTTGCTGTGGCTCCACGCTTCGCAGTGCTTCACTATCACGCGTCTCTTCATCACGCGGAGTTTGATCAGCACTATCTGAAGTAGAAGCCATATTAGAACGCTTGAGATCAACCGAGTGAGTGAAGACGAGTAAGGATACTTCCTACCAGCTTACATAACATAAGGCTAAACTAGCGTCGCTAAACCTGATAAAAATATACAGTTGTCTTAACACCTGCTGTTTTCACACCTTCTGTCTTTTCACCTTTATTCAGTCAATGGGTCGCAGGCTAATATTTTATGCAGTGAGCTCGTTATCTCACGATTGTCATTTCACGATTGTCATCTCACGATTGATATTTCACTGCTAATCACTTCACGGCTGTCATTTCACGGCTGTCACTTCACTGCTGTCACTTTACTGGGCTGTTGCCCAGACGACTGTTGCGACTGAAGTTTGGCTAGCTCCAGGTAACGGTACAGGTGCTCTGTCATGATGCCATGCATTAGCAGCGCTTTGCCTGCGTGCAGCGGACTGTTTGGTGCCAATGGATGTCGGTTGTAGATGACGTGATTCCATCGATAGTCGTTGGTAAGCTTACTGACATAGAGCCCGATGTTCTCGTCTAGCTGAAGCGAGAGAACCGCCCGTTTAAACTCTTGTGGGGTGAGAAAAACCGCATAGACAAGTTTGATTAGCTCTAGCGTTGTTTCTAGATCTAAAAAGCGTAGCCAGCCGCGCCGCCGCAGATTAATATTGACCTCTACGGGCTGGACGCTATCGAAGCAGATTCCCTGTTGCTGCACCTGCGCTAGCCAGTTGGGATTGCGCTCTTCTGCCCGGTGAAAGTCGTAGACAAAGTTATACAGGTTGAGATCGTGCTGCATGAAAGCATTGTCGCCTAAGTCCTTGATAGTTTTTGGAAATAAGGCTGATTTTTCCATGAGCGGATCGGGACCGTTGTCCGTTAAGAAGTTGAGAATGTTCGATCCGATGCCAAAGTGACGAACAATCAGGTAGCAGGCTTCGGGGGTAACGAAGGTGTTGAGAAACCAAACGGCTAGGACGTGCATCGCGCGATCGCTAGTGATAGGAAAGGGTAGCAGCCGCTTGATCACCACGGTCAAAGCCATCAGACAGGTGGAGAAAATGCGAGTGGGCCACAGCAGGTAAGTCTGGCTCCAAGATTGCATATCGCGAATCAAGCAGGCTTTGACGGTTGGATCGATCGGCAATGCTGTGTCAATTGCTAAAACCTGCCAGGCATCAGGATTACGACGGTTGTAGGTCATAGCGCTATTGAATTTCCTCCAGCTGAAGCAGATACAGCCGGGCGGTGACCTGAGCGGTCTTAGCAATTTGCTTGGCGAGCTCGGGCGTCATCCAGTCTGCTCGCAGCATGCGCTGCACTTTTTCGATATGGTTGTCGTCGTTGTCAGCGTGATAGCTCAAGAAAGTGACCTGCGAGGCCTCAAGGTTTAGCTGCGTTTTGATTTTGTCAGCTAGTCGCCCTGCGACTCGTTTCCCCAAACCTTCGATGATGAAAATGCTGCCTAGAATATCGATTGGATTGGGCAGAGACGCTCGATAGAAAATAAAGGCCGATAGCGCTTCGCTGCCAACATTTTTTTCTGCCTGGACAATGTCTTCAGCAATGCCACCTACTGATATGTAGTTTTTCTCAAGAATTTGATAGTCTCTATGCTCTTCTTGCGAGTGCCCGATAAAGAGCGATCGCAGCTCAAAAGCCGTCATGTTAGAGGCTGCTCGGCTGAGCCACCGAGCGCCTTCTACGACCTGTGGGCGTAGATTTCGCAGCAAACGTTTATAGTCTTCAACGTCAAAGGTGCCATCATCTAGCCGCTTAACAATTGGCACCTGCCAGAACCGTTGTTCAAAGTCTTGCCAGATTGTCATGAGCTGTTGTTCTAAGTCGATAGTCGTGTCTGTAGCCGCTACAGATACGAGAGAGTCAGCTGCTAGCATATGGATGAATTCCTAGTTGTAAGTTTCTAGCTGTAAGTTTCTAGCTGTAAGTTTCTAGCTGTAAAGAGAAACCGTCGAAGAAAAAGATTTGATGCGCTGCGTTGAACTGTTATCCGGCTATCCAACAACAGTTTTTAGCAGCATGTACGCGGTCGAAAACCGACCGCTTTCAGGCACTACGCAAAACAGCGTTTGATTCGGTTTTAACTTGCCGGAGTATAGCAGCTCTTCGAGCATGAGGTACATAGAGGCCGCGCCCGTATTGCCTCGCGTGTAGAGATTGGTAAACCACTTCTCTTGAGGGATAGAGCACTCTAGTAAGTCGAGATGATCTTTTACCTTGTCGCGAAAGAAATGGGACGAGTAGTGACAGAGAAACCAATCGATGTCGTCAACGTTTACACCCTTTTGTTGTAGAGTTGGTGGAATTCCCTGTGAGCCTAGCGATACGGCTTTATCTAAAAGCCTGATGTTTTGGCGCAAATCGAGTGCGCCGGCGGCGGCGGCCTCTACGGTTGAAGGGTAGTCCATCCAGTTTTGCTCGCTATCGGGCCGGTTGCGACCGGTATACATACACACCGGCAGCTCATGGGCATACGAAATAAGCTCAATCCACTCAATTGACAGGCTAAGCTGACCTGCTGTTGGCTGGGGCTGAACAACAGCAGCGCCCGCGCCGTCAGACAGCATCCAGCGCAGAAACTCAGTGTCAAAATCGACGTGTTTTCCCTGCTGAATTTTTGTTTCTGCTTCAAACCGGGTGTTTTTGAAAAGGCGTGAGGGTAGCTCTGATGCGGTGGAAATCGCCGTTTGTTTTTGGCCCAGCTGAACCATGGCCGCGGCGTATTTCAGCGCAGTCATGCCACAGCAACAGACTCCGTGGGTTGAGACGACTTCAATCGGTGAGAATTCTGTGAGTTCCCCATGTACCATGCTGCCAAAGCCGGGGACCAACAGATCGGGAAACGTTGTCGCTGCTACCAATAAATCTACTGCGCTAGGTTCTAGGTCCGCGCGCTCCAATGAATGGCGAACCGCATGGGCTGCCAGCTGACTGTTAGAGAACAGCGTCTGATGATTTTTATCGATTGCGTAGTGACGTTTCTTAATTCCGTTACTTTTTAAGATTTTGCGACAGGCTTTCGAACTGCGGTCGTTCACCTTGCCTAAAATACTTTCCATCTCATCGTTCTCGACCGGCTCACCCGGTAAGAACATGCCAATACTGTTGATGTAAGCCTGTGTCATCGATCAAACTAGCGCTATTGTTGTTTGAAATTATGTGCATGTAGCAAATTCTCAGCGCACGATCTCTAGTGCATTAGTGGTGCATTAGTCTTAATGCAAGTAGACCTTTACGTCAGCCCTACCGCACGAGTGCAGTAGATGGTGCATGAAAAATTTGCTGGTTGAGCTGCTTTGTTAGCAGTCGGCAATAACTGTCGGAAGTTGCCTAAGCGGTTAAGCAGCCACTGTATGTGGCGAGATACACTTGAACTAGATGACGATTTAATGCTTCAGGAACCAAAGAAGCATTAAATTCAACGTATCACATCAATTGCTTTCTAAATACTCAATTCTTGCTCGATTAGCGGTTGATAGAGACTATTTTTAGGAGATAAAATTTCTATTGATTTGTTTTCAAAAGAGATGTTAACGATTGATACGAAACTCCTGATTTTGAATTGTGATTGCAGATACAAATATGGATATTGCTTCAATTCGATAGATGTTCATTCACGGGCAACTCGTTTTAGCATTGTTGCTTTGAATCTACTAGACTGCTAAGGAGAAGCAGTCTGTTGACTAAGGGTATTCCAGCTGGCCCTTTTGGGGATTGGGCCCTCTTTGGTAAAAGTGAGGCCCTAAGAAAGTGAAGTCTTAAGAAAGTAAAATCTTAGGAAACAGAACAGATTTGAATTTTAGTTCCTGACCTGCGATCGCCAGCGCAGAGAATACGTGACAAAAAGTGTTCTTTGTCTGAACATTTTCTCGGAATTTTATAGATATTTTTAAAGACATCAGCTGTCATGAACAAGGCCTTCTATACCTATCCGCGCTTGCTGCTGTTGATTATTAGCTTAATTGTGCTGCTAGGCGGCTTTGCGCTACTGTCTATTCCGCGTTTAGAACAGCCCCCTCTAAGTCACTGGTATGGCATTATCACCACCCAGTTTCCCTCTAGCAGCGCTGAGCAGGTTGAAACCCAGGTGACTGAGCCAATCGAAGAAGCGATGTATACCTTAGAAGCGGTTCAGCTAGTTACTGCCTCTTCTCGCCCGGGCCTTTCTACTGTGTTGGTTGAGCTGCAGCCGGAAACGTCGGATATCAATAGCGTGTGGTCGCGAGCCCGCAGCAAGCTAGACGATGTGATTCCTCTGCTGCCAGCAACCACCGGAACGCCTCAGTTTGAAGAAGTGCAAATGAATGCCAGTGCGTTGGTGGTCGCTCTTGAGTGGAGTCTGCCATCGCCGGCGCAGCCTCTGGTGTTGAATCGTTTGGCTCAAGATTTATCCGACCGGCTGAGGGTGATTCCAGGCACTGAGAACGTTGAGCTGTTTGGTGATTGGCAAGAAGAAATTTCGGTGACTGTAGAAGCGAGTCAGCTGGCATCCTTGGGGCTGACGCCTCAAAGTTTGGCGCGGCAGATTCAGCTGAGCGATGTAGAAGCAACAGCTGGTCAAGTGACGGGGCAGAGCAATCAGCTGCTGTTGGATGTGGCCGATGATCTGGCTTCTTTGGATGCGGTGGCTGCTGTGCCTGTGCGGGCGTCAAGCAGTCAGCAGCAGCTGCGTTTGGGGGATGTGGCGCAGGTGACGCGCGGCTTTCAAGATTCTACTGAGGAAACGCTGATAAACGGTAAGGCTGCGATCGCACTTGCTATCACCATGGATCCTCGTTTACAAATCGATCAATGGACTCAATCAGCTCAACAGGTTCTTGAACAGTTTCAAAAAGAGCTGCCGCCGGGCGTCACGTTAGTAAATATTTTGGATCAAAGCGATTATGTTAATCGCCGATTCAACAGTTTGGGCTGGAATCTTGGTCTGGGTAGCCTATTGGTTTTGCTATGCGCGGTGGTGGTGTTTGGGATAGTCCCGGCTCTGGTGGTGAGTGTTGCACTGCCGCTTTCGGGTTTTCTGGTGGTCAGTGGTTTGTATTTGTTGGGTATTCCGCTACACCGTATGTCAGTGACCGGGCTGATTATTGCCTTAGGGCTTTTGATTGACAATCCGATTATTGTGACCGATGACATTTTGCAAAGGCTGAAGCAAGGACAGCCGAGTTTGGTGGCGATCGCACACAGCGTGAAATTTTTGACATTGCCACTTGTTGCGTCAGTATTGACAACTGTCTTGGGGTTTTTCCCGATTGTTATTTTGCCAGGGGATACCGGTGAGTTTGTTGTGGGGCTAGGCGTGAGCGTAATTTTAGCGCTGCTGGTCTCGCTGGCTGTCTCGCTGACGCTGATTCCTGCTTTGACGGTGCGATGTTTGCAGCGCAGGCCGACTCAAAAACACGGTAAGCCAATAGCCTGGTGGCAGCAGGGGCTGACGCTGCCAGCGCTATCTAGATGGTATGAAAGGCAGCTGAACTATATGTTCCAACGGCCTGTTTTGAGTTTGGGGCTGGCGGTAATTGTGCCGCTAGCCGGTTTGGGGTTTGGAGGTAGCTTGCCAGAACAGTTTTTTCCAGGGACCGATCGCGACCAGCTGCTGGTAGAAGTAGAGCTCTGGCCACAGGCCCCGATCGCGCAGACGCGTGCGACGACATTGCAAGTCCAACAAAGCTTAGAAGACTGGCCAGAAATTACCGATAGCTATTGGTTTTTAGGTCGTAATACGCCGCTTTTTTATAACAATATTGAACGCTCTTTTCGGCATCTGACTCACTATGCGCACGGGCTAGTACAGCTTAGGTCGGCTGAAGGGACGCGATCGCTAAGCCATCAGCTGCAAACAGAGCTGGACCGCCAATTTCCAGAAGCGCGAATTAGAGTCCAACAAATTGCCGAAGGCCCATATATGTCAGCGCCTGTTGAGCTCCATCTGTTTGGTCCAGACTTAGAGTTACTAACTCGTCTTGGCGAAAAGGCTCGTGGCGCTTTAGCACAAGTTTCTGGTATCACCCATACGCGTGCCACCTTAGGAGAAACTATTCCTCAATTGCAGATGCAGGTAGACCAAGAACAAATTTATTCACTGGGCATTTCCAACAATTACCTTGCTAGTGATTTGCGCTCCAAACTGTCGGGGATTATCGGTGGCTCGTTACAAGATTCTCGGGTAGAGCTGCCAGTTAGAGTGCGGCTTGCGGCTCGTGCTAGAGAACAGGTCGAAGATGCGCTAATGCTTGATGTGGTCGCTCCGATAGGTGAAGAAGAGATGAGTGAAGAAGGGATGAGTGAAGCAAGGATGTCGATAGTGCCACTCACTGAAATTGGCGAGGTGAGTCTAGCATTAGGGCGGGGTAATTTATCGCGGCGTCAAGGACAGCCTGTGAATACGGTGCAGGGATTTTTGCGTGCGGGGGTGCTGCCAGCAGAAGTGCTTAAGGATTTTCGTAAGGTGCTAGAAGTGCAAGGATTTGAGCTGCCACCGGGATATCGGCTGGCGTTTGGCGGTGAACATTTCGAGCGAAATGCTGTTGTCAGCCTATTGTTGAAACCGCTGCCACTGGTGCTGGTGCTGATGGTTGCGACTCTTCTATTGACATTGCGATCGCTTCAATCGGTTATTTTAATTAGCGTTGTTGCACTCTGTTCTCTGGGTCTAGGATTGGGGTCTCTCGCTATCTTCGGCTACCCTCTAGGCTTTATGGCTATATTGGGCAATGTCAGCCTGGTAGGCGTTGCCATCAACGATGCGATTGTTGTTCTTGCTGCTCTGCAAGCCAATCCAAAGGCCAGGCAGGGCAATCCTATAGCAATTCAAGCTGAGGTCGTACGGTCTACTCGTCATGTGTTGGCAACGACCTTTACGACTGCGGTTGGGTTTTTGCCGCTGCTGATTCAAGGTGGCGAATTTTGGCCGCCGCTGGCTGTGTGTGTTGTAGGTGGGGTAGGGGGTGCAACGCTGTTGGCACTTACGCTAGTCCCTTGTCTTTACTTATTGATGCAGCGGCGTGCTGGGAAGAGATAAGGGGGTGGGCGAACACGCAGATGAAGGGTAATTAACGAAAGGCGGGTTGGACGGAAGGAGTGAAGGGACAGAGAGGAGAAAGG
>ERZ1740058.121-NODE-121-length-66921-cov-13.167095_pt1 | contig 66921 bp, 51 predicted proteins | sample MGYA00581745_ERZ1740058 | MGnify/ENA primary metagenome ERZ1740058 (study PRJEB43018, sample SAMN04849742) | marine metagenome | isolation source: floating plastic debris | place: Pacific Ocean | collected 2008-08-30 | study: EMG produced TPA metagenomics... | reverse complement strand
GGGTGAGACCACCCTCTTGGTGCGCACGACGATTACCGATGACACTCCCTTTGAAAACGCCGAAACCTTTACCCTCACCGCCACCAATACCGGCGGCACCGACACCACGGGCACCGGCACGATTGTCGATGATGGTACTGGCACCCAGTATCCCGGCACCGTCACCGGAGGCAACCCCGATACCGAGACGACCAATCTCGATGATGACCGCCCCCTAACGGTCAACGACCTCACCGTCAATGAAGGCTCACCCTATGCGGTCTTCACCGTGGGTGGCGCCACCGGGCAGGGTGTCACCCTCGCCCTCGCCGACGGCACCGCCACCGGTGCTGACTATGGCCCGGGCCTGGAATATTGGGATGGCACGAACTGGCAAACCTATACCCCCGCTTCGGTGGTGAACATTCCGGCGGGTGAGACCACCCTCTTGGTGCGCACGACGATTACCGATGACACTCCCTTTGAAGGGGCCGAAACCTTTACCCTCACCGCGACGAACACGGAGGGCACAAACTTTACTGGTACAGCTACCATCGTGGATGACGGCACTGGTGTGAAATACCCTGGCACCGTGACAGGAGGACTTCCCGATACTGCCACCTCTAATTTGGATAACGATGCCGCTGCCCCGGCTGGCACCGGTGGTGCCGACACCATCATTGGTGGCGATGGCGATGATGTCATCAATGGCTTGAGCGACAACGACTTTCTCGATGGCGGAGCGGGCAACGACGTCATCAATGGCGGTAGTGAGAGCGATATTGTCATCGGCGGCATCGGTGATGACGTGCTCAACGGTGGTAGCGGTGACGATGAGATGACCGCCGGTGCCGGTAATGACGTCGCAAATGGCGGCAGCGGCAACGATCGCATCACCGGCGATGACGGCGAAGACTTAATCAACGGCGGTAGCGGCAACGACACCCTCGATGGTGGCAACGGTGACGATGTGCTGCAGGGCAGTAGCGGTAACGACCTACTGCTGGGGGGAATCGGTGCTGACTTCCTGGATGGGGGTCGTGACAACGACATCCTGGCGGGCGGCGATGGCGCTGATACTCTCATCGGGGGGCAAGGCGACGATATCTTCCGCTTCTCGGCAGTCAGTGAGTTTGGCGATACAATCGTAGATTTTGAAATCGTCAGCGATCGCCTGCAATTCACCAACATCCCTGGCCTATCCAGCAATACTGTCCAGTTTCGCCAACAAGGTCTAGACACAATTGTCGAAGCGACGGTCAACGGGGCTCTCTCGACAGTGGCTACCTTAAAAGACGTCAACGCCTTCACGCTAGGGAGCGAACACCTCATATTTGGGGATGCAATTCCTACAGGTAGTCCGGCGGATAGTTCATCTACGGCACCAACCGCTGCACTCATCGCTGCACCGACCGCTGAGCCGTCTCGGCCCAGGACGCTGACCTTAGCGCAGGCTGATGACTATCTGGCATCTAATATTGATTTGTTACAAGCGTTTGGTTATGACCTGGCAGCAGCTCAAAACCACTATGCGCAACTTGGGTTTCAGGAGAATCGCTCCACCGACACCTTCGATGAAGATCTTTATCTGGCCTCCAATGCCGACCTGATTAACGCATTTGGTTACGACCTAGAGGCTGCTACTCGGCACTATATCCAAAACGGCTATGCCGAAGGGCGATCAACCCAAGGGTTTAATCCAGCGCAATATCTGGCATCGCGCCCAGATTTGCAAGCGGCCTTTGGCGACGACCTAACAGCGGCTACTCGCCACTATATCGAAACCACTTCTGCCGAAAACCGTGACCCACTGCTTGGCTTTGATGGGGGTGCGTATATTGCGTCCTACGCTGACTTAGCCAGCGCCTTTGGCTACAATCCGCAGCAGGGTTTGCAGCACTATATCAACTTTGGCATGAGTGAAGGCCGACGAGTAACCTTTGAAGCCGATGATTATATTGCCTCACACGGCGATTTGATTCGGGCCTTTGGTACGAATTTTGATGCGGGGACTGAGCACTATATTCTCCTCGGGATGAGTGAAGGTCGGGCAGTCGATACGTTTGATGAGGTCGCATATCTCAACAAATACGTTGATCTGCAGGCGGCTTTTGGGAATGATCTGCAAGCCGCCACCCAGCATTACATCACTAATGGTTTCTTTGAAGGCAGAACTGCCTAGTCCAAAAAGGCAGTGATTACCTGAAACGAGATTGCCACGTTTGGTTTGTTCGATTGCGGAGGAGTTTGCTGGTTCGGCTCTTTTTGCATTTACCTTTTGAGCTTGAGCACTATGAACACGCGCACAACTAGCCTACTCTCAATCAACGCATCCTTGAGCCTAATTCTGTCAGGGTTGCCTGTTGCAGCATTAGCGCAAGAACAGTTCGCTGAGACGCTCAAAACAGATAACGCTGTGGAAGCATCAACGCTGGTGAATGAGCTCTCGGCCCCTCGCTTGACACTGGGGCAACTAATTGCAAACTCTATTGCAGCTTTTCTTGCTACCACAGAGGCAGAAGAAGTGGTGACGGCTCAAACCCCAGAATCCACTGTCCTGTTAGAAGCTCTAACCATTCAGCCGCGATTTGGGATTGGGTATATTACCGACGGCGGTAGCCACGATAGCTTAGGACGATTTGGGGCGTTTGTGCCCATAGACCAAGAACCTGGCGAAAACATTAGCTTTTTAGAAGGTGGCCTAGTCATTGGTGAAAACGATAATGTCGGTGGTTCGCTGCTATTGGGCTACCGAGGCTATCGCCCCGAGCAGAACCGAATTCGTGGTGGCTATATCGGCCTAGACGCTCGTAACACTGGCAATAGTGACTTCTATCAGTTAGGAGCCGGATACGAAAGTTTGGGCGATGATTGGGATTTTCGCTTTAATGCCTATCTACCCTTAGGCGATCGCTCGAACACCATTAATGACATCACCATTGATAGCGGCTTCCAGGTATCGACGGGTTTTGTCGGCAATCAATTCGTTCTCAATAGTCAACGACAACAGGAACGACTTTTTCAGAGAGAATATGCGCTCGGCGGCTTTGATACCGAAGTTGGATATCGTCTCATGCGCTGGGATGCAGGCGATTTGCAAGCCTTTGGCGGCCTCTATCTATACGACTCTCCAGATACACCAACTTACTTAGGCTGGCGAATTCGACTAGCTTCTAACTTTACTCCCAATTTTAATGCTGGGCTATCTTTGCAGGATGACGGCTTGTTTGGTACCCGTCTCGTGCTATCGGTAGGCGCAACCATTTCCGGTATCCGAGCCAATGAGTCCGAAGATCCCACCGAACGTGTCCGAGCCAGGCTAGGAGATCCCACCGTGCGAGCTCCAGAAGTCGCTGTACATTTGGATGAAGATCGGGAAACCATTTTTGAATCAAACTCTGGTCCCTTAATCAATCCAGAAGAGGAACAAGCCTATCGCTTTCAGCACGTGACTCTAGGGGCAACTGGCGGTGACGGCACCTTTGAAAATCCTTTCGGGACCGTTCAAGAAGCCTTGAATACGGCAGTCGGTGACGGCAATGACGTCGTATATGTCGATGGGAGCAATGCTATTGACATTCCGGCCTTTACCATTCCTGACCGCGTTCGCGTCATCTCGCAAGGGCCTGCCCAGACCCTCGCCGGTTTACCATTTCCTGGTTTTGAGACGGGGCCAGTGCGGTTACCCTTCTCGCCGACCACTAACTTCGCCGAGGGCATTGTTGTGGGGTTGCCCCTGTCAGGCGACGGCAGCTTCCCCAACATTACTAACGGTGTAACGTTGGGCAATCGGACAGTGTTGGCCGGTTTTCGCATTGATAATGCGGCTGGCGATGCGATCTCTGGCAACAACATCCGCAACGCCGAGCTACGCAATAACACCATTATCAACCCCGGCGGTCGGGGCATTGCTTTCAACAATGTGGGCGGCAGTGTGGTGACTTTCGACAACATCATTCGCAATGCAGCCGGCTCTGGCATCTTTGTTGAGAACACCACCTCGACTCAGAGGCTCGATCTATCGATTATTGGCTACGAAGTGATCGGTAGCGGCAATATTGGTATGGAGTTCGTAACTTTGCCAACTGGCGGGGCGCTCGGAGCTCCCAGCCAGGTCATCTCCGTGCAACCGAGCGATGCTAGCTTGAACACCAGTCAAGGCAGCAGTGGTGGTGAAACACCCGCCAATGTCATTACTAACAGTACTAATCAAGGCATCGTGCTGCGAGCGACTGGCACCGCTCGTAACGACGCTTCCACTCAAGAGTTTTCTTTTGATGGCGGTTTGATTAGCCTCAACGGCAGCAGCGGAGTACTAGCATCATCTGATCGCAATGGGGGTTCTCAAGAGATTTCGGTGACCAACAGCACGATCAGCAACAATGTCGGAGCCGGGGTCGAAGTTGTGAATGGCGGTGCGATTATTACCGAAACTGCCTCGGCCCAAGAACTTTTCCTTCGCAATAATGAAATTCTCGATAACGGTGGCTCGGGAGTTGATGTCACGCTAAATGCTTTAGGCGCTCAGGAAATCACGGTAAATGACAACCGGATTTTGAGAAACGGGGGCGATGGTATTCGATCTATAGCTAATGCAGGTTTGCAAGAATTCCCGATTTTAGAAGACGGCAGTGCCGGTATCACCAACAACACTATCAGCAATAATGCCGAACAAGCAATTGATGTGGAAGCCAATGGCGAGGCCGTGATTGCGGTGCTTAACGTCCGTAACAACACCCTTGAGAACAACAGTGGTGGCACCAACGTGGTGGACATCGATGTGGAAGCAACCTCGACCGATAATAGCGTTTGCACGGTTATTTTGAACAACACAGTACCCACTGGCATCGAGTTGACAACCTTCAGTGTTAATCCTACGAACCAAGCGCTATACCTAGTACAAAACCTAAACACTCTGTCATTCCAGAACAACGGTGCTTTAGTGCAGCTAATTAACGGCAATACTGGGTTTCCTGACATAGCGGCATTCAGTAATGAAACGAATTTCTGCGTTCCTTAACATTAAAGTTGTTGTGAAACAGTGAGTAGTCGATCTAGCGGTTGTGGAGAGCGGTTGTGGAGAGTTGACGATTTTTTGCTCCCAATTTATGCCGCCTCTAGAGCGTCAGCTACAAATAACATCGCTTTCCCATCGAGATATTCGTCGCTGTGTTTGGCTCTACCACACGTTTCCGTTGAGCTACCGAGATATCGAGAAAATGATGCTCTATCGCGACATTGAGGTGACGTACAAGTCGATTCGGAAGTGGTGTAAAAAGTTTGCTCAAGCCTACGCCCAGCAGATTCGTCGTTGTCGCCCCCAGCGTGCTGATAAGTGGCATCTGGACGAGGTCGTGATTACGAGTAAAGGTCGACAGTCTTACTTGTGACATCCACGGCCCGCCACAGGTCAAGTCCTCGATATTCTGATGCAGCGTCATCGTGATAAACAAGCAGCGAAGCAATTCTTCCGCAAGCTACTGAAATCGACGGGTTTTGCCCCCAGAGTCATGGTCACTGACGGCGGCGATTGGCTTGTCTCTAAGGGTGAATAGCGTCACGGTTTCAACCGATGAATTGGGGCAGAGTGATCGTTTAGCGTCTATTAAACTCAACCTGGCCCACATAACCGAAGCTGCCGTATTGGTCATCACTACTGAATAGGCTGACTTCATAAGAACCAGAGGTCGGTAGGGAGCAGGTAATCTGTGGACCTTGGGTAGCGCTATCAGCGCAGCGTTCTGACCGTCCAGAACCCTTCAGAGCATAGCTAGAGAGTAGCCAACGCTGGTTGGGGTTTTGAAGCTGGATAATCGCGCTGCCGTTCGTATCGGTTTGCGATCGCACGGGCGCCACCAATTTCATGCCCTCAGCAAAAAACTGAGCTCCCATCATCGGCTGGCGTAGAAACTCGCCTCGGGAGATGGGCTGCGGGCGTAACTGCCATGCCGATTCTTCAGGGAAGTGGCTGATGCCCATTACTTCCGGAGAAGGAAACAGATAGTCGGCCTTATAGCTTTTGGTAAACCCGCTGGCGCGGTCCACATAGCCACTATCCCAAGTCGGGTCAATCAGATACCACTGCCCCTCAATCTTGGCGGCATTCCAGGCATGGCTCTGACCCTCTAGATCACTGGTGGAGGTGCGGGAGTCGCCGGTCACATAGACAATCTCTTCGCCGATGGCCTGACCCAGTGCCTCCAGAAGTTTGGCGTAACCGGCACAGACGGCAACCCGGCGCTGAAAGACCGTCTCGGCATCTTGGGGCGGATAGTTTCCGGCAAAGTAATTTGGCGCATCATAAGCGATGCGATCTGCTACATAGTCATGCAAGGCTTTGATCCGCAGCATCGGGTCTTTTTCCTGACTGGCAATGTATTGAGCAACTGACTCAATGCTGGTTTCAGCGCTAGCGGGCAGGTTCACCACAGCAGGATGCAGCCCGGTATCGCTCCAGGGCCAACCCTTGGCCTGTCCGGCCTGTCGGGGTTCGGATTCAACCGTCGGCTGTGGCTGAACCTGAGTAGTGTCGGCGTACTGGTCAAAGGGATTATCGTAAAAGACTAGATAGAGCCCTTCTAAACCGTTGGCTAGCTTGAACAGTCCCTGACGAGCCAACTCTACAGTAGGGCCGCTTGTGCCGTCTAAGAACCAGTCGCCCCGGGTGGATAAGGCCAAAAAAGAGGTCTGGGGTCTTAAGGCCAGTAGAAGCCCAATAAAAACCAAGTTCAGCAGCAGGGTACGCAAGGTAATGCGATCGCCCCAGGTGAGAATCCCTGACTGGCGTTTCTGCCGACCACTCAAGTCCCAAAGGATAGGCAACAGAGGAAATAGCAGGAGGCCAGAGAAGACGGCTAATAGGGTGGGTCCATTGACGTAGGCCACCAGGGACGATGCCAACCAGACTCCCAGTACTGGAGTTAGGAAGACCGCCAGATAGAACACAAGCCGCAGAAGATGGCGCAGAAGCCGGAATAATCGCATTGAAGTTGTCGCAGAACGCTGACCGTAGGATTCCCAGATTGAGCTAAACGGATGATTAGACGTCGATGCCCTCTTCTCAGCTCCAAAGACAAAACAGATAACAACCTTAACTGCCTTCAGAAATTGCTCACTTACGTAGTGCAGGCTTACGCTATTGGATACTAGAAACAACTTTGACACTCCTCCGTTTTCAAAAGGGGGAGTGTCAAATACACCTCACAATAATCCCAGACCGGATCAGGCATTAGATATTTCAACCCAGCCAAGTCCAGCTCATCCATTGCTCACCTTAAGTCCCATCGGCGCCACAGTGTAAGCCGTTTAGTCAGGTTGCTCATGTCCCCTATCGTGATTCTCGAAACCGACTACGAAACGCTTGATGAGGCGATCTCTATTAGAGATACCCATGCCGCAGAACTGGCCGCTCAAGACATGGGAGCACGTCATCCGTTGATGAGAGAAAAAATATCCTAGAAGGTGCCGTTTCTATCCGATAACGCCATGCTCCCCGACGACCGCCAACAGCTTGATTCTCATGTGCGAGCCATCGCGCAGATTCTGCATCGTGACGCTCAGGCTCAGAGGCTCCCGATGGAAAGCCTGGAGGAGATTGAGCAAACGGTTCGGGCTCAACTCCAACGCCACGTCTCCCCTGGATTAGGTAATTTTTTATTCAGACAACTTGCCCCGAAGCGGGTGAGCGAGACAGGCGAGTCGTGAGCATCTTGGGCGAGTTGTGGCTCTCACGGCAACAGGCCCAAACGCTGTCAGTTCCGCCCCGTGTTAAACACAGTCCGGATCTAGAGAAATGCTGTCTCCGGATGTGCGCCAAGACGTCCTACCAACATGCCGAAGCGGATGTGGCAATGCTTGCTGGCGTGAGGGTGAGTGCCAAAACGCAAGCGCGCATGGTCAAGCGCACAAGGTTGCCTGAGGCCAATCCCGAGAGTCCCGTGAATGAGCTGACCCTAGATGGCGGGATGGTGCGGGTGCGTACCCCCAAGGGGCAAGCGAGTGCTTGGCGTCAGTATCATGGCATCAGAGTCAATGGTGATGGCATCGGGATGGCCTGGTACAAGGACCCGGCTGCTCTATTGGCTTGGGTGACAACTTTACCGTTGGTCCCGGTCATTTATCTCCTGGGCGACCTACGGTGTAGAAGGAACAAGAATGCGGGCGATCGCGGTTTGAAGGGGAGGTGCGATCGCCTCTAGTGGGATTGTCAACTTAACTTTCGTGATACGCTCTTTCAGCATCTGTCCGGGCCATTCCATGAGCGTCAGCTACAAGTACCATCGATTTCCCATTGAGATCATTCGTCACTGCGTCTGGCTCTACTACGCCTTTCCTTTAAGCTACCGTGACATCGAGAAAATTATGCTTTACCGGGGCATTGAGGTGACCTACGAAGCGATCCGCAAATGGTGTAAAAAGTTTGCTCAGGAGTATGCCAATCAGATTCGTCGCCGTCGCCCCGAGCCTACTGACAAGTGGCATCTGGACGAAGTCGTGATCACCATTAAAGGCCAACAGTATTGCCTGTAGCGGGCCGTGAATACCACAGGTCAAGTCCTTGATGTCCTGATGCCGCGTCATCGTGACCAGCGAGCGGCAAACAAGTTCTTTCGCAAGCTACTGAAATCGACAGGTTTTACCCCCAGAGTCATTATTACTGACCAGCTCAGAAGCTACGGGGCGACAAATAAAGAGCTGATTCCAGGCGTTGAACACAGGCAGCACAAGAAGTTGAACAATCGAGCGGAGAACTCGCATCGCCCCACACGGACCCGAGAGAGGCGGATGGGTCGCTTCAAATCTCCAGAACACGCTCAACGATTTCTTGCTGCTTTTGAACCCATCCGAGGCTACTTTCACCCTCACCAACATAAACAATCGGCAACGGAATATCGAGAAACGATGCGTCAAAGCTTGAGCGACTGGCGACGATTCACACGACTCTCTGCGATCGCTTAGAACGACCGTCAAAGGCCATGAGCGGGAATTTAGTGCTCAATTTTTGCTCAATTTTTGCTCAATTTTAGATACGGCAAGCTAAGTTGACAGTGCCCTTCCGATGCTTTCATAAGTTCCTTACAATGTCTGCGTAGGATAGGAACATATGCAGATTAGGAAGTATGGAATGGACGTAAGTTTTTTTTGCACGTTTATGGTCAAGGCGATCGCAGTTTCTCAGCAGTGCTTGCTGCTGCAGGGAGCAGATCTTAGCAATTGTGATCTGAGTGGCATTAACCTCAGTCGTGCTAATCTCAGCGGAGCTAATCTGAGCAACGCCAATCTCAGTCGTGCCAACTTGAAGTACGCTAACTTAGCGGGTGCCGATATGAGCCACGCGGATCTCAGCGGCGCTCACCTCGAATCGGTGAATCTCATTGGCGCTACTCTAGACGGCGCTAAGCTAGTGGGCAGCAATCTCACTCGGGCTGATATGCGTACCGCTGACCTCGAAGGTGCTGACCTGCGTGGGGCCAATCTCACTGAAGCTGACATTAGCGGAGCAAATTTCCGTCGGGTTGAGTTGGCTAGTGCTTGTTTAGAGAGGGTTGACCTTGAGGGAGCCGATCTAAAAGGAACGGATATCTCCCAAATTCTTTCCCGGGCTGAGCAGGAATCGGCTGGGGTGTCTCGTGAGTGGGTTAGTTGGGGCGCTCATTAGCGCTTTAGAATACCGCAAGTGAAGTTCTTCGTTATGAGATTGCAATCACCTGCTCAAGTCGGGTGTTTGACAACCCAGTAAATGTGGCACTGGTGATTCAAAGGGATGCTTTGAATCACCAGTGCCAGCATCTTGGGCTGCGGCTTTTTGGGCTCATGGTCGCAATCAGCGACCGATTCAACGTTTGCTTAGGCTCAGCGACTTAACGGGGTTGCACGCGATCGCCCGCCTCCACCGATTCAGGATAGGCTATCACCTGCTCGCCTTGACTTAGCCCGTCTTCTACCGCTGCGGCGAAGGTGTTTTTGAGGCCCAGGGTGACGGCAGTTTGCTGGGCGCGATTGTCTGCAACGGTGAAGACACAGGTACCCGCATCACAGGGGAAGAGGGCACTCACGGGAACGCTAAGTATTTCTGTGGCCTCATCAATAACAATGTGAGTATCGATCCGGTAACCATCACCCAGGGGCACCGCTGGATCGGTAAACTGAGCAATCACATTCACCCGTTGCTCTTCTACTCCTAGCGCCGACACCTTTGTAAAAGCAGCGGGTTCCAAATACTGCACTTGAGCTAATAAGGTTTCGTCACCGCCCCACTGGGTGACTTGGATAGAATCGCCCGGCTGAATCTGCACTGCATCCTGAGAGAGGACGTCAATCACCATTTCCAAATTGCCGGGGTCACCCACTTCCAACAGCCGCGTACCGGCAGTGACATAGCGCGCACTTTCTTCTACTACGCGCAGTACCCGGCCTGCTGAGGGGGCGGCAATATCAGTGCGGCGAGCATCATCGGCAAGCTGGGTGAGTTCGGCTTCGACGCCGGTCATTTCGGCCTGATAGGCCTCAATTAAATAGTCAGGATCTTGCTGTTCGGCCTGCAGGATTTCGAGCTCTTGTCGTACCGCATTGACAGCGGCGATCGCACTCTCTAGGGCTTGTTGGGCAGCATTTTTCTCTTGTTCTCGGGCAGTCGCCTCTAACGCCGCTGATTCCCGCGCCTGCTCGGAGATCGCCCCCTGAGTGGCCAACTCATTCGCCCGCTGGAGTTCGCGCTGGGCCTGTTGCCAATTCGCGTCGGCTCGGGCCAATTCCGCCTCGGCCTCTTGTTTCTCGGCTTGGGCTACAGCAATGCGGCTGGTGGCCTGCTGCAGGGCATCGTCTTTGGGACGGAGGGTTTCGACCCCAGCAATTTGCGCCTGCAGTTCGTTGAGTCGGGCTTGGGCCTGTTGCACCTGACTGGTCAACGGCAGCGGATCGATGCGGGCCACCACCTGGTTGACCGTGACGGTATCGCCTGCCTCTAGATCAAGCCGCGTTAGGCGCCCATCGACTGGGGCGGAAATGATGAAGCGATCGCGCACCCGCGTCTCGCCCTCTGCATCCACTGTGAGCTGCAGGTCACCCGGTTCCACGGTGACCAAATCCACCCGTTTGGGACTGGGACGCAACACTAATACACCCAGGCCCACTACCCCCAAACCGGCCAGCAGATAGAGCCAGCGTCGTCCAGGTGGCCGCAGCTTGAAGCGCCAGCGTGACTTGGAAGTTGGGGTTAGCGACTCGGTCTCGCGGGTTTCCTCGGTGGGGTGCAGGCGCAAATCAGTGTCGTGAGCCATAACGATGTTCCTCTATTCACGAGTTTTGAGTACGGCAACTAAATCAAGCTGGGTAATCTGCCGCAAAATTAACCAGCCCGACATCACAGCGGCGATCGCCACAATGCCAAAGGCGAACCCATAGGTAAGGCGGGTGATCACCAGGGGCCAGCGATAGAGTTCAGTGTTGTAGAAAACACTCATCAAGGCCGCTAACCCAAACCCCATGACACTGCCAATGGGAATGGCGACCAAAAGCAGCAGCGTTTGTTCCCCCAGCAAAATAAACCCGACTTCGGCGCGACTAAAGCCGATGATGCGGAGAGTTGCGAGTTCTCGACCGCGCTCTGATAGGGCAATGCGGGCCGCGTTGTAGACTACCCCAAAGGCAATGACCGTCGCGAAAATCACCAGCACCGTGGTGAAAATTTCGAGGCTGCCCGCGATCGTTTCTTCAAACTGCTGCACGCTGTTCTGGCGCAGCGCCACACTGGCCACGGCGGGCGTTTCTTTCAGTTCTGCGTAGATTGCATCCAACTGCTGAGGCTCGACCGCCAGGTATGCCCCTGAGAGGGTGGTGCCCTCGCGCATCAGGTCGTTCAGGGCGTGAATGTCCATGTAGGCGGCCACCCCAATTAGCTCATTCACCAGCCCCGCGACGGTGACCTCGCGGGTGGGGCGAGCCCCCTCTAACACCTCTACCGTCAAGCGATCGCCCGGTTTTACCCCTAAAATTTCGGCCAGTTTGTCGGTCAACAAGACGCCTTGGGTCGGCAGCGTCTGGACGTTGAGATCGCGATCCATCAGGCGACGCAGCGTACCGTCAGGGGGTAGCCCCGTGAGACCCCCTAGGTAAGCGCGCTGCTGAAACCGTAACCGCGCGGGCACCACCCGAAACGGCTCTGCCCGAATCACGCCCGGCAAGTTCAACAGGTCAAAGCGCGCTCGGCTAGAAAGGGGTTCGGTGAAGGAAAGGGTAATATCCTCCTGTTGGATTTCCTGAAACTGCACGGTGATTAGGTAGTCCATCGCATCTTCGAAAGAATGGCCCACCACCAAAATCGCCACTGCCAGGGATAAGCCTAAAACCGTCAGGCCCGCTTTGATGGGTTGCCGTTCCACATTGCGAAGAATGATCCGGCCTGCAGGCGAAAACAGGCGCTGCAGCCCCCAGCGCTCCACCAAAGTGGGGCGAAAATCGGCGGGCGGTTCCGAGCGCATGGCTTCGGCGGGGGGCAGTTTGACCGCTTTGCTCACCGCGACCGCCGCCCCGATCGCCGCTGCCGCTAAGCTCACCCCCACCGAAATCACCACCAGGCTGGGCTCCACCCGAAAGGCGAGGACGGGAAAGTGATAGAAGTTGGCGTAGTTGCGTGTCGTCGCGTCCCCCATCCACAGGCCCAGCCCAATGCCCAGCCCCGCTCCGACCAACACGATCAGGGTGACCAGCTTCAGGTAATGCAGCCCCACATCGCCATTGCTGTAACCAAACGCCTTTAGAACCGCAATCTGATCGCGCTGGGTGCTGACCAATCGGGCCAGCAAAAGATTCAGCAGAAAAGCGGCAATGCCCAAAAAGATGACGGGCATAAACACGGCGGTCGCCTGCAAGCTGGTAATTTCATCGGATAAAAAGCGATGCGAGATTTGGTCGTGACGGGCGATCGCCCCCAGCCCCCCATAGGTCTCTAACAACTGATCTAGCTGAAAAATGACCTGCGCCTCACTAGCGCCGTGGGCTAGCGTCAGAGCGACATCATTGAACGCGCCGTCCATATCGAAGGCCGTGCCCAGGGCTTCTCGCCCCATCCACATCACCCCAAACCGCTGATTGTCGGGCAGCAAATCGGTGCCACGAATTTCGTACACGTATTCCGGGGAGAGGGCAATGCCCACGATGCGCAGCGCCTGCCAGCGGCCATTGATCACCGCCCCCAGAGAATCCCCAATCGCGAGTTCATTGGCATCTGCAAACGCCTCGCTCACCAACACCTCATCACGACGACCCGAGGTAATGTAGCGCCCCTCTTGAATCGCCAGCCCGTTCAGTATCGGCAATTGTTGATCCGGCACGGAAATTAGTCGTCCTGTTGCCGGTTCTTGCAGACCGGGCACATCCACAATCACATCGCGCACCACCCGCGTCTGCACCTGCTGTACGCCGGGAATTTCTTGAATGCGATCGCCCAACTGCTCGGGAGCCCGCTTCAACGACGCAAATACATCGGCAAATCGATACTGGTCGTAGTAAGTCGCCTGGGTCAGATTCAGCGAGTCATAGGCACTCAGCATCGTCACCATACTGGCAATGCCGCAGGCCACAATCAGCACGATCGCGATCACCTGTCCCCGGAGGTGCAGCAGGTCACGGATGAGTTTGCGATCGAGGGAGTTCATGAGGGTGGGGAGTTGGAGAGATATATAGGAATGGAGGGATGGGGAATGCTCGGGAGGGAATGGGTGTCTGGCAGATTACGGGTGATGGAACGAAGATTTATTGGGCGACATCAGGATTTGGAGGTCTATCAGTTGGCGTTTGGTGGGGCAATGCAGATTTTTGAGTTGTCCAAGCGTTTTCCGGTGGAGGAGCGCTACTCGCTGACAGATCAAATGCGCCGGTCTTCGCGCTCTGTCTGTGCAAATTTGGCTGAGGCTTGGCGTAAGAGAAGATATAAGGCTGCTTTTGTTTCTAAGCTGACGGATTGCCAGGCAGAAGCTGCTGAATCCCAAACTTGGATAGCCTTCGCAGGCAAATGTGAATACATGACGCAAGCCACCGGAAAGGACCTCCACGAAGAATACGATCGCATTCTCGGCAAACTTGTTAATCTCATCAACCAAGCCTCTAAGTGGTGCTCCATTTAGATATCTCCATCTCCCCACTTCCCCCATCTCCCCACTTCCCCCATCTCCCCATCACTGGCTCTTCTCACCACTCCAACTCCTCTGGATCGATCTTGTCGGAATTGAGTCCGATCGCGCTAATTTCGCCACTGCGCATATGGATGACGCGATCAGCCATGGCGGCAATACCGGCGTTGTGGGTAATGACGGCGGTGGTCGTGCCAAATTCTTGGTTGACCTGCTGCAGGGCTTTGAGGACGAGTTTGCCGGTGCGAAAGTCGAGGGCTCCAGTAGGTTCGTCACAGAGAAGGACTTCGGGACGTTTAGCGATCGCTCGGGCAATGGCGACCCGCTGCTGTTCGCCCCCGGAGAGCTGGGCCGGAAAGTGGTCGAGGCGATCGCTAAGTCCCACAATGGCCAGGGCTTTTTCGGGCGTGAGGGGACGGCGAGCGATGTCGGTGACTAGGGCCACGTTTTCGCGGGCGGTGAGGCTGGGAATCAGGTTGTAGAACTGGAAAATGAAGCCTACCGAGTCGCGCCGAAATTGGGTGAGGCGGCGATCGTTAGCGTGGGTGAGGTTTTGAGCGCGAAAGATGACTTGTCCACTGCTGGGAATATCGAGTCCACCCAGAATATTGAGCAGGGTCGATTTACCGCTTCCAGACGGACCCAGCAACACGACAAATTCCCCTTCGTACAGGTCCAAGTCCACTGATCGCAGCGCCTGCACTTCGACCTCGCCCATGCCGTAGATCTTAGTTAATTCCTCAGCATGAAAGACGACCGGCGTGGTCGAATTCGCTGACCGCTGCACTAACGCATCTGACTGATTCACCATGACATGAACGCAGAAGGAGTCTTGTTTCAAGGCTAATCTAAACAGGAGTTGTCTGTGTTCAACCTCAACGAGATTCTTAACGATGGCATCTGACGCTAACCGGCATCCAGTAAATGATCCGCGCAGGCGATCGCCTGTGCCGTTTCTGGGTCACTGCAGCTCAGTCCGTGGACGCAGTCAACCACTTAAGCGATCGCTCTTCTCGACCGACACACTACATGCAGCAACCGGCGAGGGGCGATCGCCGTGGCCGGTTTTGACCTAAAATCCAGGGTGGCATACATACGCACTATCGTACCCATCTAGCGTGCCGTCTGGATGCTCACGAGAAGCAGGCAACGGTCTGGGGCAAGGGAGCTTCTTATGGACTCAGACACCATTCAGTCAGGTCAAATCATCCCGTTGCACTATCGAGAGCGAGCCTTGAAGGCGGTTGTTATCGACCCAAACGGGTTGGGAACCGGAAAGCCCTCTATCGGGCTGGGGATTCGGGGCATGGATAGATTGATGGGCATCCCCCGACAGTCCCTGTCCTCCCAGCAATTCCAAATTCAAAACCCTAAGAAGAGTTGAGGGTCAGAGAGGGGGTTGAATCGGCGAGCATAAAGTCAATCAGATGCTGCCAACTCTCGAAGAGCAGATACTTCGTCAGGCTAAGAATGTCCTGAAAGAATCCTTTGCGAGTGCCTCTTTGTTGGCGAATTTGTTGATAGGACGTGTCGACTAACTGGAGCACGGTGTGGAAGAGGAAGGCTAAGAGATTCAGGGTGAGTAGAGAGGCCGCCAAGTGCGGTTGACCATGGCCAAAGTTATGTTCGAGGTGGTAGCCCTTGGTTTTGAGCACATTGTGGTTTTCGTTTTTGGTCTTCCAGCGACTACGACCGGCTGCCACCACCGGCACCACGGTGTCATCATTTGACCCGTACGCTCATCGCTGACGGTGAGTTCGCACCAATTGACGAGTAGAGCAGGTGGGGTGTCGCGAATCGGCACGAGGTTGGTATACCGATAGTGATAGCGGAGGGGTGTGCCCCGCTGGTCTTGCCGGGTTTCTAGACTTTGAAGGGCACCTAAGACATCGAGCACGTGCAGTCAGTCGCTCGTAGAGGGCGGGATGGGAATCCGGCAGCGCAGTGAAGATGAAGTTCATCCCCAATTCTAAAGACTGCTGACACAGAGGTTGATGACTGTAAAGGTCATCGCCCAGCAGCGTGATGGGTTTGGCGGTCAAATTGCTTCGCATGCGCTTGCAGCCACCGTTTGGCCGCCTCCAATTCACAATCTTGTTTATCAGAGCCGTCTTGCGGTCGAACAAACTCGGGCGCTAACGCAATCACTGCGGCCTGATTAGGAGCCACAATCACGGGCAAAATGGCGCTGTGAAAGTCGGTCACCCGACCATTTTTATGCGTTCGCGTCGAACATCTATCGCACCCCAGCTTTTGAGAACTGAAGTATTGCGTGCCATCCAAGGCCACCAACAGATGTCCCCCCAAGCATTGATAGGGCTTCAAGTAGCCGCCCTGTTGCAAGGCTCGATAGACCCGCTCAAATACGCCGAATAACTGCGGTGCGGCGATCTGGTCGAGAATGTTACGAATTTGCGGCACACTGGGAATTTGCTCCAGCCCAAACAGCGTTTGCGCATTGTCTTTGCCGTGCCGACTTTGCATCTGCCGTTGGTGCTCCAAGAAGGATTCGCACTGCATAAAGAACACTGAAAAGGCGGCTAAAATGGCATCGCCCAAACAGTAACGGGTGCCATTGCTCGCTTGCCGAGGATCCGGGATGCGCTCAAGGCTTTGCTGCAGGTAGCCGAGTCATACGCCAAAACTCAAGACTAATGGCTTCATCATCCTGTCCTTAGGCAGAATTCTTCAGCTCATCCTAATCAATCCGCTGTCAAATTTTGAATTTGGAATTGCTGTAAAGCCGAAGTGCCAACCCATCGAGTTCTTACTCCCGCCCACTTGGTGCTGAAACACTTTGTGCGCACGGGCGCGGCGCGGATGACACACTTCGAGCGGCGTCGAGTCGATGAAAGCAATGCCGGTCATCTCTCCCGTGCGCGTATAGAGATAGCAGCACAGCAGCATCAGACACCAGGGCATCAGCTCCACGAAGCGGTTGTAACTCACCAACTTCGGAAACGCATGTCGCCAACCCGGCAACCCGCAGAGGGTATAGAACTCCTTGAAGGTGCAATAGCCAGAGCCCTGGAAGGCAATCACAATGGCCATCACTTCACGACGACTCAGCCGCGATTGACTTAGGCGTTCACCCGGCATGGAAGGCAGTTGAGGACGGTGAAGGGATGGCTGCTCAAAGGCTCGACAGAAGTCGTCGACGTCCCAGAAAATCGGCGTCACATCCAAGCGAGAGACTTCGGATAAAGTGGTGTTCATAGCTGAGAGTGTATTCGTCAAATTCAGTCTCAGCTTTTTTCTTACTCACTTCTGCTCGTCGAACTCACGTTCTGGGAAGAGCATGTGCTGCAATTACCGGAACCCTCGAAAATTAAATCTAGAGGCTCGGTGGAATCAGCTGCGCTCGCGGTCGCATTGTTGCAATTAGCTAGGGCCGGTTTTTCTCTAACTGTCGAGGTTTCACGGGTAAATGATGACCGGCCCCAGTTTAGGATCAGCCAAATTCATATCCTTGATTAACCCAGTAATGCCAATCTTCGATTGCCTGCTGGGTGTCTTCGTCCACGTTTTGAGCTGCGAGCTGAATCAGCGGTACTGCCAGAGCATCGTCATTCCAAGCGACTTCTACAAACATTTCCCGCTCACAGTCTGATTCCGGGGCCATGCGTAACACTTCGACGATCGCTCCAGTTTTCAAAGGAGAAATGCGGCGTTGGCTGATGCAGGTGGCGGTAAAAGGAAACAGCATATTATCTGCCAGATAGTAAAACCAACCCATAGCCTGTTCTTCAGGACCATAGGCGTCTACCACGATTTCCATGATGATGCGCTGCTCGCGATCGTCCTCTTGATTTGGCTTGGGCATCGGTTAATCTACTATTCCAGAAACAACGGGTCATTGCCGAAGCCTGCAATTGTCATCATGTAGTCGAAATTGTCAGGCCCGACATTAGCGGTTAACGTCTTGATAATTTTCTCGGCATCATCGTAGGGACCGCTGAAGTACATCGGTTTGCCTGCCTTGCCAAATTCAATCGGAATTAGCGTTTCTGGTTTTGGCCCCAAATGCTGCTGCGCTTTTTTGTCAAAATCATGGGCCGGTTCAAGGCCCAGGCTAAGAGCATAGTCCACTGCACCGTAGATAATGGATTGGGCTTGTTCTAGCGAAATGTCGATAAACGGTTCGTTGAACCGCTCTATGCAGAGTTGTTTGAACTGTTCGTACCCACTCTTGCCGGTGCTACGGGGAGGAATCACGTCTTTGACCCCCAAGCACCAGTAATCCACCAAGTAAGCCACTGAAACGACGCGGTTGTGAGCTTGCCGGGCCAAAATCACTTCGGCAAAGCCCCCGACGCCTTCACTCTCATCGAGTTCGATGCTGTCTAAAAGCCGCTTGCCGGCACTCTGATTGACTAGGCATTCGTAAACCGGATCAAGGGTGCCCTCTCGGGCTTTCTTGAGATACAGATCTTCTGCACTCTGTTGAATGAAGGTTTTGACCTCCGTAGGCCGCAGTCCCAGTTTGCGAGCAATTTGCTTGGGAGCAACTTTAGCCTCTCGCAGACGCATAATTTCTGTGGCTTGTTCGGGAGTCATAACGTTTAAATCACCCTACAGACTACTTGAGGCTAGAGCTAAGGCGATCGCCCTTGCCACTTGGCGGATTGGGCAAGAATCTTCACCTTTCTCCAAGGCGCGTCATCAGTCAAGTATGTGAATCTTTAAGGATAAGCGTATCATGCCAGCATTCATGCCCCGGGCTAAGGGCTGTCGCCCATTTCTGGCAAGAGTTTGCTCATCACTGATGACAGAACCCGGCGACCCAGCCCACTGCTGCTTCAGCAACTGGCTCAACTCACAGGCCTTAATGTGAATCGGCTGCAAGCGATGTGGCGATCGCCAATAACGGGACTTCACTGGCCGCCGCGATTGTGTCCGGACTGCTACGCTAAGGCTCTCTAGCACCAACTCACCTGGCAACTGTCCGACCAACCCCATTGTGCCGTCCATTGCCCATTCAGACACCCCCGTCAAAGCCGGTGGCTTGATGAGTGTGACCGCCCCCAGGGCGGGTGACCTTGCTGAGAGTCTCTGATTTGGCTTTAGAACTGTCCGCTTCTATCCGTCACATCCTGGTCTTGAATGTAGCGTTTCACCGCTTCCAGCTCAAAGCCCACCGTTGATACCGCATAGCCCCGAACCCAAAACGATTCATCGCTGAAATTGCGCTGCTTCCCTTTGCACTGTCTGGCAATCGCGATAGCACTTTTGCCCTTGAGAAAACCAATTACCGACGCGACTGAATACTTGGGCGGCATCTCAATACACATGTGCATATGGTCAGGCATCAAATGACCCTCCACAATTCGACATTCTTTTTGACGGGCCAACTCATGAAAAATGGGTCCGAGAAATTTCCGAATCTCCCCAAACATCACCTGGCGCCGATATTTGGGGACGAAAACCACGTGATATTTACAGTCCCACTTGGAATGAGACAGGCTTTGATAAAATTCCGACATTGCTTTGTCCTCCTACGGATTTGCTGGTTCAAGCCACCGTGGGAGGTACTTTACTGCCGGAACGCTCAAAGCTGGTCGAGTCGCACTGGTCAAACCAGTGGCTTACCTTAGGTACTTAGTTACAAAACTACTTTGCGTTGCAGGAGATTGACCAAGATCGTGATTTTACGAAGAATCTGATATTAATTCTGTAAAATTATGTCATACGTCGGCAGGGTGATTAGGCTACGGCTGAAACGTAGCCGCATTGATTCGCACAAGAACGCTGAATTTTTTTTGTAAAGTCGCTTGAATGCCTAGATCAAGATTAAGTCTATCCAGTGGCAGATTACCGATTAGTTCTGAACATTCAGCACCATGATCGTTGAAGACCCCGATTAAGTCGTGCGACATGAAGTTGCTAACTCCATGCCAGAGACTCAGAAATATCGGCTGCTAATCGAAGCGGGCGAAAGGGCTTAGCGATAATAGCGGCTGTCTCCAAGTCTGAAAAGTCTGATAGATTTGCTGGCTGGGCCTTAGCAGTGACCAAAATAACCGGGATGGCCTGAGTTGAGAGATCGGATTTGAGTGCCCGCAGCGTTGCCCGTCCGTCCATTTCAGGCATCATCATATCTAGCAAAATTGCATCGGGCTGGCACTCTGCGGCCATTCGGAGGGCGTCTGCACCTGAGCTAGCAACTAGCACCGTCCAGTCTGTTTTCATCTCTAGACCGAGCTTGGCGATCTCTTGGACATCTGCTTCGTCATCGACGATCAGAATACAGCGGCTCATGCGTCCTTTCCTAGCGGGAGCAACACGTTGAAGGTGCTGCCGTTACCAACACAGCTTTCAGCCCAGATGCGGCCCTGGTGCTGCCGGACAATCTGGTGGCAGATGGCAAGTCCCAACCCCGTGCCCCCCTTCTGACGGGTGTCAGAGACATCAACCTGTTGGAAGCGTTCAAAAATGAGGTTGAGTTTGTCTTCAGGGATGCCGCGTCCCTGGTCGCGGACGGTAAGCAAAAGCTGGGGAGAGACGGATTGCTGGAGTTCTGCGGTGAGCCAGACAGTTTGGTGAGCGGAGGAGAACTTGATGGCGTTGCTGAGGAGATTGGTCAGCAGCTGCTGGATGCGATCGCAATCCACCCTGACCTCCACGTCCACAGGCTTAACGACTAGCTCAACGTCAGCTGCCTGCGCCATCGGTTGCATTACCGCTGCTGCCTGCTCAAAAAGATTAGGCAAACGGCAGATCCCAGGACATCTTGAAAGCTGACCGGATTTCATCCGCTCCAGGTCCAAAACATCGTTCACCAGCCGCACCAAGCGTTCAGCATTGCTGACGGCCATATTGACCAGATGCTGCCCCTTTTCGTTGAGCATTCCCAGCTCGCCAGTCCCGACTAAATCAAGCGCGCCAATCATGGCGTTCATCGGTGTCTTCAATTCGTGGCTCACCAGCGAGATAAACTCGTTCTCAAGCCGCTTACGCTGGGTAATATCAGAGCCGATGGAGAGGGCACAGCGATGTCCCTCCAGCTCAATTAGCTCAACCGATAGCAGCAGTGTGCGGTAGTCGCCCGTTTTAGTGCGTAAGTCAAACTCCTGATTCTGAATGACTCTATTCTGCTCTAGCTGGATGACGCCTTCAATGTAGTCCTGAAAGCTGATGCCCAAGTTGAGATCGCTGACGGTTTGATCGATGATTTCGCGGCGGCTGTAGCCGCTGAGACGGAGGAAGCTATCGTTGACCTCCAGGAAGCGGCCGGTTTCCAGGGTTGTGATGACGATGGGGCTGGGGCTAGACCGAAACGCCTTTGTGAAGGTCTCCTGAGCGCGTTCACGGCTGCGGATGGCAGTCTGAAGTGCCTGGTTTTGTTCCTGAAGCTGCTGCCGCAGGAAACAGAGTTGGAGATGAGTCTCGATACGGGCCAGGACCTCTTCCACCTGGAAGGGCTTGGTGACAAAATCGACGCCGCCGACCTGAAAGGCGCGGACCTTATCGAGGGTCTCTCCTAGAGCGCTGATAAAGATGACGGGAATCTCTCGGGTGCGCTCGTCCTGTTTGAGGTGTTCGCAAACTTCGTAGCCGCTCATACCGGGCATGTTGATATCTAGCAGAATCAGGTCCGGTGCGGCGGCCTGGGCTGCCCGTAGGGCAGTTGTTCCCTTAGTTACGCTGCGGACTTTGTACTGTCGCTTCGTCAGCAGCTGCGAAAGCAGCTGGAGGTTTTCTGGCGTGTCGTCGATCGCCAAAATGTCAGCTTTGTAGGTTTGCGTAGTGGATTTCGGCATGGGTCTCTCTCTCGGTAAGTTCTACCAAAGCATCAAAGTCGAACTGGTTGATCAGCTGGGTTAGCCGCTCTTTTGAGACAGCCTGGTTGGGGGGAATCTGCTCGACCAGCTGGATGAGCCAGTCTCGGTCTGCCTGGATGGCTGCCTGTTGAAAGGTCTTTATCCAGTCGGCGGGCAGGCTCTGTAGAGTTGATGAAGCGGGACATTGGCTCTGTTCTTGAGTCTCCTGGGTCTCGTAGCCGTATTTGACGCTGAGGTGATGGGCGATCGCATCAAATATTTCCTGTTCCTGAAACGGCTTTCGCACAAAATCATCGCAGCCCGCAGCAATCATCCGCGATCGATCCTCTTCAAAAGCACTGGCTGTCAGGGCAATAATCTTTGTGGGTGAGGTGGGCTGCTGGAAAGGTTTGGGCACCGTTTCCTTGGTCTCCAGCTCTCGAATCTGGCGGGTCGCCTCGTAGCCGTCCATGACAGGCATACTCATATCCATGTAAATCAGATGGGGCTGCCAGTGCCGATAGCAGCTAACGGCTTCCGCTCCATTTTTCACAGTTTTGACCTGAAACCCGACACTGCTCAGCAGCTCGTCCAGGAGCTGTCGAGCAGTGAGCTGGTCGTCAACCACGAGGATGCGGCTTGCTGGCTGGTGGGGAGCTAGTCTGACAACTCGTTTGATGGCTTGTTCGGCCTTATCGCACTGGCTTTGCTGCATCGGCAAGTCAATACGGAACAGAGCACCCACAGGCTGATTTGCCATACCTTCAATGCAGCCGCCCATCATCTGCACGTACTCGCGACAGATCGCCAGTCCGAGCCCGGTTCCTTCCTGAGAGCGGTGCCCTGCTTCAGCCTGCACAAACGCCTCAAACAGGTATTCGAGCTGTTCTGGAGAGATGCCTGGCCCAGAGTCTTCTACGTCAAACCGCAGCCAGAATAGGTCTGCTGAAGGAAATTCTTGGGAACCGTGTTCGACTCGAAGGACTGTGGTACGAACAACGACACTGCCGTGCTGAGTAAACTTAATCGCGTTGCTCAAAAGATTCATGAGAACTTGTCTGAGCTTACCAACATCCGCTCTTAGGTAACGGGGGAGAGCTGGCGAAGACTCAAACGTTAGGCTCAGTCCTTTTTTGTCTGCCTTGATCCGGAACAGATCCTCCAAGGTTTGCAGCAGGCGATGGAGGTCGAAGGGAACTAGGTTGACGGTCGCGTGACCAGCCTCAATCTTGGAGATGGTCAGCACGTCGTTGATCAGGTTGAGGAGATGTTCTCCGCTGCGACCGATGATGTCAAGATGCTGGCGCTGAGACTGAGAAGCCTGATGGTCGCGGTGCATGAGCTGGGTAAAGCCGAGAATTGCGTTCAGCGGCGTGCGAAGTTCGTGGCTCATGTTGGCGATAAAGCGGCTTTTAGTGAGGTTGGCGGCTTCGGCTTTCTCTTTGGCGGCCTCTAGCTGCTCATTGGATTCGGCCAGCTCCGCCGTGCGCTCGTTGACCTTACGCTCCAGCAGGCCGAAAGACTCTTGCAGGGCAGTCGCCATGCGGCGGAAAGAGCCCGTTAGTTCTTCGACTTCGCGAATCCGGCTGGGTGCGATCGCAGGATTATGCCACCGATCCTCTGAAAGTTCTCTCGCTGCCTGATTCATTTGAGCGATGGGTCGGCTAATCCACCGAGCGGTTAAGATACCGACGCCGGTGGCGACCAGCAAAGTTCCTAAAGATAAGGCCAGTGTTCTACAGGTACTGGCAATAAGCTGAGCGGTGTAGTCCGACTCGGGAACAACCGCAATCAGCATCCAATCAAGACCAACGCTGTTTTCTAGTGGCGTCGCCTGAAGAAAGTAAAATTCACCGTCAATTTCAAATCGCTGTCGGTACGGCTTGCTCAGCTCTTCCAGACTGCCAAGGCGGGCTTCAAGGAACTGAGTAGAGGCGTTGAGCCAGGGGAGTTGATCGGAATTTATGGGCAGCTGTTCTGCAGTACTGCTATCCTCACCGAGAATGAACGGATCCTGCTCGCCGGAGGTTGCCACCAAGAGACCTGTGGCCGGTTCAACAATGTAGGTTTTACCCGTTTCCCCTAGCTTGATCTCCCGGAGAAAGCTGCTGGCGTCTAACAGACCGACAGAAATACCCAGGACGCCCTGCAGCTCGCCTTGGTCGTAGACGGGCTGCACCAGGTCAATGCTCATATTGGTCAGCGGTGCCCAGACAAAGATATCTGTCCAGATTGGCTGGCCGGCTTTAACTGCGTCCTGATACCAGGGCCGTTCGCGCGGGTCATATGGGGCCTCGTGAATCAGCTCAGCAGGCTGATTTTGCTCGTCGATGCCGCGAATTTCCATATTCCAGTTGGTACGGGCATCGGTGATGCCCAAGCCATAGGCTCCATCTGGGCGATGCTCAGCACCGACATATTCGCCTTCTTCCGTACTCCAGTAGACTACGGTAAGGCCGTCAAAGGTTCGTAGCTGTCTAAGAAAGTACTGGTTCAGGGCGTCGTGGTCATCCAGATTCAGCATGTCCTGGGCAATCGCCTCGGCATTGATATCATTGACGATCCTGGCCTGGTTAACATGATCGGCCAGGTCTGCCTCAATGCGATCGCTCGTCTTGTCCATCAGGCTAAACGCTAGCTCACTGACGGCCTGCTGACCACTTCGCCAGGATAGATAGCTGACCAGGCTCACAGCCCCCACTAGCTGTAGTAGAAAAGGCACCACCAGCACCATTCGCAGCGGCAGTTTCTGACGAGTCCTCTTGCCTTGGACATCTCTATTCACAAGCACACTCCTCAACTGCTGCGATAATGGCTTCAAAGTCGAACTGGGTGACGCGCTCGCGCAGCCGGCGGGCTAGCTCAGTCTGCGCCGCTGGAATCTGTTCAATCAGCTGGTTTAGCCAGTCGGTGTCGACCCGAACTGCAGCCTGGTATAGGTCGCTGCGCCAATCTTTTGGCATGGCCTGCAGCAGCGCGGGCGACAGGGCCGGGTTTTTCGAGCGGCTGTCCACCAGTGGAACATCGGGCCGGGCGGGAGACAGGCCCTGGATGGCGGTCCCAGGGGCTGAGGTGATTGCCGGCGGCACTGGCTGAAGATCCATCTGGAAATAAAAGGTAGAGCCTTGCCCGGCTTTACTGTCCACGCCAATTGTGCTGCCCATAAGCTGGACAAACTGTTGCGAGATGGAGAGTCCTAACCCGCTGCCGCCTTCGCCGGGGACGTGGCTGGCGGCCTGGACAAATGGCTTAAAGAGGGACGGACGGATTTCGTCGGGAATGCCAGGGCCAGTGTCGGCGATCGCAAACCGCAACATCTCACCGGTGGTCGCTGACTGTCCGCGCTCGACGGTGAGCCTTACTTCGCCCACCTGAGTAAACTTCAGCGCATTTCCTAACAGATTAATCAGCACCTGGCGCAGTTTGCCTTGATCTCCCGTGATGCAGCGCGGCACGTTGTCGTCAATGAGAAACCGTAGGGCCAGCTGTTTTTCGTCTGCCTGAAGCTGAAACAGCTTCTGTAGGGTTCGCAGTAGACCGTGTAAGTCAAACGGCGCGGTGGCCAGCGTTACCTTCTCCGCCTCAAGCTTAGACATGCTCAACACGTCGTTGATCAGTTCCAACAGGTGTTTGCCGCTGGTGTTGATTACCTTGAGGGCTTCCTGATGCTGATGCGTTAGCTGCGAATCTCTCGCCATCAGCTGAGCAAACCCCAAAATGGCGTTCATCGGCGTGCGGAGTTCATGACTCATGTTTGCCAGGAACTGACTTTTGGCACGGTTTGCCGTTTCCGCGAGTTCCTTGGCGCGATAGAGTTCTTCATCGGCGTGTTTGCGATCGGTGATGTCGATCATCACGCCGTCTAGCCACAGCAAATTGTCCTGGTCGTCAAAGATGCCTTGGCCTTTTTCATAAATCCAGCGATCGCTCCCGTCGGCATGCACAATCGGGTACTCGATCTCGTAAAACTGTTTTGCCGCAACGGCCCGACGAATCGCCGCATCGACGCCTTGATAATGTTCTAAAGGAACAATGTCGGCAAAGCGGCGAACCTGATTGTTAATAAAGTCAGCGGCGGGATAGCCGGTAATCTCGATCACGGCATCGCTGATGAAAGCCATGGTCCACCAGTCATCCGCTCGACAGCGATAGACCGTACCCGGGACGTTCTCAATCAGTGATCGAAACCGCTCTTCACTCTCTTTAAGAGACTCTTCTGCTTGCTTCCGCTGATAGATATCCGTGGCCACAAATTCAATGCAGTCCTCGGTCCTATTGAGCTGTAGCGACAGCAAAATCCAGGCGCTAAGTCCGTCTTTTCGCCGCATTTCTAGCTCAAAATTATGTACCCCGTCGCTCTGATAGAGCTGGTGCAAAATAGCTGTACGAGCTTGAGGATCAACGTAGAACAGATGGGTCGACACCCGCCCGACCAGCTCTTCGGGAGAGTCATATCCCATGATGTCAGCCGTACGTTGATTGGCCTCCAGAATTAGGCCGTCGGCGATGCGAGTACGGCCTATACCGACCTGAGAATTTTCAAAAATCTTTCGATATTTTTCCTCTCTTCCGGGTGAAGCCCCTTCGGATCGCCGTCGCTGGGTGATGTCGCGATAGCTCCACATCCGCCCCACTAGCCCCGGATGTTGATACTGAGGCTGAAAGTAACCCTCAAACACCCGGCCATCCTTGAGTTGAATCCGCTCGAACACTTCATTATCGAACGCTTGCAGCCCCTTGGCCCAGCCGATGAAACCATCTGGGTCAACGGTCTGATCCGCCATGTGCTGGAGTCGACGGGCTGGGTTCGTATGCTGCTCTAGCAAGGTCACAGGCAGCTGCCACATCTGTAAAAACTTCTGGTTATAAAAGCGCACCTGACCGCTGTGGTCAGCCACACAAAGCCCGTCCGCAGCCGACTCCAGCATCGCCTGAGTCAGCCACTGGATCTCTTCCTGACTAGCGGGATCCTGGCTAGCCGGAACTTCAGGTGTTTGAGCGTCCTTCGCCGTCATGCTTAGGTTTGGAGTCTAATGTTTTAAACCGGTGAAAGAGGTTGGCATCAGCGCATAAATTACAAGCGCATAAATTGTATCGACGAAACGAGAAGAACTCGGGAAGACGAAAAGCCCTATCGATCCGCCAACGCTAAATGGTCTCATCATCTAATTCCGCATTCAGTTTAGCGATCGCACCCTTATACAGCGTCTCTACTGAACATCCCTCTTCAGGGCAGGCCACCATTGCCCAGTCAAACTCAGGCTGCACCCGCTCACCACTGGACAGCGTCACAATCTCTCGCCGCAGCGCCTGTCGCAGAGGTTCTAGGTAGGTCTGGGCCTCAGCCAGCGTAAATGCGGACAGTCCGATGACAAACTCGCCGTTTTCCCAGTAGGCCAGCGTTTCCAGGTCTGGCAGATGCATGCGGAAGCGCTGGCCCCAGGCCTGCAGGATGGCGTGACAGCCTTCGTGACCGTAGCGCGAGTACAAGCTGGAAAACATCGACAGCCGGAACAGAGCAAAACAGGCCGGTTGGGACTGGGTCAGCGCCGTTTGGCAAAGCTGAGTGAAGGCTTGCTTGGCGTGGCTGTAGTTGGCGAGTCGCGTGACCCGATCCTGCTGGGACAGACTCCTAAACAACCGACGACGCTCTAGACGGCTGAGGATGCGAGTCAGCAGTTCTGGTCCCACAATGGGTTTAGCGAGGTAGTCGTCACCCCCAGCCCGGAAGATTTGCTGTACGGTTTCGCCGTCTCGATGCGAGGTCAAAAAGAGGACCGGGAGGTCCTGCCAATGGGGATCTGTGCGGACTGCCTGGCAGAGTTCGAGGCCGGTAAAGTCGGGCATGGCAACATCGAGAATTAGTAGATCTGGCTGGGTTGCAGTCAAGACCTGCCAGAACTGCTGGGGAGCATCGAGGCCAGTAACGGCAATGCCCCAGGGTTCCAAGAGCGATCGCAGGGCCTGCAAAATCAAGGGATCGTCATCTACCGCCAAAAGCTGAGCAGTCTGGCGGCGACGAACCTGGTTGACGGCGTCCCAAACTTGGTCAGTGGTAGCGGGTTTGGTGAGCAGGCGCTGGATGCCTGCTTGTGCGATCGCTACCCGGTCCATCAAGCTGTCGCCGGAAACCAGTGCCACCGTCGGGACTGCTGGCTGCTGCTGTGAGAGCTGCTGAATCAGTCCCAAGCTAGCGGACCACATTGAAGCCGCTGCAATGTCGATGATGGCCACCTCTGGCGGCGCTGCCGGCAACGCGGCAGCCGCCGCTTCCACCGTGGCGTGGTGCTGCCAGCTCATCCCGGTGGTCTGTCCCAGGCTTCGCAGAGTTTCCGCCAGCGTATTATCTGGGGTCACAAGCCAGGTCTCACCTTCAGCGGCGGGAGCCACTGCCGGGCGCTCAGCAGGCGGCTGAATCTGCTCGATCAGCTGCTGCACCAGCAGGGGAACCTGCTGGTAATGGTCCGATTGGGCGACCTTTAACAAAGACTCGATTTCACGAGCCAGGTCCGTGCCTTCGTCCCGCTCGAACATGCCCAGAACTCCAGCCAGCTTGTGGGCGGCGCGCCCGGCGGCGGCTTGGAGAGGCGCAGTCAGGGTGCTGGTCTCGATGGCCGTGGCGGCCTGGGTGAGCACGGCAATGCGCTCTTGCATCAGCTCCTGATACTTGTGCCACAGTCCAGCCATCGAGACCTGAAACGCCTGCTGTAAGGCCTCTGGTTCCGATGAGGTGATGGAAACTGGAGGAGGAGCAGCCGCTAACGGTTTTGCCTCTGGCTCGGTGGCGGGCTGGGCGGCGGATTCAGCAGCAGCCTGGGGCGTGAACCGATAGCCAATGCCGTAGACATTCTCGACCCAGCCGTCGGCTCCCGCCTGCTTAAGTTTGCGGCGCAGACCTTTGATATGGGCCTTAACGCTGTCTTCTAGGGGCGGCTCGTCAAAGTTCCACAGATGCTCGACGATATAGGACCGGCTGAACACGCGCCCTGGGCTTCGCATGAACATTTCCAGCATGCCGTACTCTTTCGGCGTCAGCTTGAGCGACGAGTCGGCAAAGGTGACCTGGCAGGTGATTGGATTAAGCTGTAGCGGACCTTTTTGCAGAACCGTTTCTGAGGCGACTTCTCTACGTCGCAGTAAGGCCCGTACTCGGGCCTGAACCTCGGCCAGGTTAAGCGGCTTGGTTAGATGATCGTCCGCCCCTGCGTCCAGGGCCTGTATGCGCTCTTCTGGAGCGTTCTTCGCCGTCATCAGCAAAATCGGCGTCCTATATCCCTGGTTGCGGAGCTGGCGGCACAGGCTGATGCCGTTCAGGTTCGGTAGCCCGACGTCTGAAATAATCAAGTCATATAAAGTAGCTTGGGCATATTCCAGCCCTTCCCTTCCATCGAACACGGCGTCCACCGCGTACTGGTGATGGGTCAGCGACATCACGAGCTGATCGGCTAAAATTTCGTCATCTTCAATCAGTAACAGTCTCACGGTTAGGGCCGGGGATTAAGGAAAAAGGGCACTGCAGTATTGGATACGGTGCCCGGGTTGTCACAGCCAACACTGAATCATCGGTTCTGGCAGGGATCTGCATCACAGATTCTGCGGCACGTAGATTAACTGACATCGTCGAAGACAAATTTTGTGCTGTCAATATTTAGTCTTCTAAAGTGACGCTTTGCTAAGAAGAAGGTTATCTAAAGAAGTATAGATACTTTGGCTATATAGGTCTGCGTAATCGAAGCATTGATTTATGTGGCCTTTGGATCAGCTACCGCAGTCTTTGAGACCATTGCTGGAGATTCGGAACCTGTCCACTTGCAAACGAGGCGGTTGGTCTCGTTTGCCCACGTTGCTGTCAGACGAGGCTGTCGTTGAGAAGATTTGCGGGTGTGTTGGGGGGAGAAGGCACTACCTGACTGATTAGTTGTGTTGTCAGTAGTGGAACTCATGATGCGTTTCTCCAATAAAGGTTGAGTTGGCGCCGTGCGGCTTCCTTGTGTTTATGAACAAGGTTGTTTGACCGTGGACCCAACGGTAAGGGAGGAAACGGAATATGCCGGCAAGGTATTGTCAACTTGAACTGGCTGATAACGATAGATATCTTCCCGAGTTCTTCCCAGTGCAGATCTAATTTAATGATGTAGACCGTAAAGGACACATCTGATGTATTTATCTGCTCGAGACGCACTTTCCAAAAATCTAGATGCGAACAACGTTGTTCTATTTTCTCGTAGTTTCGAAACCGCTTCGAAATCCGGCGCTAAGATGACCGCCGCTTGGGTAGTGGAAGATAATCGGTTGGTCTGCAAATGGCACCCAGCTCAATCGTGAGCTGCTATTACTTCGGAAAGACTACCGAACCCGCTTGAGACAGCGCTATCAGAGAACGGAGCGGATTTAGCTGCGCTTGCAACACAATCTGAACGCAACGACAAATTTCATCCCGCCTTCTCTCCTGCTGATAGACTCAAGGACATATTTGAAACCTATCGATTTGTCCCTCAAGACAAGCGGCTCAAATACGCTTTTACTTAGCCAAAAACCAAAATCTTGAGCGTACGCTGCTCTAGCGATATGGTCAGTTCTATTTGTTAAACCTCATCCAGATTCAGATCTGTAGTTTTGCGCCTAACCAAACCTCACCGCCTGCGCACCTCTCCTTCATAAGGAGCAACCAACTCCAGCCCAATATCCTGAGTGATGGACGAAAGAAACTGTCCATGATTGAGCGACAATCGGCGAGTTCAAGCCCTGATTAGTTTAAGTTTCTTAGAAGAGGCTTGGAAAAATCCTGGTTTTGTCTTTGAAGAAAAGTGCTTTAGGACTCCGGTTCCTCTCCTTTGAAAGGAGAGGTTAGGTGAGGTTGATCAAATCGCAAAAACTCAAGTTTTCAACTTGGACGGAGTTTAGTACCCCTGTTTTTACACTTAGCATACTTGCCGTTGACTACCATAAACACAACACCGGCCAGAGTACGCAGATTTTAGGCTCGTTGCTGATAACCTCCCCTTGGTTCTAATTAGACTGCTGGCCCTCTATGTTGGCCTGCGGAAAAGGCTCATTGTTCTAGACAAAATAAACAATCTGTACATTTGAGAGCATCATACTCTCCTGGGTATTCGGGCAAAGATTTACGCTCTAGATGCAGATTACAGCGATCCACCTCAAAGAGTTTTTTCATCGCTATCAGCAGCGTAATCACTGCGTTTATTAACTCGTCATCCGTTTACGAGATGGCAAAACCTTAAAGCTACCCGGCATGAGAACACGCTGGGCAGTTCGCCCTTTGCTTGTTCAGTTGCAACCGTTGCTTGGAGGAAAAATGCCCTTTAATATTGCCCTAGCCGATCTTGTTTCACCTTACTTGATCAGAGGCGAGAATCTGGGTGCGAATCATGCATTACTCTCGGCGATTCGTGTGGTTAGCTACGAGTTCGCTGCCGATGCGTTTGGCACTGTTATTCGTGGGCGCTGTGAGTTTAACGGGCGCGGCAGCCTGGATGTGGGGCGGGGTTCATTTTCCCTAACAGGTCTGGTCGATGAAGGGGCACCCACGTTTGACCCGAATCGGCGAAGAGAGATTTTTGACATCAATGAAACGTCGCTTGATTTTGAGCTGTGGGTGCCTCGGATAGGCTCTAGCACGATCGCGGCTGGGGTGGACAGCATCAATGACGAGGACTTTGCGCAAACTCAAGATGTTCTAGATATTTGGGATGCGCTGCCACTAGATTCCGCACCGTCTGATTTTCCGGCCAGTGGATTCACGCTTGATTTGATTGTGAACGCGCCGACGGTGCGGCCGCCGTTTTTTCAGCCTGCAAAGATGACGCCGGAAGGATTACTGGTGTCTGATGATGATTATCAAGAAGTGACGCTAACCTTGCCCAAGCTGCGGTTTCGGCTCCTGCATAGTGATGGAATGCAGGGAAGTACGATGCAGCTGCAACTGCTGTCAGCTGGGGTAAGGGGGCTAGACGATCCGGGGGATATTCGGGTGGTGGAGGCGATCGCGATGGACCCCCCTTATGCATTCGTGGGTCGGTCGCGCGATCGCTTTATCGGATTTGCCTTCCGCCAGGCCGTGCTTAATCTCTCGGAAAATATCACACCAACCGCCGTACTCGAAAAGTTTGGCTTTGGTGATGACTGGGCTGGGCTGTATTTGCCAGAAGTCAGGCTATTTGTCGCGCCTGAAGGCATTAGAGATATGGCCTTTGAAACGGGCGTACAGGATCTGCTCATTGGGTTTGGCGATAACAAGGGGGTCTCTGGCGACTTTGAGGTAGCGCTGATCAACCAAGAATCGGGCGAGATCCAGCTTGGAGCCAGGTTTTACGATGCGGACGGCAACACTTACGATATCGAACGTCTTAGCCCAGATGCTGAGAACGCCCAGATCCAGATACCGCGACTGACGCGAATGGTCGTGGATATCCGGGGGGGCAGAGCGCCCTATACGTCCACAGTTCGTATGAGCGCTATTGAGGCATCAGAAGAAGGGGAACTGCTGGAGGGCAATCTCGTTTTCACTATTGATCTAGAGGATTTTGAAACTCGCAAGATCAGAGTGGTGATGGACGATAGCTCATTCGGCGGGTCTGCTTTTGCCGTCCTCTCGATCCAAGCTAGGCAGCTCAACGAGCCGCTACCGGTGCTGCCGGTTCCCAGCGACGACTATCCTCCGTCAACAGAGCCTGCCGTCTTGACTCCCACAGGAGAGACGCAGCCGCGCCTGTTAATCGCATCCCAGACCGACCAGACAGTTTGGGTAACCACCGAGCCCTGGAATGCCAGCCTGCTGTGGAGCGTCCCTGGGAGCGATTTGCCCGAGGAGCAGGAAGCCGCAGAAAGCAGCATTTTTTCCGTTGAGCTAGCACCCGGAGAAAGTAAACCGGTGCAGGCGCGGCTGCCAGAATCTGAGGTGGCAGTAGACCAGAGAGACTTTTTCTTTTACTACAACGAGCCGAAACCGCCCCAGCATCTGGCAAACGAAGCCGCAGAATTTGCCAACTACGGCTCGGTCGAGAAAAACGTATGGACAACGCCTGCACTGCAAGAACAGGGCACAGACCGCGAATTAGGTGGCAGCAATGCGCTTGCGGGTTATGAAGACCTGCTGGCTAATTTGCCGAGCGGTGCGGCCCTGACTATCTGGGGCGATGCCAGCTATGACGGCGACAACAGTGCAGACGATCGCAACTATGACTTGGCGATCCGCCGGGCTAAAGTAGTCCGAGAAATTATTCAAAAAGCGTATCCAGAAAAGAACTTTGAGCTAACAGTTTCGACTAATCCCGAAGGGAGAGCGGCTTGGACAGCGGCCTGGAGAAACCGCAGCGGCGGCGAGCCGGTTTCTGAAATCAATCCTCAGCATCGATGGCGAGCTACCCTGACCGCAACCGATAGCGTTATTCGCCCCGAGCGGTCAGTAACCGCTGAACTCAGCCGTCCGGCGCTGCCCCCCGAGCCGACAGAGATTCCCACAGCTGATGAGCCGCCAACAAATACGCCTGTTGCAGCTGACTGGTTCCGTTCCGCCAAGCTGAAGGTACGGGTGGTACAAGATGAACTCGTCGCTTTTGAGATTGCTGGAGAGATTGATTTAGAAACGGCAGCAGAAGAACAACTGAGAGGGGCTGGGCAGATTGGCGGAAATGAAGAACTGGAGGTGCGATCGCTCGAAGACGGTCAGCCCATCCCTGAAGACGTCAACAATCCTGCCGACGGCATCACCCAGTTGCGGCTACTGGCCCAGTCAGATAGTGCCACCGGAGAAACCAATACGCTCATCTCCATTGGCGCAGACCCAGCGGATAAGAACGGGTTAGCGATGATGGGCTGGCTGCCTGGCGAAGACCGGGCGGAGGCAACTTTGGGGCGATCGCTCGTCGGCTCGTACCTGTCGTTCTGGCCGCTGTTGGTCGATCTATCTGACGGGAATCAAGGCGGGATTGAAGACGCGGTGCTGGATGCGACAAAGTTGGCGATTCCGGGTGCGATCGCGGCCCTGCCCTGGTTCACCGTTGAGCGCGTTATTTTGCACGGCGGCGAGTACGAGAAGGTGAACCGTAACGGTCAATCCGAAGCCTTCTATCTGTTCGATGTGGAGATTGGCTGGTCAGCAGATATCGAGATTGGCGCAACGCCGCTGATTTCGATTGATCCAGAGTATCCGCTGACGGTGCGCTACAAAGCAATTGGGCTGCGCTTTGGCGATGTTGAAGGCAATGCGCCCTACACGCTACAGCCCGTATTCAATGCCTCCAGAGGCTACACCATTGATGTTGCCAAAAGCGGTGCGCTCAAAATTAACGGGACGCTGGGCCGCATTCTGCGCGTACTGTCAGCGCGAATCTCTCGAACCAATCCGCTCACCTTTGAGATCGATGTCGGCATGTCGGCAGATCTCGGCATTGTGTCAATTGAACGCGCTGCCGTGCGGGCCTACCTAAACGCCCGAGAAGGAGAGAGTATTTCTCGTCCCGAACTCACGGCCCTGGGCGCACGGGTCAACGTCCCCAACACGCTAGTCGGGAGTGGTTATCTCGCTATCGATAATGGGGTAGAGGGTCAAATCGACCTGACGCTAGTGCCGCTCAACCTGCGCATATCGGCAGCGCTGGCGATTAAAAACATCGGAACGGAAGACGGCGGCCCAGCAACAGCAGTGTACGTCGGGATTGAAGTGATTCTGCCCGTGGGCATTCCACTCGGCGGTTCTGGTCTGGGCATCTTTGGCTTTCGAGGCATCTTTGGGATGCACTATCGGCGCAACGAGAGTTTGGGCGGTGGCGCTACGCCCACGCTGGGCTGGCTAGAAGCAGCCGACGGACAACCTCACCTGTTAGAGGTCAACGGGGAAAGGCTTTGGGAGCCGCAGCTAAACAACTGGGCTTTTGGCCTGGGAATTTTGATCGGCACCATCGAAGGCGGGGTGCTGATGAACCTGGACGGCACCTTTTTGCTAGAGCTGCCCGGACCGCGCATTTTGATTGTGATGACCGCTCGGATTTTGTCGCCGCCGCCGGGACTCGATGAGTTGGGGGCCTCGTCAGGACTGCTGGCGGTTATCGAAATTACCCGAGAACATTTTCTGATTGGCCTGATTGCTGACTTTAGCATTCGCGAGCTGATCTCTATTGTTATTCCTATCGAAGCCCTTTTCGGCTTCAAAGACCCGGCCAACTGGCATATCTACCTAGGCAGCCGGAGCAACCCGGTCACGGTAGACGTGCTCGGCATTTTTGAAGGCACGGGCTATCTGATGCTGGAGGGCGACGGGCTGCCCGCGTACAAAGACAAGCTGTCGGCCATTGAAGGATTTGCTGTTGGCATCGGGGCCGCTGCCGCTCTGATGTGGGGTGAGGAATCAGACGGGCTCTATCTGCGCGTGGGCGGTGGAATGGACGCGATTCTGGGATTCTCTCCTTTCATTCTAGAAGGACTATTTGAAGTCTTTGGCGAACTGCGGCTGTACATCATTTCGATTGGTGCCCATGCAGAACTGTTTGTCAGTTTGCGGGAGACTGTGGCGGAACCCGGCGAGCCTGAACCGGAGGATCGCCTGTCGCTATACATTCGCGGTGAAGCCTGCGGCTATATTCGCATCCTGTGGATCAAGCTAGAAGGCTGCGTCGAGATCACGATTCGCAGCAAACCAGACGAGCCGCCAATCCCACAGTTGATCAAGAAAGTCTCGATCAAGAGCCGCTCGCCAGCGCTGGCGATTGGGACAGGCACAGACCGACCCATCGATGCCAGCCTGGGCGACGCCGTAGAAGGTGAAGACGTGCCTGCGCTAGAAAGTCTGCCCGTTGTCCCGATTGATGCGATTCCCTTTCTGTCGCTAGAGATGCCAGCGCAGGCTAGCGATTTACGCTTTTTCCAGGAGCCAGTTAATGGAGCATCGGGTGCGCCTGCTCTGAACGGTAAGACAAAAGGCTTTATCGCCCGAGGAGAAGACAAGTACAAGTACACGCTGAAATCAGTAGGATTGGTGCGAACTAACGCTAACGGTTCGGTGGCAGGGCCGTCGCTTGTTTCTGGCTCAGAGGCTCCTGCGACCTGGTGGCTGTTGAATAAATCTAGCGACTCGAACCCTGTGGCTCAGCTGGCGCTGATGACCTGGGAGCCAACGCCTGCCCCTAAAGCCATTGAGAAGACAATCAAGCTAACAGAGACAGTCGCAAACCGCTGGGGTCAGATTTGTGAGGAAGCCGCGCCGCCGACGCCCGTACTGTGGACATTCCGCTATGAAACACTCGGCGCATCGCCGCTAGGCTGGGACGTAGAGGGCATTGCTTGGCCAGATTCGCCCAACACGAGCCGTTCGGATACGCCAAATACGTCGCTGGAAGTGAGCGAACGCTGGCGGTCAGGTGATCCAGTTTTAGACGGTCGGCGGGGGATTGTCGCCGCCTTGGTATGGGGAGCATTTTTGCCCTGCTACCTCATGACCGACGCAGAAGAGAGCGGCGCTGCCGATGCTGATGTCCCGCCCGCAATTATTGTCGGGGGCAGGGGACCGATTCGGGCCAGCGCTGAGGGCGATCGCGGTCAAGCCGTCAGTAAAGACGATCCGGTGCGATCGCAACTCGTCCGCCGACCCAACAAAACCCCCATCAGAGTCACCCCTCGCCTGCACAAAAAAGTTAGCCAGATCGCCGATCAGCTTTCTACGGTATCGACTCGACAAAAAGGGAGCCCGCCGGTCGGTTTAGCTTCACGTACCATAGCCGAGCGCTTGCTCGATGGATCGATGGGGCCAGGAGAACTGTATCAGGCCATGTCTGCGCCAAGCGGCGGGGTTCCCGGTACGCCCTCTGATCCCAACGGCGGGTCGCTCTGCATGCTGAAAGTCTTGCAGGCCCCGCAGTTTGATAATGGCGACGCCGTGGTGTTTGGCGATCCGACCGACGAGACTGAGATAGCCGCTGCGATCGCGGCGGCTGGCGTCACCCACGGCCCCCACGACGATGCCGTACGTCTCCACACTGGACCCTTCCAAGAGACGACCCTACTGTTGTTCACCTGGACACGCCTACTCGAAGTCGATCGCGTCGTTGTTCGCGTGCTCGACGATGACGACAACGAGCTAGATGCGATCGCGCTAGACAACAGTCATTTGCTATCGGCTCAAGACTTGCCTGACCGCTGGGCCGATGCGAGTGGACCCTGGGCGGATGATATTGACGATTTCCTAGCCTGGGCAACGTATCTCGAAATGCCGGGTCAGCGCCTGCGCGGTCTAGTTCCTGTGCTGGTCAAACTGACTGACGGAGAGGCGGCTGCGAAGGTTGAAATCAGCGTCGTGCCGGTCTCCGATCCAGCCCAGGACCCCATGCGCGGATTGGTGGCCCGCTACTTTGTTGCGGCGGTAGAGTGCCTGCGACTGTCAGAAGTGGGGCGCTGGCAGTGGGACAACAGTGAGATTCAGCGCGATCGCGAGATTATCACTAAAATTCTCGGTCCCGAAAGTAGCGAAAACGCCCTGCTCTATCCGGATTCGATCTACAAGATTCAAGCGACTTGGGAGGGAGAGCGTGATCGCGACGGGGCCACCGCCAGCGAAACTCAAACCTTTTGGTTCCGCACCGACAGCGCACCCCCAGCGCGGCTAGACCCCTGGATGCTGATGACGATTCCAGGCGACAAAGAGCAGCATGTGTTCTACGGCGACCCCATTCGGCTGGTGTTCAACACGCACGATATCGACCGCCTCTACGACGCCTACGGCCACGATCTGACAATTAGATTTCAGGCCGCTTCAGCCCACCATCCACCCGAAGGCCCAACGAGAATTAGGCCGCCCGAGCTAGAGCCTGCCGGGGCAGATGTCCTCTCGCCGTGGGAAGGTACGCTCAAAGAAGTGTTAACCAACAGCTGTATCCCGATTGACAAGTCTAGACCGCACCAGAGCAAGATCGAACTGCCTATCCTGCTCGACCCGTACACCGACTACATCCTAGATATTGAAGCGGTCAATCAGGAAACTCAGACGACCTTCTCGGTCTACCGGCGGCATTTCTCTACTGGTGGCTATCGAGATCAAGCAGAATTTGCCAGCGCTATCAGCGCTCAGTTTATCGACCATCGCCCCGCCAAACCGGGCAGCATGATGGCGATTCGCCATGCGCTCAACGGCGAAGCACCAAAGGGAGCAGCGTTCGACCGGCTATGGCAAGACCAAGGGTTAGAGGTGCTGCCTATCCCAGAGAAACCTCGGATTGTCGTGATCTGGGAACAACAAAATCTCAACAGCCTGCCTCAGCCAGCGGCGGTTCTGATTGACGCGCCAGAGCCTTTGGTGCGATCGCGCCTCTATCCCAAGCTCTCAACTGGCAGTGGCGCTGGCGACGACGCACTAATCCCTATCGAAGATGCCAATCCTGACGCTGCCGAACGCTGGGTACTAGAACCGAAGGAGTGGCTTGTCCTCTCTCAACCCGCCGAAGGACAGCCGATTGCAAACAACGGACAAATTATCGTACCGGGCAGTCAAAGAGCGCTGATTGTCCTACAGCCCAACAGTCGCGGTCGTCTTCTAGAGATAGATCTCGTCGGTCAAAGTTTCGACGAAGCCTATCTCAACATTCCAGAACAGCGCTACACCATTGTCAAAATTCGCTTTACCCATGCCCCTTGGGAAGAGGACTAACCATGATCAACACCATCTCTAATCGCCCTGGTCGGCTGAAGCCCAATCGGCCCGATGCCCCAGCTCGGCGGCCTAGCAGTGAGAGCAACCGAGTCTACGATACCCACCGTTTTCTACTGCAGGGCACGCTCACCGACTGGTCTGTCGTCCATGACAGGTACGATTTTCCTCAATCTGCGGCAGCCATTGCCAGAGCGAGAGGCATCTCGACTCGCATGGTACAGCTACGTTGGCTACTCAATCCTAGACAGCTCGGCTATCCGACTGAATCGTTCAAAGTGTGGCGCAAGCCCAGCCGCTACCTCAGGGGCGAGCGGATTCAGCCAGAAGTTTTTCTCGGTCCCGAGTATAAATTTGTCAACATCAGGCGATATTACATCGAGGTGCAACTTCAACTGGAGACCCCCAAGGCCGGAGGGCTGGTCGTCGCCTTTGCTGGCGCGCCCTTCGGCTCTCAAGTTGTGGATATTCAAGTCCTTGCCAAAGGAGTCAATCAGATTCAAATCAAAGGCAGCGCTATTCGGTCTCTGGTAGTGGCCAAGGAAGCAACGCTCAAGTCTGTCTTCGGTGTTAATGCAGATATTATTCACAGTTCTGACTGGACGCTGGTAGAACAGGTAGGCCTACCCGTAAGCTGGAATCTGTTCAATCTCGATCAGCCCCAAGGCCTAGTTGATAACCCCCTCGATCCAGAAGATGCCGCCTTAGACAGATACCGGCGCGGCGCTCCTTTCTACGGTTGGCCGCCCTTTATGGCCGCCGGGTTGACCGCTCCGCCCTGGAAGCTGGCTGACCCCTCAGCAATGATCGACGCCATGGCTGACCCGCTGCTCGATGACCTACAAGAAGCCGTTGAGACCTACCCGCCCAACGAGCATCACACCTTTTCAAAAACCCACATTTTGCAGGCCTCTAGCAGCGACAACAATCCTGCCACCACTCAATTTAGTCCGTTTAGTCACCTGATTTTTGGCATTGCTAGCGACCCGCTGCTGGCCCTAATCGCCGGCTTTGGCACCGCGTTCGACGAAGCCAGCTTAGAGGTTCTTGATCCTGATGGCGCCGTTTCTGACTACATGGTGACGGCCTACTACGAGAACGGACTCGATGGTGAATCTGAGCCGATAGAATACGCAGCAGTGTTATTTGCCCCGGCGCTGGCAATTCCCCCCGCTGCCCCTGCCAACCTGAAGCTGTCTCCTGCGCTTGGGCAAGTCAATATCTCGAACACCCACGATGTGGGGCACCAGGCTCCATCGCAGCGCGACCTCCCCTGGAAAGCCCTAGTGCGGCTCGATTGGGACAAAATCTCTGACGATGCCAAAGTGCGCGTTACTAGCTATGCAGCGGCTAGGGCACAGCAGCAGCCAGCGAGTAGCGTGGTGCCGCTGATGTTACCGCGCCTGGGTGACAGCGCCCTGCAGCCGATTAGTGCTACGACGAGCGCGCAGCGGACACACAGGTCAGAGCCACTATCGGCGCTGGATGAGCGCTACAGCATCGCCAGTACCCCTGCTGTCAACCAACTGCGCTATGGCGTTGCCCACCAAGACTGGTTTGGCCTCTGGAGCGACTGGACAACAGCGGGCTACAGCGTTTCAGAACCCCCGCCGCAACCCGCTTCTTTACTCTCGGCCCGGCTAGAGGTGGTGCCGCCTGCCAGTGGTACCATCTGTCCGGCGACGCTGGTACTGGATATCGCCTGGGATTGGAAAGTGCGATCGCCCCGCCACATCGACATTGTCGGTCGTCTCTACCCGCAGAGCAGACGCGGCGACCCGTCTGCAAACCCTAACAGCAGACCCAACCAGCTGCCGAACGCCCTGTCGAATCCTGGAGGTGCACCCCTACGCCTACGCTTTGACGGCGACGACTTCGGTCAAGTTGAAGCCCACCCCACCCTTAGCGGCACGGTGCAGTATCTTTCAGAAGACGGAAAGTCTTTTCTGGCAGCGCCACCAGAAACCCGAGGCCCCCGTCGCTATCGCCTCACCGTTACAGGCTTCAGCCTGGACTATGCCAACGCCGGACACATTGGCCTCGCCCTGTGGGCCAGCGGTCGAGAGAACCGCGCCCCGCAGCGGCAGGGTCCCTGGACTCAAGAGCCCTTAGTCGTTTCCGCTTCTGATCCGCGTGCGCCAGTCATCACAGGGACGCAGGAGCACGTTAATCTCGCCAGCGTTGCCGATGCTAGTGGCGAGCACCACGCGCTGATCGAATGGCCCAGCTTTCCCGGAGCGGTTGGTTATTTTGTCTACACTGCCTCCGAAACTCAGATTCGCGCTGACCGAGGCATGGGGGAAGCGCCCCTTTCGCAAACGCTCTCACAGCGACTCGCCGCGCTTCGTGACGCCTTTGCCGCCGATCCAAATCGTCAATCTTTCACCCGAGTCAACGCGCAACAGACAGCCGCTCGACGAATGAGCGTCATCCTGCCGCGGGGCTCAAAAGAGATTCACCTGTACATGGTGATTGGCGTCGGTGCCGGCCAGGTAGAATCCGCCTGGCCCGACAGCACCGATCCCGATCTGCGTCTGCGCCCCATCGCCTATGCCGCACCCCAGATTGTGCCGCCTGCCGCCCCCACGTTAGAGGTGCGTCAAATCCGCGACGACACCACAACACCCGCCACCTATCGCGCTTGGCTACAGGTGAAAACCAACCCCGGCGCAACCGTTTCTAGGATTGATATTCATCGCGTTCGAGTCCCCGCTGCGGCACTGTCGCTAGATAGCATGGGACCCCCCATCGCCAGCCTGGGTGCTAGCCCCGAAGGGCTTTGGGACGTGACGCCGACCGAAAGCGATCGCCCCGGCAAAGCCCAGCCTATCGGCACTCTGACCGGCACCAATACCCCCACTGGCTCCTGGAAACCCGTCTACTACCGCGCCGTTGCCTGGGCAGAGGACCAGCCAGAACGCGGCATCTACGGCAGTCGCTCCCTGCCGAGCGCCGCCCGCGAAGTGCTCATTCCGCCAACGACTCCGCCGCACCTCTCGGCTCAGATCGACTACGAATACGAGAAAAACAACCAAGTTGTCATCCGCATTAGCAGCTCAGCGCCCTTGGAGACACCGCTCGGTCCGCATCGCATCAAAGTCTCTGTCTACGGTGAGAACTATAGCTACCATTACCCACCCTCACCCAAAGGCGTCGTAGCCGACGACTCGCTGGCTGCTATTCCCAAGCGATCGCAAACCAGCAGTCTTCCCGCCTGGTACGACCCAGGGGAGCCAGCAGATACTCGCCGATACAGCTTTCGCCTCGCGCTTCCAGAGAACATGCCCCTGCAAGCCACGGTAGAGCTGATTGACCCCTTGGGGCGCATTAGCGATCGCACCCGCACTATCCCCAAGCGCCCCGTCCTTTTCCCCAGATAATCTCCATTCCCCACTGATCATCATGGTTGACCTCACACCCCCCGTTTCTGTGCTCTCGCCCAACACCGCTGCCAACGAACTCCGTGCCCACGGCCTCGACGCCCTTGGTCTCACGGTTCCGACCCTCAGCAGCGTCTGGTCTCGTTCTCCCGTCGCTGCCAGTGCCTACGATTCAGCAGCGCTGACCCTGACTCTGGCAGCGGCTGATGTTCGTGCGCCCTTTCGCGGCATCCTCACCGAAGCATCAACACCCGCTCTGTGGAGCGATGTTAGCGGTCGCGCGCTAACTGGCCCAGCAGCCGTCCTGAGGCTCCATCCAGAAGCGGCTCGCCGACTCGAAAGGATCGCTACCGCTCGCTATGGCGACCCGCTCATTTTGCCTGTGCCCGTAGCGATGGTTGTGAGAACTATTGCGCCGCCTGATCCGACATCAGCCTTGAACTGGTATCTCGCTGGAGAAAGTCTCGGCCTCGCAGGTGATAATGTCTCGCTATCTTTCCACGACGCGAGAGGACTGATTATTGACCCCATCGCGGTGGCTGCCATGTTTGCCGACCTGCTGACGTGGCGACCGGCTTTGAACATGACCGAAGACGCGGCTGCAACTGGCGACGTTGCCGATATTGCAGAGCTGGCGACCGGCGTACTTTGCCATGTGATTGATCCCCACGGCTGGGCCTACCGGACAACCCATGACGCAGCCGTTCTCAAAATCATCAATGAGTCAGGTGAACAACAAAGCGCCCTAGAAGAAAGTCTGTTCAATTGGGCTGTGGGCGATCTCCTGGGCAGAGCCAACGACGATGACCCGACCCCAGAGGTCCCGGACGATGCGCCGCCCCCGCCGCTGCCTCCATTGCAGTGGGGCTGGGCAACCAATGGCATACTGAGTCGGCAGTCCCTCTCTTTACCCACTTTGCCAGAAGGGGTCAATCTCAGTCGCCAGTTCCTACGGGTGATGGCCGTTGATTTGGACTGGCACCTGCTGGGCAATCGCAGCGACAGTGAGATTGCCAGTGGCGATACAACAATTCCAGGCGATGACGACAGGATCCCAGATTACGTGCTGCCTCAGGTCCGGCAGGCAGTCCCCAACTTTGAGTACCTCGTCGACGGCATGGCCGTCCTGAGCGCGGCGAACGAGATGGCTATGGGCTTTCCGCCCGCAGATACTGATGTATTGGCCCTGACCGTCTCGCCAGAAATTGACCCGTCGCTGGCCGTGCCGCCCGGCGTTGACGTTGGTATGGCCCCATTGAACAACGTTGACCCAACCCAAAACCTATCAGCTCAATGGCAAGTGGGTAGCAGTCTGGATGTTATCCTCACGCTGCCTGCGGGTGCAGTCCCCGAGGGCACTCACGTACGAGTCTTTCCTCGACAGTTTGTGATGATTCGCACGATTGGTCAGCAGGCTTCTTTTAAGCGGGGGGATGGGGGCGCTGCGATCGCGCAGGCAGGCGACACCGCTATCCGGTTAGTCAATCCGTTGGCGCTAGACGACGACACCGTACCCAATCCGGCCTACCTAACCATTGATATTGTTCTGGTCAATAGCACGGGACAGCGGCGACTGTTTTCCGCTATCTCAGTGACAGTAGAGGGTTCAACAGAATGGACCGACAACCTGAGTGACTTTGGCGGACAGGCCATCTTGAGCGAGGGCAGTGGGATTGGTGGTTTGCAGTCGGCGTTTAGTTCACGGGCGATCGCGCCAACGCCGCTCTTTGGCGTTCCCAATTCCAGCCCACCAGCAGAGCCCAACCCCAACCTGAGCGGCATTGGGCAACTCGTACGACGGCTCGCTAGCGAAGAACAGCCGCGACAGGGGCCGCACTTGCCCACCCAGGCCAGATTTGAGACTATTTTGGCCCTTGGTGCAGCCACTGGCGATGACGAGCAACTGCGCTGGAACGCTCTACTCACAGGCGCACGCTGGGCCTGGGAGAGTCGGTCAGCCCGGCCAGAATTGGGCAATCCGGGGAATCCTGCTGGGCCAGATATTCATGCCACAGGTATCCGCTGCGATGGACAGCTTGCTTACGATTTGGCTTTTCATGCTTTGAAGCGATCGCAGTCTATCATTCCCCTAGCTGCTGACTCACTCGGCTGGCTAATCACCAGCGCCGGCGACAACTGGGACGCGCCAGATCCCGACTCTAGCGGCACCGTCTCTGCGGCCATGCTCGAAACCATTGCTCCCTTCTGCGACTCACCAGAGCTGAGTGCGTTAGAGATTCGATCACTCGATGTCTCTATCCAAGATCGCATCAACGCCTTGATCACTACTATCACCACCGCACTCAGCCCCCCGATCACCATCGATCCAGCCGATATTAATGTCAAAAACGAAGAAGAAATTCGCCCTCGACTGCAGCGTGAGATTGCCACCGCAAAGTACGGTCAGCGCGATGCTCTTTGGTCACTGCGCCGAGCGCTCGGCCAAGCCCGCGAACTCATCTACATCGAAAGTCCAACTTTTGCGCGGACAGCCCATCCCGGTGGAGAAGCCCTGCCCCATGAAATTGACTTGGTAAACGTCATTGCCGAACGTCTGAACGCAGATCCTCGCCTGAAGGTGATCCTTTGCCTACCTCGCCATCCAGACTTTGCACCCGAGCGGGATAACTGGGAACTTGCAGCCATCAACCATCGTACTGAAGCACTCAATACTCTACTGGCGACGGTTCCTCCAGACCGAGTCGCAGCCTTTCACCCAGTTGGCTTTCCAGGACGGTCAACAGCGATTCGATCAACAACAATCATCGTGGACGACATCTGGTGCATAGTTGGCACCAGCCATTTGCGTCGGCGAGGCATGACCTTTGACGGCGGAGTGGACGTTGTCAGCTTTGATCGGGAGGTTGTCAACGGCTACTCAAGCCAAATTGCCCGCTTTCGCCAATTACTGATGGCGACAAAGCTCGGCGTGACAGAGCCAACCCAACCCAGCAACACTTCAGCACTGTGGGTGCGATTAGCTTGGCCAGAGTCTGCTTTTGACGTCGTTGCCGATCTCCTACGGCAAGGGGGCTTGGGTCGTTGTAACCCCATCTGGGCAGGTCCTACTGAAATGGCAGACGACTTCATTGCCACAGAGCTCAACCTAGCCGACCCGGATGGTGTTGATGTCGATAATGCCAGTTTTCTCAACCTGCTAATCAATCAGCTCATAGAAAGCAGCTAGTAAGAAAGACTCTAGCGTTAAATGTATTAACCGCATCGTCAAAGCTAATGATCTTGTTTGAAACTGAGCGGATTATCTGCCGTAGATTGTTGCCACCAGATGTTGACGAAATGTACGCCGTATATGGTGACGCTGATGCCATGCGCTGGGTAGATGACGGGCGACCGATTGAAAGAAGTGAATGCCTTGAGTGGATTGCTGTCACTCTAAATAACTACAAGTTGCGGGGGTATGGCATGTCTGTGCTGGTTGGTAAAGAGACTGAAACCGTTATTGGTTTCTGCGGGCTGGTGCATCCCAACAATCAGCCCGCAGCAGAAATAAAATATGCGCTTTGCCGTAACTTCTGGGGTATGGGGCTGGCTACTGAAGCGGTCAAGGCCATGCTTGCATACGGTAGACGTAAGCTTCAGCTTCATGAAGTCATTGCCACGGTAGCGCCCCAAAATATAGCGTCACGTCGGGTACTTTCAAAGGCTGGAATGAAAGCGATAGACAAAAGCTACGACGAGAAGAGCTCGTCCATTATCATCCTCAAATGGCAGTCTGACTAACCCAAAGTTTCCTGTAACTTTGGGCTTCGATTAGCTGCTGGGTAGCAAGGCTCGATTGCGCTAATCAGCAAGCGACGCGTTTCTTTGGTCAACTTGTAGATCGGAGTATGTCGAGAGGGGCGGTTAGGAAGTAAGCGTTACCTATGAGTAAAGCGTATGCAGAAAACGCCAGACTGTAAACATATCTTTTTTAGTAGGCTTCAAAGACAATGGCTGGTCGCAATTCTGCTAATTAGTCTAGTTTTACCGGTCGTACTTGCCGCTTTATTAGTTGTCACGGGCAAAGCTACAGGGTGCCAAATGGCAGGATCAGCCGCACAACCCTGTCTTATTTGGGGTGTCAACATTGGTCACCTTATCAGAGCGCTAATTGATTGGGCCTGGTACATGCCAGTACGAAGCGTTTTCGAAGTCCCGTTTTTAAGCGCAACGCTGCTTATCGGGACATTAGCGCTGATCTATAAAAGCTTTCCAGGTTGGAGTCGCGCCCTAATCGGTTTCTTTAGTGTTTGGTATATCTGCTTTACTCCTGCTATCGCTGCAACTGTCCTTGTAGTGTTTCTAGCAAAGCAAGCTGACTGCGCTTTAAACGAAGGTGGTGTCGGTAGCTGCCACCTATTTGGCTCAGATATGAGCTCTACCTTTCACACAGCGGCGTCAATGCCCTGGCTGCTGATTATTGCATTTCCTCTATGCGTATTGCTATCATTCATCTACCTTTTTACTGCCCTGATGCGTCAGGGTAGAGATTGGTAGATGGGGTATGAGGGGATTGTCAACTCAACTTCTGTGGTAAGCTTTGCCCGCATCTGTCAGAGCAAGTCCATGAGCGTCAGTTACAAATACCATCGCTTTCCGATTGAGATTATTCGTCACTGCGTCTGGCTTTACTACACGTTTCCGCTGAGCTACCGCGACATCGAGAAAATGATGCTCTACCGGGGCATTGACGTGTCCTACGAAGCAGTCCGCAAATGGTGTAAAAAGTTTGCTCAAGCGTATGCGAATCAGATTCGTCGCCGTCGCCCCAAACCTGCCGAAAAGTGGCATCTCGACGAAGTCGTAATCACGATTAAAGGCCAGCAGTACTATCTCTGGCGGGCCGTGGATGCCGATGGTTAAGTCCTCGATATTCTGATGCAGCGGCATCGTGATAAACGAGCAGCCCAAAAGTTCTTTCGCAAACTGCTGAAATCCACCGGTTTTGCCCCTCGGGTGATGGTCACCGACAAACTCAGAAGCTATGGGGCGGCGAGGAAAGAACTGTTTCCAGGCGTTGAACACAGGCAGCACCATGGGTTGAACAATCGAGCGGAGAATTCGCATCGCCTCACGCGGACCCGAGAGATGCGGATGGGGCGTTTCAAATCGCCTGGACAAGCCCAACGGTTTCTCTCGGCCTTTGAACCGATACGTGGCTACTTCCATCCTTACCAACATCGTCAAACGGCAGCGGAATATCGAGAAACGATGCGGCAGCGCTTGAGCGACTGGCGTCGATTCACACGATTATCTGCGATCGCTTAGAGCTGCCGTCGAAGACCATGAGCGGGAATTTAGAACTTGTTTTTAGATACGGTAAGTTAAGTTGACAATCCCCATCAGGTTAGTCCTCTTAGTGTCAGAGCGGCGAGGGGCAAACTGTTGAAACGCTACCGTTCTAACGATTACTCCCCAGCCGGAGTTTTCCATAGGCGCTCATCGGTCAGTGGGCCTTCGGAGATTTCGCGGTATCAGCCGCATGGATACTGTGCCATCAGCCAGTACATTTCCATCGTGCTTTGTCAATTAGATTTTGGACATCGACCGACCGGGCATATGCGGCTGAAAATGTTGAAGCGGTAGATGCCCGGGCGAGCAATTCTCATGTTGAATGGACAAATCGAGGCATCGAATCATCGAGATCGTCTTGAACGGGCCAAGCGAATCGGCAAGTATGGTTGGCGTTGAGCAGTCTCAAAGAATCTGGTGAGTGTTGTTGCAAGCTGCTTTCTAGACAAAATCTGAGAGTCATATGTTGGTTGGTGGTTATGCGACTGGAGCAGTGGTGGTCGCGGCGGCTCGTTTCCCCGTGCTGACCATCGCTTCGAGTGTCTGGCGCTCTTCTATCGTTAAACTCACAATATACTTTGTTTGCCATGTCAGCACCTGGATGAAAACTGGCTCCAGCTTACCTCTTTCACCCGTCATTATCTTTTTGACTGAACACTAGTATTGCTCAGGTTTTATTTTTCGCCTTTCTGGATTTATTTACAGCACTTCCTTGCCTAGTGAGGTACATCGCTTTACCTTTACACAAAAGCTTCAGGTCACTTTCTGTACCTCGCTAGCTTCAGAAACGCTGTATTGCCTCTTTAATTATGAGATTAGTCAAGACCGCTTGACTTAAATTTAGAGAATTTAAATTAGGAAATAAGAGACCATTTTGCTAAAACTGTTGCAAAATGAATTTTTATTTACTGATTTACCTTGACAATAAAAAGAGGTAGATAATCTACCCCTTTAACCTTTTAACTTACACATCAAGAGGAGATTAGTCGACAGCTTTCTTGACTTCGTCTTTGACATCTTCCTTTGCATGTCTAGCCCGAGCTTCGACTTGCTTTGACTTACCTTTTGCTTCTTCAGACGTATCGCCAGTCACATCACCAACGGTTTCCTGAACTTTTCCCTCAACATTTTTGGCAGTTGCTTCAACTCTATCTTGAATACCCATGTGATAAATTCCTTTTCAATTCTATGGTGTATGTAGCTTAAAGAATGGCTGCCTGATTGCCGTCTACCGTCATAGGTATCTACGTAGCCGGCTTTCTCAATCGTCAAGAAGAGATTGCTTTTACATCGCCCACGCCAATCCACTTTGAAGATACTAGGTTAACTGCTGTTTTTACGCGGCGTATTAAATAGACGATCGCAAATCTGCATTAGGTTGTGAACCCAAAGCAGAATCAAGAATCATTCCTTGCCAAAGTTTGTCGAAATGGACTCATAAAAACAGCCAAATTCCACCAGAATTTATGCTTACAAGCATTATGGATTCTATTTAAGGGCGGAAGACTTCTGACACTTGGCGAGCTAGAAAAGCTCATCTATCTTCAGAAAGAGAGAGGTGAATTGTCAAAAAATTTACTTAAAATAAAATTTACTTAAGTTGACACCCAAAATCAACTATCCAATTGAGTAAAAATTGCATTAACATTCTTTAATTTAATGGCTGATAATTTTGTCAATAATCTATCTTTGATCAATCAAGGTGACGGCGCACCGGCACTAATTTTTCTTCATTATTTTAGTGGGGCAGCTGCTAGTTGGCAGTGGGTCACCGAAAAGCTAAAGCAAGATTTTCAATGCATTGCTCTAGATTTACCAGGGTTTGGTAATGCCCCTGCGCTCGACAAACCAACTCTGCGCAACTACAGCAGTTTTGTTTACGATGCCTTAGCTTGTCTAGGAATTGAGCGATTTGTACTGATTGGACATTCGATGGGAGGCAAAATTGCCCTGCAGGTGGCTGCTGATAATTGTCCAGGACTAGAGCAGGTGATCTTGGTTGCACCTTCTCCAGTAACTCAGGAGCCCATGCCCCAGAAAGAGCGAGAACGGTTATTGCAGGGACCAGAAAGTTTAGAAACAGCTCAAAATACGGTCAAGGGAGCCATCCAAAAACCCCTATCGCAAATTCGTCGAGCGATCGCAGTGCGTACTCATCAACAAGCCGAAGATAAAACTTGGCGCTGGTGGCTATTACAAGGAATGGATCATTCCATTGCCGAGCAGATGGCTCAGGTGAAGGTACCAATTACAGTACTAGCGTCCACTGATGATCCAGTAATTCCGCTAGAAACCATTCAACATGAGGTAATGGAGCTATTGCCGACAGGTGACTTGGTGAAAGTTACAGGGGTCGGTCATTTGATGCCGTTAGAAGATCCAGATATGGTGACTCAGGTTATCCGCGCAACGGTTTCTAAAGAGCCACAGGGAAATTGCAAAGGCTAGTTTTGGAGGATTGGAGCAGTCTACCCTGGGGCTTTAGGATGATGCTGCCTGCCGGCAAAGCCTTGGTGTAACGGAACACAACCAGATTTTGTGTAAAGAGTAATGCTAATCATTAAGAATTAATACTTGCTCTTTAATGAGCAATAATCCCTTGCTGAAAGCCTCAATTGTTTAAGCCTACCTTTAGATAGATGATTGACAACTTTGAGAAGTAAAAAATCACCTAGAATGATGCAGTCATAATCTATGTTTTTGATTCATTGGGTTCTTGCTTTCAAGGAATGGTTTCGCCCAAAGACAGTTTACGTCACTATCCCCGCTTGATTGAGCATCACCTTAGAACTAGAGAGTAGGCGCAAGGCCTTATCTATCATTGGTCAGATACCATTATGAGTGATCGCCCACGCGGCTCAACTATTACAAATCAGGGAGATTGCCTGCCACAATCGGAGATTGCGGTACTTTCTATCGTGAGCTATCGCGACTCCACCGACTCCAGCCAGTCAGCTTTTTTGGCTCCCCTATTACCCGGATTTAATGTTCAGCACCGGCTAGCGACAATTGCTGAAAGCGCGCCAGCGTTTAGAGAATTGTGGGCAGAGTCGCCGGCGGTTTTGCTGATTGATTGGGCGATCGCCTGCCCTGATTTGTTGATGCAATTGCCGCTGCTTAGGCAACAGGCTAACGGTCACAGTCCTGCCGTCATCTTCATTGGCGATAACGACGTCGAGATTGCGGTGCAAGCGATGAAATCCGGGGCGCAAGAGTATTTAGTGCGCGATCGCGTGACATCATCTCAGCTTGTAGCAGCCGTGCAGACAGCGATGCACTGCGAAGCAACAGTAGATTTGGACGATGAGCGTCGAGTGGCCGCCGCCCAAGCCCAAATCCGCCTGCAAAAAATTGAGCGGCCTTTAACCACTGTTGAGACGCAGCAATTTAATCAGGGTTACCGCACGGTGGAATTCGACACAGCGCTGCAAGAAATTTCTGAACTGCAAGCCATTCAGCAGCAGCTTCAGGATAGTCAGCACTTTATCCAACACGTTGCCGAAGCCGTTCCGGGTATGTTGTACGTCTTCGATTTGGTCGAGCAGCGCAACATTTACGCTAATCGGCAAGTCGGCAGCGTATTGGGTTACACTGGCGAGCAAATTCAAGCGTTCGGCGACGAACTGTTGCCAACCCTGATGCATCCCGACGATTGGGCGCGAGTGCCAGAGCATTGGGCCCGGCTGCAGGCTCTCTCCGATCACGAGACAGTCGAGTTCGAATATCGGATGCGCCGGGCCAATGGCGAGTGGGTTTGGCTGCAAGCCCGGGAAACGATCTTTCAGCGCCAAACCGACGGCAGCCCCCAACAGATTTTGGGGATTGCCCAAGACATCACGGCCCAAAAACAAATGGCGGCGACGGTTCGGGAACATCGAGAACGATTCCAACTGTTGGCTGACAACCTGCAAGATGTCTTTTGGGTGGCGGATTTTCGCATCCCCAAAGTTTTGTACGTCAGCCCGGCTTATGCAGAAATCTGGGGACGGTCGCCGGCGGCAATTTACGAAGACTATGACCTCTGGGCGGCCACCTTACATCCTGATGATCGCGAGCGGGTGGTGGCTAATGCCGCTAGGGCCCTAACTGAAGACTATGTTGAGCAAGAATATCGCATTCTCCGCCCCAACGGCCAAGTGCGCTGGATTCGCGATCGCGGCTATACCGTGTGCAACGATAGTGGCGATATTAAGCAAATGGTAGGCATTGCTCAAGATATTACAGAGCAAAAACAAATTGCCGAAACGCTGCGCCATAGCGAAGAAATGTTTCGTAACTTCGCCGACAACATTTCCCAATTGACTTGGATGGCTGATCCTAGCGGCTACATTTTTTGGTACAGCCAGCGCTGGTATGACTACACCGGCACCACCTTTGAACAAATGCAGGGCTGGGGATGGCAGCAAGTTCATCATCCTGACCATGTGGAGCGCGTCGTCGAAAAAATAACCTATTGCTTTCAAGCGGGCGAATTTTGGGAAGATACCTTTCCGCTGCGGAGTCAAACGGGGGAATACCGCTGGTTTTTGTCACGGGCAGTGCCAATTTGGGATGAGGCTGGCAGTGTCGTCCGGTGGTTTGGCAGTCATACTGACATTACTGACCAAAAACATTCCGAAGCCCGGTTGGCTGAGAATGAAGCCCGGCTGCGGAGCTTTGTTGACTCCAATGTCGTCGGCATTCTTTATGGCGACATTCACGGCAATATTTTCGAGGCGAATGAGGAACTGTTACGCATTGTGGGCTACACCCGAGCTGATTTGAAAGCCGGTCGCCTGCACTGGATAGATATTACTCCACCCGAATATTTGCCGCTTGATGAGCAGAGTATTGCCCAAGCCCAGGCTCAGGGAGCCTGTAATCCCTACGAAAAAGAATACATTCGCAAAGACGGTCGGCGGATTCCGGTGCTGGTGGGCTTTACGCTGTTGGGGGAGCAACAAGAAGAATCGGTCGCGTTTATTCTGGATCTAAGCGCCCGCAAAAAAGCGGAAAGATCGCTCCGGCGCAGTAAAGATCGATTACGGATTGCCTTAGAAGCTGGACAATTGGGCACCTGGGATTGGAATTTAGTCACTGACAAAGTGGTATGGAGTTCCCGCTTCAAAGCCGTGTTTGGTCTATCTTCCCAAGGAAAGATGACCCTCGATCGCTTTTTTGATGCCATTCATCCCGACGATCACGAACGCATTCGCCAAGCAGTGGACGAAAGTTTAATCCCAGCGAGTGGGGGCGAGTATGACGTGGAATATCGCATTATCGGGATTGATGATCGCCAAGAACGCTGGATTTTGGCGAAAGGACAAGTATACTTCGCCGACAACGGCAGTCCCCGCCGCTTTATTGGCACCGTGCTAGACATTACTGAGCGTAAACTAGCTGCAGCAGAAAGAGAGCGTTTGCTACAGCAAGAGCAGGCTGCCCGCGCCGCCGCGGAACGCGCGAATCGGGTCAAAGATGAGTTTTTGGCAATTTTGTCCCACGAGTTGCGATCGCCCCTTAATCCGATTTTGGGCTGGTCGCAGTTGCTCCAAACCAAAACTCTTAGTACTGAGAAAACGACCGAAGCATTACAAATCATCGAGCGCAACGCCAAGCTACAAACTCAATTGATCGATGACTTACTCGACGTTGCCAGAATTTTGCGCGGCAAACTCAACCTCAACAATGCCGCTGTGCCCATAGCGCCAACGGTAACTGCTGCTATGGAAACCGTTGCAACGGCAGCAGTGGCCAAGTCGATTACGATTCACAGTGACCTGCCAGATATTGGCAACGTCTGGGGCGATGCCGCTCGCATTCAGCAAATTGTTTGGAATTTGCTGTCTAACGCGGTGAAATTTACTCCCGCCCACGGCCAAATCACGGTGCAGCTGCGGGTGACTGACGCGAATCAGGCCAGCATCATAGTGACTGATACGGGAAAAGGCATTCACCCCGATTTCTTACCCGACATTTTCAAATCTTTCCGTCAGGAAGACATTTCCATCACCCGTGAACATGGCGGGTTAGGGTTAGGGTTAGCCATTGTGCGGCACTTGATCACTGCCCATGGGGGAGAAATCCGGGCAGATAGTCCAGGCGAAGGCAAAGGGGCGACATTTACAGTCACAATGCCGCTAATGGACCCGGTTAGTACCCCTAGTCCTGACGCTGATATAAGCTTTCAATCCTTGAGCCTGAAAGGACTGCAGCTGCTAGCCGTGGATGATGATGCTGACAGCCGCGAACTCTTACAAACTTTGCTCAGTCAGTACGGTGCCGACGTAGCGATTGCCACTTCAGCCAAGGAAGCCTTAGTCCAGCTTATCCAGCAGCCGCCTGACGTGCTGATTAGCGATATCGGTATGCCCCAGATGGACGGTTTTGCCCTGCTACGCCGAGTGCGATCATTAAATTCTAGCGCTGCTCAGGTCCCAGCGATCGCCTTGACCGCCTATGCCCGTGAAGAAGACCGGCAAACAGCTTTGGCATATGGCTTCCAAAAGCATCTGCCCAAACCCATTGATGTTGAGCAATTGGTGCGGGCGATCGTGGAGCTAGCAACACCATAAGCAGCGCAATCGCGCCAACGGTGAGGCCATTGCCATGTCGCCTCGCATCAGAGCAAGAATCCTCTAGCTGACGGCACTGCCCACTGCGCCTTTGAGAGCAGCAACACCTTGTTCAATGCTGGCCCAGAGACCCATATCAGGTTCTTTCCCGGCAATTTCGCGAGTACCAACGAAATAGAGCACGCCCTTCAAAATTTCTTGGTGAGCCCGATTTTCAAAATTAATTTCGTTTAGCGGCTCTACCGCATTTTGCAATTCATCGCTTAAAGATTGAGCTGCTTTGTGAACGACCAAGCCCGTCATCGTCTGCTGATGCTTGCATAGTTCAAGCTGAAAGAACTTGTCGTACAGCGTTAAGTCAGAGCTATCCATCATCTGGTTAATCGCTTCAGCATACTTTTGGGTAATTTCGCGAGCGGTAGCAGAGTCATTGGTAGCAATCATGGACTCAAGCGTGTCTAGATTCTCGCGATCGCTTTTCATGATGCCTTCAAGACGTTCACGAATCTTGCTATCTGCTGTTGCTGCCATTAATTTCTGAACATTTTCAAGCAAACTTCTCTGAAGTAGCGCCATGTCAGCAAGTTGAGTAAACAGTGTGGTTACGTTGGCCATTTTTCGTAGTTTCAACCAAAAAGATTAAGAACGTTTTGCGCTCGAATTCTATATTTTCATGCAACTCAAATGTCCTCCTCCTTCTCAGGAAGGATTCGGGCTAAACAATTGATTTTTCTTAGCAAATTGTCTTATTTCAACTAGACAAAGCGAGCCTATTCCCATAAGTAAAGCAAGCTTCTTCCTGCAGGAGGATGCTGTTTGAGGGTTAAGTTGATTACTTTTTTAGAGTTCTTGTGGGCCGAAGCAGTAGTTTTCCTTTTTAAATTAAAAAGCATTCTATAAGCAGGATAATACTGGTGCTTTTTGTGACGATAGTGAAAATCTTCTTGTCAAGATCTTAAGCGGTCAACTGTTAATTATTTTCATGTCATGGATAACATATTAAAGTCAAAAAAAATTGCAATTCTTGTTGCTGATGGATTTGAACAGGTCGAGTTGGTTGAGCCTCGTCAAGCATTGTTGGACGCCGGTGCTAAGGTGCACATTGTTTCTCCAGCAGCTGACACGGTTCAAGGATGGAATCACTACGATAAAGCCGATCGCTTTTCTGTCGATGTGGAACTGAATCAAGCAAATCCTCAAGATTATGATGGATTGCTGCTACCCGGTGGTACCGTAAATCCTGATCAGTTACGAGTCAATGGAAATGCCGTGAAGTTTGTTAAAGCTTTTCGGACGGCTAATAAGCCTATAGCCGCCATTTGCCACGGCCCCTGGACCCTAATCGAAGCCGACATCGTTGAGGGCTGTAAAGTAACTTCTTGGCCTTCCTTGCAGACTGACCTGAAAAATGCTGGAGCCGACTGGATCGATCAAACTGTAGTCGTGGACGCTGGCCTGATAACCAGCCGAAACCCCGATGATATTCCAGCCTTTAATCGCGAAATTATCAAAGCCTTTGCTCGAGATACAGGAAAAGTCCCATTACAAACAGCGTAGTTTTCAAAGTCTTTTTTGATGAAACTTCAAAAATTGGGAGTTGTTATATGCATCCGCTGCAAAAATTTTCAGGGTTGATTTCGGCTGTTTTTAAGTTGTTTTCATCTCAGTCATCATCAAAAGCTTGGTGGGTACGCATTAAAACCGAGCAGCCAGACTATACTTACTACTTCGGTCCCTACGAAACCAGAAAAGGAGCGGAAATAAATCAATCGGGGTTTGTTGAAGATTTGCAGTCTGAAGGAGCAATCATTTCCGCCACCAATGTGATGCGGTGCAATCCTTCTAAAGTGACTATTGAAGGCAATCATTTGCCAGCGTGAATAGTATCTAAATTGCCTCCCCTTAACGCCAGTTTTTTCCAAGGCTACAGGTGTTGAATCTGAAGGCATTAGTATGAAATGGTTTCGCATCCACAATCAAAAATCTAAAATCGAGCATCGGTATAAGCAGGTGCCGAAGAGAGTGAGCTTAACTTAAAACCAAAAGCCAGTTTAACGATTATCCAAGTTAGCGTTGGCTAACCCGCAGTCAGCCAAACACATTCTGCACCGTCAACTCTAGTGCAATGGCACTGACTTAGGCCGAATCAAGCTATCAGCTTGGCTTTGAGAACAGCGCGAGATTGTCTCATGCGGGGAAAAGGCTTGGGCCTTCGCTTCACTACTCTGGGTTCATGTCGGTCAGGTCTGATCGGCAGTTTGTCAGCAACCATGTCTTCGAGCAGATGAGCCTGCAAGCGCTTTCTAGTATTGGCGGTAGTGGTGGCCAACAGCGAGAGCATCTGCCGAAAATGTTGTCGAGTCGCTTGCAGTGAGAGTTGTGTGCGTTGATAATCGAGCTGCAATGCGGCTTGTTCCATCAAGGTTCTGAGTAAGTTGTAGGCCAGTAAATGCACCCAAAGTTCCTTTCGGACCATCTCGGGTGTTTTGGCAGTGAGCATTTCCATCGATAGCGTCGTTTTGAGATGGCGCAGGTTAATTTCAGCTGCTTGCCAGCGCCAGCTATAGAGCTGGCCCAACTGCTCGGTAGAGTAGCGCTCGGCATCGAGTAAAGTAGTGACAATGACGATGAATCGGTCGCGAAAGCCTTTACGCGAAAGCTTGATTCTCACTTCTCTGACCTGTAGTGTTTCAGGCAGGGCAGCAAACGCCTCGACGCGCATCTGGACAGGGCAGCGACTGGGTTTGTGCCACGTCACTTGATGGTCACCAATGCCGTGCTTACGTCCGGTGCGAAAGTCGGTTTTCCGGGCATGGTGTTTGCGCAGCATCCCGTCAGCCCCTTGTTGTTGAATTAAGGCTAAATCAACGTAGCTGCCGTAGGCTTGGTCCGCCATCGCCACATCGTCAATGTCCAAGTCCTCATACAGCCAACGGCTCATCACAATCTCACTGGTCGTCTTGGCCGCCACAGCTGCGCTCACGACTGTACCGGTTACTAAGCAGAAGAAGACTACCACGCGCGCCAAGGGAAAACCACAGCCTTGAGCTTGATTACCATGCTGTGGATAGGCCGCTTGATTCGCTTTGCTATCGGTCATTAGTATCGTGGTGCCATCATAGACCTTGACCCGTCTGCCGCACCAGTAATGCGACTCAGGCACGGTTGCGGCGATGGCCGCCGCACTCTCGGGCACGAGGCGTTGCAGTAGCCGCTCTGGTAGCCGCCCTCTGGCTTTGCTGTAGGCCCCGGTATCCGATGAGGGCGGCTCGATATCAGCCGCGACGAGCCAACTGGTAATGCTTTTAACGGTGTTGCGTAAGCTTTTATCCTCACACAGCACTTGATGAATCATCGCCCACAGCGTCACGATGGGTGTATAGACTCGCCTGCGGTAGTCGATAGCTTCCGCTTCGAGCAGTTCGTCAAGTCTCGAGTCGGGCAGGATATTGTGCCACGGCAAACCGATGCTTTGAGAGAATTGTTGCTTGAGAATTTCGGCTGCCTGAAACATAGTAGAAGATGGTATATTGGCGGCTCGCAGAGCCTTGATATACCTCTATCAGGCTTTGCAGCCCTTTTCTACTCTTGTCTACCTAAGTCAGTGCCATTGAACTCTAGTGGAATGTCGGAAAGTATAGGCAACGGGTCGTTCCCCTTTAACCAAGAACCCAAAATTAAGAACAACCACTTATCCTACTCAAACACGATTTTCTGAACACTCTTCTAAATTGCCAAAAAAGACGCCAAAGGGTGGAATTTCCAAAGTAGTGCGGTAGCTGCGATCGCCAAATATCTCCATGCCAGTGGGCTTACACTTGGGAAAATCTGACAGGTCTTCGTATATCGTTTCAGGGCTAATATTGAAAATACATAGCAGGCGCTGAGCATCGCACGCCCGCACAAAACCGACTAGCCGCTCATCCGATAAATTGAGAAGCTGCAAATTGCCTTTGTTGAGCGCTGGCTGCTGTTGCCGCCAGTGCAAAATTTGCCGGTACTTACGCAATAGCGAATTGGGATCCGCTTCCTGCACATCCACTGACAAGGGGCGATGCTCATCGGGAATCGGCAGCCAGGGTTCGGCGGTCTCGGTAAAGCCAGCGTTGCGGTCATCTTTACGCCAGGGCATGGGCGTCCGGGACCCATCGCGTCCCAGCACTTTGGGATAGCCCTGAATACCAAAGGGATCCTGCATTTTTGCATGGGGAATGTCAGCCTGGGTTAATCCCAACTCTTCGCCCTGGTAAATACAACAACTGCCGCGCAGAGAAACAATCAGCGCCACAAACATATGGTCAAAGGCATCTTGCAAAAAGGCATTACTGGGTTTGTATTCGTGCCAGCGGCTCTTGAGGCGAGGAAAGTCATGGGTGCCTGCCGTCCAGCAAATGACGCCATCGGCAAATAGCGCCTCTACCCTTTGAATCAGCTGAATCAGCCGCTGAGCCGTCAGGGGTTCATCAGTCATCAGGGAAGAGTTGTAGGCCATGTGTAGGCGATTGCGACCTTTTACGTAGTCACTGGAGGTTGTTAGCGCATCTTCTGCGCTGCTGATTTCAGCTAGAGTCACTGCACCATAGCGATCCATCAACTCGCGAATCGGCTTTAGCAAGTCCAAAGTGGCAGACTGGCAGAAGTTATAGCGATTGATTTGAGCGAAAAAGGGGTCATTGGGAGATGCGCCAGTAGGACGAGGCATATCAGCCGGCCGCAAGGGGTTATCTTTCAGGCTGCGATCGTAGGTAAAGAAATTCACTACATCTAATCGAAAGCCATCGACGCCCATTTTCAACCAAAACTCAGCAGTATCTAAAATGGCGGTCAAAACTTCCGGATTATACAGATTCAAATCCGGCTGCTCGGTTAAGAAGTTATGGAGATAATACTGCTGTCGCTGAGGTTCCCAGGTCCAAGCACTGCCGCCAAAAGTAGATAACCAATTGTTGGGAGGTGTACCATCCGGTTTCGCATCTACCCAGACGTACCAGTCTGCTTTAGGATTTGTGCGATTTTGTCGACTTTCAATAAACCAGGGATGTTCATGAGACGTGTGGTTCCACACTTGATCAATCAGGACTTTGAGCTGGCGATCGTGCGCTGCTGTCATAACTGACTTAAAGTCATCCAGCGTACCGAAAATGGGGTCAACGTCACGATAATTCGAGATGTCGTACCCAAAGTCTTTCATCGGCGACTGAAAGAAGGGCGAAATCCAGATGGCGTCTACTCCCAGACTGGTCACATAATCCAGCTTCTGCAAAATGCCAGGTAGATCGCCAATACCATCACCGTTACTATCGGCAAAGCTGCGAGGGTAGATTTGGTAAATGACGGCGCTGCGCCACCAGTCGACGTTTGTTTGCATGGTTGAGTTGTAGCAGTCACGCAGGACAGTATTGTCTCCGAAAGTTCACAATAAGCGGTACTAAAATTTCAATCTTGAGCGACTAACCGGTTGATGTTCGGAGGGCTGATCACTTTTCTCAGCCTTCTAAGTTGCCGGGAAAAGCTCTAATCTCTGCCACTGACGACAGGATCAACTTCCCAGCCAGCACCTCCAAATCGGTCAAACGTAAATTCATGCTGGGAACTTCAAAATTTCGTAGATCCAGCACATCGCTGACCTGTTCGAGAATAAGTGCCGTTAGCTTAGGCGAAATTTCCTCACCGCTGACGTATTTCACGTCTTTGAGATGAAGCCGATAACCGTTTTCAGCAATATCGGGCGTTGCCTCAAAGGCTATTTGTTTCGTTGTTTCAGCGTCGAGATGCTTGAGATCAGCATGCACGGCAATCCGCCCATTACCAGGCAATCGAAACGAAATTTCGCGAGCCGTCACAGCCACAGATTGGCCATTCTGTTCCACTTCGATGTGGGGAATTTGATTGTGTACAAAGTGAGAATTAAAAGCGCGATCGATATCGGCCTCAGATAGCACCATACGGACGGCAGATTGAGTTGGCCGCTCTAACTCAATTTCTCCCAAAGCAGCTTTCCAGGGGTTTACTTTAATCGAGCCGGTCTGTACCGTCAGTTCTTGCGTTCTCAGTTCCTGCTGCATGACGAGTCCTTCACCCTCGACCGTCACCGACTCGACTTCTCCTTTCATCAAAGAGAGCGGGTCAACCCGAACATCGACACTCAAACTTTCCGCTTCATCAAGCTGCGATTCTAAACCGATTTCAGCCGCTTTGCTGAGTGCCTGTTCACCTAAACCTAAATCTTCTGTCACGTTTATCTGGCTCAGAATATTGTTCCTTTCACAGTAAGCAAGTAGCGTAGAATACACCTCTACAATCAGGATGAACTAATGCAATGAGGTGCTAAATCAGAGATTGTCACGTCAGAAATATTGAAAGCAGTAAACTACAGCCCTAAAGTAGATGTTTGACATGAAGGCTCGTGTTATTGCTAACAGTGACTTGATCCAAAGAGGCCTCTCAACCGTGCTAGAGATCGACCCAAGAGCTTGGTGGCGCGTGCCCGTAATCAACCGTCGTAACTGGCAGTGGGAAGATGCCAATCAGGCTACCCATGATGGTGCCTGGTGGCAAAACGCTGTTATCTATCAAATTGCGCCCTGGAGCTTTTTAGACACTAACGGTGATGGTAAGGGCGACCTCAACGGGATTATTCAAAAGCTGGACTATATTGCTAGCCTCGGCGTCGATGCGATTTGGCTAACGCCTATCTACGAGTCACCGATGGAAGACTTGGGCTATGACATCACAGACATGTTGAGCATTGGCGACACGTTTGGCGATCGCGAAGATTTTCAGCGGCTCTTAGATATTGCCCACACAATGAAGCTGAAGGTAATTCTTGACCAAGTCTGGAATCACACCTCCGACCAGCACCCCTGGTTCAAAGAAAGCCGCTCCAGCCGCGATAATAGCAAAGCCGATTGGTACGTTTGGGTTGATCCAAAGCCAAACGGTGATCCTCCTAACAACTGGCTGTCTTCGTTTACCGGTGGGACCGCCTGGAAGTGGGAGCCCCAGCGAGAGCAGTACTACTTATTCAACTTCTTAGAGAGCCAACCAGATCTAAATTGGCACAGCGAAGACGTTGTTGAGGCCATTCTAGAGCGGGCCAAATTTTGGCTCGACATGGGAGTTGATGGGCTGCGCATTGATGCGGTCAACTACTTTTTTCATGATTCAGAGCTGCGCGACAACCCTCCTCGCCCCGATGATGCGCCGCTACCGGATGGAGTGCCGGAAGATAATCCGCTATCCGAACAAATGCTCAAGTATAGTTTTAATCGTCCCGAAACCCTAGAAAAGCTAGAAGTGATTCGGGAGTTGGTTGATCAGTATCCTGGGGTTTTCACGCTGGGAGAAGTTGCCCTTTGTGAGGATTCCGTTGCTCAGGCTAGCCAATACACTCAAGGCGATAAGCGGTTGAATATGGCTTATCACAGCGGCTTGCTGGTGGAACAGCCGATGACGGCAGCCCTGATGCGCGATATTTTGCAGAAGGTGATTGATACATTCAAGGACGGTGGTACCTGCTGGATTGTGGGTAATCACGACTATGGTCGTCTACGCAGCCGCTGGACCGGTAAAGATGTCAACGGCAATCCTTATCCTGATGAGTTTTACCGGATGATGTCGGCACTGTTGCTGTCGCTACCGGGTGCATTTTGTCTGTGGCAAGGCGATGAGTTGGGGCTAACTGTGGCAAAAATCCCTGAAGAAATTCCCAAGGAAAGAATTAAAGATCCCTTTGGCAAAATGATGTATCCGGAAGTAGTAGGGAGAGACGGTTCGCGCACACCCATGCCCTGGACAGAAGACGAGGCCAATGGCGGCTTTACCGCGGCCGATCAACCCTGGCTGCCCATCCCTCAAGCTCACTTGAAACGGTCAGTTAAAAATCAGCATCAAAATAGTCGGTCAGTGCTCAATACCTGGCGACAACTGCTGCATTGGCGCAAAAATCAGCCAGCTTTGGAAGCCGGTAAGCTCGATGAATTGAAAGCAACGGATGCGATACTGTCATTTCAGCGATACTATGCCGATGAAAAATTGCTCTGCGTGTTCAATATGAGTGACGAAACCGGCCATTATGACCTAGCTGAATACGAGTCTTGCAGTGCAGTAACCCATTTGGGCTTCGATTTCAGTCAAGAGCAAAATCAGGTTGTACTCCCACCCTATAGCGTATTTTTCGCTCAGCTATCTGACGGTTAGTCAAAAAGAGGTATAGGGAGTTGCTTGAAAATAGCGTACCCAGTCGTTGGGGTTTGGCAGTGCCAAACCTTTACAGCCACTTTGTGCTTTAGGTGGGTTATTTAAGTGCAGATCCTACAGCTACTGGCTTTAGGTAGACATCAACGCTGCCTCAAACTACCCCTCTGATAGTCTGCTCGACGAGATAATCCACGATCGCCTCATGGCTCCCCGTCGCTTCATAAACCTGTCGCTGCCGCTGGGCGCTATTGCCTTCAGTGACAATGCTTTGAACCTGTTGATTTACGATGTCCCAATCGTCGTGGGTCGTCAACGCGGGACGAATATAGTCCAGCAGTGCGTGAATCGCATCCAGGGCGGGCACGGGATTTAAGACTGTAAAGTCAATCAGTTCACCCCCGGTACCGTAACGAGCGGCTTGCCACATCGCGGCCCTGACCAGCTCCGAGCGAATGTCGGGATAGGGCTTCTGGTCACGATAATCTTGATAGCAGGTTTGCGCTAGCGCCCGCACGATTCCCGCAAACATAACCGCCTCATCAATGGTGCCGCACACGTCCGCCACGCGAAATTCGACGGTCGGGAACTGTTCTGATAAGCGAATGTCCCAATAGATTTTGGTCGGGTCATTGGTGATGCCCGTGTCGATAAGCTGCTGAATCAAGGCTCGATAATCGTCATGATTTTGGCAATGGGGCGGCGGACCGGCAGTGGGAAGACGACACCACAATTCCATGCGGTAGCTGTGGTACCCCGTATCATTCCCCAGCCAAAAAGGAGAATTGGCCGTAAGCGCTAGCAGCGTCGGTAGCCACTGACGGGAGCGATTGACCACCTCGACCGCGGCTTCTCGATCTGCAATGCCGACATGAACGTGACAGCCAAAAATCACCATCTCTCGAATGATCTGCTGTAGTTCAGTATTAAGACTACGATAGCGGTCCTTAGAAGTGATGTTCTGATTTTGCCATTGGGAAAAGGGATGAGTGCCCGCCGCGGCGATCGCTAGGCCGTTTTCCCGAGCGGCTGTTATGGCTGATTGCCTGGCTTGAACCAACTCTCGCCGCACGTCGGCCAAAGTCTCACAGACGCCGGTCGCAATCTCAACCTGACAACTGTGCAACTCATATAGTAAGTCTTGAGCTTGTTCATTTTGCTGATTGACATCAATCAATTTGCTAGACTTGCTTGCCAACTCGCGCGTATGCGGATTGATGATCTGATATTCTTCCTCGACACCAATCGTGAAGGCGACTGCATTTGACATTGGTTAAGGCCTGTTTGGAGTAGGTAGCTAGCCTCTGTCGTAGACAAAAGTTTGGGCAGGAACGAATATACCGTTTACCTCAGCGTTTTCGCCGTCTGTGGCTCACATTTGCAGTGTGGCAATACGGAGCCGTAGACCGGTTCTAAAACCGTGGAAAACCCTCATAGCAGAAGATCAATGCCCCTTGTCTTAATGCCCGGCTCTAGAACATTATCAATTCATTCTCATTTGATTTTGTCTTTATAGTTGGGGTCGAGCCAACACTGTGGTAAAGGTTCACCGGATGGAAAAACTAATCGTGACTTCTTGAAAGCTTGAGGCGGCTGCTCTGCTTGACCTGCTTGCTGCCGGCCCTGAATATCATTTTGAAAAGGATCAAATAGATCGTCTGGATTAAGCACCTTAATCAACGTCCGCTCTTCAATATCTTTGACGAACATAGCAATACCCTCAATTATGGTGATGACAATATTTTCTGAATAAGAATGCGGTATCCTACACGCATTTCACCCTCACATTATGAGTCTAAAAGCTTAAGGGCGTCCGTCTAAAGAAGCAAATCAGCAGCCAAAAATTCGCACTTACGATGGCATCAATGTCTGCGGTTATGAAGATGATCATGATAGAGTCAAACGTTTATTATTCAAAATGGTAAAAATTAGAAATTTGTAATTATGGCAGATCAATCTGATTCAAAAATCGTTAAAGAAGCTCGTCCAGGCAAGGGCGCGGCTGGTGACCAGCAAGCTGTACAGTTGGCTCAGCCAGCAGGAGCGGCAGTTCATCCGCCGGGGACTAAGGACATGTCTGGTGGTGATGTTGAGCAGGCTAAGGCTACTATTGAAGAAGCTAAAGCTAGCGAAGCAGATACAGATATGAATACGACGAGCGGCTATGTTGTAGACAGCTCCGGTCGGGTTGATAACGTTGCAGTTGAGCCTGAAATGTATGTTGAGGGCGATCGCTAAAAGTATGCAGAATACGCGACCTTCGTTTTTCAAAAGGCAACAGTTTCGAGCAATCGGCCTTTTTTGCACCTTGCTGATGCGGATAAAAATTGAATAATTCTCTTTTTAGAGGCCTAGTTTAACTCAACTAGCTTAGATGAATTGCCGACGTGCCTAATGGACTCAAATAAAAGTCTGTATTAGGCACGTGACAGCAAATTTATGTATAGGAAGTAAGCCTGCTTTAGCAATTAAATTATGGCCTATCTACAAGCAAAAAAGTCATCTATGTGATGCTTGTCTCTTTATTTTTTAAGAGTTAAGATCGAGATAATTCTAGAAAGCTATTCTGTATAAAGCAAAAAGTTACATATTCAAGTCTTTCCAGAATCTCTTATTTTACGAAACTCTTCTGCATAAAGGATGACGCTTTTTGGAAAGATTATTACTAATCTTAGTAAAGCTTGAAAGCGGCGTTTATTTCAATAGATCCGTTATTCGGCTTTTGTAGTTTTGTCAGTAATAAATTATGTCACAGAAATTTAGACAAGGCGATAAAGTCGCTTGGAATTCTGGCCAAGGTGAAGCAACAGGTACAGTCGAGGAGTATCTTACTGAAGCTAAAACAGTTGATGGACAAACCGTAGATGCTTCGAAATCTGATCCGCGTTATTTAGTCAAAAATGACAATACGGGCAACGTAACGGGACATAAGCCTGAAAGCCTATCAAAAGCTAACAGCAAAAGTCAAAACTCATCCTCAAAACAGTCAAGTTCAAAGCAATCTAGTAGTTCTTCCAATAATTCTAGTTCCTTTCAGTCTGGTGATCAGGTTGAATGGAATACTTCGCAGGGCAAAACCACTGGCAAGGTCGTCAAAAAGCTGACCTCATCCACTCAAATTAAAGGGCATACCGTATCTGCTTCAAAGGAAGAGCCGCAGTATTTAGTTGAAAGCGATAAAACTGGAGAACAAGCAGCTCACAAGCCAGATGCTTTGAGCAAGGCAGGGTGAAGATAATACGCTGTAATCCAATTGCAGCTTTCTAAAACTTATGAGGGCAAAAGTATTTCAAGTTTTGCCCTCAAATAAAGTGAAATACCTTATATGAAAAATACTGGATGTAGCTTAAAGAGCTTTTGAAAGACAAGCGAACACTCCTCAATAAGACTATTTTATAAAAGGCAGCTTTGTCGTAGTTTTCTTTATGCTATTTTGTTCAGCTGATAGCTCTGCTTTTTGCATGTCTTCAAACAATGTAATGTCGTGCCAAGAATAATCCATATACTGAGCAAAAGCAATAACCGCATGATTCCATTGACCACGCATTTTTACATAGTGATCAGCGCCAGCCTGAATATCGGTAACCGTTTCAATGTCATGCTGCTGTAGGTACGCAATCGCAATGTAATAGCGCGATCGCCAATCCTTAGAGAATGTTGGCTGATCCAAATAGCGTTCTGACAAAAATGAATCAGCTAGTTGAAATACCAGGTCAAGCCCGCTACTTTCCAATCCGGCTACTGCCGAAGAATTGATCAATGAAGCATAAGCTTGAGGATGAAGTGCTGTCTTTATTAAGGTGGTCAAATCAAGGCAAATAAGCGCTACGCGGGCCAGCGCATATTTTGGTTCTTGAAAGCGGAAATAGTGCAGGATTGGATAAGCATGGTGAAGTTCTGAAATTAGCAGCAATTCGCGAATAATTGTCGGAATTTCCTGTGCTGCCGGTTCAAAGCGACCCTGACCTTTAAGACCCACTAACAAAACTGCCGCATCCGCTTGTCTGACTGAACGATGGTAAAGGTTGAGCGCAAATGTATTGCGTTGAGTCAGCGCTGTATAAATTGACAGAAGATAGGTCAATGAAGCCGTAATGACGGTAAAGCCGACTGCCGCCTCTAAAATCGTGATCAGCTGCCAAACGTCTGTCTGAGGGAGCAGATCGCCTATCCCTAAAGTCGTCAACGCATAGCCGCTGTAATAAAGTGCGGTCGAAAAATCAGTCGGCGTTTTTCCTTGACTGGCCTGAATACCGCTGCCCAATGCAGGCCAGATCAGCAACGCAAAGCCCAATACAAAACCACTGACCCAAACAACCACAATAACAACCGGTAAGGTTGGACCACAGTAGGATAAAACGTTTTTGCCACCCTTTATGGGAAGTCGCGATAGTCCGCGAAACAGTCTCCAAGTACCTTTATATAATCTCGAACTGATGACGCCTTTTCCTGTGCGAGGATACAAGACGGTCATGTAAATATCGACGAATGAAATCAGAATAATGACCAATCCTGTAAGTTGAACAAATCCTGATATGAACGATTTCATCGACATTGCTGAATTCCAGAAATTCTGATTTTTAAGTAAAACTATGTTTTTTCAGGCAGCAGCACATCTCCTCACTTATATTGCTGGCAGGATACATGCTATCGGTTTCATCCGTTAGCGCTTACTTCAAACATGATGAGTAGTAAACACAGTTTGGAAAGTCTATGTAAAGAGCAGCAGCTAGTGGGTTGAAGCCGATAAGAATATGAATTAGCGACTGTGATCGACAATGTCTGGAGATCTTTTCCTAGTCACATCTAACTCTTCACGACGCACGTTTTCCTGAGCCGTTACGGTATCTTTTTCGGTGACTTTGCGGATGTTGACTTCCTGTCGCACAACTGGCTCCTTGCGGATATGAGCTTGCTCTTCATATAGAGCCCATTTGAAATCTTCTGACAGTTGCGCCACGATGAAAGAAGACGCCA
>ERZ1740058.120-NODE-120-length-66944-cov-7.104756_pt1 | contig 66944 bp, 54 predicted proteins | sample MGYA00581745_ERZ1740058 | MGnify/ENA primary metagenome ERZ1740058 (study PRJEB43018, sample SAMN04849742) | marine metagenome | isolation source: floating plastic debris | place: Pacific Ocean | collected 2008-08-30 | study: EMG produced TPA metagenomics assembly... | reverse complement strand
TTCAGATGACAGAAACGATTTAGCCTGTCTGTACCTTGGAATTTGGAATTGCTGGTGTTTAAGTCGATTTCTCGAAACGAGTAACTTGTTCGTCCTTCCTGTTTTACAGCTTGGTTACACTGGTCAATTTCCGCTAGTGAAGCGTTAGTCAAAGCGGGGCAAACTGCCAGAGGCATCTCTGAAGCTCCAACGTACTCAGGCTGAAATCGTTGTGTTACAAAAGCAAGTGAGCTGCCAGGAGTAGCACCATTTAATTTTTCACGCTCAGGAATCTCTAACTCGAAAAATCCTGGAGACAGAACTTTTCGGGAAAGCCCTGTTGGGTCTTGAGATAAAAGCGGAATCCAATTCGGCGTTGCAGCACTAATCTGACTCGCAACTTGGTTCACCCAGCCTAAATTAGACTTACTACTCACATAAAAAACAATCCTGGGCTAATGCAGTGGGCAGAATGGAGAGAGAAATAAGCATCAATTCGATCAAAATGCTCAAGCCATTGGCGAATGGCTACACACTCAGGATACGTATCTGTTGTGAAGTGACCTTCCAAATCTCGCTGATGATTGAGATTGAGCAGAGTTTGTAAGGTCACGTTCTTCGGTAGATCATTGGCGTTTCGAGACACAAAATCTGTATCTGCAACAGGCACAATACAGAACCGCACAGGTGGGAGCGGATTCTCTGTCAGCGTTTGAAGAATAGATATTGCCGTGAGTGGAGCGATCACTTCAGCAGCATGAAGTCCAGCCACGGTCACCACTGTACGAGTTGCCTGTTTATCCCCAACGCTCACTGCATAAATCGCTCGTCCCTCGCCCGATACACCAATCTCCTCAACATCAGCCCCTAAAGCTTTTGTTTGCTGAATCAATGTATCTAGCTGTTTCAAATCACCCCATTCCATAGCAGCACCCATGCTCTTCTTTTCAAGGGTAGCAAGAGAATCTGACTAACTTGGAAATTGTGTTACCCCTTCAGAGCACTGCTCTGCCGCAGTTCGTATCGAGGCAGGGTGAAACTCTTAAAAACTCTCCAAAGAATACAACCCCAACAGCCCCAAGGGCCAAGCCAAAATAGAAGAAGCGGCACTAGCTGAAGTAAAACAAAACTCAACCCTAAAACAACGAACAGTAAAAGCGCTCCAATCGGCAGGCGATGAAGCGCGAGAACAAGCTATTTATCCCCCCGTTTCCAAGGTCGTCATCAGTCATCATCAAAGGTGTGCAAGGCTTCCTACAAAGCTGAGCAGTTTCGCCTACTGATAGCGCCAGCCCTCATGATCAATCCAGCCCCCCTCATGCACACCGCGCGGGTCATGGTGCGTCCAATGCACCAGCCCACCGCGATCGTTCCACTCATACTCACCTTTGACTGAGATGCGATCGCCTACCCGCAAACTATCAATCCTCGGCGCTAGGTCAATATTGTGAACCACCAGCAGCGTATTCCCATTCCCCATCCGCATAATAAACCGCTGGTGCCGAGAGCCCTCGTTATCATCAGCCAGCAGCCTTTCCACCACACCCACCACATTCTCAACAATCACATCCGACTGCCGAGCGCGATACGCATCTAAAACTTGCTGATTTCCATCTACCGTGCCAGCAACAACAACGCCTTGACGAGACTCATCAATAACAGACTTCGCTAACAGAGCAGGCGAAGCGCTAGGGTAAAACAGAATCGCAGTCGTAGCCAAGGGTAAAAGCGGAATCATCGTTACAGAAAAGGTGAATAACGCGTACACTCTGGCACAGCCCTATCTCCTTACACCTGACGACAAATACGGACTCTCGGACAGCGCACACCACCCACACGCAAAAAAAGGGGCAGCATTTCACCGCCCCTTCCTTACTTCAGCTATTTAGCCAGCGTTACTCACGCCAGCATCAAACCTACTCAACGCCCTCAATCCGGTTCTCTACTTCTTCGTAGAGTTCCTGCAAGCGCTCGATGTTCTCATCGCTCGTCTCCCAGTAGCCGCGACCGTTCACCTCTAGTAGCGTCGTCACCATCCGGCGGAAAGAGTTCGGATTCAAATCCATCAGCCGCTGACACATTTCAGGATCGTTAATGAACGTGTCATTGGTGTCTTCATACACCCAATTGTCCACTGCATCAGCCGTTGCCGACCAGCCCATGGTATTCACTAGGCGATTCGACAGCTCGCGCACGCCTTCGTAGCCGTTAGACAGCATACCCTCATACCACTTAGGATTCAGCAGCTTAGTGCGTGCGTCAAGGCGAACGGTTTCAGAAAGAGACCTCACCTGAGCATTCGCCGTCGTCGTAGCTGCGACAAACGATGTCGGCTTCTTCCCATCATCTCGCAAACTAGCCACTACCTTGGTGGGGTCAGAGTCAAAGTAGTGAGAAACATCCGTGAGTGAAATCTCAGAAGAATCCAGGTTCTGGAACGTCACATCCGCCGTCTTCAGTGAAGATTCTAAAATGCCACGAGACTGTTCCATCATGCCAGGATTATCGCAGTTAAAGGCAAAAGACTTACGCGCTAAATACATATCACGTAGCTCTTGCTCTTCTTCCCAGCTGCTGTTTTCTACCGCCAGGTTTACGTTTGCCGCGTAAGAGCCAGACGCATTAGAGAAGATTCTCGTCGCCGCATCCCGCAAAGACATGCCAAATTCTTCGGCCTGTTCCAGTGCATGCTTTCTCACAAAATTCATCTCCAGCGGCTCATCTGCTTCAGCCGCCATCTTCACCGCTCTATCTAGCAGCGCCATCTGATTCACAAACAAATCGCGGAACACACCCGAACAGTTAATCACCACATCCACCCGAGGGCGACCCAGTTCTTCCAACGGAATCAGCTCCAGCTTATTCATCCGCCCCAGAGAATCGGGCACAGGCTTCACACCTACAAACCACATCATCTGCGCTAGCGACTCACCGTAGGTTTTAATGTTGTCAGTCCCCCACAGCACCGCCGCAATCGTCTCCGGATAGGCACCGTTGTTCTCAGCCTTCTGCCGGTCGAGCAACCGATCCACCACAATCTTCGCCGACTGCACCGCCGCAGACGTCGGAATCGACTGCGGATCTAACGCGTGGATGTTCTTACCGGTCGGCAACACATCCGGGTTACGAATAGGGTCACCACCCGGCCCCGGCAAAATGTACTCACCGTCTAAAGCGCTCAGCAGCGCAGATAGCTCATTGTCTTTTACCACCTGCTCTAGACAGTACTGCAAGAACTCGAACAGCGGCTTCAACGCGTCATTTTCAACAGATTTGTAGCCCAGATCGTGAATCGCCTTCGTCCAAGGATCTTTAGTCCCACCAAAATTAAAGACAGACAGCATCGACTTCATCGACACTCGGCCATCGTCATTTAACTGAGCTTCTACCATTGCGGTCACTGCCGCGCGAACTGCCGCATTGATGTCGTACAAAAGTTGAACATCTTCCAGGTCGCCTCTGTCGCTACGCTTATAAATCTGGTCAATGTCACGACCAATACTCTCAGCGATAATGCGTTGCAGACTCTTCTGTTCTTCTTCTACCCGGTCGAGTCCAGCAATGTTAACGAGGGTTGCGATCGCCTCTTCCGCAGTCGGCGGCTCACCCACCACGTGCAAACCACAGGGCAACAGCCGCGACTCAATCTCCATCAGCTTGATGTAAACCTTGCCCACCAGGGTATCGCGCTCTTCCTTGCTCAGCCCGCTCGCATCTTCTCCCGGCAGCTCAATGTCCTTATCCAGATTCACCTGACGCGCCTTTTCAACAATCGCGTTCACAATCGGCAATCCTCGACCGCCTTCTTTCAAGGTCTGATAAGAGCCAATCAGCTCACTCAGTTCCTTTAGCCCTTTGTACAAACCGGCGTTTTCCGCAGGTGGAGTTAGGTAGCTAATCGTATTCGCATAGCCCCGACGCTTAGCGATCGTCGCCTCCGAAGGATTATTCGCCGCGTAATAATACAAATTAGGCGTATTGCCAATCAGGCTATCGGGATAGCATTTGCTGCTCATCCCCATCTGCTTACCCGGCATAAACTCCAAAGAGCCATGGGTCCCGAAGTGCAGCACCGCATCCGCCTTCCAAATCTTCTCCAGATAGGTGTAATACGCCGCAAAGCCGTGGTGAGGGCTCGCAGAGCGCGAGAACAGCAGCCGCATCGGGTCACCTTCGTAGCCAAAGGTTGGCTGCACACCAATAAACAGATTGCCAAACGCCTTGCCGTACACCAACAGATTTTGGCCGTCAGTATTTAGCTGTCCTGGCGGTGGGCCCCAGTTCTCTTCTAGCCGCTCCGAGTAAGGCGTTAGCTCCTCATATTCCGCCACCGACATCCGATGCGCCACATTCAAGTTCGGGCTGTTGTACTGCGCCTGCGCGTCATTGATCACCAGCTGCATCAGCGCTTCAGCATTCTCTGGCATCTCATCAATCGTGTAGCCCTGCGCTTTCATCTCTTCCATCACCCGGAAGATAGAACCAAACACATTCAGATAGGCCGCCGTACCGACATTCCCCTTGTCCGGCGGAAAGCTAAAGACGGTAATCGCCAGCTTTTTATCCACGCGAGGCAGCTTGCGCAACCGAGCCCACTTCAGCGCCCGCGTCGAAATCGCCTCTACCCGGTCTTGCAGCGTAATCGCTCGGCCCGTCATACCATCGCGGCCTGACATAATAATCGGCTCAATCGCCCCATCCAGCTCAGGAATCGCCATCTGCAACGCTACCTGCACGGGGTGCAAACCCAAATCGCTCGCCTCCCACTCTTCAGTCGTCTGAAATACCAGCGGCAAAGACACCATATAAGGCCGGTTCAGCCGTTGCAGCGACTCAATTGCCTTGGGATGATCCTGACGAGCAGGGCCACCTACCAGCGCAAACCCAGTCAAAGAAACAACAGAATCAACAATCGCCTCATTGGGCTTCAGCGGATCGTAAAAGTATTTGTCAACCGGCTTAGAAAAGTCCAAACCACCTGCAAACACGGGAATGACCTTTGCACCTAAATACTCCAACTCCTGCACAATGGAGACATAGTGCGCCTCATCGCCAGTCACTAGGTGAGTGCGCTGCAGCACAATGCCCACACAAGGGGCAAGCGGATTACGAGAAATCTCAGGAAGGTCCGTACGCGAATCGTACCAGTTCAAATATTCGCGAATATCCTCAAACATCTCAGGCGCGAGCGGATGCCAAATGCCCATATCAGGGTAGGTAACCGGCTGCTCAAAGGCCAACGGATCATCGTTAGGCGCACCGTCAATGTCAACGTCAGTTAATACATACTGATCGGCCAGCATCAGCAAAAAGTTTTCTAGGTTCTCGGCAGACCCGCCCAGCCAGTACTGAAAGCTCAGCATAAAGTTGCGAGCATCCTGTGCCTTTTCTACCGGCAAGTACTTCAACACCTTTGGCAACGTCCGCAGCAGCTTCAGCATGGCATCTTCAAAACCGCTGCCCTGCTTTTGACGGCGCTTTTTCATAAACTCGCCAATCACACTCTTCGACTGGCCCAGCTGCGCCATCGAGAACTTGCCCAGCTTATTCAGGCGCATCACCTGGGGCATGGAAGGGAATACCACAGCCGCGTCTAGCTGCTCACGTATCGGCTTTACTGCCGCTTCTACCTTATCGGCCAACTCATCAATAAAAATCAGTGAGCCAATAAAAATGTTGGCTTCAGCCACATCTTTCTTAAAGGCTTCGTAGTTCTCTTCGTTGCGCAGCTCTTCAATCAAATAGCCGCTCAGCTCCACGGCAATCTGAGAATTTTCGCCATTAATGGCGCGAGCAGCGGCAGATAAGGAGCTTTGATATTGGGGCTCCAGAACGACATAAACCACCTTAACCAGAGAGCGACTTCCTAGCTCTTCTGGCACGACGTGTCTTACGGTGGGTCGAACTTGGGTGAACATGCGTGTGAACTCCTGGGGTGAGATGTCTGTTACTTTTCTCTAGCGCTGTTGTTTCCATCATTAGCGATGGCGAGGCGCTCTAGAGTTTTGAGAACAACTGTTTACGCTCGATTTACGCTGAGCAAGAATTGTTTACAAAATTATGGAATTAAGGTAAATAAACCTTCTGACATACCACAATTGGCTTTCATAGCTGTTCTAAGTTTTACCAGAAAACCTATGTCTGGAGGGAGATAGCGCCTATATGTGACATAAATTGACACATTACCTTTGGCGTTTATTTGTGTTACAGAGCGCAAGCATTTAAGGGGCAGAACGGTAAAAACAATTGCCTATCACTGCTATAAGGTGAGCCTATAGTATTGACATTTTTTCTGTTGCAGTCTAGAGCTCTTTCAATACAAAATCCCAAAAAATCAAGCACAAAATCTGCCAGGCTAGAGCTATTGAAGTATTCGCTCACAAGGACATCACGCTATGCGAGTTTTAGTTATTGGTGGCACTCGGTTTATCGGCGTTTATCTAACCAAGCTGTTAGTAGAGAAGGGGCATGATGTCACGCTCTTAAACCGGGGCAATCATCCAGCGCCCGTAAATGGAGTGGAAACGATTGTATGCGATCGCACCGATCCAGAAGCCCTCAAAGCTGCCTTAGCGAACAAATCCTTCGACGCCATCTTCGACAACAACGGGCGCGAACTCGCCCACACCCAACCACTAGCCGACCTCTACAAGGGCTCACTTCAGCATTTCATCTACGTCAGCTCAGCCGGTGTCTACGCCAAAAGCGATCAAATGCCGCACACAGAAGGCGACGCGGTCGATCCCAACAGCCGCCACAAAGGCAAGTTCCACACCGAAGACTACCTAAAAGAGCAAGGCGTTCCTTTCACCGCCATTCGGCCTGTCTATATATATGGACCGCAAAATTACAACCCACTAGAAAAGTGGTTCTTTGATCGACTTGTGGCAGGTCGCCCCCTCCCCATTCCCGGCAGCGGCATGGCCCTCACTCACCTCGGGCACTGCCAAGACTTAGCCGCTGCGATGGTTGCTGTTCTCAGCAATAGCCAAGCCATCGGTCAAATTTACAACATCTCTGGTGATAAGGCCGTTACGTTTGATGGATTGGCTAAGGCCTGTGCGATCGCAACTGGCAAAGATCCTGCCTCAATCGAAATCGTCCACTACGACCCCAAAGCCTTCGACTTCGGCAAAAAGAAAGCCTTCCCCATGCGCGTCCAACACTTCTTCGCCGACATCAGCAAAGCCAAGTCTGAACTAAAATGGCAACCACAGTTCGACCTCATCGAAGGGCTCAAAGACGCCTTTGAAAGCGACTACATAGCAAACGGACTAAACAAAGCAGAAGTCGATTTTTCACTAGACGAGCAAATTTTGTCTCAATCGTAAAGACTCATGACTCAGATCCTAGCTATTTCAGAGGCAATGACGACCTTCCGACAGGTGGAGGAGAAACTAGGGCTCTATCTCAGTGATGACCCAGCCTTTTTCCCAGAGTGGAGTGAGGACTTATCCGACTTGCCAGCGGCGGTGCGATCACGACTAGACGCGGTCCGAAAAAATTATCTGTACCAAATCTCCGATGGTGCGCTACTAGAAGAAACCATCAAGCTAGTGATCCTATCGCCGCTACTCAAACTAGCAGGGTTTTATAGCACGCCCTACAAATTTAGAGCTGAAGTCCCAGTTGAAATAGAAGCACTAGGAAATAGTAACGAGGTTTTACGCAGGCGAATTGATGGACTCGTTCTGCTAGAACAGCTGTGGATCGTTGTCATTGAATCAAAGAAAAAACATATCATTCGCTTTACCCACATAGGGCAATCTTTTGACATGGCGATCACAGTAGCATTCGTATTCATTCGAGAAGTCGTCGATGTCGCAAAAAAGCGTCGTTGGCGCACCTGTAGAACTTATGCAATACAGCAACCCATCTCACAGCCACTCAATCCACAACAACTCAACACCAGCAATATAGCGCCGCCAACGCGCCCGACACCTCCTGTTCGGTAACCCCCCCTTCAGCAAACCACCCCCCATTGAGCACTATGTATATAACCTTTTGAACACATCATTCTTATTCCACTCGGAGCAAACACATGGGAAAAGTTGTAGGAATTGACCTTGGTACGACCAACTCGGTCGTGGCCGTAATGGAAGGGGGTAAGCCCAGCGTTATTGCCAACGCCGAAGGCTTTCGCACAACCCCGTCTGTAGTTGCCTATGCTAAGAAAGAGGGCGAGCGCCTCGTCGGCCAAATCGCCAAGCGTCAGGCGGTCATGAACCCCGAAAATACGCTTTACTCTGTAAAGCGCTTCATCGGTCGTCAGTATGACGAAGTTAATAACGAAGCCAGTGAAGTCCCTTACAAAATCGCAAAAGTTGGCGGCAACGTCAAAATCGAAACCTCTGACGGCAAGCAATACGCTCCCGAAGAAATCTCCGCTCAGGTTCTGCGCAAGCTAGTTGACGACGCCAGCAAGTACCTCGGCGAAAAAGTAACCCAGGCAGTTATCACCGTTCCTGCATACTTCAACGACTCACAGCGCCAAGCAACCAAAGATGCCGGTAAAATCGCAGGCGTTGAAGTGCTACGCATCATCAACGAGCCTACGGCAGCTGCTCTTGCATACGGCTTAGACAAGAAAAGCAACGAAACTATCCTCGTCTTTGACTTGGGCGGTGGTACCTTCGACGTCTCTGTCCTAGAAGTCGGCGACGGCGTATTCGAAGTACTCTCTACCTCGGGTGACACACACTTAGGGGGTGACGACTTCGATAAAAAGCTCGTAGACTACCTCGCAGAAGAGTTCGAAAAGCAAGAAGGCATCGACCTGCGCAAAGATAAGCAGGCCCTTCAGCGCTTAACCGAAGCTGCTGAAAAAGCCAAAATCGAACTCTCCAGCGTTACCCAAGCAGAAGTCAACCTGCCCTTCATCACCGCAACTCAAGACGGTCCTAAGCACCTAGACACCACCTTAACTCGCGCCAAGTTCGAAGAGCTGTGTGCTGATCTCATCAAGCGATGCGGCGTTCCTGTAGAAAACGCATTGAAAGACGCAAAGCTCAGTAAGAGCGACATTGATGAAGTCGTACTGGTCGGTGGTTCCACCCGTATTCCTGCGGTTCAAAACCTCGTTCAGCGAATTCTAGACAAAGAGCCTAACCAAACCGTTAACCCTGACGAAGTGGTTGCTATCGGTGCAGCCATTCAAGGCGGCGTCTTGGCAGGTGAAGTCAAAGACATCTTGCTGCTTGACGTAACACCGCTATCTTTGGGTGTTGAAACCCTGGGCGGCGTAATGACCAAGCTAATTACCCGCAACACCACCATCCCAACCAAAAAGTCAGAGGTCTTCTCAACCGCGGTCGATGGTCAAACAAACGTAGAAATTCACGTTCTTCAAGGTGAGCGTGAAATGTCTAACGACAACAAGAGCTTAGGGACGTTCCGTCTCGACGGCATTCCTCCCGCTCAGCGCGGTGTGCCTCAAATCGAAGTAACCTTCGATATTGATGCCAACGGTATCTTGAACGTCACCGCGAAAGACAAAGGATCAGGCAAAGAGCAGTCTATTAGCATCACAGGTGCTTCGACACTCTCTGATACTGAAGTGGATCAAATGGTTCGCGATGCGGAATCGAACGCTGATGCTGATAAGGCCCGGCGTGAAGCTATCGACACCAAGAACCAGGCTGACTCCCTCGCTTACCAGGCTGAAAAGCAGCTTGAAGAGCTAGGTGACAAAGTCCCTGCTGAAGACAAGGAGAAAATTGAGGGTCAAATAAAGGACCTGAAAGAAGCACTCTCCGAAGAAGACAACGACAAGATCAAGTCCACCATGGAAGCCTTGCAGCAAGGTCTCTATGCACTCAGCAGCAACCTGTACCAGCAGGGCGCAGCAGCTGAAGGTGCTGAAGGCGCAGCGCCTGAAGGTGATGCTGACGCAGGCAGTGATTCCAGTGGTGAAGACGATGTGATTGACGCTGAATTCTCTGAAGGCGACAGCTAATAAACGACCATTATTAGAAGCTGTAAAGGCTCCACAACTAGAGATTAAGCAAAGCCCCCTCTCGATGCTATCGAGAGGGGGCTTTTTGTTTTATGTAGCAAACGTCCTAATGCATGTAAGACGTTTGCGCAGAAGCATGGCTTGTTTGCGAAGGGGTGCAACCTTTAGTAGGTGTCTTAAGCCATGCTTCAACAGCTATATACACGGCTACACACGGCCTATTTGTTCAGTCTGATTGATAACCTTGAGTGCGTTTAAAGTCTCCGCTAGTCTGCTAATTGTGTCTAGCCCATGGCCATAAAGATTCTAGCCGTAAAGATTCTAGCCATAAAAATTCTCTATGCTTGGCCAGCGCTGCTTATAAAAGAACACTCTCAAGAGGACATCATGATTACGCTATATCAGTTTCAGCCTTGTCTTGGTATCCAAAACCTGAGCCCTTTCTGCCTGAAGCTAGAATCCTACCTACGGATGACAGAACTACCCTATACCGTTGCCGACGCAGCAGACGTTCGCAAAGCCCCGAAACAGAAACTGCCTTACATCACAGATGGAGATCGCACCATTGCCGACTCTAGCTTCATCATCGACTATCTCAAACAAACCTACGGCGATCCGTTAGATCAAAACCTGTCCTTACCAGAACAGGGCATCTCCTTGGCGTTCCGCCGTCTGATGGAAGAAAACCTTTACTGGGCGATGGTCTACAGTCGCTGGGCAGAGGATGACAATTGGAAGAGACTACGCGACATTTACTTCTCTGACTTGCCTCCAATTTTACGCACGCTCATTCCCAGCCAAGTGCGCAAAGATACGCTGCAAAAGCTAGACGGCCACGGCATCGGTCGCCATAGCCGGGCAGAAATCTATCAAATCGGCCAGCGAGATATTAAGGCGCTCAGCGACTTTTTATCCGGTAAGCCCTTTTTGCTAGGCGATCGCCCAACCAGTCTAGACGCAACCGGCTATGGATTTTTGGCTAACCTCTGCCGGGTGCAGATGCCGTCTGAACTGTCAGACTACGCTAAACAGTTTGACAACTTGATGGCATATTGTGATCGCCTAGAAAAACGCTATTGGAAATCATAACCGGCCTCATCTCTAACCCAGCGCTCACCTGCTACGCCGAAACATCCGCATTTTCTCGCTCCGCTGCGACCTCTATCAAACACTCACCAATCGGCTTATTGTGCAGCACCATCGTCGTCGTGCTGTTCTGCTCAAAGCCAATACGCTCATAAAAGCTCTGCTTGTGCGTCGTCATCAGGTACGTCCGCTCTACCTGATTCATATGAGGATGGGCAATCAACGTTTCTACCAGTCGGCGACCCAGTCCAGAGCCCTGATAGTCAGGATGCAGCACCACATCCCAAATCGTGGCGCGAAACAGCCCGTCAGAGGTCGCACGAGAGAATCCGATTAGCCGCTCATTGTCCCAGGCAGTAACCACAGGATAGCTGTGTGCGATCGCCCTCTTCATATCTTCAGGTCGTCGATCCTTCGCCCAAAAAGCCGCTGCTCGAAATAGCTCACAAAGCTGAGCGAGCCGACTATCTGTAAAAGCAGAAGTATAGCGAAACTGAATATGCCGACTATCCATAAATGAGTAATGGGATAACGTCTTTGATCATTCTTAGAATAATAGTTATCAGCAACCACAGTATTCTACTCAGGCCATCCTTTCATGAGCTTATGATGACATTGGCTCGCTCACAAGATTTAATCAGAAGTTTTTAGAGACAACGCGATATGTGCTTCAGCTGGATCATTCAACCGCTTAAGACAGCCCTGTCTAAAGCCCGGCTGCTAATCTTGAGTTTGCTTGCTTGGATTTTCGCCCTGGCACTCAGCGCAGTACTAGGCGCAGAGTTTGCAGGCGCTGTCGAATCCCCCTATGGCATGGTCGACCCAGTAGACGCTCGTTACGAAGCCAACTACAGCGTCTATGTAGAGCAGTGCGCCAGTTGCCATGTCGCGCTGCCGCCCGCCGTCTTACCGATAGAAAGCTGGCAAACTCTGGTCACTGACACCGCTCACTACGGCGTTCAACTCAATCTCACCCAGCTCGATCAGCAGCTCATGGTGAACTATCTTCAAACCTACTCACGTCGTCACATAGGCAGCGACCCCATACCCTACCGAGTCAAAGATTCAGACTACTTTCAGGCACTACATCCCAACGTCGAACTGCCTCAACCCGTCAATCTCCGTAGCTGTACCAGCTGTCACATCAACGCCAGCAACCAAGACTACAGCTTCATTGAGCCGTCAGAAATTGAGCCGTCAGAAAACGTCACCCCCAAGGCCACTCCAGCAACCAGCCAGCAGTAGTATCAATCCGACGCTGTAGGGTAACCCGCCCAGATCACCGCCTTCCGCGTGGGCATTGTATCCGTATAAGATTAGATAGAATTAATTAATCAACCCGATCTTGTTGGCTGATTGTTAGTCGCATAGCTTTTTTAGAATAAAGGCCGCAACCTTTAGCAATGGAGTAAGCTATGTGACAGAAAATAGATCTGCCCGTTCCTTTTGTGGCCTGACATGCTAAAAAAACTTCTAGGTGATCCTAATACTCGTAAACTCAAGCGATATCAGCCCGATATCAAAGAGGTGAACCTACTCGAAGAAGAGACCAAGGCTCTCTCGGACGAAGAACTAACTGGCAAAACAGCAGAGTTCAGGCAACGACTCGAAAACGGCGAAGACCTCGACGATATTTTGACAGAAGCGTTCGCTGTCGTACGAGAAGCCGGGCTGCGCGTACTGGGCATGCGCCACTACGACGTACAGCTGCTCGGCGGCATGGTCCTCCACGATGGCCAAATCGCTGAAATGAAAACGGGTGAAGGAAAAACCCTTGTTTCTACCCTGCCTGCCTACCTCAACGCCATTTCAGGCAAAGGCGTTCACATTGTTACCGTCAACGACTACCTCGCTCGTCGTGACGCTGAATGGATGGGTCAGGTCCACAGATTTTTGGGCCTTAGCGTCGGTCTAATTCAGCAGGGCATGAGTCCCAAAGATCGCAAACAGAACTACGCCTGCGACATTACCTACGGTACCAACAGCGAGTTCGGCTTCGACTACCTGCGCGACAACATGGCCACGCAAATGGCCGATGTAGTGCAGCGCCCGTTTAACTTCTGCATCATCGACGAAGTCGATTCTATTCTGGTCGATGAAGCACGTACGCCGTTAATTATTTCAGGGCAGGTAGAACGCCCTGGCGAGAAGTACACTAAGGCCGCCGAAGTAGCCGCACAGCTAGAGGGTGACGAGGTTGACTACGAAGTCGATGAGAAGGCGCGAAACGTTTTGCTCACCGACGAAGGTTTCGAAAAAGCGGAAATGCTGCTAAACGTCAAAGACCTATTCGATCCCAAAGATCCCTGGGCGCATTACATTTTCAATGCAATTAAGGCAAAGGAACTGTTCACCAAAGATGTGAACTACATCGTGCGCAACGACGAGATTGTCATTGTCGACGAATTTACGGGCCGTGTCATGGCCGGTCGACGCTGGAGCGATGGCTTACACCAGGCGATTGAAGCCAAAGAACATGTTGACATCCAGCCCGAAACGCAAACACTCGCCTCAATTACCTACCAAAACTTCTTCCTGCTATATCCCAAACTGTCAGGAATGACAGGGACAGCCAAGACAGAAGAAGCTGAATTCGAGAAAATCTACAAGCTAGAAGTCACAATTATCCCCACAAATCGCCCAGCCCAAAGGCGTGACTTGGCGGATGTGGTGTACAAAACTGAAAATGCGAAGTGGAATGCGATCGCCGGGGAATGCGCCGAGATGCACGAAACGGGTCGTCCGGTTCTAGTCGGGACGACCAGCGTAGAAAAGTCTGAAGTCCTTTCGCTGCTTCTGAGCGATCTTAAGGTAGAGCACAACCTATTAAACGCCAAGCCCGAAAACGTAGAGCGTGAATCAGAAATCGTTGCCCAGGCCGGTCGTAGCGGCTCGGTAACCATCGCCACCAACATGGCCGGACGCGGTACAGACATCATCCTTGGCGGTAACGCTGACTATATGGCCAGGCTCAAAGTCCGTGAATACTTCATGCCTCGCATCGTCAAGCCTGAAGAGGACGACAAGTTTACCGTCGCACAGATTGCCAACACCAAAGACGCTAAGCAAGCACAGGGATTTGCTGAGGGTAAAAAAAAGAAAAAGACCTGGAAAGCATCCCCCCAAATCTTCCCAACCGATCTATCACCACAGACCAAAGAGAACTTAAAGGCAGCCGTAGACTTTGCCGTTAAGACCTACGGTGCCCAAAGCCTTTCAGAGCTTGAGGCCGAAGACAAAATCGCCGTCGCAGCAGAAAAAGCGCCCACAGACGATCCGGTAATTCAAAAGCTCAGAGACATTTACAACGAAGTCCTCGACGCCTACGAAGTCATTACCTCTGCTGCTCACGATCAGGTCATTGAGCTAGGCGGCCTACACGTTATCGGCACAGAGCGCCATGAATCGCGCCGGGTAGACAACCAGCTCAGAGGCCGAGCGGGCCGCCAGGGAGACCCGGGTTCAACTAAGTTTTTCCTGAGTCTAGAAGATAACCTGCTGCGAATTTTTGGCGGCGATCGCGTTGCCAACCTGATGAACGCCTTCCGCGTTGAAGAAGACATGCCTATTGAATCGGGCATGCTCACCCGCTCGCTCGAAGGCGCACAAAAGAAAGTTGAAACCTACTACTACGACATCCGTAAGCAGGTATTTGAATACGACGAGGTAATGAACAACCAGCGCCGAGCCATTTACGCCGAGCGCCGCCGTGTATTAGAAGGCGAAGAGCTAAAAGAACTCGTTCTAGGCTACGCCATTCAAACCATGGACGATATTGTAGAGGCCTACGTCAACCCAGAACTGCCTTCAGAAGAATGGGATCTCGGCAGCGTGGTTAGCAAGGTTCAAGAGTTCGTTTATCTGCTCGCTGACTTAACCGCTGAGCAATTAGAAGATCTCTCTATGGGAGAAATGAAAACCTTTCTCTCCGAGCAGGTTCGCATTGCCTACGATCTTAAAGAGGCTCAAGTAGACCTGATCAAGCCAGGTCTAATGCGTGAAGCCGAGCGATTCTTTATTCTTCAACAAATCGACACCCTCTGGCGCGAGCACCTGCAACAGATGGATGCCTTACGTGAGACAGTTGGCCTCCGCGGCTACGGCCAAAAAGATCCGCTGATTGAATACAAGAGCGAAGGCTACGAAGTCTTTCTAGAAATGATGACTGGCATTCGCCGTAACGTCGTCTACACGCTCTTCCAATTCCAACCTCAGCCCCAGCCTGCCGCTAAGCAGTCCGAAATGGTGTAGGAATCACAATTCTCTAGTCTTTAGAATTAAGGAGAGTGGTTGCTTTAGACCTATCTAAAGCAACCACTTCATTTATCCATACTATGCAAATTCCTAAAGATTCCACTCAACCATCTAACTCAGCAACAACATCTGTCGCTCAGTCAGATGAGCTAAAACTAAAAGCTATTGCCTATAGTTTAGATGCCCTCATTCCTGGGATTTATCTGTGGTGTGGCCCTATAAGGGTAAGGCTTTGGGGTAGCCTACCTGAAGAGAATTATTCCGGAACAATTCATAGCCTCATGGGAATGGCATTAGTCTTACCTGGGTATAGAATTTATAGCACCTATCAAGATAGCTATGACCCTCGATAAGCACAAGCTAGAGGGCATACCGCAAATTAAAGAAAAAACACTACCCATAGATAACTTTGAAAAACAGTTGAGTGAAGCAGGTTACATAAGAAGAGGAGAGGCACCTGCCAGGGGAAACCGTATAAAGATTTGGTGGCGACACAAAATACATCGACGGATTGAATCTATCTACAGCAATGACGGGAAAGTAGCTATTACGGCCTATCACGTCGACTAGATTGTGTGCTGATGGTAATTCACTCACTACCAAATGACTTTGTAGACTTATTGGGACTTTTAACACACAGCAAGCAGGTAAAATCGAGAAGCTTGGCAGATCTTCAGCCTGTCGACCCGCATAAAAAAATAAAGTATGCCCTCTTTTGCCGCTATCACAACTACGCCTGCGGGCTTACGCACACTTGCACCTTTACTAGATGGATTAGACAACCTGCAGCTGTGGATTCCACCAAAGCTACAGGCAGATGCCAAAGAGTTATTGCATCCACACAAACTCTACGAATCCTCGCTAGCAGAGTTTCTGGTAACACACTGGTCAAAGTACGATGGTTTTATCTTTTGCTTAGCAAGCGGCGCAGTCGTTCGCTTAATTGCACCGTTGCTGTCTGATAAAGCGACTGATCCAGCGGTTGTTGTAGTCGATCAGGCCAGTAAATTTGCGATTAGTCTATGTGGTGGGCATCAGGGGGGAGGCGATCGCATCACCCATCAAATCAGCCAACTTCTCGAAGCCCAACCCGTCCTCACAGGCGCATCCAACGCGCTAGATCTTCCTGCTATCGACACAGTCGGAGACCCAATTGGAAGCAGCAAAGGCTCAGGTGAATGGCTAGCAGTAAGCAGCGCGATCGCGCATCAAGCCCCTGACCAAGTCATTCAAGAAGCAGGCAGCGAGCTGTGGAAACGATACCTTCCCGACGGCCATACCTATCAATTCGACTTTCCTGAATTTGAGGAGCGCAACACTAGAGAAAACCCTCAGGCGCGTGTGTGGATTAGTCCGATTCAGAGAACCTTTGCACCCGAGTCAAGCCCTTCTAAAGTACAGTGGCATCCTCGCGTACTGTGGATAGGTATTGGCTGCGAACGCAATACTGATAAGGCACTCATTGAGTACGCGATTGAGAAAGTTTTCAGGGAGAATCACTTAGCACTGGGTGCGATCGCTGGCATCGCCACCTTAGAGCTAAAATCCGACGAACCCGGCCTTCTAGCGCTTACCCAAGAAAAGAGCTGGCCGCTGAAGTGCTTCACCGCTGAAACGCTTCAATCCATTGAAGTCCCTACCCCTTCTGACATCGTGGCAAAGGAAGTAGGCACGCCCAGCGTAGCAGAGGCCGCCGCGATAACTGCGGCTAAAGCAGCCGACATGCACAGCCTCAGGGTTAAGAAGCAGATCGTCAAGCAAGCAGGGGCAAAGGGCGCGGTTACAGTTGCGATCGCTCAATCTTCCACCGAATACACCGGGCGGACTGGTCAGATTCACCTCATCGGCACGGGGCCTGGCAATCTTAACCAAATCACACCTGCGGCCAAAGCCGCCATTACCAACGCCGATGTCGTCATTGGCTACAAGCTCTATGTCGATCTGATCCGGCCATTGCTACGTCCCGGCCAGATTGTCGAAGGATTGCCGATTACCCAGGAGCGCCAGCGAGCCGAACGTGCCATTCAGCTAGCAACCTGGGGACTGACAGTTGCAGTTATCTCCTCCGGCGACTGCGGCATTTATGGGATGGCCGGGCTCGTCTTTGAGCAGCTTCAGGCAAACGGCTGGGATGGTCAAACGCCTAATGTCAAAACATTTCCTGGCGTCAGCGCTCTGCAATCTGCCGCGTCGCGGGTCGGTGCACCGCTCATGCACGACTTCTGTGCCATCAGCCTGAGCGATCTGCTCACACCCTGGCCAGTCATTCAGAAAAGACTAAAAGCTGCCGCAGAAGGAGACTTTATCGTCGCACTGTACAATCCAAAGTCTAAGACAAGAACAACACAAATCGTCTACGCTCAAGAGACTTTGCTACAGTACCGCAGCCCAAAAACGCCTGTGGCTTTAGCAAAATCGCTCTATCGCCCGGACGAAAATATCACCCTCACCACCCTGGAGGCAATGCTCGGCAGTCCTATCGATATGCTTACCACCGTCATCATCGGTAATCGCAGCAGCCGAGCGCATAAAGGCTGGTTCATCACCCCCAGAGGCTACCTCGGAGACTTACACGAACAGACTTGAGCTTGATCAAGGAACTAGGCTAAGGAACCAGATTGTTATTCGCACTCTCCGTAGCTTCTTCTACAGGTAGAGAGAGCCGAGAAGCCGAGCCCTCGCGAATAGTGTCCAAATCGATAGGCTGCTGTGACGTTGATTGACAGAATTTACGCGATCGCTCAAACTCCGCATCCTGCCAGGAAAACGCCCAGTGGCTCACCGTATTTATCTGAGGGGCCGCTCGCTGCAAGGCATCCATTTGCGACTCTAAAGAGGGACGATTACTCTCCGTGACACCCCACCGCCCGGCCAAGGCGGGCTTGACGTTAGCAGCACCTTTTACTCGCACCACTTCAAGCACTTCGTTCATAATACAGCCCGTATTACCACAGACCGCATAGGCCATCGGATGCGAATCCATCCAGCTCGGGAACCGGTTCCAGTGCTGCAAACGCGCATCATAGCCGCTACCGACTGCCCGATTACCATAGGGAAAAAAGACAGCTCCCGTCGGCAGGCCAGCCTGTCGGGCGGGCGTTGCCGCTGCCTGCAAAAAGTCCACCACACCTTGAATGGCATGCGCTACGCTCAGCCGCCAAAGCTCATTCTGCAAACCTGGGCGACGCTCAGAAGCCGGAGCCAAATCCTTAGGATCGGTCGTAGGCGGATTTCGGCTCTGCCATAGCGGCTCGCCTTCTGTAGGATACAGATTATCTACCTGTGTTATGTCGCCGTCAGTCAAGTAGCCCCGTCGCATAAAACGACGAATCAGCTCTTTTCCTTTATTGTTAGTGCCTCGCTCTATGAACGCTTGGTTCGCTGCCGGGCCATAAATCCAAAGGTTTCTGACATTACTCACAACAGAGCCCGCACCCGTCAGCCGAGGATAGCGAACATAGTCATACAGTGCGCCGTCTGGTTGACGCGCAATCACGGCGCGCACCATTTGTGCATAGTCAGCTTGAGCCACCTGGTTATAGGGATCGACAAAAGCATCTTCTGAAGAGCCGCTATTGCCTTGGTCTGCCACATCTAGCGTATCGGCCCCAGAACCGTTGCGAGCCAGTACCTGCCTACGGTCGGAACGCTGACCGTAAGAATAGCCAAAATTCATCGTAAACATCCAGGCATAGGCCCGAAGGTCGCGATCATGAGCCGCATCAATGGCCTCTGCGAGCAGATCGCGATCGGCAAACTCTGGGGCCTGCACCAAACTCGGCCACACGGTCGGGTTGTCGTTTTTGGGCAGCAGGACCTGACCGTTTGAAAAAGCTTCTATATAGACCTGGTTGTAGCCCAAGTTCACAATGCGGTCCATCACCGCGTCTAGCCGGCCTGGTTGCAAATCGCAAGGGTATAGCCGTAGCCAAACTGCCTGATTTTCTGGCCACTGCGATCGCCGACAGTTTTGAACTTCAGCCACATGCTGCGCAGACAGCTCTCGATACTGCCGCTCAGCTGTTGCATCGCCTGATAGCGCAGCGACTCTTAGCGACTCTTTAGCATCTACGTCGCTTTGAGAGAGCTGACAGTATCGATTGACACTAGCAGCCTCAACAGGCAACGCGGTGATAGAGTGCAACAATAATGCTACGCCCCCGAATGCCATGCTTCTCGCAACACGCCGAACATTGCTGGACCACAGCTGACGATAGCAGCTATATCCACTTTTATTTCTAGTTTTTAAGATCATAGCTGCTCGGATTCACTCAGAAATACGATGTTTAAACTGCGTCAACTGGCCTAGTTGGAGACTCACCAGCTGGTTGTAAATAACGTGCCCGCTGGCCTTGAGAGTCCGGAAATGCGGTAGACCATTTTATAGATTGCCATACCAAAAAGACTCGCCCTACCAAGCCCAACCACCCTACGGCGCTTTTAGGATAGTTAAAGCACTAGATGTGACACCTATTGAGTCTCTACAACGCTAAAAGTCGGCAAACAGTAAGAAACCGGTAAACCCTAAGAATATTTGAACCACTTTAGATATTGGCATTTCTGACCCTTGCAAAGTCGTGTCCCAGCCAGTCATGTCCTGGCCAGTCGTATCCTAGAAGACGCGCAAACGGTGTTCCTGACAGTGCGCCTTCCTAACAGTGCTCCCAATAAATATCGGCCCAGAAACATCAGCCTAGAAATATCAGCTTAGAAATATCAGCCTGGAGAATGCTCACCTGTTTCCCTCTGGCCTGACTCTTGCCAACCGAGTGAGGAAAGCTCCGTTTCACCATCTTCTTCAATGTGGACCAACAGCTCTCGCAGCTGCATTCGCTTAATGTATGGCCATCCGCCTTCTTGCTCAATATCCTTCAGCAACCGATACAACCGTTGCCGATTGTCTGGCAGAGCTTCTCGAAACAGCGTGTCTCTAATCTCAAAATGAAGCGTATCTAGAAGCCGGAGCAGCTCCAGCAGCGCCAAACAATCCCCCTCCTTTTGTTGGGCCGTTGCTCGGATAGTCTGAACAAGGTCTATAAGATCGGGTGGAAGATTCTGAGAAGCCATAGGAGAAAAGGAGGCAGAATTGCTCACTGTTTTTAACTTTTGTAACTGACTTGTTTACATTGGTAGGACTGACAAAGGTAACTATCAAACCAGAAATCATAGCTCACACAAAAGCTCGCTCACCTTGTGTTGTGCTGTATTTAGGCAGCTCAGATACATATCAACCTGTCAGAGACTACGTGATTACTTGACTACGGTGCAAGTGATTGTGCCAACGAAACCGACCAAACGCAGTGTAAAATTATGTACTAAATAGCCCTTATAAATTCATAGTCTTGAGGTTGCCCATGAGGTATCGCGCTCTGCTCGCTGCGTTTTTTGCCCTTTGCTTAGGTGTGCTAACAGCCTGTAGCGAAGCTCCTTCCGCAACGAGCGACATTCCACTCACCTACGACCAAATTCGAAATACCGGACTGGCCAACAGCTGTCCTCAAGTAGACGAAACTCGCCGCGGTCAAATTCCCATTGAAGACGGCACAACGTACAAGCTAGTTGACTTGTGCTTAGAGCCCACTAGCTTCTTTGTAAAGCAAGAAGCTGCTAATAAGCGTAAAGAAGCCGAATTTGTCGCGGGTAAATCACTCACTCGCTACACCACATCCATCGAACAGGTAAGCGGCGACATCACCTTAGAAAAGGATGGCAGTCTTCTCTTTGATGAAAAGCTCGGCATGGACTTTCAGCCCATTACCGTATTACTACCCGGCGGAGACCAAATTCCCTTCCTCTTTACTATCAAAGGTCTCAAGGCCCAGTCTCAGCCAGGTCTAAACGCTGTCACTACATCCACAGACTTTGAAGGCGCTTTCCGAGTCCCTTCCTATCGCACTTCTAACTTCCTAGATCCTAAGGCCCGCGGTCTCACCACTGGATATGACAACGCAGTGGCCCTACCCGCTCGCGCTGACGGTGTTGATCTTGCCCGTGAGAACGTCAAAGCATTCGACGTCGGTCAAGGTAACATCTCTCTGCAAGTCTCTAAGGTAGATAGCAATACCGGTGAAATCGGTGGAACATTCATCTCTGAACAGCCATCCGATACTGACATGGGAACGGCTGCGGCTGATGACGTACGTCTGCAAGGTGTCTTCTACGGTCGAATTGAAACCGGCTATGACGCTTAAGCAAGCTAACTTCTGAGCGATGCCTCAATCGTAACTATCACGTCGGCTAATGATACGGTGGCGTCTATCTAGCCAGCCATCCGAGAAAATACCAGTCGAATAACTTACAAAAGGGACGTCTTTACGACGCCCCTTTTTTTTGCGGACATTCGTTTGAAGGCGTTCATTTAAGTGAAAAGTGAAAGGGCCTAGTTCCGTAGAAACTCGATTGTTGAGGGAAAAATGCTTCATTAGGCTGAACATGTCAGCGTGACACACTAAGCGCCTGTGTCGCAGCTCATGCTTAGCAATGGCAGCTGATAATTACTCGCTCTGCCAAAGCGGCCTTACTTAATACTTCTAGGCCCTTAATATATGCATTCTCCGACCCATAAGGTTCTTAAAAATCAGTCACTTGAGATTTTAAACACCTATCAAAAAGATCGCTCACTGCAATTGCGAAACCGTCTGGTACAGCTAAACATTGGGCTAGTGCGCAAAGAAGCCCATCGCTGGCTGCATAGCTCTGGAGAAACGTTCGACGACCTAATGCAGGTAGGTAGCTTAGGACTAATTAGAGCCATCGAACGGTTTGACTTGCAGAAAGGGTTTGCCTTTAGCTCATTTGCAATTCCCTACATTCGAGGCGAGATTCAACACTACTTAAGAGATAAAGGTACAGTTGTTCGTATTCCTAGACGCTGGCAAACGCTGCAAAACCAGTCCGCTCGTGCCATTCGTCAGCTGCAATCAGATTTGAATCGGCGGCCTAGCGATCAAGAGGTAGCGGCTAAGCTCGATATCACCGTCGAAGAATGGCAGCAGGTTAGAATCGCCAGCAGTAATCGCAATTTACTGAGCTTGGATGCACCAGTGCAAGAAAGCGATAATGGCTCGTCATCCCTGGGCGATCTGCTGCCCGATGCGCGCTACCGTAGCTTCCAGCTAGCCCAGGAAGACAAATTAAGGCTACAGCAAGCCCTCTCACAGCTAGAAAAACGAACGCGTGAAGTCGTAGAGTTTGTCTTTCTGCACGATTTAACACAAAAAGAAACCGCCGAGAAACTTGGAATTAGCTCTGTAACGGTTTCTAGACGAGTAAAAAAGGGGCTGAAGCACTTGCAGGTGATTATGCATCAGGCTGGAGACTCATAGGCTAGCGTCCTCGCACCGACATTACTGCTGAGCTTATATCAACAGTTTTTTGATAGTTTTTGCTTGAGCCCGTTAGTTTGACCAGTGCTTGTGTCTATTCTAAGGCTACAAAGGCTATTTCTAGTCTTTCAACCAACCAGTCCCAGGAGGGATCAGACTATGCGGCGTTTGCTGCTTATCTTACTTGCAACGGCACCATTAACTGGCTGTCAGTTTCTTAGCGCCGGCGAAGACGTTGCCATTCCTGATCCGTTTGAGGGAGCTGGTGACACCATCGCTGAAACCAGTGAAGTTATTATAGAGTCGATTGACACTGAACCAGCAGAAGAGTCGACACCTGTAGCTAAGGCGCCAGAGGTGCCGACTGCTGTCACGGCCGATCTAATTCGCTCAACGGATCCTGAGGCGCGAACTCGGCAGGTATCACAATCACGGATTGATCCTTTTGCAGTGCTGCCTATTCCCCTGGCACCTGAACCAGTCGCAGTTACTGCCAGTAACAACACGACCAGCCGGGGAGGAAACTCCGGCGGCACCGCTACCACTGCTACGGCCAAGCCTGTCTCAGCACCTACGGCACCGCCTGTTCTGGCACGCCCAAATAATCAACCGGTATCTAGACCATCGCCTATCGTATCGTTGCCAAGAATTCCGCAGCCGATTATCGCACCTACTATTTCTGTCTCCGGCATTATTCAGCTTGGCGGTGAGCCTTACGCCATTGTGAGCTCAGGTAGTGAACCCGAGAGATATGTACGAGTAGGCGATCGTCTTGCAGGTGGCAGTGTAAGAGTTAAGCGCATTAACACCATGGCTTTCGAGCCACAGGTCATCTTGGAAGAGAACGGCATTGAGGTATCTCGCCCGGTTGGCAATGGGGGCGCGGCAGAAGGAAACGCAGAGGCAGCACCCGCTAGCGGCCCAGCGGAAGCACCAGCCGTTCCATCAACAGACGGTCCAGCAGAAGCGCCTTTCGTACCCCCCGGTGCAGTTACGCCGTTAGCCACATTGCCTTTACCGGCAGATGCAACAGCAGCGCCAACAAGACTCCCGGCTATTTCCACGCCAGCGCCCTCTAGTAATGCACTACCCGCACCAGGCTTCGTCCCAGGCAGTCTGCTGCTACAACCACCTGAAACAAGCTCCCAGGCCATACTGCCTAACCTGCAAATAGCCGTTCCTAGACAGGCCTAACGATTTTGCGTACGAGAGGTCGATACAGTTGATTGCAGTCAACGCATCGATAAACTCGGCAGAGGCTATGAGTAAAAGCCGCTTGAGTCAACAACTAATAAGCTAAAGCCCAACAAATCTGGAACCGTCTTATTTTCCTGTTGAAAAATAAGACGGCTTTGCGCTGAACAACAAATGTTATCAGCGCAAAGTCTGGAGCTGTTGCGACCAGGGAACTTTGCAAAAGTTATCTTTATGAGGAAACAAAACTTAAAAAGAGAGATTTAACCCCAGCAGAGTAGTAACCTTGATAGCGAGTAGCTTTTATATAGCTAAATACCTTTATCTATAATTTTTGAGAGGGTTAGTATTCATGGTTCAGCGTGGTTCTAAGGTTAGAATTCTTCGCCCAGAGTCTTACTGGTTTAGAGAAGTAGGCTCAGTGGCTTCTGTCGATCAAAGTGGGATCAAATACCCTGTTGTCGTTCGTTTCAACAAAGTTAACTATGCGGGTGTGAACACTAACAACTTTGCTGAAGCGGAGCTAGTAGAAGTAGAAGCACCGAAGAAGAAGAAGGCCTAACAAGGCGACAGAGGTTAGGTGCTGGGCATGGGCAATCTCAAGAAACGCCTAGATTCAGAGAATGACTATACCAAAGATGCTCAAAGAAGATGCTTAGAGAGGACTCTTTGTGCCTGAGCTACCTGAGGTAGAGACCGTTCGCCGGGGCCTAAATCGAGTTTCACTGCATCAGCCAGTTCAAGGTGGCGAAATACGTCTAGCACGTACCATTGCCTACCCTGAGCTGGCTGATGATTTTTTGCGGGGGATTGTTGGTCTGCAGCTAGGCGACTGGCATCGGCGCGGGAAGTACCTGATGGCTAAGCTAGAAACGTCAGACTCGCAGGCAGATGCAGGATGGATGGGCGTGCATCTGCGAATGACGGGCCAGCTGCTGTGGGTGTCTCAGCGGGAGCCCGTGCAAACACACTGTCGTGTGCGACTGTTTTTTGATGACGATAAGGAGTTGCGCTATGTCGATCAAAGGACGTTTGGGCGACTGTGGTGGGTCCCGCCGGATGTGGCGATAGAATCGGTCATGACCGGGTTACAAAGGCTAGGACCAGAGCCTTTTTCCGAGGAGTTTTCAGCCAAGTATTTGATTGAAGCTTTAAAGGGCAGAAAAAAGCCTATTAAGAATGCACTGCTTGATCAAAAGCTGGTAGCGGGAATTGGCAACATCTACGCGGATGAAGCGCTATTTTTGAGCGGAATTCGGCCGACGGTGAGGTGCGATCGCCTCACGAAAAAAAGAATCTCCCGACTTCATGCTGCCATCATAGACGTGTTGAAAACCAGCATAGAGTCGGGCGGCACTACCTTCAGCGACTTCCGCGATGTCCATGGCACCAACGGCAACTACGGCGGTGTTGCTTGGGTTTATGACCGTGAAGGTGAACCCTGCAGAACCTGTGGCAACGACATCACCAGAACTAAGCTAGCGGGTCGATCGGCCCACTACTGCGCAAAATGTCAGAAGGCATAAGCAGCAGGCTAAGGACCGACGGCTTCACAGAGCTGGCGTTCAAACGAGCTTGTTCAAAGCGAATAGAACGATACAATAGTTCTTGGACAACACCTGCTTCGTGCGATTGCGCTGTTCACTATTAATTTTTTGAGAGAAAGCTATGCCCGTAAAGAAAGGAGATTTTGTTCGTCTGGTTCGAGACAAGTTTGAAAACAGCGTAGAGGCAAAGGCGAGCGATACCCGACTTTCAAGCTATGTATTTGAAACAAAGGGCGAAATATTAGAAGTGCGCGACGACTACGGGCTAGTTAAGTTTGGTCGAGTGCCTACTCCTAACGTTTGGCTCAAGCTAGAACAGCTAGAGAAATTTGAATAGAGAAGTTTGACTAGAGTTTGCACAAACCCGTTCTGCAAGCGAATTTTGCGGCACGGGGATACCAAAGTTACTCAATCAACGTTGCTCAACTGTTACAGCTAGAAGTATTACAGCTAGAAGGTGAAACGTCTCAGAGAAGACCTCAACCTGACTTTCGGACCTTTTTCATCAGAATGTTGTGGGTGCTTCTTTCTGGTTCCCCTTTTTTAGGGCGACGCTGAACGTAAGATCCATCAGACTGCATTTCCCAGGCCTGACGGTTGTCAGTTAAGCAGAGTTCTAAAAGATCGACTAGCTCAGAACGCAAAGAAGCATCTTCAATTGGCACCAGCGCTTCAACTCGGCGATCTAAGTTGCGGGGCATCCAATCGGCAGAGCCGATGTAGAAGCGCTCATCGCCATCATTGTGAAAATGGAAGATTCGAGAGTGTTCTAAGAAGCGCCCAATTACACTGATTACCCGAATATTTTCGCTGATTCCGCTGACCCCAGGGCGCAAACAGCAAATACCACGGATGATCAGGTCTATTTCCACACCCGCCTGTGAAGCCTTATAGAGTTCGGAAATAATCTTAGGATCGACCAGCGAATTCATTTTGGCAATAATACGCCCCGTCCTGCCATGGCGTGCAGCCTTCACTTCGTGGCGGATAAATTGAGTAATTTCATCGCGTAGGCTAACCGGCGCAATGAGCAACTTTTTGTAAGAGTGCTGCCGAGAATAGCCGGTAAGGTAATTGAATAGATCCGTCAGATCGGTCCCTAGCTCTTCTCGACAGCTGAGCAAACCCAGGTCCGTGTATAGACGGGCTGTTTTTGGATTGTAGTTACCGGTACCGATGTGCACATAGCGACGAATAGTATTTGTTTCACGGCGAACGACCAAGGCTACTTTGGTATGTGTTTTTAGGCCCATTAGCCCATAAACGACGTGAACGCCTGAGCGCTCTAATGTTCTGGCCCAGTTAATGTTGTTTTCTTCGTCGAAACGCGCTTTGAGTTCGACCAGGGCGACGACCTGCTTGCCGTTTTCTGCCGCTTTGATGAGGGCATTGACGATTGGAGAATCACCGGAAGTGCGGTATAGCGTCATTTTAATCGCCAACACACCAGGATCTAGAGCAGCTTGCGTAATGAAGGATTGAACGGTGCCTGAGAAAGCCTGATAGGGATGATGGACTAGGCGATCGCGTCGTCGGATAATTGAAAAAACGTCTTCGCCTTCGCCAGAGCTAGCCGCTTTCCAAACGTTGGGGACCACCGGCTTCCAGCTAGGATCTTTGAGATCGCTCAGCGGCAAAGACATAAAGCTCATAAGGTCGGCTAGTCCAACGAAGCCATCTACATCGTAAACGTCTTCTTCATTCAGCCGCAGCTCACTCATAAGCGTCGTGCGCATAGTCTCGTTCATACCAGACTCAATCTCCATGCGCACCACAGAGCCACCTAGTCGTCGCTTGCGCAATTCTTGCTCAATCGCCAGCATCAGATCATCGGCTTCGTCTTCTTCAACAGAAAGATCCGCGTTTCGCGTAATCCGAAACGTGAAACAGTCTTTAACACTCATCCCTGGAAACAGCGCAGCGATGTTGTGAGAAATTACCTGCTCCATCGGAACGCCTACCCAGTGACAGGGCGGCATCTCTTGATTGGACGAGTTGTCTACCAGCTTGATGTCTCTTTGCAGCTGGGTTGGCAGCTTGACAAAACGAGGCAGAACCTTAGGAACTTTCACACGTGCAAAGTGCGATTCTTCATCGTCCTGGATCTCAACCGCTAGATTTAGGCTGAGGTTGGAGATATAGGGAAAGGGGTGGCCAGAATCAACAGCAAGAGGCGTGAGGACAGGAAAAACCTGCTCATTGAAATATCGGTCGAGGTAGTCAGTTTGCGTCGTTGAAAGATCTGCGTAGTTGAGTAAATGAATGCCATCATCAGCCAGCTGTGGGCGCAGCTCATGTTGAAAATAGCTGTGAATTTTTACAAACATAGGACGCAACCGAGCGCTGATATCGCTTAAGTGCTCGATGGGCGTACGCCCATCGGGGGTTCGTTTGTTAACCCCTGCGTCTATTTGCTGCTTGGTAACTGCCACACGCACCATGAAGTATTCGTCCAGGTTGGAGCTGAAAATGGCAAGAAATTTGAGCCTTTCTAATAGCGGCGTGCGTTCATCCATCGCTTCGTGCAGCACACGGCGGTTAAACTCCAGCCAGCTAAGCTCTCGGCTGAGATACCACTGGGCATCTTCTAAGTCGATTTTGTAGGGAATGTCATCATCGTGATGAAGAGTCGTTTTGGTGGATCCTGCTTTAGAAGATCTTGCCTTCCCTTTTCTTGGGGAATCCTTAGAAGCCTTATCGGTAGAAACTTTATGCCCGGAAGGGGTTGCACTCATGACTCTGTTTTCTAATGTTAGCTAGAAAGTTGATTGGCTAAAAGTTAGTTAGCTAAAGGTTAGTCAGCTAAAAGTTAAACGGTCGGTTCTAAACATTTAGGTCCAAAATTTGTGACTGAACGCGCGGAGACGTTAAAAAACATCTTTTTCCTGACCAACCCACCATTCACCCAGCTTCATCAGCTCGGTATGCAGCTCAGCAAGCTGACTGTTAAACGCTTCGGTGGTCATCTCTTGTCGGCGCTCTTTTAGCTTGGCCAGTCTAAGCTGAATGAGCAGCCAGGGCTTACTGATACCATCTGTTGCTTCTATATATTTGGCGAGATCTTCACTGTTCATTCAGCCCTTTTGTACTTCTCTTTACGTACTTTTTCCTTCAGTGCTGATTATATAGGAGCGCTTCAGGAAATGCTTGATCCCTTCGGCATATCTGGAATACGGCCCCTATGGGCGTAGTACTGCATACAAACAAAAGCAACAAAGCAAAGCCCGCCGTCGAAAGGTTCCGGTGGCGGGCTCTGTTTTGTTGAGTTGCTCGTTGCTAAATAACGGTTTTAGCCAACGATAGTATCCTAAGCAACTCAACAGATGCTATGTAAGGAAATGGGTCTTATTTCTTTAGCTCATTTCTTTAGCTCATTTCGCCATTCTTCTAGCTGCTTACCCGCGACATCTCGGCCACCTAGACCAAAGGCGATCGCAATTGCGATGGCGATCGCACCGAGTAAAAGACCGAAGGCTAGGTTCACAATATTCGGGGCAACGCCCATTTGGCCCAGTGCCATCGCACCGACAAAAGCCAAGATAGAAATGCGAGCCGCCTGCGCCAGCATATTAGAAGAGCTACTGCTGCTGGTGTTAATTAAGCGGAACGCCAGATTAGCGATATAGACACCGATACCAAAGATCAACACACCGATTAGGACCTGAGCCGCGATTTCCATGATGGCGCGGACAATCAGAGTGAGCTGATCGAGCTGAAGAATTTCGGTCGCCGTAACTGCGCCGAAGAGAACCACACCCACCAGCACAATCAAACCAATGATTTCAGATGGCGTTTTGCTGTTGGATTCAGGGGTTTGCAGCGTGGTCGCCATGGGGTCTGTGCCAACGCTCGGATCGTAAGCAGAAACGGGAGTTGTCGAAGCGGTCGGGGAAGAAGATCCTGAAATTTCGGGTAGGCCAAGCGCATCCAAAATGCCGTCAAAGCCGGCGCTAGAAAGCAGGCTAGTGACAAGCTCGCCCAGGAATTTACCGATAAAGTAGAAGACGGTGAGAACAACCCCTGCGGCCAAGAGTAGAGGAATAAAGTCGAGGATCTGGTTGAGCATGCTCGTCGCAGGCTCAGAGATCGCGTCAATATCCAACTCGTTCAGCGCTGCGATCGCCGCTGGAATCAGCACCAGAACGTAAACAATCGTGCCAGCTAGCCCAGATAGAGAAAGACCGGGCGTGTTGGGATTGCTAGAAAGGCCCATCTGGGAGCCAAGATTATCAACGCCTGTCGCGGCCAAAAGATTAGTCACAATACCGCGCACAATTTTGGCAACTAGCCAGCCAGCGCCCAAGATAATGCCAGCTAGGATCACCTTAGGAATCGCGGCGAGGAACTGATCAATCAGATTTTGAACAGGCGCCAGTAGACCATTCAGCTCAAGCGCATTAAGAATAGGGGGTAAAAACAGTAAGAAAACGAACCAGTAGAGTGCGTTACCGAGTGTTTCGTGGATTTGAACAGAGTTTTCTCTGGGATCAACGCCCGTATTTTCGGCGAGGCGGTCGTCTAGGTTGAACGTTTCGAGGCCTCTGCTGACCAACGTTTTTACAACCGTTGCGATCGCCCAGGCGACAGCGATCAAGATACCGGCACTAAAGAGTCTAGGCAGGTATTCAAACACTGTATTGAGCAGGTTATTCAGCGGTTCAGAGACAACAGTAAGTTCAAGCGTCTCTAGAATCGCAATCGTTACCAGCAGCATGATCGTCCAAAAGACTGCGCTACCAACCCACTTAGCGGCAGGGACATCTTCGGGAGGGCGACCGGTTACAGAAGAAGCAATTCGGTCATCGATTTTGGTTTTTCTTAGCAGCCCACGAACAACGCTTGCAGCGATATAGGCAACTAGCCCGCCGACGATAAAAATACCGACAGCAGCAATTAATTTCGGCACAAACTCACCGAAGCCATCGCCTAATCCAGACGTCAAACTGTCTTGAATAACTTGTAGAAAGTTTCTTTCTTCGGCAGCGGCCTGCGCAAGGGTTGGAGTTAAACCGCTCCAGGCTAGGTGCATACCCTTCCCTATAGGGGGTATCAGAGGAATCATATTTAATTTCTGTGTGAGAGGTCTAAAGCGTAGCCAGCATCAGCAATCAGCAAGTTTTGCTGATATTTGAGACTAAGAGTACCGCTTAAACGTTGTTTACAGAAAAAAAAGATAAAGATTGCGTCAATTTTTTTACAAAAATGTTTTGGTACATCTATCTTGCGATAGATGTTGTCTGTTTCAGGTCATTCTTCAGCTGAATGCAAGGCGATCGCAAGCATCCGGACAGCTATCAAAATCCACCTTGCAAGGCCAAATTCATGCCACCAAATTCATGCCAAAAGAGCGCTGCGAACAGTCACTTACGCATCGTTCACAGCGCTTTGCATTTCAGTTCACTACTAGCAACTTAAGTGAGCAGCCTAAAAATATTCCATTAGAAATATTTTTAGGCTGGCCATACTCCTCATAACAAGCAAGCAGTTGCAAGGAGCGGATCAACTTTCGCTAGCAGGCTCCGATTCATCAGAATCCGCCAAAGTATCCGCTAAGCTTTCTTCTGAGCTGTCTATCGCTAGCGCCTCTGAGCCTTCTTCTAAGTCAGAGACAACTTGAGCTTCAGCCACTACCTCAGCAACGGCTTCGGCCACGTCTTCAGAGGGCATGTCATTTTCAGCGTCGTCTAAATGCGGAACAAGCGCAACAGCGGCGATCGCATCATCGTCATCCAACCGCTGTAGCTGTACCCCAGTCGCCATCCGAGACTGCACCGAAATAGCATCTACAGCCTGACGCATAATGATCCCACGATTGCTAACAATCATCAGCTCATCCTCAGGCCCAGCAATCCGCAAGGCTACCAGCTCATCTTGCTTCTTGCGAAACTTCATGGCAACGAGCCCCATTCCAGCCCGGTTCTGTAACCGGAAGTTCTTCACAGGCACGCGTTTGCCTAGCCCCCCAGAAGACACTATTAACACCCAAGGCCCCTGATCGGCATCGACGACTTCGTCATCACCCGCATCCGCAGATCCTTCTACCGCCTCCACAACCTGAGAGGGCAAAATGTCCATACTAATTAGCTTATCGCCATCGCGCAAAGACATTGCTCGCACCCCTTTGGTCGGACGACCGAGCGGACGTAGCTGATTATGATCGGTCTTGAAGTGAATGGTCATACCGCGCTGGGAGCCGATCAAAATGCTGTCTTCTTCGCGGGCCATTCGCACCCACCGCAGCTCATCACCCTCTGCTAAAGAAATCGCTATCAAACCGTTCGTCCGAATCCGACTAAAGGCAGAAAGCGCTGTCTTTTTCACATAGCCGCCCTGGGTGAGCATGACCAGGTAATCATCCTCACTAAATTCACTGACACCGACCACAGACGTAACCTTTTCTTCTCTGGGAATCGGCAGCATCTGCACTAGCGGATAGCCTTTGGCCGTACGTGAACTCTCAGGAATTTGATAGGCGCGCAGCGAGTAAGCAACGCCTTTGTCAGTAAAGAAGAGCACATGATCGTGAGTGCAGCAGGTAATGAAGTGCTCAATGCCATCATCATCTTTCATTTTGGTTCCTGACTTGCCCCGAGTCGCCCGATTCTGAGCTTCGAAGGTATCAACCAGCATCCGCTTGATATAGCCCTGCTCAGTCACCAAGATGGCCACCTGCTCGTTAGCGATCAGTGAGATGTCAGACAGGTCATTTTCATCGCCTTTGATAATTGTTCGGCGCTCGTTAGCGTAGGTATCACGAAGCTGAGTCACCTCTTCTCGAATGATGGCCATAATGCGCTCACGCTTGGCCAAGATATCTTCAAGATCGGCAATCTTCTCAGTCAGTGCCTGATGCTCTTGCTCAATTTTTTCCGCTTCTAACGCGGTCAGGCGGCGCAGCTGCATCTGCAAGATCGCATCTGCCTGGGTCGTCGAAAGGCCATAGGACTCTACCAGCTCTTCTTTCGCACTCGCCGCATCCGCCGAACCCCGAATCAGCGAGATCACCGCATCTAAGTTATCGAGCGCAATCAGATAGCCCTGTAGCAGATGGTCGCGCTCTTGTGCTTTGCGCAGCTCGTACCGGGTGCGCCGGGTAATCGTCTCAACGCGAAAGTCGATAAAGACCTGCAAAAAGTCGCGTAGGGTCAGCAGCTGAGGCTCACCGTTCACTAGCCCCAGCATGTTGACACCAAAGTTGTTTTGCAGCGGTGTCTGCTTGTACAAGTTATTGAGCACTACCCGCGGATAGGCATCGCGCTTTAGCTCAATCACAATTCGCATGCCATCTCTGTCGCTCTCATCGCGCAGATCGGAAATGCCTTCTAACCGCCGCTCGTTCACCATATCGGCGATTTTTTCGATCAGCGCCGCCTTGTTAGTTTGATAGGGCAGCTCAGTAATGATGATGGTTTCACGATCAGGGCGGCCTCGATTTTCCTGGGTTTCAATCGTAGCCACGCCGCGCATAGTCACCGAGCCGCGCCCTGTTTCGTAGGCCTCGCGAATGCCCCGACTGCCAATAATCTGCGCACCCGTCGGGAAGTCTGGACCCGGAATGTACTGCATCAGATCCATGCTGGTTAGCTCTGGATTGTCGATCAGCGCAATCGTGCCATCGATCACTTCGCCCAAGTTGTGGGGCGGAATGTTAGTCGCCATGCCAACCGCGATACCAGAGGAGCCATTGATCAGCAGCTGAGGAATTCGCGCTGGCAGCACGATAGGTTCTTGCTGCGATCCGTCAAAGTTATCGGCAAAATCAACGGTTTCCGATTCGATATCTTGCAGCAGGGATGCGCCGGTAAGCGCCTGCAGCCGAGACTCGGTATAACGCATGGCAGCGGGCGGATCGTTATCGATAGAGCCAAAGTTGCCGTGACCGTTGATCAGCGGGTGGCGCATGGAGAAATCTTGAGCCATCCGAACCAGTGCATCGTATACTGCCGTATCGCCGTGAGGGTGGTACTTACCGAGGACTTCACCCACCACGCGGGCGCACTTACGAAACGGTCTGTCGGCGGTGAGTCCTAGCTCGTGCATGGCATACAAAATACGCCGATGAACAGGCTTGAGACCGTCCCTAGCATCTGGGAGGGCTCGGCCTACGATTACGCTCATGGCATATTCGAGGTAAGACCGAGACATCTCATTGCGCAAATCTGTAGGAACGATCCGCTCTTGAGGACTGCTCATATGGAATACTCCAGGAAATTATGGATACAAACTATTGTTCAAAGGCCCGCGTTTCTTTAGCCGCCTTTTGCGGGAGGGCTATGGTTGTACCTTTTTTTGACCAAACGTAAGCTTAATGAGTCTTAACCATACCCGCTGGTATACAGGCGTACAAAACAACCTGAACAGGGTGTATAAAACAGCCTTAATGGCTGTGACAAACAACCTAAAAAAATCTGGACAAAATCATCCAGATTTCAGCGGCGTTGATAGACTGCAAATTAATGCTAAATATGCATAATATTCTATCACAATTTAACCTGTTTTTACGGGGATAAATTGGGCTTTGCAAGCATACTTTGAGCACTCGTCAAACCCTTATGAATTCTCCGTTTCCCGTTTTCTATAGTGCTCTTTTTGCCGGTCATGATACGGGCACAAGACATCCTGAAAATGCGGGTCGATTAACGGCGGTGGTTGACTACTTAAAAACGCTACAGCAGTCATTAACAAAAGAAGCAGAGTGGGCCCAAAATATTCAATGGATTGAACCTTCCAACCGAGCGGTGATAGACCACGTTAAAAAAGTTCATAGTCTGGCCTATGTTGCCAAGCTTGAGCAAGTGGCAACTGCTGGGGGTGGCTATCTCGATAGTGATACGGTGATGAGTCCTAGTAGCTATCAGGTAGGGCTGCTTGCTGTAGCCGCCTGGTTGGATGGAATTGACTGGGTCTGGCAGCATCAGCGTCCAGCTTTTGTACTGGCTCGGCCCCCAGGACACCATGCGGAGTGCGATCGCGCAATGGGCTTTTGCCTATTTTCTAACGCGGCGATCGCAGCCCACTATGCACTTGCTCACCTGGGTGCAAAGCGTGTTGCCATCCTGGATTGGGACGTTCACCACGGCAATGGCACCCAGGCGTTAGTGTTAAACTCACCGCAGCTAGCCTACTGTTCGTTTCATCAATCCCCAGCCTATCCGGGCACAGGGCAAACAGCAGACACCGGACCTTTTCAAAATATTCTGAATTTACCGCTGCCGCCGGGTAGCCAGCTAGCAGACTATCAGCAGCTTTGGACGACTAAAGCCCGACCTTTTTTGTCAAATTTCGGAGCTGATTTATTGATTGTGAGCGCCGGATACGATGCGACTCAGGCCGATCCGCTAGCTGGGATCTGTTTGCATCCTGGTGACTATGGCTGGTTTACTCAAGAGTGTTTGTCACTGACACCGAAGAGCCTGTTCGGATTAGAGGGCGGCTACGACTATACGGCGCTGGCACGGTCTGTAGCAGCGACTATTCGCACGGCCTGTAGCGTTTGAGCAGTCATCGGTATGCTCACAAGGTGGAACATTAACAACCGGTTTTGGGTTCTACTTTTTTTGATTCTACTTTTTTTACTTTGGATTAGAGGAAAGCTGGGTGTTTCGACTCTTTCGTACCTTATTCAACGTCTTCAGACGCTCGCCCAAATCAACCAAAAAGTCTACACCTCCCTCACGGGACACCCTCTTACCTCCAGAGGGTTCTAATCAAAACCGCCACTCAGACAATACAAACAGCACCGCCGGGAAAGACACCATGACGACTCGTTCACCCCAAAGTCAATCGACATCTTTTGAAAATCTGAAGCTTGTACTCAACGTCTTGAGAGCCTATATCGTCACGTTTGGCGAACCGAGTACTGAGCTAGAGATGCGATCGCTAGTAGGGGCCATTGTGGCTAATCTGGCAGCTGTTTCGATCGAAAATAAAGATCTAGAGGCCTTTATAGATAAAGCGATCGCTGCCTATGAAAGCGTGGGTAAGGACGCTTCATTAGTTGACGTCACCTCGCAGCTGCTTGCAGAACAGGTATCGGTATGGCTTAAGGAACAAGAGACGACCGTTAGCAATGTGATCAGCGCTTACCTGCAGCAGTTTGCCCCAGCAGAAACAAACTGGGAATCCGATAAAGTCTTAAGCCTTGTACTAACGGTCATCGCCACGCTCAACGACGGATCGCTCAGCAATTCTGTCGGGCGTGCGCTGATTGAGAAGGTGATCGATAGCTTTGATCTTGAGCAGGCGCTGAGCCGATGGGTGGCCCCTGAATGGATTGCCTTGGCCCAAAAGGTGGCTAGCTACACCGAGAAAGAAGATGTCCAGCTAGAAGTTCAGTCTATTGCCTGGGCTTATTTGCAGCAGTTTCGATCGATTTTGAGCCCGCAGCTGATTGAGCAAATCATGGAGACTGGCCCGCTTAACTTATCGCCGGAGGAGGTGTTCTCTGGCGATCTGGGTGAGTTTTCTGAAATGCTCTACTACAAGTATCAGTTCATTAAATCAGACCCGGTGGTGACGAAATCGCACAAGGCGATCGCAGCCGACGTCCATCAGGCTGTTGAAGACTTTAAAAAACGTAGACCGCCCATCTTCAACGTTACGGAAGGGGTTAAGAAGAACGATTTGGAGATCGGCAGTTCACTTGACAGCGCAACTTGACAGCGCAACTTGATAAATATTATTTGATATTGGTCTAGTCATAACGTCTGAAGGGTGTTAGATTGCTGCGATATTAGGGCACACACAAGTGCGCCAATGATATTGGGTCACACGCACCCACAAGCGTGCGCCCGCAGAGCAACGGTTTAAACATGTTTGACCAAGCGCTCATTCCATAGCCTGACCAGATAAAGGGGCAGCTTTTTTATGGTGGCGTAAGCTATGGAACTAGAAAGCCGATATTTGATGTTTCGCTAACGATCCTTACAGGTTGAAAAATGGCCTTTTTTGAGAACTTTACTTCTGTTATTCGAGACAAGTGGTTGGATTATTTCCGCGCCAACCGTACCTGGCTAGAAGTACAGATGGCCACGACCTCTGTACGCACGCCAGAAGGCGGTCGCCGTCCCTCTTCATTTTTAATTCTAGGTGTTGTCAACGCCCTAGAGCCTAAACTTTCTAACCTAATGGTGCCGTTTTACCAGCTCAACTCTGATGAAGACGCGCTCATTGATGTACTGGGATTGAACTTTGATCCTGAAGCAGTTTTGGACAATGGTGAAGTCGGCAAAACGATTGATGCGTCTCCCGATGGCGATACACCCCTACTCGGCAGCGAGCCCTCTCTCGATAAAGACGTTGACGGCTGGCCACCAACTTAATTTTAGCTAATTTATCAGCCCGTTTATCAGCTCGCTATGTTCTAGCCCGTAGGCGACTCACGGCCAACTTACGGCGCACTCGCTGTCAGCGAATAGAGGCTGTCTCATCTCGGCATAGCCCGTGATACGATTGTTTGGCAATTTATGTATACAGCGGAGATAGTCATGGTAGATCGTCCTATTAAGAAGAGCGATCGCGAAGCGGCTCAGCAATCTACAGAAGGTCAGTCAACAGAGAGCAAACCCGCTGCGAAAAGCAATGTTCCTCCGCCGATTAAGAAAGCCGATCGTAAAGATAAGGGCGCTAGCAGTGAGGGTGGCGATCGCCGAGACGATCGTGGCCGTGGTGGGAAAGGCCGTGGGAAGGGTCGCGGTCGCGGTAAGGACGACGCACCCAGAACCCCCATGAATCCGGCGCTTATGCGGGGCCCCAAACCGACCAAAAAAGTAGAAGTCCCAGAAGAAGCTCCAGAAGAAACTGTTGAAGAAGGCGCTGCTGAAACAACTGTAGAAGGCGCTGTCGAAAGTACAGAAGGCGCTGCTGAAGTAGCGGCAAGTGCTGATACGCTCGAGGCAGCAACTGAAGCTTCCGCAGATACTGAAACGGCGGCTGAGTAAACAGCGTTAGTCAGTTAGAAAGTAGCCAACACCCCTACGTCCTTTCAACCAACATTCTCTGAATAATCAAATCAGAAAAGGTCGCTTTATTAGCGGCCTTTCTTGTGGCAATTTGTCGCGGCTCTTTTCTAATTAAGTCTGCCCAAAGAACACAGCTCAAAAATATAGAAAGGCAGAAAACATAGAAAGGCAGAAAACATAGAAAGGCAAAAAAATTCCCCAGGACTCAAAGAGCCGCTAGGGAATTGTCAGGGTGCATCTACCAACTAACTATTCCCACATAAGCGGTATGGTCAGGACAAAAGTGGAGCATAAGGCAGATTTTGTCGTGATAAAAAGGCTACTGGAACAAGGCGGTGGAAGAAAGACAAAAAAATCCCTGGCAGCCGACAAAAAGAGGGCATGGCCAGGGAACATCAGGGTGCATCTACCAGCTATTACTACCCACCTGATAGGGGTAAGTCAGGATACTTTTATCGAATACAGGTTACGAATGAACCTTTTTCTCACTTATTTTTTTGGCACTGTAAATATACAAACCGCCATTTGCACTAAGGTAGACTTACCTTTGTTCAAACAGCTTTTTGAATAGCCTGCTCAGCCTGCTCCAGATCGGCAGAGCGCTCCTAACCCTATTCAGCTGACTTTATTGCTTTATTGGCGCATCGTTGTGAAGAGATCCTTTCTGTTTGTTGTACTGCTGCTCGGTAGTTTATCTGGGCTAGTAGGCTGCTCACCAAAGTCAGTAGACCCAAACGCGCAGAACTCACAGGCAGAGGCTGTTGACCTAGAAGCTTCGGTGCTTAAGCTGCTGTACAGTCGCATTCCTACAACGCTCAACCCGCATCTGGCCAATGGGTTTCAAGATTTTGAAGCCTCTCGCATTGTGTATGAACCGCTGGCCACATACGAGGCAGACGGACAGATGGTACCGGTGCTCGCAGAGCTAGTGCCCACACCAGAGAATGGCGGCATAGCAGAAGACGGCCGCTCGGTTACCTGGAAACTAAAGCCCGACGTGCGCTGGTCTGATGGGAAACCGTTTACGGCAGAAGACGTTGCCTTTACTTACGAGTTTGTCAGCAATCGGCAGGTCGCAGCCGTAACCGAAAAGTATTATGAGGCGATTCAAAAGGTTGAGGTGATTGACCCGCTCACCGTCAAAATCACCTTTAAAGAACCTAACCCCTCTTGGGCGCTGCCTTTCACTGGGCAGAACGGCATGATCTTACCGAAGCATGTCTTTTCTGAGTTTCCAGGTGCTAGCGCCCGGCAAGCGCCAGCTAACTTACAGCCTATTGGCACCGGGCCTTACCGCTTCATCACCTTTGATGATGGGATTTGGACGTTCGCGGCTAACGAGCAGTTTCGAAACGGAACGCCAGCGTTTGATCTCGTTGAGCTTGAAGGTGGTGTAACCCCTTATGTCGCAGCGCGACGTGTGCTACGCGATGGAGATGCTGACTTTGTGCACAATTTGCAGCTCAGCATTGAAGATCGAGTGGAACTTGCTGCAGGCGGAGCCGGCCGAGTGGTCGCCACTTTTGGATCGTATGTCGAGCGAATTATGCTCAATCCGACCGATCCTGACAAGGTGACGAAAGAAGGTGAGCGTTCTAGCCTAGACAATCCACATCCTTTCTTAAGCGATATAGAGGTGCGCCGAGCTGTAAACTATGCGATTGATCGAGAGGCGATCACAGACGATATCTACGGCAACGCTGGTCAACTCACCAATCAGCTACTGCCCTATCCTACTGAGTACACTAATCCTGCGATTGAATATCGCCACGATCCAGAGCAGGCAAAAGCTCTACTCGATAAAGCGGGATGGATTGATAGTAACAATAACGGCGTTCGCGACAAAGGTGGCGTAGAGATGCGCATGGTATTTCAAACCCCGATCAATCCCGTTCGTCAGCAAACGCAGTCGATGGTGAAAGCAGATCTAGAAGCCGTGGGTATTGACGTAGATATTCGCCGGGTAATTGTTGACGATTTCTTTTCTGCCGATCCGCAGCAAACTCGCAGTATCAATCACTTCTACGCAGACATGCAGGAATACAACGCGGGCAGTGACACCCCCGACCCAGCTATCTACATGAGCTGGTGGCTGTGCGACGAAATTGCCTCTAAAGCAAACAACTGGCAAAAGCCTAACAACGCTCGCTATTGCAACGAAGAGTATGACAAGGTGTGGGAGCAGGCAAGCAAGGAAATCGATCCCGACCAACGAGCAGCGTTGTTTCAGCGCCTCAATACTATTTTGATGGAAGATGTAGCCGTCATTCCGCTGGTGAGAAGGGCAGTGACGAATGGAGTTAGCGATCGCATCGCAGGTGTAGACCCTACCCCTTGGGACGCCAGCACTTGGGATATCGCTACCTGGACACTTGCTAACCAGCCAGCAAACGACGAGGCTGAGTCTGAATCCGTACCGACTGAGCCGACTGAGCCGACTGAGCCCACCGAGTCCACTGAGTCTACTGAGCAGCCTTCAGCACCAGAAGAAGAAACAGGGAACAGCGACCCCAACGAAACAGAACTAAACGAAGAAAGAGAAGACAGCACGCCTGAAGAATCGGATAACTAAAACGACAAAGCGAGAAGGCCTGATAGACCTCTCTCGCTTTGTTGTTGAAAAATTCAACGGTTTCAGAAGTTAGCTAATCGTTGAACTAGCTAACTTCTGCTTCTACATCAATGACATCACCAGTATCAGCCACTGTTGTATTGTCTTCTTTCTTTTCTTTTTTTAAGTAGTCCATGGCTAGAGAAGATAGCTCAGTGACCAGCAGCGTTGCCAATATACCGTCATCCAGCCAGCCAACAATGGGAATAAGGTCCGGAGAAATATCAAATGGGCTCACCAGATAGAAAGCGGTGGCCAAAATGATTGCCCACCGCCACTTAGGATGACGCAAGGCACCGCGATACCAGGTGTAGAAGGACTCGATCAAGTTATTGTTGTTATTCATGAGGGCTGTCTCTTTTGAGTAAAAGCAGTTAGGAAGGTTCTACACAGCTAGGGAGAAAAAAGACTTTTCACGTTACTCTTATTCACCCCATCTTTTTCAGATGTTGCGCTTAATTTTTTCTCTTTATTTTTTTCTTTTAGAGCAAAGGTGAGAAGAGTGAGAGAAGCACCTCCGAAGCACATACTTACTATCTCAACCCTAGCGGTTTATTGCGAGTGGTGATATCCCTCCATGGCATGAAAAAGCCTGATTCTCAGCCATCAGCCTACCGAAAAACCCACAACCCCAAAACAGCCTCAAAAAGCAGCTACTCTCGCTTTTGCCAAGGCCACTTAATCCCAGCGCCCAGTTTGGTCCCCATTTCAGTTTTTGCTGAAAAGATAAGATAGGCCACCAGCAGGGCAACGCTACCAATAAAGAGCCAAAGGTCCTGACTCATGCGGGAACCTCTACAACTTCGCTACCCGCTAGGCCAAAGGCTGAATGAACCACGTTCAAGGCCTCTATTCCCTTATCTTCTTGAACAACACAGCTAATTTTTATCTCAGAGGTGGCAATCATTTGAATGTTGATACCGGCCTCTGAGAGCGACTGAAACATCACAGCGGCAATACCGGGCCGATGGATCATACCGATACCAACAACGCTGACTTTTGCGATCGCTTTATTCACCAGCACCGCCCCACAGCCCAGCTCCGAAGCCGCCGCCTGCAGAACATCTCGCGCTAAGGTAGCATCGGCCTGCGCCACCGTACAGGCAATATCTCGGGTCATTTTATCGTTGTGTAATCGACTGCGCTGCGACTGAATGATCATATCGACACTAATGCCGCGATCAGCCAAAATCTGAAAGATCCGCGCGGCCAGACCTGGCTCATCAGGCACGTAGCGAATCGCTAGCTGGGCTTGCTCCAAATCTAGGGCCGCGCCTCTGACAGAAGGCGTATCGGGCGCTTTAAACACTTTGGATTGGTCGAGTCGAGCAGGAGAACTGGTGACATCAAAATGCTGACAGAGGGTGGCGATCGCTCTATTCCCGTCTGTTTCAGCCACCGTGCAGCTCACTTTCACCTCGGACGTAGAAATCATTTGAATATTTACCCCCGCTGCTGCTAGCGCAGAGAACATTCCCGCCGCGACCCCGGGGCGACCGATCATACCGGCCCCAGCAATACTAATTTTGGCAATGTTGCCAGACGTTTGAACTTCGGCTTCATCTGCAGCAGTGGGCTGAGTACGCAAGGCCGGAGCAATATGCTCTACGACGCTTTCTGCTTGTGTCAGGGTGTGCGATCGCACCGTAAAGGCAATATCATTCGAATTGCCCTCATGAATAGACTGAATGATCAAATCCACATTCAGTGCCTGCGTCGCCAGTTCACCAAACAGCTGCGCTGCCACCCCTGGCCGATCCGGCACCCGCAGCAAAGCTACCTTCGCTTGATCCACATCAAACTCCACTGCATCTACCGGGTTAGCAATCTCCAACCCTTCTAAAGGCCGAGGATGGGGCTCTGGCGAGGTCACTCTTGTGCCAGGTTCATCGGTCCAGCTAGAGCGCACCACCAGCGTAATGCCATAGTTACGCGCAATCTCTACCGCCCGAGGATGCAGCACGCTTGCCCCCAAACTGGCCAGCTCTAGCATTTCATCACAGGTAATTTCGTCCATCAGCCGTGCATTGGGTACCACCCGCGGATCCGAAGTTAAAATTCCTGACACATCAGTATAGATCTCGCACTTCTCGGCCTGCATCGCGGCCGCCAAAGCCACTGCTGAGGTATCCGAGCCCCCTCGGCCTAACGTGGTAATTTCCACATCTTCACCCTGCTCCCAGCTACCGCTGATGCCCTGAAAGCCAGCAACGACAATCACTTTACCCTCGGCCAAATGCCGCTCCAGGCGGGCTGTCTTAATATTCAAAATACGCGCCCGCGTGTGGTCGGCTTCTGTCACGATACCGACTTGGGCACCGGTCAAAGAAATCGCCGCCTGTCCCCGCTCGTGCAGCGCCATACTCAGCAGGGCAATGGTCACCTGCTCCCCGGTCGAGAGCAGCATATCCATTTCTCGCCGGCTAGGATTGCTCGAAATATCGTTCGCGAGGCCCACCAAAACATCGGTGCTCTTACCCATTGCAGAAACAACGACAATCACCGAGTTGCCAGCCTGTACAGCGTGATGAATTCGCTCTGCAACCGCCTGAATTCGCTCTACACTTCCTACCGAAGTGCCGCCATACTTTTGAACAATTAACCCCACAGTTTATTCCCTCACGCTCACACTTTTAATGACACCATCACCACACAGCATTTGTTGCCAACTTTACAATTTCGTAGCTTTAGTAAATTATCCAGCAGAAAGGACGCGATTGTACGGGAGCGATCAACATTCAGCCATCGGCAAAGTTAGGTCTAATTACTCAGTATTTTCATCGTAGAAATAGAAACCGTTGGGAACAGTAAACACGGCCACTGTTAAGCCTTCCACTGAGTTGAGTCAGCCTGCGAGGCTACATGGGATATAACAATTTCCGATGAAGTCATGAGCAGGTGGTGGCAAAAATTGTCCACTAGAGATATAAACTTTAATTAAGTTAAAAATTTTGGTTGCTTGCTATGACAGCAGTTTTACAGAACCGCCCCGTCTCCACTCCAGCACCGACTGCGAAAAAGGTGCCCCATCACGTTGTGATTGTCGGCGGTGGTTTCGGCGGTCTGTATGCAGCTAAGGCGCTAGGTAATGCCAACGTTCAAGTCACCCTGATTGACAAGCGCAACTTTCATCTGTTCCAGCCGTTGCTGTATCAGGTTGCTACTGGCGGACTCTCAGCCGGTGATATTTCATCCCCCTTACGCGCTGTTCTTAGTAAGCAAAAGAATGTCCGCGTACTGATGGGTGAAGTTGTCGGCATTGAGTCAGACGATAAGCACGTCAGGCTGAAAAACGGCGAAACCGTTAGCTACGACACGCTGATTATGGCGACTGGGTCTAGCCATCACTACTTTGGAAAGGATGAGTGGTCAGATATCGCTCCCGGCATGAAAACCATTGAAGATGCGCTGGAAGTGCGTCGTCGAATTTTCCTCGCGTTTGAAGCCGCTGAGCAAGAAAGCGACCCGGCTCGGCGTGAAGCCCTTTTAACTTTCTTCATCGTGGGCGGTGGCCCAACGGGTGTAGAGCTAGCAGGTGCCCTGGCAGAGCTTGCTTACGAAACCCTTCGAGAAGACTTTCGCAGCATTAACCCAGGTGAGACAAAGGTCGTTTTGCTCGAAGGAATGGATAGAGTACTGCCACCTTACCCTGGCGACCTATCCGTAGCAGCGAAGAAGTCGCTTGAAAAGCTGGGCGTAGAGGTTCGCACCAATACGCTGGTAACCAATATTGAAGGCGATACTGTCACCCTCAAAAGTGGCGATATCGAGGAGCAAGTTCAGGCGTTTACTGTGCTGTGGGCAGCGGGGATTAAGGCATCGCCAATGGGTAAGGCGATCGCACAGCAAACAGGCGCAGAACTAGACCGGATTGGCCGAGTCATTGTAGAGGCGGACCTGAGCGTGCCGGGCTGCCCTAACATCTTTATTGCGGGCGATTTGGCCCACTACGCACACAGAACCGAGAACCCTTTACCGGGCACAGCAGCAACGGCTATGCAGCAAGGTGAATACCTCGCTAGCTCTATTAAGAAGCGCCTAGCGAATAAGACCGTTGGCGCGTTTGAATATAAGGACAACGGCACCATGGCGGTCATCGGCCGCAACGAAGCGGTTGCTGATCTGGGCTTTACCAAACTATCCGGCTTTCCGGCCTGGATCATCTGGATCTTTGTTCATATCTACTTCTTAATTGAATTCGATAACAAGCTTCTAGTCATGCTTCAGTGGGGCTGGCATTACTTCACCAGTCAGCGCGGCGCTCGCTTGATTACTGGAGATGACTCTATTCCAGCACTTTCTGCCCTAGTAATCGATGAGATGACCATGGGTGAACAGGTAAGAGGTGAGCAGGCAAGAACAGAATCAACAAAGATGGTAGATGCCTAACTGCTGACTCATAGCTGCTACAGAGCAAACAGAAACAAAGAAAACAGAAACAGAGCAAAAAATTGGGCCGAGCGTCAATATACGTTCGGCCCTCTCTATTAAGGTAGTGTCTTGAAGCTGTAAGGCGCTGAAGGTTCGCAGCGCTGCGGTTCGCTCAAGCGAAAAATATCTTAAGCGAGAGAAGCGTGCTAGTACCAGGCAGTAGAGCGCTTAGAATACGCATAGCCAGTGTAGGGTTGAACACCGGTTGCTGGATATGCGTCGTCGTGTGGGCTAAAAATTCTATACACGGCTTCTGCAAGAAAGGTAAAAGCACTACGCACTAACGTCATGGCCTCGGTCTCCTAAAATTTCAGAGTATTGGATAGCTTGTTTCAAGCTCAGTCTTTAGCGCAATCTTATGGCCTTGGAATAATTAGGAAAGGCCCCGTGACTGCCGGTTATTGATACTTTTATCTTAGAAGCTCAGCCAGATAAGAAAGAGTCTCACGGGAATTCTTTACGACTCTTCAAGCTGTGATACATATCACGAAACAAACAGTGGTATGGCCAATGTCTTAAGCAACCAGGCAAAGGCTGTAGCCATACCGCGAATCACTTGTCATGCGGAAGATACACGAAAAAACCTATGAAGAAAACCATAGTCAAACTTTTGTCCGCATTGGGTATTACGCTAGTAGCTTTAGTAATAGGCACCGGTGGATATTATCTCTATCGCATGGCTTTACGCCCTGAGAGAACTGCGCAAACCAAGACACTCTTCGAAGGCATCACTTACGAAAGATATGTGCGCGATCGCCCCCGCAAGCTTCTCTTTCACGTCATTACCGTCGATCTCACCGCACCTGGCATTGATTTCTTAGTGACCCCACCTGCACCGACAGACGGCTACAAACTCTCTGCCGACACCGTACCCGGATTCTTGTCTAAACAGGGTGTCCAGGTCGCGATTAACGGCAGCTACTTTGCACCTCATCAGGTAGTTTCACCGTTTCACTACTATCCGCATGTAGGCGATGGCGTGCGTTCTCTGGGTGTCGCAATCTCTAATGGAGACCGCTACTCAGATGCCAAAGGCGGCTGGGCGGCGCTGTGCGTTATCTCTAATCAGGACATTCGCATTACGAAAAACGATTGCCCACCTGAGACCAGACAGGGCATTGCAGGAGATGTTCAATTTGTTAAAGACGGCCAGCTGTACGACGGATTAGCGATTCTAAAAAATTCTACAGAGCGGTATCCCAGAAGTGCGATCGCCATTAATGCAGACAATACAAAGCTATTTATGGTTGCCCTAGATGGGAGACAGCCAGGCTATAGCGAAGGCGTCAGTCTAACTGAACTGGCCGACATTATGATTGAACTAGGAGCCGATAGCGCTCTAAACTTTGACGGTGGCGGTTCTACCACGCTTGCAGCTAGTGACCCGACCGGCCGCCCAATTCTATTGAATGCACCTTTTCAAGCGCGGGTGCCCATGAACCTTAGGCCCGTTGCCAATCATTTCGGCGTCTTCGCCAGACCGCTTACATCGGATTGATAGCATCGAATCAATAGCATCGGATTGATAGCATCGAATCAACTGCAAAAGAGCGCAAAGGCAGCGCGAGTGAAGAACAAGCGGGCAGTGACAGGAGACGCGAAAGGTAAAAAGAGAAACCCATGAAAGCAGGAAAAGTCTATCTACTAGGAGCAGGACCCGGAAATATTGGCTACCTGACTGTAGCCGGGCAGCGGATGCTCAATCGGGCAGACGCGCTGGTGTACGACGCGCTGATAGATAGTGCTCTCCTGCAAGAGATCTCGACTGAGTGCGAACAGTGGCATGTCGGCAAAAGAGGCGGACAGCCCAGCACACCCCAAGCAGACATTAACCAGCTGCTCGTAAGGCTGTGTAAAGCAGGGAAGCAGGTCGTTCGGCTAAAGGCAGGCGATCCTTTTATCTTTGGGCGTGTCACGGCTGAAATCCAGGCTCTTCAGGCAGAAAACTGTGATTTTGAAGTTGTACCAGGGCTCTCTTCAGCGCTAGTGGCCCCTTTGCTAGCAGGCGTTCCTTTGACAGATCCGGTCTTGAGTCGCGGGTTTGGTGTGTTTACTGCGCACGACCTGAATGCCCTCGATTGGGAGGCATTGGCACGGCTAGAAACACTTGTGCTGTTAATGGGGAGTAGGCAGTTAAGAGATATTTGCGATCGCCTACTTCATCAGGGCAAGCGCGCTGAGACCCCTATGCTAGTTGTTCGATGGGCCGGGCAACCACAGCAAAAGATCTGGGCAGGAACGCTGCTTAGCATGGCTCAGATTGTAGATAAAACCAAGCTTTCTCCCTGCATTATTGTGATTGGAGAAGTCGTTGGGCTAAGAAAGTACATCGCGGCCTCAAAGCCTCCAATACTGCCGCTAGCGGGAAAAACGATCGTTGTTACTCGGGCCGCGAGTCAGGCCAGCGAGTTTAGCCAAATGCTGATGGATAAGGGGGCCAGTGTCATTGATTTACCCGCTTTGGACATTCGTCCACCGATAGACTGGAACCCGGTTGACAGTGCGATCGCAGCGATTGGAACCTTTCACTGGCTGATCCTCACTTCACCCAACGCCGTCAACTACTTCCTCGACCGGCTACTGCATCAAGGCAAAGACCATCGGGCCTTGTCTCATCTAAAAATTGCAGTCGTCGGTAGAAAAACCAACAATTTTTTGAATCAGCGAGGTCTTATCGCCGATTTTATACCGCCGACCTTTGTAGCAGACGCTCTTGTAGAGCACTTTCCAGAAGATCCGACAGGTCAAAAGCTGTTGTTTCCTCGCGTCGAAAGCGGTGGACGAGATATTTTAGTCAAAGCAATGACGGCAAAAGGCGCACAGGTCACAGAAGTCGCGGCCTACGAATCGGCCTGTCCAGATCGGCTACCACCCGCTGCAAAGCAGGTATTGACAGACAAAACCGCTGACATTCTTACCTTTGCTAGCTCTAAAACGGTCCGTCACTTTGCCAAGCTGATGGAACAAACCTTTGGTGAAAATTGGCTGTCACAGGTAAAAGATATTGATGTGGCTTCTATCGGTCCGCAAACCTCTAGAGACTGCCGCGAACTGCTGGGCAAAGTCACGTTTGAAGCCGAAGAACATACCTTAGATGGACTCACTAAAGGGCTAGCAGCATGGGCACGAGCGTAACGCAACAGCGGATTATTGGCTTAACAGGTGGGATTGCAACGGGGAAAAGTACCGTTTCAGAGTATCTTGCAACTGCGCACAACTTGCCCATCTTAGATGCGGATGTTTATGCCAGGCAAGCAGTGGAAAAAGGCAGCCAGATTTTAGCTGCGATCGCCCAGCGCTACGGTCCCAATATCTTACTCAAAGAGGGCACACTTAACCGCTCAGCACTCGGCGACATCATCTTTAGCGATGCGACCGAAAAGACCTGGGTAGAACAGCAAATTCATCCCTTTGTCCGCGCGAAATTCTCTCAAATAACCAGCACATTTTCACCAGAGCAGACGCTAGTTTACGCTATCCCACTACTTTTCGAAGCTAATCTCACATATTTAGTCACCGAAACCTGGGTTGTCTTTTGCACGCCAGAGCAGCAAAAGCAGCGTCTTATGGCTCGCAATGCTCTCACAGCAGACGCTGCGAACTCTCGCATTAATTCGCAGCTAGATATCAAAGAGAAATGTCGCCAGGCCACGCACGTCATTAACAACACAACAACGCTCGACAGTCTGTTTGCTCAAGTAGACAGACTACTTCACAGAAAACAGACTTTGCATCCGCTATTTACGCCAAACGGCCAGTAAAGCAGCTGGATCAGTGCATTGCGTAGCCGAGAAATAGCAGCGATCGCTACAGCTATGTAAAAATCTCAAAAGCGGCTGTGCACGCTCATCTGCAAGCATGTCTACCGGCACGCAGACAGCACCGACGCCGTGAGCAGACAACAAATTATAAGATTGTTCTATAAACAATCTTTCTCTAGCTGGCTGATGACGGGCAGACTTACCGTCAGCGGTTGAGTACTGGTGGGTATATAGCTCACTTCGAGAGAGGTAGTCAGACACACACACATACCGATCCTGATAGTCAAACCAGGCAGCAGCAACCGCAGGATCGGCCTTCGACAAAGCTTGTTTTGATGTTTTCAGCGTTCTTTCGCTCAGGCCATTTTGTTGAGCCAAGTCTGGATACCGACAGATAAATTCTGACACTGTCGGTTTAAAGGTGTGCCACGGCGGCAGGCAGGCTACAACATCGAAGCCGCCTCGGTTAATGATGGCATTAAAGTGATAGCCCCAATGAAAAGGGCCTAGTGACTTAATATCTGACAGCGTTAACGGACGACGATGAGGCTTATCTGCTATCTGCGTTTCACGGTATCGAACGCCCAGCTGCTGACTCATATGGCTAAGCATCAACAGATCTAGCTTGTGCTGCGCTTTGCTATCTAGCGTCAAAATCTCTTCACGCAGCAGGGCCGCTCTAGCGTAGGCTGGAACGCTATGTGCTTTGGCAAGTACCTGCGATCGCGACTGATAGTGCTCTAACGCAATATTCTTTTCACGCAAAATCGTCTGATAGCTATCTGCGGCCAACGGCTGCAACAGGTTCCCTTGTAAAACACTGCTTGCACTGCCTGCACCAGCCTGATTCACCTGATCAAAGCGTTCTTCATCTACAGAAATAAAGCCAACTAGCGCGTTCCCGGGCATCACATTGAACTCTAAATCTATCAGCGGCTCAATCTCTTCTACTCGCTGCGCGGTTGCAACCAAATGCAATAACAGCTGAAAATGCGTAGATTCAGCCATTTCAGTAGAAGGAGCAACGCCATAAAGCGTATTCTTCAAAATGCGTTCTTGAATATTCTTTAAAACAATGCCTGTTCGGTCCGCAGAGCGTCCTTCTGAATGCGCAGATAGTGCTGAGTGCCATAGCTTTAGCTGCGCATCTTGATTCTGTTGAATGTAGCCTGTTAACAGACCAAAAATCTCCGTTAATCGCTGATGAAAAACAACCAGCAGGCCACCGCTGCCGCAGTAAGGGTCAAGGATTCGCAGCTCAGGCAAAATTTCTTGTATTAAGCGCCGGCAGACTTGAGCGTTTGCATTAAACAGCAAATCGTTAAGAGTTTTCTCTTGCGGCGCGATCGCAACTGGAGGTGCAAACGAATCCCAGTCCCCAGCAGACCTTTGTTTGTCACGGCGACGAGACTGGCTAAATAGGTCTAGGCGATCGAGCAGCAGCTGGTCCAGCGTCTGCGCGCAAATTGATAACCCTAATGACGATAGATCAACCTTTACCGGCGCGATTCCATCTCGCCTTCGCCAGTACTGCTCTAGCCAAAATCCTATATCGCTAGCCAACCAGGGATTTAGTATCCCTGTATTTGTCTGCTCACTGAGCCAACCCAGCACATTTTCAAAAGCATAATCTTCAACCGTTACGCTATACAGCTCTTCCAAACGATGCTTTTGAAATAGCTGTCCGATGAAGGGAACCTCACCAACCTGCTGCTGCAAAGCTAAAGGCCGCTCCAGAGTAGGCAACGCTAAACTGCGATATAGCGGCTGCAAACAGGTCTTAAAAAAAAGATTCTCGCCCTGACTTGCAGCCTCACCAAACCGCGTTTGCAAGTACCAATTCTCTCCATTGAGCCAACCTTTGTGTTGAAGCTGCTGTAAAAGAATCAGCCGCTGCAACGTCAACACACTGTAGATTTGGCGATCTGCGATACGCTCAATGCCACTAATCGCCTGCTCAATTTCAGCGATAAGCGAGCTAAAGGTTTCGTCACGAAAGCTTTCACACGAGACGACTGGAAACAGGCTCGGAGAAGTGCCTGAAGGTGAATCTAGCAGCCGACGCAGCCGAAAGAGCCATAGCGCTAACGGCTGGCCCGCAACATACAGAGCGCTTTGCCAGGGAGACTGACACCATAGACTACGACTTCGGTCAGCCGCCGAAAAAATGATTAGATGATGGGCTGTCTGTGTGCTTGGCTTAGGAATACTTGGATCAGGAGTACTTGGCTTAGGAATACTTGGATCAGAACCGATAGATCGAGTCTCAGATGGAGCAGAGTTGTTAGAGAGGGCCGTGTAGATCTGATGACGGAGCATCGGTGTAAACCGTGTTTTGGCCGATAGGGGGACCTGCCAAACAATCACACCGTCACGTTCTGCAATTGGCAGACACTGCTGATTAAAATGCTGCTGAACGCTCAACAAAGCTGAAGCAGGCTGCCAGCCTAAAGACTGAGTAAATAGCTCGCTGAGCTGATGCGATCGCAGCTGTTCACCCGCAATCTCAAAGTCGATCTCTCCCAAAACATCTCTCCCAGCTCAGCGTTGTATCGCTATACGCCTATGCATCTGCGCTGACGGTACTGGCAGGACTCGCTGGATGGGCGATCGCATACGCCTTAAACCGGTCCAAATCTGCCTGTAGCGTTGAGGTTACCACCCGATCTACAAAAGAGCTACTCATCATCAGTCGTGCCAAAACAGACGGCAGTGCGTAAGAAATACTCATCTTCACTGTGCTGCCGCCGCTTTTATGGCCGTAGAAACGGATAGCCCCGCGATTGGGTAAACCATCTACCGATTCCCACTGAATAATTTGCTGCGGTACCACCTTTACAATCCGCGACAGCCAGGAAAATGACATGCCTGCGGTCTCTAGTTTCCAGCGAGAGAGCTGAGGATTGTCTTCTAGCACTTCAACCGAACTGATCCACTTCATCCAATTTGGCATCTGCTCCAGGTCAGACCACAGCTGCCACACCTCTTCCACAGGCGTATCTACATCGACATGGACGGTATGCTCTAGCCACTCTGCCATAAGAAAATGTGAAATGAGGACGCTGTACCTATTTTACCGCTCATTCTACGGAGAGCATCGGGAAACCGTGCTAAAGATATTCCAGACGCTTCGCTACCAGCCGGTTTGTAGCAAGGTTTCTTATGAGAGCGTTTCTACAGGTGTGCGGTTGGTATCGTAGTCACGTAGTGTTGTGAACGTAATGTTCTAGTCTTGAATGTCTGTTTTATACGTCAGTCCTGTAGGCCAAGATAGCAATGAAGGCAGCGCTAACTTCCCGCTGGCTACGATTACGCATGCACTGAAGCAGGCTCGCCCAGGCAATATTGTGCAGCTTGCCCCCGGCCTCTACAAGTCAGCAGAAGACTTTCCACTCAATGTCCCAGCTGGGGTCACGGTGGCTGGCGATGCTACCCGCGCAGCCACCATTCAGGGCAGCGGTGTAGTAGGCACCGAGGGCGGGCAAAGAAATACAGCCGTTGTACTGGGCGATCGCGCTCAGCTGCGCGAGGTCACCGTGACTAATCCTGAAGGCATTGGCATCGTCACTAAAGAAGGCGCTGCAATCGTCATTCGTAATCGGGTATTGGGCTGCCAGGAACACGGCGCGCTCATTATGGGCACCGCTCAGCCTTTTTTCTCTGAGAATGAATTTGACAGCAATGGCCTCAGCGGTCTGGCTATGGTTGATAAGGCCAAAGGGGAAATTAGACAAAACCAGTTCAAGCGTTCAGGTGATGGCATTGCCATCAGAGCGCAATGTGCACCTTTGGTCATCAATAACCAGTTCTTAGAAAATCGCTGTGGCATTTTGGTCACTGACTATGCTCGGCCTGTTCTACGGCAAAATCAGGCCAAAAGCAGTCAAGGAACCGGACTGTGGACGCAAGATAGAGCCCAACCCGATATCGGGCGACCTCAAGATTTAGGCGGCAACTGGTTGGAAGGCAAAACCTACGATGTCCGTAACGATGCAACCTTGCCTATCGCCACCGCTGGTAACCAAATCACACCGACCAAAGTAAAAGGCCAGATAGCCTACCTTCCCAGCGAAATTCCGGATGAAGCCGCTGTTCCCAGCGTCTTGCTAGGCAACGTGGAACCCACGCCTTTACCCGCCCCCGCCTCAGAATCTGAACCTAAAAACACCCTCAGCCTGGATAGTCGATTCAATGACCTAGTCGGCCACTGGTCGGCCCCCTTTGTCGAAACGCTAGCCGAAAAAGGGCTAGTCAAAGGATTCCTCAACGGTACCTTCAAGCCCGACACTCAAGTCACCCGAGCCCAGTTCGCGGCGCTGATTGCTGCCGCGTTTCCTGACATCGAAGCGAAGCGTTCTGGCAAGGTATTTCCCGATGTTGCCAGAGATTTCTGGGCTGCTAAGGCTATCCGTCAGGCCCAAACCAAAGGGTTCATATCTGGCTTTCCCGATGGGTCTTTTCGGCCCAACGCACCCATGACCCGAGTGCAGGCTATTGTTGCGCTCGTTAGTGGGCTCCAGCTCAAAGACGGTCGATCAGAGGCCTTGCTGGTGTACACCGACAGAGCCCAGGTCCCTAGCTACGCTATCGAGCCAGTGGCGGCTGCCACCGAAAAGCAGCTGGTTGTGAACTACCCTGACCCTGGCACACTACGTCCGCTCATTCCCATCACCCGCGCAGAAACCACCGCTTTTGTTCACCAGGCGCTAGTTGCGGTCAACAAAACCCCTCGTATCGTCTCTCCCTTCATCCCCGATGCGGACACCGCCAGCTTTACCGATCTTTCCAGCCGCCACTGGGCAACCGACTACATTGAACCACTCGTGCAGCAGGGCTGGCTCAGCGGCTTTCGCGATGGGTCATTCCGCCCCGACTCGCCGATGACTCGCGCTCAGTTTGCGGTGCTTTTAGTCGGCGCATTCAATCCAGCCGCCAAGCGCGCGCCTGTCCGCTTCAAAGACGTTCCCGATAGCTTTTGGGGCGCAGATGTTATCCAGCAGGCTTACCGCGCTGAGTTTATCTCTGGCTTTCCCGATCTCACGTTCGACCCTGATTTTCCGCTTACCAAGCTTCAAGCTCTTTTAGCGCTGGTTAGCGGCCTCGACTTAAAAGACAAATCCCCGCCGAAGATGGACTCTTTGCAGGCTTACACTGACGGTGGAGCGGTTCCTAACTACGCTAAGGAGGCGATCGCCTCTGCAACTCAACTCTCTCTCGTCTTCAATCATCCCATCACTACAGAACTTCGCCCCAACCGCACCGTCACGCGTGCTGAAGTTTCCGCTATGGTCTACCAGTCTCTTGTCATCGCCGAGCGTATGCCGCCAGTCACGTCTCGCTATCAAATCAAGCTATAGGCATCGTTAGAATAAGCACCCTCAAAATAAGCACCACAAAGGCCCAGCTGCTTGGCCTATTTGCAGCCATTTCTATCAAAGGGGGGCTCGACTAATGACTCATTGAGATGAGAGACTTAAAAGATTAATTTGTGTAATGAAAAACCACTAAAATTATTATGGCTGAAATGCAATTCGCTCGCGGCGTCAAAGAAGAAGTCGTTCCCGATATCCGTATCACCCGCGCTAAAGATCTCTCTGACGGTACTGCCACTTTTTACTTCGACAAGCCCAAGGCCCTTGTAGAAGAGGGCGGTGAAGTCACAGGGCTATACATGGTGGACGAAGAAGGCGAACTGACCACTCGCGATGTTAATGGCAAATTTATCAACGGCGAACCCGCAGGCATTGAAGCTGTGTTCGTTATGCGCGGCCAAGACGAGTGGGACCGCTTCATGCGCTTTATGGATCGCTACGCGGCAGCTAATGGTTTGGGCCTTACCAAGAACGACTAGGCTAGCTAACCCGCCGGGCGAAGTGACTTGGGCAAAATCACTCAGGCAAAATAACTCGGGCAGAATGCTTAAGCAAAGTTCCTGAGTAAAGCTCAGCCAGCAGATGAGTGCTCAAATCGACAAACGTTCAAACCGTTCCTAAAGCCGTTTTATGACTTTATGACAGAGAAAGGGCCCCACGCAGATGCCTGTTTGGTAGTAGACTGCGCCATTATCACCGTTAGTGATACGCGCACGGCCGAGACAGATACCAGCGGTCAGTTGATGCGATCGCAATTGACCGCTGCGGGCCACAGCATTAGCGATTATCAAATTATCAAAGATGAGCCGGCACAAATTTCGACGCTGGTCACCCACTTAGCCGAGCGCTCGGATATTCAGGCTGTTTTACTCAACGGCGGAACAGGCATTGCACCGCGCGATACGACTTACGATGCGATCGCTTCACTTTTAGAAAAGACGCTTCCCGGCTTCGGCGAAATTTTTCGACAGCTCAGCTATACAGAAATCGGTTCACGTGCGATCGCCTCACGCGCTACGGCAGGTACCTATCGTAACACCCTGATCTTCTCAGTCCCGGGCTCTAGCAAAGCTGTAAAGCTCGCACTAGAAGCCCTCATCCTTCCAGAGCTCAGACATCTCACTACATTATTGAGCCCGAAAAAATAATCACAGCAAGCCGCCCGGCCCAAACTGAAATCAGTCCTAAGATCAATCTCTGTCGATACTCTTCTTCGGTAAACCGTATACGGTTCAATCGACCGTACCGTCTATGGTTCGGTGTACTTTCTACACCTGACGCCAACAAATCAAAATGCGATTATATATTTGTTGAACAAAGACATCGAGCCCCTCTTCACAAAGGTCAACCATGAGAAAGCAGCAGAAAAACAACAAACTCTCAGCAGTGCTACACAACTGGTACCGTAAGGCGCTCAAGCACTCTAAATATCGCTGGGTTGTAATTCTCGGCACGCTGTTTTATCTGGTCAACCCTTTCGATGTTTCACCAGACATGATTCCTGTGCTCGGCTGGATTGATGACGGCTTGATTGCCAGCCTTCTTATTACTGAAGTCAGCCAAATTGTTGCCAAAGAATTAAAGCGAAAGCAGCGCTTCAACGTGGCCAACCCGACTGAAGTCGAAACAGTCATCGAACCTGACAGCATCAAAACTATCAACGTTAACGCCGTCTCGGTTAACTAGTATCAATAGCTAGCACTAACCGTTCTCACTCATTTCTAACTCACATTCTTTACTTATCCACACCTTACTCACCCAGGTAAAAACCATGACTTACACATCAGAAACCAATCTCTCTTCCACGTCAACAGAGGCCGAAACGTCCACTGTTGACAAGCTTAAAACACTCAAACAAGAAGGCACTGAGCGTACACAGCGCATCTTCAAAATTCTCCATCAGGCACTGAGCGAAACTCGCGAAGAGTTTCAAGCAGGTCGCACAGTGATTAGTCCACTTGCCAAAGAAGTCACTACTGAAGCTGTTTCTACTGTCAAGGAAAAAAGCCAGCAAGCCGCTGAAGCAGTTAACCAGGCATGGAAAGACGAAGCAAGCGCACCAGATACCACTGAACGGCTCATCAACTTGATCAAGCGATTGTTTAAAACGACCAAAACAACCGTATTTCCTACAGTAGAACAACAGGCAAGAACTCAAGCAATCAAGCTCGACGAACTCCTTAGCAAGCGCTATGGAGAGCAGTACACCACCGTAAAGAATAGATTTGAGCTGATCCGCAGCTGGGTATCACCCAAAGAAACTGTCGAACCTGAGACGGCGAATAGCGAACCAACTATCGTCGTTGAAGTCGATAGCACCCCTATTCACTAAAACGCTATTCACTAAAACGCCACTTTCTCCTCCAAGTTTCTCACACCCACTAGAACCCGTTAGAGCAGCAATGATGCTGAGCGACGGGTTCTTTCTTATAGATATAGAAACTAAAACAACAAACCGTCAGCTACTTCTTTCGGCCAAATTGTTGCTTTGCTTCTCGATATACAGGGGCTGTAATTTCTGATATGTCTTTTTCGCGAGCGAACTTTTCAATCTTCTTGCGAGCTGCAGGTCTAACAAAAAAAGGAATCTCTTTAAGCAGCGACTCTGCTTCTGCCGTCCAGTGCAAAGAATTAGCCATAGTTGTCCGTCTCTTATTCGTATACAGTCCTGCCGTATAGCTTACGCTAAAGCCACCTCAGTCAACTAACTACTGACCAGATCAGTTCGTCTTTCTGTTCGTCTTTCTATCTGCACAGCTACATAGCCGGCAGCGGGTTAGAGGAGATAATATTCGCATCAGCAAGCCAGTCTCTATCTTCTTCTAATATGGCCGTGGCCATCTCTTTAGGCAAGGGCTTAGAAAAATAATACCCTTGGCCATAGTTGCAGTGCAGTTCGCATAGCCCCTTCAGCTGAGCCACTGTCTCAATCCCCTCAGCAATGACATCCATGCCTAGCTGATGGCCCAGCGAGATAATAGTTCTTACAATCTCGCCATCGTCTCTCGTTTTTTCTTCCATTTGTCCGACAAACGACTGATCAACTTTCAACGTATCAGTTGGCAGCTGATGTAAATAGCTTAAAGAAGAGTATCCTGTACCAAAGTCATCTAAACTCAGCTTTAAGTTTAACGACTTTAACTTCACTAGCTGCTCAATCGTACCGTTTACGTCTTCCATGGCGGCACTTTCGGTCAGCTCTAGCTTTAAGCATTGGCTAGCTAGCTGCGTCTTCTTCAAGATAGTCGCAACCTCTTCGGTCAAGCTCTCTTGATTAAACTGTTTTGTTGATAGATTTACGCTAATCACCAGTCCCTTGGCATGGGGAAACTGCTGCTGCCAGGCATACATCTGACCGCAGGCTTTCTCCAAAATCCAGCTGCCCATTGGTACAATCAGGCCAGTCTCTTCTGCTGCTGGAATAAAAGAACCTGGAGAGACAAAGCCCTGCTGAGGATGTTGCCAGCGGACTAACGCCTCAAAACCAGCTAGCTTACCAGTCCGTAGATTGATAATAGGTTGGTAGTACAACAAAAACTCTTCTTGCTCGATAGCGCTACGTAGCTCAGCTTCTAGCTGAAAGCGTTTAATGGCTTCGGCTCGCATGCCCGGATCAAAAATCTCATAGTGCTCCTTACCCAAAGCCCTTGCTCTGGCCATAGCCCTGTGGGCATCTTGCATCAAAGTTTCTGCCTGGTTGATCTGGTCGGCCTGATTTAACGCAATACCAATGCTAAAGCTCGTTGTGATCGACTGTTGTCCAACTTCAAAAGGCTGATACAGTTGGTTGTATAGCGTATCAGCTACTTTTGTTGCCTGACTGGCCTCTGTTAGGTTAGTGAGCAAAACAGCAAACTCATCTCCTCCGAGCCGAGCTAGCCCAGTGCGCAAGGGCAAGTTTTCTCGAATTCGATCAGCAGCTTGTATCAGCAGCTGGTCACCAAACCGATGACCAAAGCTCTCATTGATTGCTTTGAAGTGGTCTAAATCCAATAGTAAGACAGCGCAAGAAGCATGAAGATTGTCCTGGGCATTTCTCTCCAAAGTTCGGCTTAGTTGCCTGACAAACAGCGCCCTGTTGGGCAGCCCTGTCAGAGCATCATAAAACGACTGATGAAACACCTGATAGGTAATCAGCGCACCGCTCGTTAGAACAAGGCCTAGTAGTGGCGCTGCAAAAGGGATCCATCCTGTAAAGGCAAATGCACCTATACAAAGTCCCCCTAGTCCAGCGGCGCTACCTAGCAGCGCCACACCTAAAAGGACTGAGCGTTTCATCCGCCACACCAAAAAGCCTCCCGCAAGAGACCACACCCATATCCAGCCAAGCTCTACGCTGTTGGGCAGGTACCAATAAGGAGGTGACTCATCGAGCACATTGCTCAAAATTTGACTGACTATTTGAGCATGGACCAGCACACCAGCCATCACGTGTTCGTTGTCCTGTTTCGAGCTGTAGGGTGTGTAGAAAAAGTCTTTTTCACTAGGGGCTGTTACGCCAATAAGAACAACCTTATTCTCTATCCATCCAGGATCTACTTCTCCTGCTAAAACTTCACTCAGCTTGACAGTACGGGCTACAAAATTCGACGAACGATAATTTAACAGCATCTGATAGCTCAAGGCATCAATGTTGTCGTAACCGCCTGAATCCGGATTCAGTGGAATGAAATCTACCGAACCAATTGTGATCGCATTTTTGTTAATGGAAAAGGGGTGTTCGTCACCATCAAGGTATTGCAAACTCAGCCGTAGCGCAAAGGAATAGAGCGACTCTTTCCCTAGCGCTGCAAACAGAATGCTCCGACGTAAGACACCATCTGGATCAATCACAAAATCGTTGAAGCCTACTTGTTCTGGTGCGATCGCAGCAGGCGCTGGAATGCTATCGTCTATACCAATCCCCAAGCTTTCAATCGCCACAACCTCAGGCGATTCCCGCAATATTTCAGCTAGAGACTCGTACCCTTCACTCTGGGGAACGTCACGGTAAATGTCTAAACCAATTACCTTAGGATCGTGACGCTGAAGAGCACCGATCAAATCTGCCACCGATTGATCGGACATTGGCCACTCACGCTGCTCTCGAATGTCTTGCTCTGTCACTTCAACGACTAAAAGCCGAGGATCAGGGCCCTGATCGGGTTGAAGTCTCGTCATATAGTCAAACGCAAGAAGCTCTAATGGTTGCAGCCCCCCAACCTGGCGTAGAGCTATCAGCAGCGCTGTGATTACAAAGCTAACTAGCCAGTAAGGCTGCGATTGCAAGCGTTTGTAGAAGCTATTAATTACAGACAAGGGCCCTCCTGGCAGAGGTTAAGAATGTTTTCCATACTTCTACAGCAGATGACCTAGTGCATTGGAACATTTGCTGGTCAAGTCGCGTTGTTAGCTGTAGCCAGCGGCTTTCAAGCATCGTACGCGCCCGGATAGACGCCATATAGCAATCAATCGCCAGATGCGTTTAGCGATTGTTGATCACTTAGCGCTATGCACACCAACGGTTTCACCTGTCGAGAATATACACAGCTAAGTGGCGAACGCTATAGAAGAATGCCCAGACTGCTTTTGTTTTGACCAGCTGTTAGACCTAAAAAAAGATATCCAAACGTTTACTGCATCACGTTTGAATACCCTTTGAAGCCGCAAGTTGCACAGACGTGGAAACTGATTGCTGATAGCTAGCGATATCCATCGTAAAGGGGCAGCGTAGAAGAGGCTGTCGCCTCGATTGGTATCATGCTCTCTACGATGTCGTTAGAAACTTCAGACATCAGGCCAGTAGAGGCAATTAAAGCTGTCCATGCCTGTTGTAAATCATCACCGCCAGAATTTTGGCGTCTTAAGTTCATCAATTCAGTGATTTGTTCTTGCCACAATCCAGCCGTGCCGTAAAGAAAAACGCGCTCTTCTGAGCTAGCTGCAGCAATCTGATCGGCTAAAGCTGTAGAGATATTTACGCGTCGAATCCAGCCCTCTAAGCCTAATACTGGGGACTGTGAGCCATGGTTACAGGCAAGCGAAAGTCTCCATTTGTAATTTTTATCCATCGCTAAAGCAGGCGCAGCAGGTGGCAGCTGAAATTCACTTACCCCAGACGCATCACCCATCTCTATCGGCGTACTATAAACAAGCTCGTCCAACTCAGTCAGCAGCTGAAACTCAACCGATTTTGAGCCTGTGGTCTCGGGCAGCGAAAACCACAGTGTAGGGTGCGACATTGCGGTCAGCCCCAGGTTAGTACGAGGCATTACAGAGACCAACGACTGGTCAAAGTTAGTAAAACAGCTATCGGCCGAAGGTTCTATTCTGACACCACCACTAATTCGTCGCCCTGGCAAGCCCTGCCTCAAATCGGAATCACTGCCACCATCCGCTAAACCGGGCGTACTAGACCCAAAGGATACGATTAGACCTGCCGTCAGCAAGTAGATAGCTTTTTTAAGGTTGTTACGTCGCATCAAAGAAATGTCTCTCTAAAAAATAGTCTTTTAGCAGCTGAAACCAAAACCGATGGTCATAGCCGAAACAACTACACAAAAAACGAAGCATCTCTCCAATGCCTACAAGTTGCCTATAAGGTGCCTACAAGGCGATTGAAGAGACTAGGTGCTCATATTCTTATGTATTAGACGATTTTCGATACACGAGAAAACTGTACTATCACGGGCCTGCCGCATAATGGCTAGATTAAAGCAGCTACCAACGGCTGCGATTGCGTGATTGCCATTGACTGGAGACGCCATCCCTGGTGACAATAGGTAAGCAATAATTCTTAAGGATATTAATCATGGCTAGCATTCAGCCAACCAAGGTGCCTAAGATGGACCGTCCTAAAAAGGGATTCAACCAATACGCAGAGCAGTTGAACGGTAGAGCTGCCATGGTTGGATTTGCCGCACTTGTTTTGATTGAGCTGCTGACCGGAAAAGGGCTACTGACGTTGGTTGGCCTCAAGTAATTAGCTGGCCGATTTGATGGCATATTAGATTGCGCTTTAAGCATTATGCATTGAGCTGCTATGAATTGAGCTACGCGTTGAATAGCAACCGGCTTCACTGAGTCAATCGGCTGAGGCCTCTTCGGCTTCGATCTTGGCACGAGACTCGCCCCAATATGCACTGTAGACCCACTCTTCTTTGGGGCCTTTGTCTATAGTTTTCCAACGATAGATAACGCCTTTGTTTGGGTCTACGCCAACCTCAAGCAGTTTAGCGCCCATATAATATTCGGTTTGCTTGAGCGTGCGATCGCGAAGGAAAGGACTTTCTCGCTTAGAAATCATCTTAGAGATATGAGCTTGAGTTGGTTTTGCCATAAGTAATTAAAGGTGCCTTGCAATCGTTGCTCTACATTATGCATTCTGGTCGTGGGGGAGATCTACCTCTACACCCACCAGAGATAGAACAGGAAATAAGTTAGCAGCAGACAGGTTAGCAGCAGGCAAGTTAGAGATAAACAGGTCAACTAACGGGGTTTGATGTTGATTTGATTACGGCTATTGCTAAGACCTGTGGAGCAACGTTGCAATATCAACACACACACTTAACGAAGAAAAGGTATCAGAAGTTCAACAGAGCGGAGACCTATTAGAGACGCAAGATTTTGGTATTGCTATCTATCAGCCAGCACCCGCTGCCGCTGATGGCGAACTGAACCGGCTTGCCACGATTAATCAGGCAATAAGAACCCTAAAAAAAGAAGGAGACTACGACACTATTGTCCAACACTGGCTAGGGATATCAGCGTAGAGTGTTTAGCACAAAGCACTAAACATGCAGCACTAAACATGCAGCAGACTTGAAGTTTCGCGCTTACAGGGCTCATGATTAAAGCATCCATTCCAGGTTGAGCCCGACGCGACTATCACCTTCATCGCGAGTACTTTGCCACTCAAAATCTGTAGAAAGCCGCAGATCCTTCGTAATCGCATAGCCTAGATTGATCTGCGTAATATTCAAACTTTCGCTATCGCCGACAATCCAAGATTGATCGACAGTGATATCAGCCGCGCTGGTGCGAGAAGGTACAAACCGAGCCCGAACGCCTAGATGAGCACCGTCTATCCTGTAGTCTTCTGCCGATTCTGCATAGCGGTAACCCAAGATAGGAGAGAAATTGAAATAGCTGCCCAGGGGAAGGACGTAGTAGTGAAGATCTGTTCCATAGGCAGTGCGATCGCCCTCAAAGTTCTGCTGATAGTCAGCACTGACCGTCAACGGCGTCTCACCCAGAAAAATATCATCCACGCCTACGATGAAGCCACCTGTCCCTTCAGAAGAAGGAAAGAAGGTATAACCGGCCTGAATACGGGTGTTAAAGCTGGAATCGTTACGAATATCAGACTGCACATTGGGCACTGACTCTAGCCAACGCTGAAGCACAGGGCTTTGCTCAACGCGCTCGGGGGGAAGGTTCAGCGGAGTAGTCGTTGCATTCTTATCGCCGGAAGTCTCGGCAGCGGGTTCGACCGATGGCGCTGTTTCTACCGGCTGCTCTACAGTAGAATCTACTGAATTGGGATCTACTGGCGCAACGGGCTCAGCAGACAAAGCCAGTTTAGGGCTAAAAAGACCTAAGACCCATAAACAGCAGGCCAGCGAACAGCAAAAGAATTGATATTTCATAGCCATAGGGTATCCTGGCGGCGTCTTAAAAGTCAGCCCTTCAGTGACCAGAATCAGTGGTCAGAAATAGTTAGGGAAAAAGTCAGGCTCTTTGAAGGTAATTCAAGGGATCTACTGGCTCACCCGCACGGCGAACTTCAAAATGAAGATGAGGCCCGGTAGAAAGGCCCGTAGAACCAATCGCCGCGATCGTATCGCCTTTTCTGACGGTGTCGCCTTCGGCAACATACAGACGACTGGCATGAGCATAGAGGGTGGTGAGGCCATCTCCGTGATCCAAAATCACAGCGTTACCATAGCCGCCATACCAACCGGAAAAAATGACAACGCCGGTTTCTGCAGCGCGGATAGGCGAACCTGAAGCCGCCCCAAAATCGGTGCCTGCATGAAAGCGACTGTAGCCCAAGACAGGATGAAAACGGCTACCGAAGTGACTGGTAATGGGACCAGTACTGGGGTCAAGCATTTTGCCAGAGGCCCTAGCCGCACGAAGGGCTTCTTCTCGGGCAATTTTAGCGTCCGCCTCTTCAGCAACGGCTACGCGCTGCAAAATCAGTTCAGTAATCTCATCGGACTCTTGATCGAGCTGATTCATAGCAGCTGCCAATGCGCCTCTGTTTTCTTTTAGTCGCTGCATCAAGCCTGACTGTTGCTGCATCTGAGCTGTGTATTGCTCTCGGCTGACAAGTAGCTGCTGTCGGAGTAGCGCGATCGCATTTTTCTGCTGCTCCACGCCTTCCTGCTGATCTATCAGTTCTACCGACTGTTCATCCAGGCGAACCAACGTCTCTCTATCCGCCTTGTACACCTGCTTGAGCCGATAGCGACGATCCAAAAAGTCGTTGAGATTTTGACTTTGCAGCAGCAGCGCCCAACCTTGAGATCCTTGCTGACGCTGCATAAACTGCAACCGTCCAACCACGGCCGTTCGGGCAACTTCGTAGTCTTGCTGATTGAGTTCTAAATCTTGTTCTAGCCGCGTGAGTCTTTGCTCAGCCTGGGCTAGCTGATACTCCGTGTTGGTAATCCAGCCGTCTGTGCTTTGAATGGTCTTAGACAAGTCGCGTAAGCTCTGATTAGTCTGGTCTTCAGCCTTTCGGTATCGCTCGTCGGTTTCGTTGTAAACCTCTATTTGCTCATCTAACTGATCGCGCTGCTGCTGCAATTCTTCTAGAGAGGGCGACTGGGCCTGAACCGGTTGGCCTATGCCGCTTAGAAAGCCACCGTGAATCTCACTGTATGTTAAGACGATCACCAAGAAAAACAATCCTATCAAACGGCTTATTTTCTGCCAGCGCCAGTGCCACAAAACCATAGGGTGCACCTGTGTTCTTTCAAGGTTCAGTATTCTTGTGAGAGCTAGAGCGTTTTTCTGAACGCTTGCTTATGTAAAAGAGGCGGCTAAAGCCGCTATGCCAAATGCAAAGATAACCAGTCCAAAAACTTTGCTAGCAAAACGGTTGAACCGCAGCAACCGCTCCGGCGTCAATCGACTTCGCAAATAAGTCACCCCTGACACTAGCACTAGCCACCACAGCAGCGAGCCCGAAAATACGCCAAACACCAGCGTGACCGATTGCAGGTAGTCGCTTTGCGTAATACCGAGCCCGGCAAAGATAGCCACGAAGGAGAGAATGGTTGCAGGGTTGGTCAGCGTCAAAGCGAGGGTAGTTGTGTAGGCAGACAGCGTGGTCTTAGAAGAGGTGCGCTCAGAAGAGGTGCTAGAAGAGCTGCTCCTAGAAGAGTTAGAGGGTGCTGACTTATCAAGTGCGACAGCGCTTTTAGACAACGCAGTCTTTACGCCCAGATAGCAGAGAAAGAAACCACCGATAACTTGTAGATAAACTGTGTTTGAAACCAAAAAAGTAGATAATGTACTCAGGCCAAAAGCCGCAATGATGCCGTAAAAAGCATCGGCAGTTGCCGCGCCACAGCCAGACACCAGGCCAATGAGTCGACCCTGAGCGAGCGTACGCCGAATGCACAGCACACCAATTGGGCCAACCGGCGCTGCGATCGCAACGCCCATCAGAAATCCCTTCAAAAAAACCAACAGCATCAAGCATCCGCCTCGCTAATCGGCAGCACCATCGTTTCCTTCACCGTCCTTAGTGACACTGTTGTCCGGGTCTGAACAACGCCTTCTATAGACTTGATTTCTTCACTGAGCAGATATTCCAACTCAGCAGTGGATTGACAGCAAACCTTCAGCAGGTAATCGCCTTCGCCCACGATGTGATGGCAAGACTGAATGGTGCTATTGGTCTGTACGTAATCAAGAAATGGCTGACGGTACTGCGGATGACCGAGCGTAACCGTGACGAAGGCAGTGAGGCCGAAACCAAGTGCTTCAGCGTTTAAGCGAGCGGCATAGCCGGTGATGAGGTCGGCTCGCTCTAAGCGACGTACGCGATCGGCGATCGCAGGTGCTGAAACCCCAAACTCGTCCGCTAGTGCGGTCCATTTGACTCGGCCTGCTGCCATCAGAGCAGCCAATATTTTCCGGTCCAACGTATCAATATTCATAAATTCATTATAATCACTTCACACCAAGAAAATGGACATTAAAAAAGGAAAAAACGCTTAAAAGATTATTTTACAATCTATTCACAAAATAAAGACTAATTAAAAAAGGAGAAAGCAAAATATATTTTGAATGATTTACAAAGGTTAGGACAGCGATCTGGGTAAATAAGAAGAAGACAAAGACACATTGGACACTTGTCTGACAGACAAAACATTACAAAATACCCTCAGAATAAAGATAAAGACAGAAATCCCCCTTCTGCTTTGTCTTCGCATCTACATCAACCTCTTGAAGCTTTTTATGATTGGGCCCCTTACTACTGCGCTTGAAAGAATCGATATTCCCGCCGACTGGATTGGCATTCGAGCCATACAGGAGGCCAGCAGTTTTAGAGCGATGAGGGACGGGCACCCGCAACGAAACGAAAGGAGCCTCAACCGAGGAGCCATGGTGGAGGTGCTAGCACAGGGACAGTTTGGCTACAGCGCGACTAACCAGCTGACCGAGGAAGCACTGCGGCAAGCGATGCAGCGGGCTTACAAGCAGGCGATCGCAGCGAGCAAATGGGCCATACATTACTTCACTCAGGCCGTCCGTCCACCGATTACCGGCAGCTATCGATCGCCGTATCAAAAGCCTTTTGACAGTTTAGATATCAGCGAAATCAACGACTTGCTGCGGCGGCTGTGCGAGCACCTTAAGGTCTCTGCGGCGATTGTGAGAACCAGTGCGATCGCTCGCACTTACGACATTGATGCCTGGTTCGTCAGCACCAACGGCTCACAAATTCATCAGCGCACGCATTTGATTGAAAGCCACCTGGGTGCGATCGCTCAAGCGCCGGGCGTCACCCAATCACGTACAGACAATGGCTATCTGGCCCGCAGCTATCAGGGGGGCTGGGAGCGTTTTATAGAAGATGAGGTTTGGGACAGAGCGACTCGCATTGGCCAGCAGGCGGTTGCGCTATTAGCAGCCCCTGACTGCCCAGATGAAACCACAGCCCTGGTACTCGCCCCCGACCAGATGATGCTGCAGCTACACGAAAGCGTAGGTCACCCCTTAGAGCTAGATCGCATCTTAGGAGATGAACGTAACTACGCAGGGGGGAGCTTTGTACAGCCTGAAGACTTTGGACGGCTGGTGTACGGGTCACCGCTGATGAACGTTACCTTTGATGCCACGTTAGCAGGCGAGCTAGCCAGCTATCAGTTTGACGATACGGGCACCCCCGCACAAAAGGACTATTTGATTCAGGGCGGCGTCTTACAAAGAGGTCTGGGCGGATTAGAAAGTCAGGCGCGTTTACAGGTGCCAGGCGTTGCCTGTACCAGAGCTTGCAGTTGGAACAGGCCGTCTATTGATCGAATGGCCAATATTAATCTGGAGCCGGGCGATACGGATTTTGACAGCATCATTGGCAATATTGAAAGCGGTATCTACATGGAATCTAACCGCTCCTGGTCGATTGACGATCAGCGCCACAAGTTTCAATTTGGCTGCGAATATGCCCGCAGAATAAAGGACGGCCAGCTAACGACACTCTTAAAAAATCCTAACTATCGCTCAACGACGCCCAAGTTCTGGAATAGCCTGAGTGAAGTGGGTGATCGCAACACTCTAAAGATGTATGGCACACCCTACTGCGGCAAGGGTGAACCCAATCAGCTGATTCGTGTTGGCCATGCCTCACCCGTCTGCGCCTTTAAAGATATCGAAGTGTTTGGAGGTGCTAGTTAATGAACTTACGGCAGTCAGACTCCAGAGAAGCCAATCGGTTCAGTCCACCCTCTTTCACCAACAGTGAACACAGCCAGAGCACGCAAAGAAAGCCGCCCTACGAAAAAACCTTTTACAGACTGGTTGAGGCTATCCGTCATCAGCTAAAACCTCAGCCAAACATCCATTTCACGGTTTCGCTCACTGGCGAAGACAGTCAATTTACCCGGTTTAATCAATCGAAGGTGAGGCAGACAGGTCAAGTCCGCGATGGTCAACTCAAGCTCACGCTAATCGACGCAGCGACAGCTACCGATGACGATGGCACTCATACCGCAACAGTCAAACGCACCCTAGCCATCACGCTGCCTTTCGTTGGCAATTTTACGCTTGACTGGGCCAGCATTGAGCCTGCGATCGCTTCACTACAAACAGAACTGCCCTGCCTCCCGCCAGATCCCTATGTTGTCTTACCGACCGTTGAAGGAGATGGTGATAGATCTTCTGCCCAGAGCCGCGAAGTTCATAGCGGTAAGCTACTCTCCCCGCTCACTTTGCCAGAGACAGTACTCAATCCCGTTCAGTCGCTAGATTTT